>Ga0310811_10002000_pt1 | contig 25351 bp, 20 predicted proteins | sample YCmetagenome_FD_207642 | JGI IMG/M metagenome (GOLD analysis project Ga0310811, IMG submission 207642) | Soil microbial communities from experimental microcosm in Duke University, North Carolina, United States - YC | ecosystem: Engineered > Artificial ecosystem > Soil microcosm > Unclassified ... | reverse complement strand
TCTGCCATTGGATATAGGGACCACGAGAGTCGTGCATGGGTAGCATTAGGAAGAGAGCACGAAGGCCTGTTGCTGCCCCATGGAAAAAGCGGGTGAGCCATTCATTGACTTCCTCATTGTAAATCCCAATGTCCTAGAGTGAAAAGTTCCTCGAGGCAGCCTTGCTTATGCCTGGATATAGCCAATGTACTGGCCAGAACAAAATGTGAAGCTTTCGTAGCTGCGCACGGGGCATATTGATCAGTGATCACTGGTACTCAAAGCGAAGACGTTGAGCAGAGTTGGGGGTCTTTTCATTGTGAATGACGTGAGGGTGGCCGAACTTTGTTTGCTCAGGGTTTGTAATGTCTGGGACACACAATTGAGAGAACATACGTCTTCTACATGATACTGTCCATTCGGAGTCAGGGATTGGCGCACAGGTGCCGTTACGATAGCAGTAGTGTAATGTTGACATCCATTCAACATTTGAGAGTGCCGAAGCAATGGCGCAGCATTTTCACAATATCCCAAATATAGTAGTTTAATAGTGCCGCTCAGGTGCAGATCCTAGGCTAGCCTCTGTCATCTGGAACCGAATGATCAATCAATTACGTGAATGCAATTTTTTGATTTGGTCATCCATGGCGGGTGGCGCTTCTACATCCCATCCATTGACAGTCATGCCCTCGAGCCCCACTCTCCCACTTGAGATCCAGCAATATATTTTAACTCTTGCAACCCGTAACAGACATTCTGCAGCAGAAAATTTGAGGGTCTCAACATGCACATATCCATGGTGAGCCTCATTTGATGCAATATCTCACAAGTGTGCTTCTACTGATTGATTCAATTACTTAACAGGATGGAAAGATTACTGTATAAAAGGATTGCGCTTTATCATCAAGCGTTGGTCCAGCGATTTCTGGGCTGTCTCCGCCTGCGTCCCATGCACGTTGACTTCGCCCATGAATACATTACATCTCTGTTTCTCGTCGGGTCAATCAAAATATCAACATTGGTAGAGATCTTATCGCTCTGCAATGGTATCTCTTGCCTTGTTCTTATTGGTCTCGACAATATCGTCCGCAACAGCTGTATCCTCGTTATTGCAAGCCCTGGATACTCTCCCACTGAAGTCATTGCAGCTTTCCATGGATGTCGATGTCTCAACATCATTCAGCACATCAAATGTGTTTAAACACTTGACACATTTCGATACCCACGACCATCGCATGCTTGAAAAGTTACACGCAGGCTTAGACTGTCTCGATTCATTGACGCACCTTTGCGTGGTGCTGAGATTAGAGAAATGTGATCCTCTGGTGGTCATTCACCTGATCGGTAATCTACATATACAAATACTAGCATTTCGCATGGAAGATCTGCACCATGCAGTAGAATGGTTCCTGGAAGATCACAGACTCCTTGATCGTCGGATCATGCTGCTGCCCATACAGCTGACGAACTGGGCTATGCTTGGTCAGGGCGAGATGTTGATGTGGCAGTTAGCGGAGGACCTGGTCAAGCTCCCGATGCCTCAGAACAGTAAGACTTTTATTTGAAGTATCCATAATGAATCAGCCTGAGCTCAACATTCAGAGGGGCATCGTTGCTTGTCACTGACGACTATCCAGAATGCATATGCAGATTATAATGACTTTGACAAGGACCCTGAATGTGCTTCCTGTTGAAGGTGTGCAAACCGTTATCTATCCCCGGGCTCTTTCCTTCTGATTTCTGTTCTGTGTCCTTTTCGCTGGTGTGGTTTTGCTCTGCAGTGAAACATCAGAGAACCATGTCCTTAGTGCTATCAGAGTCATCTTTGGATTCCTTCGCTTGTTCATCTGCTGGTAAGTACCTCCACGGTCTTTTCCCTTCTGTGTTGTCCTGATCTTCTCCTGCAGCAATGTTGTTCTTGACAAAACTACCGTCCGTTCCAGCACGTGTCCTGGACATTAGAGATTGCCCACCCCACTTTACCCCTCATGATGTTGCAACCTACCCACTTTATTATGATGCCTTGTATTTTCCTCAGTTCCACAATCACATCGTGAAAGTTGAGACCACTAGACAATGAAAAATGATTGATTTGAAGCAGAAATCATAAATAGAGCATGTCTCAAATGTTAGGCTGCCCTGCAGCAGTTTGAATGAAAGTTGATCACTGCTGGAGACGACGAGCGACATTACATAGAACAATAATACTTGTAGTGTGTGATTGAATAACTTAGTGGACTTATCTAAGGAATGTATAAGTCCTGAATAGGGTTTTCCGTCATGTGATGGCTCCAGCCCAGTGAAAACTGACTGATGGGAGCAGGCGGTGTATGATGAGATGTGATTTGGCTAGCGGTTGTTGAAAAATACACTCAAGGTGATATTTATCAAGTAAGATGAGAATGGGCCAAAGAATAACATCCCGTATGTGCGCTGATTCTCAGCAAGACTCATGTAGTATGCACCAAACTCGTCAGTTGTCCCATTCGTTTTGATCTGTTTGAGCCAGCGATGGGCACATAAGTTACTGTAATGTATAGCAGTAAGTGTCGAGCTGTTTCCTGCAATAGACATGAATATATGTGTGTGAAAATGATGTTATGACATACTGCAGCCTCACTGTGTACAGTAGAATCCATGTAATAGGCTGAACACAAACAATCATCTTGCTGCTCTAAACTCGTGTGGTCAGCATAATCATATCTTCAGATAAACAATACATGAGATACTTACAAGGTGGAACCCAGTGGAGGAGAGTCGGGTAGGACCTTTAGCTCGGAGGTGGGAAGATGGCGGAGGGAAAGAAGAGTGGGGAGGACAAAAAGTGGGGGGAAAGAAAGCTTTGTGAGGAGGAAAAAGTTTGACCCCGACAATTCATCCGGGGTGCTGCACAACGACTTTGTAGCTTGCAAATTGCAATGACATAATGGACTTCATGCATTCATGAGACAAAGGTTGCATTCAGTGATGCAAATTCAAAGTTTGTACTTGAAATGCACAGTTTGCACTTTGCGATACAGAATTTACACTCTGTACATGATACATAGTTTGATATGAAGGGTGCAATGCAATGCAAACTTTGTGAAGGTAACGTCAAAGAGATAAGAAGGGAGCACATCCTGACACAGGCCGTCACAGTATTAATGCGGTAATTCACATCTCATCATATACAGCCCGCTCCCATCACAGTCAGTTAAATTCCAACCCAAATTTACCAGTCCGTCTATGGACGGTTTGCCTCATTAGATGGGCTGGTCACCAGTCTACCATACTACGTAGAGTTGGGTTATCCACAGTACACTACTATATTTGGAAACTCCACCTGTGGCGTGTGAACTACACATAATCACAACATATAAATTATGGCACGTTCACCTTTTCATTCCCTCACCATTCACACTTCGCTATCGTTCCCTTATGGGAACTGTTGAGCCGTGGGCTCTGGCATCATGTTTTGGTTGATTCGCAGCGCCCGTAAATGTCATTGATGTTTGGGGTGCGAGTCCTGTCTTCCCACATGGTAACTTCTCTTGTGTCCAGCAGACCTGCTTCACAATCGACATGGTGAACATGTATCCAAGTCTTCCTACACACAGTGCAGAGTACGGAATTACAGGCACCCCGACGATCTATCCTTGCCGTTGTCAAGAACACCAAAAACTCTGGCTCCAAGGATATTTGTTAGCCCTCGAGTGCTAGATCAGTGGACGATATGACGTACAAATAGGATAGCTGCCTGTTTTTTTTCTGGATCTAGGAAATAGGCAAAATCCTGGTTCCCTCCCCTCGTCTTCAACTCAGCCTTAAGCAGTTTAACTGTGAGCATCATGCACACTACTTCTCCCTCGTATACTGTGTGCGTGTCCACTGTCCCCAGATGGAACCTGCTCTCCCTGGTCCTCCTTTCGCCCTCTATTATCACCATTGCTCCGCCAACTCCTCCGTCTATCACCAATCTGTCCAAGTACACCCTCATCTCCTCAGCTGCCCTGAGGTCTTCCTGGAAGGCATTCTATTTTGTGTCTGCTATCCTTACACGGCCAGATGTTAGCTTGAACCTGAGGCCAACTCGGTTGTTTTTGCACTCAATATATATAAATTGTACCCGGTATTTTTTTAAACAGAGAACAGAGTTAAGTCTCAAATTTCTCTTGTAATGTAGGCGCATCATGCAGTTCACGAGCTAGGCCAGCAATCTAGCAACATTCTAACATATATAAGCACAAGATGCCGCCGGATGGTGTCCACCATGTCATGCTGTGTTGCGCTCATGTTTTGTCTTTGTGGCTCTTTCCGTTTGCTGTGTAATGCTGTGTTGTGGTGCGCTCATGCCCTCAGCGTCTCCTTTTTCTCTTGGTCTTTGTTCAGCGCTCAGTACTATTGTGACTTCTGCTTCTTTTCACGGCGTTGTTGGTCTTCAAAATCCCAGCAGGTATCAGATTGCCAGAAAAAATTACTGGCGCTATGACACATTTATTGCCACTCCAGAAATTGGAGATATTCGTGTCAATGTATTCACATTGGGTGCTAACACTGCTTCTGCTGAGGGCGAAATATATTTATTGGATGTGCGGACAATTATTGCGATCGGTTCCATCATTGACAATGAAGGTAATTCTGCACATTCTCTTCACTTATTTGCCAGTGATGTACGTTTCCCCCCTTTTTTTTCCTCATTCATTTTCTACAAATAGGACTTACAACCTCTTCCTGATTGTGTTCGTGCCTATCCAACTATCGTCATAGCAGGTAAAGTTTCGCACAGCAGTTTTGCAGTGAAGGAGGAAACCGGTTTCAACATGGATGTCTCTCAATATGTTGCTGGGCCGCAACAGAATATCTTTAGTTCAGACAGTCTAAAAGATGCCGATCACTCTCCATTGAATGCACCTGAATGCACACCTGACTACCTTGCAATGTTGACACATCCTGGAATACCTCCACACCGCCTGGATCTCAAACAGAACTGCATTTTGCGCCATTCAACGTAACCTTTCAGAGGAAAAGGGATTGGTCAGAAATGCGCGCATGCACATAGTTGCTCTGCATCATCAATTTGTGGAAGTCCAACTCATCAATACTTTCGAAAGCCACTGCATATTTGCATCAACTTTATGTTTCATCCATATTGTTCATCTTGGATGGTGAATCAAAAGCAGTTTCCTTTGTGGCTCACGTATGCAACTACTTTTAACGGTTGTCAAGGCTTGACGCTGGCATGAACCATGCTCGACGTTCGAACTGATCCCTTTGCTCACAGTCAGTTGTACAAAGCATTATCGAGAGTGAGGTCAAGAAGAAATACGATGTGTCTATTTGCAGAGGTGAATGAGAGACAAGACTACACTAACATTGTATTTCCCGAATTGCTACTGTAAACACAATGACTTGTGGGTTAAAGCCGACCAAAGGGGTGTCCTTGTAAGTTATATTTCACTTGGCCTTCGAAAACAAAACAAACTTGCAATACAGTCATGGTGATATTGGCCTCCTGAGCTGCTTTGATGGCTTGCTGGCGAATGGACCTCACAACCTCACAATCATGTGCCTCCTTCGCTTCATCAACCTCATCTGGAACCATTGGTGATGTGGCCATTTCAGCCAAGTCTTCAGACTTTGCAGGGCACCACACTCCTCATCAAGAAGCTCATGCTCTAGAGGAGTTAGTTTGGCATTTTCCAAACCATCTTCAAGCATCACAATGACAATTGTTGTTGGAGGGGCATGTATGGCCTCATGTTGTTACCTTGACTTGTCGTTTCCGCTTTGGCTTATGGTAGAAAAAGGAAAGCCTGTCATGACAAAATTAATGCAATACATGCAAGATGGATCAAATATACCTTTGCGATAAGGTTCACAGTATGGGCAAAGCACCGCGAACGTGATGCCTTTCCCTGAAAACTCGGAATAAGCTTCTGCATATGGTCTGCAGCAGAATCACAATTACAATGGTGATCATGTGAAACTACAATTGATGATTGACATCAATCCATCAAATACAAGGTTGCAAGCCATGGGCATACCTTTTCTTCAAGGCCAAAACAGTAAAGACAATCTACAGTTACTTTTGCAAGGTACTCTCCAGTGTGACTTTGTGTAAGACGGTTGAACTCAAGTGTTGACCACCAGATCTTGCCACGATCATACCAGACAACGACAATCCCAAGATACGAGTAAGCAAACAGTGCCAACCACCCATCAATGACAAGGTGAATTGAGCCGATATGTTTCTGCCACGAAAATCAGCCATGAGAACATGGCAATATTTATAATAATCTCACTGAAAAGGAGATCTTGACATTTTTAGATGCATCGCAGTAGATGGTGTTGATATCCCGTGACACTGTGCGGGGAGATGGCACCTGAACATCAGGGCGCAAGAGTTTCAACTGAGTGAAACGGGCCTTTATTGACGGCACAGTGTCATGCTATCAAGGCATGATGAGCCTGTGCTGTATATCTTGAAATAGTTCCAGTGATTGTTTGCTATGCGCCTGTAGAATTAGCCTCTGAGTTGAAACACCATGCCGTGAAGCACACTCGATAAGACCATGGTTTAGGTTCTTTGTGCCTTGACCTGTTTGCTCGCGTTTGGGGTGGTGAGGTCTATGGTTTGCAGGATCTGTATGACATGTGAAAACAAACTCGAGATATTCTGGGCTTCTGTCACCTTTGGTATGATGCCTGAGCAATATTTCATAGTGATCATAGACTGCTGAAGTGATGTAATTGCATTTGCATTGGTTAATCTTCTACATTAGTTTTATGTGAGTACAGTATGCAAATTGTCTTCATTTTTGTAATGGTTGGTTGAACGAGAAAATCATGCAACCTTTTGACGCTTTACCAACCTCTTTTCCTTAGTGGTTGACTTCTGACCCGCTGCACTGTCCAACTCTCCAGGAAAACGACTGTGGGCCCTTGCCACATCCTGACTATTGATATGGATCGAGTTCTGTGCCTTCTGCCTCTTCATAGCAGTGGACTTGTGTCCTAGGGGTAAGCACTTGGCTTTGTCATCCATGGGCCATGCAAGGTCTGGGTTTTGCAGGTAAGCACAAATCATCAAAGGGAACCAAGAATGCCCTTTTAGATTCTGAAGCTCCTGTTGATACTTTCCATAGGCCATGTTGGCAAGGATACCGGGCCAAAACGGAGTGGTCGAGTTCTCAAGGGAAATCCTTGCCATTTCATAGGCATGAAAGTCTTCTTTGGATGGAGGGACCTGGTAACGTACGGCAAAAGGAGGGTTGATCTCTCTTAGGAGGTTGAGGAGAGGTGAACCGGCTGAGAATGCAACCAACTCAGACGGGAGATATGTGTTTCTTACTAGACCACCACATTTGCAACCACTGCCAATATATACACCATTCTTCTCATGTACTTCATCGAACATTAATGAAAGATGGGAAGAGCACTCCTGATCAGTTAAATTACTTGGACAGTAGCATATTGATGTCCAAGTCAGAACGTGAAGAAAGGACTCGAGGTCATCCTCAAAGTCCTGATGCTTTGTTGGATCACTCAATAGTGCTCCTGACATGAACTGCCAAGTGCCCTATGGCAATCATGAGTTAATGAAAAGAAAGATGGCACAAATGCCACTTACCGTCCTGTCATGACGTCTCTTTTGGATTGTACCGCGCTTCTGACACAAATCCCAGTCGATGAGTAAACCCTCCCCATCATCAGTGACAATAAGATTTCCAACGCTCACGTCCCGGTGCAGAATACCAGCCTTGTGATAGACATCCTCGTGGGCTGCAGGGGAAATGAATATCCATGGAGGGAGGCACGAAATCTGAAAACCAACCTTCCAAGGCGTCGGCCACTGCGCTCACAAGCTCATGTGTGGATTGGAATGTCGACAGCTCGCATCCAACCACACCGAGCACCATACGATAGTGTATATGACCAGTGGCAAAAGGCATACCACACACCCACAACTCCTCTACATAGTCATGAGTCAATGTATGCAACCCATGACCTTCTAAGTCATTGCCACGTTCGAAGGGCGCGATGTGAGGGACTTGATAACCGTGCAGTTGGCGGTAGGTATCGCCTTCCTTCTGCATATCATTGGAGTTGATCCTCCAGGTGTCTTTCAGGTATACAACACAGTCCTTTACTGGATCATATACAGGGAGAGAACGTGTGGCATGACCTATTAGTGATTGTGGCGGAAAGTGAGGGCACGGCCCAATGTAACGATACAGCGTGGTTAGATCAGGATTGTCTCATTGAGCGTGGCTTATGTTGTCATCTGGCACCCCATAATAAAACAACTTGGTTGACGGTGGCAATTTGAGCTTGGTGCAAATCTCTCGGCCATCGAAATCAGCTTCTACCTCTGTTACTGACTGGTCCAACCCCATCCTCTCTGCACTGGCCAGGCTAAACTGCCAAAACAGATTGGCAAGCAGCCAAGGTTGTTCCATATAGTCGAACCTCTCTGTCACCACAGCCCCTCCACGGTCCCAGTGTATAATGCGAGTGTGCTTGCCGATGATTGCAACCGAGAATGCAAATTGGCAGAATTGACACCCAATCTGTGTGAGCGCATATGCGGTCATCTGACCCCTCGTGAGCACTCCATGCATTGTGTCGCACTCGAATTTCCAATTGTTCAGAAATATGTCGCGTTCTTCGCCAAAAAGTTTGGAGAGCGTATCCTGTGGAGGATCCACAAATGGATCATGCTTATCTGAACTTTTGACCTCTAAAAACATGGCCATGAGTTCGAAGTCAGTGATCTTGGTGCGACCACAGTTCTCAGGATAGAGTGCTACGTCAGGTCTTAATTTGAAACCTCCGCATTCAATGCCACTGTTAGGGTGCTGACTAGTGTCAATGACCTCAAAGCCAGGTGTGAATGGCCTTATAGCATCTACCTGACAAACACCAAACTATAAGATTACTCAAATAATTTACTATTCCTTACCAGGAGCGTGTAGAATGATTTTTCGGATGCACCTTCTGGTATTTTACGGAAATGCTGCTCATGAATGTGAGGACAGGCTTCCTGGCCAGGTAGTCGCAGCAGATAGTCATCCATAAATTTTTGCATGGGCATTGGCCCTATGAATCTGTCTTTCATTTCTTCGGCAAGCAGACTGTTGATGTCATCCTGCGGGAGGAGAGAGACTGCAAATGGCGTTGAGCCAGACATTCTCTTTGATATTGGCGTTTCCTGTGTGAGCACAGATCCCAATTGTTTGGTGGCACAAGATCCACTGGCTTGCAGAAGATCGGGTGATGGGGTTCTGGGAGGATGTGGGCTGCATGAAACCTTTGACATTATGTGGCACAGAAGATGGATACGCACCAACACAGTCAAGAGAGGCTGCTTTTAAGGGTAAGGGTTCCTTCCTCCACATGGATCACGCTTCCTTAGATATGGTGCACGTCTACTTACTTTTGTGCAGGGCGATGTGGGATACATCACTCAATTACATCATCATGGATATTTGAACCCCCTGACCATAGGGGCATGGTGGGTGATGCTTACTAAGCGTGTGCCCCAGGTCATGATCGCTGTGACATGGACCCCAAAGGGAGGTGCCGAGATTTTAGGCAGTCAGCACGATGTGTGTAGACATAGTACGAGGCTCGTGAAGTATCATGTTCTTGACCTCATGAATGGTGCTGGGACCAACACCATTTCTGTCGCCTGAGGACATGAAAAGAGGACATCAAGGATCACCAGTTTAGCTGGCTTCAGCAGGATCCTGCAATTGGGGACAAGTGGAGCAGGACGGCTGCTGAGGGAAAGGAGTTTTTGCTGAGGCAGATCGTCAGGTGAGTCTGCTGGCGCTTTGCTTTTCTCAGAGTTGACGGCAGCTCACTCAACCTTTCTACTACAGAATTTTGCAGTAAGGACCTTCTGCAGGAGGCAGTCAGCCTGGTAACCAAGCTTGCTATGCATGTTATGCCATCTGCTGCTGTCTCCAGTGTTCCACTCACTTTGGACGGTCAAACGCAGAATGAGAACCATAAAACTGTCTCTGTGCTCATCGGGGCTACCCATAGTGGGAACTCTGACCCAATCTTGTGTCTTGCTAGCCTGGGTGCAACTGCTATGTTTGTAAGACTGGTAAGTCTTCTCCGAGTCCTCCCTTCCCATGTCACCAGTGATGTAAGTGTTCTCAACAACTGCCAGGTTGCTCCGTGATGCTGTCGAGAATGGAGCGTCAGCCACATCAGTGAACAAAATTAATTGAACGATTCCGTGATCTTGCTGTTTTTTTTTTGCATTGGCTTCACTTAAGGAAATTTAGGAAATGATGAGTATTTGGTCAGAATATTCCGGGCTGGCTGTTGTTCCCGCTGCTCCGCCTTCTATGTCAGCCACCGTCACGTATCCCGCCTTCTATATCAGCCACTGTCACACATCCCATCGTCACCGCACTGTCATCGTCACCCAGCCATCGTTATCAGTGTGCTAGCTGCAATTACCAGTGGAGGAAGATGAACTCACACATCCTATCATGATCACCCCACCGTCATCATGAGCATGCTAGCTGCTATCAGAGGAGATGAACTCAATTATTATCATCACCCTCCATGACAGTTTGGACAGCAGGAGATGTTGATAATGGGATAGATGGTAGGATAAGGGACGGCGGGAAATGTGGATCTAGGGCTTTGCACATCCCGAAATGCAACAATGCAAGAATTCATCGTGTATGCCTCATGGTACACAACTACAACAATATTCATGCCCATTGCCCACTGAATCTAGATAGGGCTTGGGCTTTACACCCTGCAGTGTGTATTTATAAGGCCACTCCAAGCCTTCTACATAACTGTTACCTTTTCGTCGCTTCAGGATCCTCACTAGAGGAAGAGCGAATGCAGGAAAAACTACTATCCTGTAGAGAGTTTGCAGTTTACAATTCAATTCACGGGATGACTTAACAGTGACAGGGAAAACGTGGGCATCACACTGCTAGTAAGGTTAATAGTGATGACTGACCCATTCAATATCACTCTCAGCGTGGAGTGCACGATATCATGAATGAAATCGCATTTCCACACAACACAAGATTTGTCTTTCACAATTCACGCGGCTTGGAAGTAGGCGGCAAATCCACAATTGACAAAGTGAAGGCATTCATCATGGGCCATTCTAAGGAAGCCAAATATCATAACTAACCTCAACCAATCTCGTAATTCTGGCGCCTGAGTTCTGGGTGGAGATAGGAAAAGTCGCCAAAGTCATCCGAGCCCTAGTCATATTCGCCATCCTCGTTATAACCATCATCCAGACTATTGACTGAAGTATGTGTCCTGATACTGGAAGCAAACGTGATAGGAGAAACTGGAAGCTGAGTGGGGAGATAGGGTGTTTGGGTGACATTGCATTTGGAAAGTATCCAATGCTTGGCCTGCTTGACATTCTGGTTTTTGTCCGAGTGTGTTATGAACCACTGGTCATAAGGCGCTAGTTATGTAGCTTCTGTCAGGGCAAATAACAAGAGCCATGTTCACTCACGGTCATGGACATCTTTATCCCGAGCCCAACCTCCTAGCGTATCTTAACTGATCATTGATATCTTCCAATGCAGATTTAGTTCTCTTGCCATCCTGAATGATAGACGTCACTGAGTACACACTGTCGAAGAAACAAAGAGAGACAGACCTAATGGCCATTCCCAGTAATAACCAAGTCTTGTCATATTCATAACGCTCTACAGCCCCGCATCCTCAAAGAGTGAGGAAGAGATACACCTGTGCGATTTCAAGGTGTTTATATCATTTGACAGGTACACTAAAGTTGTGTTTCTGTACAAGGTCTGCAAGTTGCTGGTGAAGTTCCCGAAGCTGGGTATAAAATTTTGATGATATCGCATACACTGCGAAAGATAAGTCTTTGCGCATATGAGGGGTTGTAAACTTACTGGTTGACAGTAAAAATGGCAAGCGGGAAACAACAAGCAAGGGCATAAGGAACTCTCTGTCAAAGAGCTTGCAGTGCCTGGCATCACATGGCATGATAGTACCTAGTACAGACATTCAGATGGTCAATAAAGCTAGCAGCCGATCAGATCAAGATCAAGATGTATGACACAGAAAACTCACATATCAAATAGCGCGACCACTTGTTCGGTGCTAATGAAGCTCAGCATCTTGGGGTAAATTTGCCATTCGATATCCAGGCATTGCAAGTGTCCAGATTTTTCTCGATCTTCTCGATCTCCTTTAGTGAGCGAGTGAGGAGCTCATGTTTTCTTGGACTTAATTTTGAGTGTTTCGAATTGTAGAACCGTGGATGCATTCGACAATGGTCAGCGGGGAGATTCCAAGTGTCTGTGCTCGTGAAAGAATTTCCCCGAGGGACTACCAGCAGTAGATAGGGCCGAGGGTTGTTGATAGCACTAGAAAATGCTGGCTCAAAGCTTGGATTGTCAATGAGCTGGAGATATCTTTAATCTATGTAGAAGGCTATCATGTCATGGCCCAAAGGAATGCATAGCAGATCACTTACTTCTGCCTGCTCGAAGAACTGATGTCCACCGAGCATTCGATTGGGGATTCCTCTTGAATTGCATTCTCAATCATTCTGGATATAGCGTTCAAACTTGCTGCAGACTATGTGTAAATGGTATGTACAAAGCACCACAAAGCCTCCAAAACCTAACATCTCTCGTGATTTTGCCATCATGCAATTGATCTCCCATGCACTTCAGCACAGACAATTCACACACACACAAAAATACAGGGTGCCTGGACATTTAGAGGTTATAGAACCCTCCTTCGTGTGAGTTGGGGAAGCCACGCAGAAGATTCACTCCTCATTGCTTAAGCAGGCTATGTGAAGACTTCCGGAATTCTTTTCCTGCTAGTGGACGAGTCTCCACAAAACGGGTTGATGATGCAAATCTCAAAGCAGGATACATGTAGGTGAATGTCCACGACATTGTTACACCTGTAAAGGCGTGACCACCGTATGGTATCTAAGCTAGGCATTGAGCCAACGGCCCACCCAGAGCAACAGCAAGTGGGTAGTAGAAAGGAAAAAAAGAAAATGCGAGAAACAAAGCAAACACTTCACACGCCACCAGCAATATCATGGGAGAAATATATTGGAACCGCAAGACGACGAGAAGCATGGGCATGAGATTTAAGGAAAATACAAACTCAGTATTCTGACTCGTGGTCTCTGTTCTGTTCCAAATACCGTTTCAAATCTTCTTGTGTTTGCGGATTGTAAATATCTGACCTCGTGCAGGATGTGTTTCATGTGGAGCGCTGTCGTTCACAGTTTGGCTCTGAGCTCGAGATTGTGCCATTGTCCGAGCCAGGGTATATGTTGATGTTAGAGACAGAGAGGCAAAGACGAAGAAAGTTTACGATTGAATATATTTTGGACCAATTTGGTGCCCCACACGTGCACATTGTACGACACTCGAGAGTACACTGCCTGACCAGTGACTGTTGATGTTCCATCGCACTACAACTACCACGTAGAGACTTGCATGGCCATGCCAATACAGATCCATGAAATACACACCCAAGTGGTGCAAGGATCATGTGGGTGTTTCTCAGATGAACTCGGCAATGAGAATTCTCATATCCATACCCGCAATGCCGCTAGTCTTGCACTCACAAATGCTCTCTCTGCCCGTGTACGTTAACGCGTTCTTCATGACCTGTAATGATCTTGAAACATCTTGTATAGGATTTAACAAGGCAAGACGACTACTCTGCAAGATGAATGGCCCTCAACATTGATGCTAGACAGAAGATCAAGGAGGCATGCCCATTTGAAGCATTCAAACAAGGTACTCTCATACTCTTAGACCGACTCTGCTCAGCCGCAATGCAAAGACGACTGGTTAAGAGTAGCTGCAACAGTAGAGGACATATCAGAGCAATGCGCGGCTTGGATGGCAGACGTCCTTGTAGCTGCTGTATCACCCCAATAGACAGACAAACTCGGTCAGCATCCTTCATTTCTCATATTTATCTATTAATGTCTCTGCATTAGCATTCCTCGCTGCTGCTGATGTAGAAGACCGCCTCCACCGTGCTACAGAACTCTTCATCAAATGTATCAAAGAAAATCGCGTCAGCTGTGGACGAGTCTTTTTCACTCCAGCAGAAGGATTCCTTTCTCTGTCAGCAATTAGCGGCAATTCAACACAAGCTTCAAAGTTTGCAGAGCTCTCCTGTGAGCGTGTGGAGCTGTTAACTATGCTCCTCATGTTACAAACTTGCATGTATGTCCATTCTCGTTCAATGTGAATGCCAAGACAAACCAATTCTCAGAAGTGACACTATCATATAACAAAATGACACTTTCATAGACAACCCCACGTGAAGTAGCTGTCGATTCCTCATGGTGGGAACTCTTCACTCGTGTATCTCGCATTGCGCCCCATCTCTGGCCTCCCGCTATCCAAAGCTGCAATTCATCACAGTATGTACTTCCATTACAACTTATTACCCCAACTGACCATTCCCCAGTTGATCTATTTCCTCATCCTTGTTCTCGGATGCATAGTCAACACCTTTCTTCCTCTCATACTCGGCGCGCTCATCACCACATTTGACACACCAGGCATAGCTCCATTCCCTCCATTCGGTTCAAGCCCATGGTTGTACCTAATCACTCATGTCCTGCTCCACTGTCTCGCTTCATCGAGTGGTCTCACAGCCATCCGTGACGCACTTATCCCACTCATGCAATACAGCGACTGCAGCATGTAAATGCTCTTTCTCTCTCACCTGGCATATGAAACACAAGACTGGCAAGCTGCTCCGTGTTCTCGATGGGGGAAGTGCAATGAACCGCGTTGGCAAGCTTATTGGGTTCACGGTGATTCCTGCACTGGTGGATATGTGTTGTGCTCATCATGTTTGTTGTTAGGTTTGAACCTGTGTTGGGCGGTGTGGTTGGAGTCATGACAGGGAGTTATCTGGGCAAGTGTCATATCTACGGGGTATAGGACTAGGACACGGAGGCAGATGAATTAGCGGGATGTAGTGACTGTTCAATGCTGCTTCATTTTGTTCATGATGTGGGTCTCAATTGCATACATGAGCAGGTCACTCGCGAGATCCTTACTGATTGTCTCCTTAATTATGAGACTGTCAAGTATTTCGGTGGGGAGGGATATGAGGCTCAGAGGTACACAGGAGGCTATTGGAGAGTATCGGACTTTGAAGAGGAGTGTTGTTCGTGAGTGTTTTCATCTTATCTCATTTCAAATGCACATCTTGTTTCAAAATCACAATCATGTTTTGTGTTTTGTTTCTATCACAAATGTACATGCTGATCACACCTGTAGTATCCCTCAACCTCCTGAACCTCGTACAAACCCTCATCATTATCGCGCTCGCTCTCAACATTGTTCAGGTTGTCCTCTCCCTGTTGGGAACAGGTCCGTTCTTCCTCGCTTGTATCATTCAATTCATTGACATTATCAATCAATCAGATTCAGACCCGCAGCACATTTGCACATCACCTCTTGGTTATGCATACCCAATCTTTTGCATAGTGTGCTACCCCTCACACGCGTACTTGCACTCCTTCCTCTCCTCGTGGCGCTCTTTTTCCCTCGTATCATTTACCTTTTTGCGCAACCATATGGTTACATGGAAGAAGTTGATGTATAGGATATCGCAAAGCTTTATGAACAAACTCACAGGTGGAACGATTTAGCAGATACTCTGGAATACATAATGCAGATATTTGTGAAAAAGTGATTGTATTCTCATCGTGATGCACACTTGATGAGGCTGAAAATTGAAATCATACAGTGATGATGCCACGAAATGTGCCAAAACCCTTCGAAAATTCATAGATATTTGCCAGGAACATAGGCCACGCCGTGAAGTATAAATTTGCCCATATTAAAGTCGTCTTGCTCAACGTGTTCAGGTCATGAATTATTCCTTTACCTACTAGACTCCTCTTTGTACCTTGTTCTTTCATCGCTTCGTCCACCTGATCCTACAAATCCCACGTCGACCTCAATTACTCCTACAAAATCGGCAATCCACAACTCACTCGCTGTCTATGAGGAACTTATATCGCTGACAGAACGAGAAGCAGAGATCTTCATCAAGTCTGAGTTTGACAAGCGACACACCCGCCTTGAAGGTCCTAAGCCTGAGCAACTTAGAACGAGTCTTTTTCATGCCAGCAGAAGGAATACTTTAATCTCATGGTGGAACGCTACAACAGGTAAATCTTGATGACACAAATCAGTCATAAATTGGTCTGACAAGCTGTTTTGTTAGAAAAGCACGTGTTCATCACAAAATGCAGTGAACATGGTGGACACAAGGACATCTCATGGTATTGCTGCAATGGGAGTCAGTACCACTGTATGTGTGTGCCATAATATGAAACTAACAAATGGTGTCGGTGACCTACAGAAAGGTGAAATGCATTGTACAACAGCTTGCGACAGATGAACGGTGCTGACCAGCCAACATTGATACACCAACATATTTTTTACCACTCTCCGTGGACGCGGTATCGATACTCATATGACATTGCTTGCCAATGACACAAGAACCTCTGGGAGAGGATGTCAGCCAGCCCTCCGAACTTCATCTCAACCATGCACCAGGTTCTTAAGGTTCTTTGTGTCAAAGGTCTATCTGCCTGTGCACATTTTAAAGTGTTGAACCATGTTCTCTTTCAATTTCTCAAAGAATGTTGGATGCATGGATGGCAAAGCTCCTGAATGAGGCTAGTCATATATTACCTCAATTTCCTCTAGCACAAAAGCAATGGGGTCGGGTGTATGGAGGGATACGCTCAATGTTCACTTTGGCAATTGTAATTGGACAAAGGTTGTAGGCCTCATCAAGTATCTTGCAGCAAGAATGTACAGTCTTGTATCTCATCTGATATGACAGGCGCAACATTCCTTCGCAAGATGAATGAGGCCAAGAAGGAAAGAGAGGTGCACTGGATGGCATTTGATGAACTCAATGAAGCTTTGAAGCCGGAGATGATGGGACCATGGAAGATCGAAGTTGAAGCCAAGGTCATTCGTGAGTGGTACAATACACTATCTGATCGCAAAGCTGAGTACTTGATTTGAAAACCATCACACAAGCCATGGTTCACCTCAAACTCGCTCAACTGGAGGCAGCAGAACTGCCGCAAGGGACCGATGTGTCTCCAAGTATATTCATTGTGTTCGCTTATCATCACTACCAAGGACACTACTTCTTAGAGCTGTCCTCTTTACTTTGCAAATTTTCAACAGAGCACAAATACATAGGTCAGATATGCCCTCCTCGCCGAACTTGCACCTCTGTCCAGCATCGACTTATGATCAATTTATTGCTCCTCTCCTCACCTTGTCATCTTTGACATCCCTCATTAAGTGCTCGCTGCGCGAATGCACGTTCCATGCGTTCTCTGCGTTTTCTGCCCTGACAATGTCTCAGAGTCGCTGGGAATCCCATGTCGACTCAATGCAGAACGATAAGAAAGAGGCCATACATAGTCACACATAGAACTATGCACCGGGTTGTTATTGTGTCTCTTTGCATTCGGCAAATGTCTTACGGTTGTAGTGAAGCCCAGCAATGTCCAGATTAAGACTCAACCCTTTAGGCACAATGGCCATTTTCATCATCCTGTTCACATCTGTGAGTGTGAAAGTCGTGTCTTCGGCACTTGTCTTTGGCACAATGCAACATAATGCCAACCAATCATGAACTTGAACAGGGCAATTTTGTCATCCAAATGGAATCGAAGAAGTGCAAAGGAGGCGTCAAGAGGTCTCACTGGCAAAGTCAAATCCATGGAGTGATTGTCAACCGCTTCTTCTTGTCCAGCCCACATTGTATCGAAAAGTCCGAGCATGATCTGTATCGTTGCATCCCAGACCAATTTATTCTTCTTCTTCAGGTTATAAGTTAGAAAGCTCTATTGTATGCATCGCCATCTGTTACTAACTTCTGAAAATTCAGGTGCGATGATCTTGCAGCAACATTTCCATTCGTTGCCTTCGGAAACAATAATTTTTTCGCCAAAGATCATTAACGTGGTGTATTGGCCAAGAGGTTTAGGGCAGTGTCCTCCACGAAACCAAACAATGTCCTTTGATACAATTAAGTAATTTATCAGGCTTTCGAGGCTGCAATAGACAGATATACCTTAATCACATTGGTGTCTGCTATGAACAGTGATCCCATTGCTTTCGGCCAGCATGCCACCTGAAACAATGGTCACTGATTTACCAGTGTTGCAATCAACTTACAGCGGAAACCACATAGAGACCCCTCTCCACAAAGGCTTTCGAAATTATGTCAACAAGAGAAGTGAAACCAACATCAAAAAAGTTCAATGTACGGGCATGCTTTGACAGCCAAGCATGATCGCGACCTGAGATCGACAAAGGGATTGGGGGAAACAAGTTTGCAAGCACCGTCAAGAAACTAAGGATTGTTCTGTGACCTGGAAGATGACTATGCAAGATAGCTAGTTCTATGTAAGTAATTTTATAAGCTGGTCAACTCACTGAATGCTTGCCAATAGTCGACGGAAATCCAAGAAGAGCTGGAAGGCACACAGTGCAGACACCGAACCCACTAATATTGCAAGGGTCTGCAACAACAAATCATGGTGGGCACGCAATGCATTATTTTGTGTATCAAATGCTGCTCTGTTGTATACACACCGCCAATTTCAAACCCCATATACACGAACCACCATGCAGACTGGACTCCCATCTGATGGATGGCAAGGATCACCGCCATTTCGAGAAAGTTTTGTCGCGCAGCAGAGTTAATATCGACAAAAGTTTGCCCTTGTACTCGAGAAGCTAAAATGACATCAACTCAACTTACGCCCAAGTAGCTGGTTTAGGATCACTAACTGCTGAAGCATTGCTGTCCAGGTGTTCATTAATGCATGCAAGGTACTTAGGAGAGAACACACTTATAGACACAACCGCGGAGGATAGCGAGATCAACATCTAAATTAGCGGCAAGATACTGTAAAACAATGATGCCAGGGTCGTGTGAGACAAACACAGAGGAACCACTCCTTGCCTTGGCATGAGCAACTGACGATGCCCTGACATTCATGACAAGGGAGTTTATCAGTGACAGGTTGTAAGACTTGGATAAACCCTCTGGCATGCTGGGCAGCATTGTAGGGAATGAAGGGGTTCCACGATGAAGGAGGTATTGATCGAGGTTGTTACGGAGGCCAGCGCTTTGGAGACCTGAAGCAAAGTCTGATTGAATGGGTGGTATCGGTCCCATTTCAGGAATCAGGTCAAAATTGATGTTGCGTAGATGAGGGTCAGGAATGATGATAGACATAGAGAACTCACTGAGGGTGATGTTGCGAAGCTGGATGCAAAGCGGAGGAATGACATTGCAGAGACTGAAGTAGTATTCACTAAGGAACTCTGGGAAATCATCAAGAAGGACAATGAGGAGTCGGACAGAGCTACGATACAAATCACGAGATGCGAGTTGGAGATCAGCTTCTTTCAAGAACGGAGCCAGAAACTTGAAGAGGGAAAGAAAGAGCTTGTGGAACGCAGACCAGCGCTGATGGGAAAAGTCAAAAGAAGTTCCTCCAAAATTGAAGGGCAAATCTCACCTCACAGTTATCGGATAGTAGCAATGTTGGCATGAAGAGTCGATATGAAACAAGGCAGAACCAAGAGAATGCGAACCCAGGGAAGTAAGTGGGTTGCAGAGAACTGAAAGTGTCACTGTGCAATTGTGAGCTACAATAAAAATAACAACTGGAGAAATGATTCTGATGGCGATCAGCAGAGAGAAATAAGCTGAGCCTAGGTGCTTTGCAATGAAGTGCAGGTCATTGATGAGACTGGAAAATAATCTGAAGAATGGCTTCTGTTGGAAGAGAATGACTGGTTCTTCATGCATATTTGCCAGAATGAGGACAAATATCGACAAAATCTTGGTGAGATATTGAACCTTTGCCTGGTCGTTGTTGATTCCAGAAGCGTTGCCATGATACTTGGTGATATAGATGATCAGCCACAACATTGCGCCAAGAACTTGGAAAGCGTATTCAACTCTCCATTTGCCATGCATTTGATGGAGCTGTCTACACTTGCCTCCGCACACAAGCAGAAGAAGAATAAAGAAATGTCTTCCACCTTCAAAATCTCCTTCTTTATGAGCTGGGAGATGAAGGGGACGAAACCCTTCTCCAGGAAGTGAGATGTCTGGAAGATGGAAACCAGCTGAACAACTTTTCCTTGAGCTACTCAGTATCTGGCTTCACCAAAGGCTGGCGGACCACCGTACCCTCTGTTGTGGATTTGCAAACGACTTGAAGGTCCTCCAGGAGAGGATCCACCCTAGTATACTAGTCAATACGAGCCCACTGAATTCGGTCACAATGTACTCTTCATTAGTATCACCAGCCTGTACCAACTGTCCAAGAACCTCAACAGAGTATGCCAACTGACTCTGGGAAGCAACCGGGGTGTCACTTGATAGATATTCACATATGAGATCTGCTGCGAAGTTTTGCAAACTGGGGCGAGGATCGGTAAACAATTTTTTGCTAGCTGTTAATCCTGAAGTGAAGTGCTGACAAGACCACTTCGTAGCAGAGTGGCAGTGACAGGGATGTTGAGTTTGCGCTGAAGCAATGTGAGCGGTGTGTATGAATAAGGGTAATTCAGAACTAACCTCTGCATAGAGCAGCCACATGATTGCCTCTTTAGCAACGCCTTCAAACATGCAGCACAGTTGGTCCAACAAGGCAACATAAATATCTCTGCCAAGCTGAGAGCTAGACTTATACAGGAGTTGAACAATGTTCTGAGACATGTGGAGGGGAGTGCGGTTATGGATAGAGCATGCTACAATGAACAGGACCTGCTGAACAAGGTGACGAAGATCATGAATCATGATTGGGAGGAAGGGCAACCAGTGATTGAATGGGCACAATCTCCCCAATCTCAGGATCGAGCATTGGGTCAACGTACCATCTGATAAATCAGTCTGTGACAAGCATTTCGAAGGGCAATGGTGCAAATAGTGTCAGTTGGTCGTGAGAGGAATTGCAGGCATCTCATCTCATGTCTGAGTAAAATTGACGATATGAACAAACATTCTTGAAAACGTTATATGTAGTCGTGATCGTATTAAAACAGATGAAGCAAGAAAAGTAGAAAACAAGAAGGCATTATGAACTGTCGTGAATCGTGGTCAGTGTCATTATGAGTTCTATGTTTGATTATTTGTTTGATGAGACCGCCGTGGTCTTGCAGTGCTGATGGTTGTCTGAGAGCAGTTAAACTCGTTAACTTGAATTAGTAGATGAAACGGGATCTCAGACAGATATTAGTTGTCAGTTAGAAGATAGATTTCTCATCTAGAGAATAAGCGCATATGTAAGCGACGAAAGACCAAGGGTGAAGAACATAGAGACAGTCAGGGCAGAGGTCGACAGACTGTTACCTGCAAATAACTTGCTGACGTTGTACCAGGCTCCCTTGTCGTTCTTCGCTAGGTAGATACTATAGAGCGTCAAAGCGTTGATCGTTTGTCTTGGCCCATCAGACAGTAACAGACACCCCCAATCTGATATCGGTTGAGATATATTGATTCAAGAAAGGAGCAGAAACTCACTCTTGAACATAAAGAAGATGAATAATGCAAAGTCGTCCTTCTTCTTCGTAGAATTACTGATATGATCAAAGAAGCAAAAGCGATCATACGAGCCTTGCCCAGTTTATGAATTTTGGATGATGCCACAATCAAAGGGATTATATCCGGAGAGAGCAATAGTGGTTAGCTATCACGTTTGTGAAAACCTAAGAGATATCACGACTGGCGATGATATTCTTCAATTTCCGGGCTTCATACACCAGCTGCAGATGATCAGACTCGAACTCTCTTGCCCGGGACTGCAGCATACCAGGAGAAAGCCAAAAATAATACATCCCATGAACAGCCATTTCCCAAACATTAGAAGGGATATAGAAGCAATCATCTTGATGTTAACAGTCGTTCAAGATTTGGTTAAACCATGTTGAAGTTGTCAACATAGCCGTAGCGGTGAAGATATTGGAAAGATAGACAAGAAATTATTTGAGGATAATGATATAAAAGCCCAAAGATATCTTTGAAGGAACATCAAATAAGCAAGTTACCTAACCCGACAGATTACATGACCTCATGTGACTTGTGCCCAAGGGTACACTCCTAATCGGGATAAACCTGAACCTAAGAGCTAGTTCAGTAACCCAAGGTAAGGTGAATTTGCCAATTGGAAAGGATTATATAATATCGGCATGGTAGATGCCGATGGCTGACTCTCAATCAAATATCAGTAGTATGTGTTATCATGATGATCTATCTAGTATCAGACCATCACTCACTGTATTGATGGACACTGTCAACCCCTTGATTCAACAGCTGACTCTGGCTCAGCCGCCATCAAAGCGAGATCACACACGAATCCTCCAACATGTTGCACTGATTGTCAGCGTGCTTCTCACTGCTACAGAGTCCTTACTAGAAGACTCCGTACCTGAGCCATATCATACTTCAGCCCTCTCAGGTCAAGATTGGGTCATGGAGCTTATTTTGGGCCACCCAGAGCACATACGCTGTGAACTCGGGATGTGTGCAGATGTGTTTCACTCACTTATAGTGGAACGTCGCACCCTAGGTCATGCAAACTCACATTATGTTTCCCTTGAAGAACAACTCGCTATATTCTTATACACTTGTGTTATGGGACTGACTGTCCGCCACGTCAGTGAGCATTTCCAACGGTCAAATGATACCATCTCAAAGTAAGTCAATTGTTATCATTATTTACAATGCTAATGAGCACACCTAATTGTAGATATTTCCACAAGATGTTGTCCATTTTCGCGTCTCCCCTGTTCTACAGTAATCATGTACACTCTCCTGATGACACCTACCACGTCCCAAACAAGATCCATAATGATTCCAAGCTCTGGCCCTTTTTTAAGGATACTATTGGCACGATTGATGGTAGTCACATCCATGCTCACCCCCCATCATCTGATCGTCCCACATATCGGAATCACAAAGGCTTCATTTTGCAAAACTGTCTCTTTGCATGTGACTTCAACCTCAAGTTTTCCTACGCTCTCACTGGCTGGGAGGGATCTGTTATAGATGCACGCCTCTATGATGAGGCTTGGTCAGGTGGCTTATATATCCCTCCAAACAAGTATTTTTTAGCAGATGCCGGCTTCCCTTTATGCCACCAACTCTTAGTCCCCTACCACAGTGTTCGTTATCATCTAGCTGAATGGAGGCATGCTAATATTAGGTGCATTTTATTTCCTTTCTACTCAAAGCTTTCTAATATCACTTATATGTCTGTAGACCAGCAAACAAGGAAGAGTTGTTCAATTTGCGACATGCATCTGCTCGAAATGTGATTGAGCACATCTTCAGCATTTTAAAACACCATTTTCGGATTCTTCTACTATCACCTGAGTACCCTATGAGCATCCAGGAATGTATACCTGCCGCGCTATGTGTGATCCATAATTTTATATGCGACCATAGCCCTGATGAGGAAGTGTACACGGATGACTCAAACAACGATGAACATTTCGATTATGATAACCCCAAGCACCAAGGGATACCTGATGACGAGGAGGAGCTTGATGAAAGTGGAAGTATGAAGGAAGTGCGCAAACATATTGCACACTGTATAGGGGAGAGTTACCAAGGCATTTTGCAGCAGTGGGCTTCGTCAGATGATTCTTTCGATGACAGTGACAGTAACATGTAGTAGCACAATTCATATTCATTCATACGACTAGTCTGGAACCCCATCACAGCTACAGCAGTGGTAGTCTTTGACATCTTGACATCCAATGTATCACCGGCACCACTCCGAGTCTGCACACGGCCTGATGTTGTTTTTGCCCTTTTGAGAGAGCCCAGCTTAGAGGGAGGCGGCAGCATCTGAGAAATAGGCTCTTCGCTTCGCATAGAGACCAAGGTAGAAACTGACTCATGAACCATGTCAGAGTGAGAGCGTTTGGTGCTAGGACGGGATACTAATGACGTAGAAAGGGTGTCGATGCTGTCGATAGATGTGGGACCTTGAGAAGCAGGAGTAGACGTGGGGGCAGCTACTGCAGGGGTGGTGCTGGGACCAGCAGGAGCAGCACTGACACTAGAGGTGGCAATGGTGGCGCCCATGGTATGATCTTCAACTGCTGGTGAGCTTAAGGGAGGGGGGGCTGTATGAGGTTAGTACCCAGTATGCCCTCATGCACCACTACCTTGTGGTATTATACTATCCATTTGCTCATAGTGTCTCCACCCAGATGTACAAAAAGAGCGCATGTGCGAGTTTCCCTATGATCAAACAGTTACTAGTAAGACTATTGCTACTAGTACAAAACGTGACATACCTTCTTTGAAATATATTCATTCCATACCAAGGTTGCAGCCTCACCCTGGATATTTGCTCCTGTGACATTATCCCAGTGGACACCAGACAGCTGGCGATATTTCTGAATAGCGTTATAAGTCTGTTTTAACTATGCGATATCTTATCAGCATATAGCTAAGCGATATATTGGTATGACTTACCGATCCCCACTTCGTCTTGCACATTGCCCCAGTCTTCTGTGGACCATGCTGCAGGTACACAGCAATAGCCTCTGCAGCACCATTGTATGTCATGTCTTTGAAGTTACCGGTGTCACCAACCTTGTCCCGATTGTTGAACAGATATACAAACCGTTACAATGTTTGGTACTTTTTTAGTGTACACATTATTGTGCCTGTATACATGGAAATCACACTTTATGTTGGTGAAAGATATTGGAGGGCCAACCCCTGGCTACACATAGACATTTGGGTTACATGATTTGGCCCAGGGGATGTGAAGATATGGCTATTTTAAGACAGAGATACCATTGTAACGGTGTAGAGACTCAAGTCTCTACGGGCGCGTACAGACCATATAGCAAGACCTTATACTGGACCTGTTGAAGTGCGACGACTTTCGCGTTTTGGCGTTTCGACGTTTCCGCGCTTTTCGCATTTTCGCACATATCACGCACATCGCACTTTTCGCATTTTCGCACATATCACGCACATCGCACTTTTCGCGCAATTCGCATTCCAGATTCCTCACGTTTGCGCGCATCTCACGAATTATGCACATCTCGTGTCCCCACACAGTTCGCAATACGCACACTCGCGTATCCCACGCATCTCGCATTTTCGCGCATTTTGCGTATTTCGCATTCTCGCGTTTTTCGTGCTTCGACATGCGCTACCGCGCGCCTCCCTGGGATCCACCGCATTCCGTTCGCATGTCCTGTCCTCATCCTCCAAGGTCCATTGGTGCGTATCTCACTTTGTTTCACTCGCATTCCATCATATATGT
>Ga0310811_10001998_pt1 | contig 25353 bp, 26 predicted proteins | sample YCmetagenome_FD_207642 | JGI IMG/M metagenome (GOLD analysis project Ga0310811, IMG submission 207642) | Soil microbial communities from experimental microcosm in Duke University, North Carolina, United States - YC | ecosystem: Engineered > Artificial ecosystem > Soil microcosm > Unclassified ... | reverse complement strand
CTCGGTGATCGTCGCCGTCACCGGTGTCGCGGAATAAGGCGTCATGATCGCGGTCGATGCCGCGAAGAAATTGGTCATGTCGGCATCGGCAACCGACGTCGATTGCGAAGTCAGGTCCGACAGCGTGCGGGCCATCAGCGTCACCTTGCGATCGATCGCCACGGCCGACGAGAATTCGACCGTGCCGAAGAACATCACCAGCATCAGCGGCACGATCACCGCGAACTCGGTGGCCGCGAGCCCCCTGCCATCGGTCAGGAATTCATACGCGGAGAAACGGGTCGCCCGCCAGAATTTCGCAATCATCTGCATCGCTCTGTCCGGTCCGTTGATCTCAATAGGGCTCGTTCTTGAACGCGGCCGTAGCCACCAGCAACCGCTTGCTGGTGCTGCCGCAGCCGATATTGTAGCCAAGCCCGGTGACGAACAGCGGCCACTGATAGAACAGCCGGACCACCACGATGTCGCCGGCGTTGCCCGCGCTGTAGTTCATGTTGGTGTCGAAGTTACAGGCCGCATCGAGATGGGTGGGCAGCGTCACGGCCGAGAACGACGAGAAACTGGTGACGTCGACGTACAGGCTGTTGCAATCAAACAGTGCCGGGATCTGGCTGCAGACGTAGGTCTTGAACGTCGCTTGCGTGCAAGCCTTGGCGACGCCGCCCACCGCGCAAGCCGTCACAGACCCCGATTGCGCCTGGCCGGTCAGCACCACGCGCGCGGAATTCTGCGTGATGGTCTCGAGCACCTGGCCCGAGAAGAACACCAGCGCCGTCTCGATGATGGCAAACAGCAGCGCGAAGAAGATCGGCGCAACCAGCGCGAACTCGACCGCTGCGGATCCGCGACGATTGCCGCGAAATCTGCGCAGTGCAGTCCGGAGTTTGAACCTCGAAGGTGCAGGCGATGGCATCGCGTCAAATTCCCTGGCGGCGGCGATCACAGGCCCTGACCAGTACCGGAAACTGATTGTTTAAGTGTTTCAGGCGATCCGCACCGGCCGGCCCGAGTCGTTTAGAACGGGTTAACCACGCCATCTCGCTAATGCAGGTACCGGCTCAGGCGGGAGCGCCCGTGCGGGACCAGAGGTCCCGCCGGTCACCCGATCACGATGACTTTGTCGTGCTAGTTCGTCCTGTTAGTTCGCCTTGGCCGCCGGCGCGGCCGCCGTGCCGCTGGCATTGCTGTTCAGCGTACCGGCCTGGCTCATCGTGGTGTTGAAGTAGTTGTCGCTGTCGCCGAGCGTGACGCGACGCTGGCAAAGCGGCATGCAGCTATAGGATTCCCGCTCGACCCCGCGATAAACGGTAACAAGCCGGTCGCTCGGGCCTTCGACCTGGATCTGCCGGTCGATCAGGATCTCTCCGCCGCGATCGAGCGCGATGAAGTTGGTGGCGCCGTAGCCTTTGCCTGTTACGACGATCATCCCGCCGGGCTGAAGCGTCACGTCGGCGATCAGCGGATTGCCGACCACGATCGTCGCCACCTTGCCGGGCAGCCGCACCAGCTTGGCCTGGTCGACATTCACGGCGATGGTATCGACGGTGGGCTCCGCGAGGCCAATGGCCGGCGAAGCCAGCACAGCAGCCGTAGCCAGAAGACAGATGCGCGCATGATGGCGCAGGAACTCTTTACGCATACTCTTACCCCGGGACGTCACAAACCGGCATAATCGATCAGGAAGCGGAGCCGGCGCCCGACCCGGTTAACCTGCCTGTAATTCGTGAACGTTCCGCAAACTCGCCGACTATTGTTCTAATGGATTGGCGTTTTGTCGCCCGAAGACGCCTAGTGCCGGAACGGATAGGCAAGCTGGCCGGGAAATTCCTTCGGCATGGTCGCTTCGTCCTTGCCGTAGTCCTGCGGAAGTTCACCCTTCGGCATACGGAAGGTCCCGAACAGCACGTCCCAGATCGGAAAGGTACCGGCGAAATTGGTGTCGCCGCCCTCTTCCAGCGACGTGTGGTGCCAGCGGTGGAACACCGGCGTCGCCAGCAGATACCGGAACGGTCCGAAGGTCCAGTTCAGGTTGGCGTGCACGAAGGCGGAATGGAAGGTCGTGAACGGCCCGACCCAGATCATCACGTTCGGTGAAATGCCGGCCATCAGCAGCACGACGTCGACACCGATGGTGCCGAGCATCAGGTTCACCGGATGGAAGCGGGCCGCCGAGATCCAGCTGATCTCCTCCGAGGAGTGATGGATCGCATGGTACTTCCAGAACCCGCCGCCATGAAACAGCCGGTGCAGCCAGTACAGCATGAAGTCGGCCAGGACCAGGAACAGCACGCCCTGCACCCAGAGCGGCAGTTGCGACAGCGGGCCGTGGCCGTTGTCGTAGAAGGCGATCAGCTCGTCGGCATCGTGGATGTTGAAGACGAAGCCGGCGGTGACGATCAACAGTCCGATCCGCATGGTTCGGGCGAATACCGGAACGAAGAACCAGTAGCAGATGTCGGTCACGATCTCCCGCTTGCGCCACCACGACGGACCGGGATTGCAGGCCCAGAAATACTCGAGCACCGTGAACACGACCGCGAGCATGAAGGTGACAGGAACCACCTTCTCGATGGTCTCACCCAGCATCAGGGCGACTTGCATGGGCAGGCTCGACATCATCGCTTCTCTTCCAGGCTACTGATCTCTCCCAGACCTACTCCGCGAAATTTAAGGGAGGGTGAAGTTGACGCCGGGTTCGGAACTGAACCGAATTGCAATAGCCCTCTTAAGGCGAAATTCACTCTGGCCAAAAGCAGCGCCTGACGCGCGCGTTTGACCGATCGAATTAACCCCGCCGAAAGAGCTCGGCTCACATGGTCAATGCGTCAAGACAGCGCCGAACGGCGACCTCACCCAGATGGAGTTTAGTTCATGAAGAACCTGATTGCCCGTTTCGCCAAGGATGAATCCGGCGCTACCGCCATCGAATACGGCCTGATCGCCGCCGGCATCGCGCTGGCCATCATCACCGTCGTCAACAACCTCGGCACCACGCTGAACACCAAGTTCGGTTCGATCAGCTCCTCGCTGAAGTAAGCCGGCCGACCAACGATGGCAAAAGCCCCGGACCTCCGGGGCCTTTGTTTTTCTGGCGTGTGCGAGTTCCAGTGGTGTTGCGTAAGCACAGATCCGATGCCGCGGTCGCGGCGAACGAGGCGGACACGGCGCGCATCGACGCGTCGGCCTATTGGGTCTGCCTTGCGCTGCTGCTCGCGATGATCACGCTCGCGACGCGCATCGCCAGCATGTGGTGAGATCGCCGCCACCCGGTTCCGAAGCTGCCGCGGCCGTTGTCGGTTTGTTTAGCACTGTCCGCTAGCATGCGCCGACGCCCCGATCCGGCAACAGACCCAGGCTTCAAGACGCAGCCATGATCCTCGACCTCGCGCGCCTTCTGCTCTTCCCGGCCCTGATGGCGTTCGCAGCCGCGAGCGATCTCTTCACCATGACGATCTCGAACCGCGTCTCTCTGGCGCTGGTCGCCGGCTTCTTCGTGCTCGCCTTTGCCGGTGGCATGGCACCTTACGAGGTGCTGAGCCATGTTGGTGCCGGTGCGCTGATCCTCGTCGTGGCCTTCACCTGCTTTGCGATGGGCTGGATGGGCGGCGGCGACGCCAAGGTCGCAGCGTCCGTGGCGCTCTGGTTCGGCTTCGCCCAATTGATGGACTTCCTGCTCTACGCCTCGCTGTTCGGCGGAGCGCTGACGCTGCTCCTGCTGCAGTTCCGGCAATGGCCGTTGCCTTTCGGGCTTGCCGGCCAGGCCTGGCTCGCACGGCTGCACGCCAAGGAGAGCGGCATTCCCTACGGCATCGCGCTCGCGCTTGGCGCGTTGATGATCTACCCCGAGACCGAATGGGTGAAGGCGATCGACCTCACTCACCTCGCGCTGCGCTGAACGCCCCGGATAAACCCGGCGTTAAGGCGATTTAGATACGCCTCATTAACCATGCTTTGACGAATAGCTGGTCAACTGCCGATTACGGCGGCGGCAGCGTCGCGGCGTTCTGTGGAAAGTGAAGCGTATGAATAGGGCACGCATAGTCGTCCTGACGGTCGCCATCTGCGCCGGCGGTATCGCCGCGTACCTGGCGAGCAGCTCGGACTCTGCGCCGCCTCCGGCGGCTCCAGTCGCGCAGCTTCCCACTACCGACGTTCTGGTCGCCAAGAACGACATCGGCCTCGGCCAGACCGTGAAGCCGGAAGACGTGCAGTGGCAGACCTGGCCGACCGCGACCGCCAGCTCCACCTTCATCCGCCGCAACGAGCGCCCCGATGGCGCAACCCAGGTCACCGGCTCGATCGCCCGCGCTCCCTTCATCCAGGGTGAGCCGATCCGCGACCAGAAGCTGGTCAAGGCCGACGGCTCCGGCTTCATGGCCGCGATCCTGCCGAGCGGCATGCGCGCCATCTCCACCGAAATCTCGCCGGAAACCGGCGCCGGCGGCTTCATCCTGCCGAACGACCGCGTCGACGTGATTCTCACGCGCCGCCTCAAGAACCCCGATCAGAGCTCCGGCGCTCCTGACATCGTCAAGTCCGAGATCCTCCTGGTCAATGTCCGCGTGCTGGCCATCGACCAGGCTCCGAAGGAGAAGGAAGGCCAGAACTCGGTGATCGGCAAGACCGTGACCCTGGAGCTCAATCCCGCACAGACCCAAGTGCTCTCTTCGGGTCGCCAAGCCGGAACGCTGTCGCTGGCGCTGCGCAGCATCGCCGACGTCAAGATGAGCGAGATCACGCTCGATGACTCCGCGCAGAAGCGCGAGGGCGTTTCGATCATTCGCTACGGCATTCAAAGCCAGGCGGCGAAGGCACAATGAGGACAGTCGATATGAAATGCAGGGCAGATCTGGCGACGATGCGGACCTCGACGGTTCGTGCCCTGTCGTTCTCGGCCGCTCTCGCGCTGACACTCAACCCGGCGCTGACGCCCGTGATCGCCGCGGACTACCGTCCCGCCGCGCCGCCGGTTGCAACCGACGGCCAGATGAATGCGCGCTTCCTCTCGCTCGGCATCGGCAAGTCGATCGTGATCGACCTGCCGCGCGACATCAAGGACGTGCTCGTCGCCGATCCCAAGATCGCCAATGCCGTGGTGCGCTCGTCCCAGCGCGCCTATATCATCGGCGCTGCCGTCGGCCAGACCAACATCGTGTTCTTCGATTCCGCCGGCCAGCAGATCGCTGCATATGACATCGCGGTCAAGCGCGACCTCAACGGCGTGCGCGCGGCGCTGAAGCAGATTTTGCCAAATTCCGACATCCAGATCGACGGTCTCGGCGACGGCGTCGTCCTGAGCGGCACCGCGGCCAACCCGGTCGAAGCGCAGCAGGCCAACGATCTCGCGGTTCGCCTTGCCGGCGGCGCCGACAAGGTCGTGAACTCGATCGTGGTCCGCGGCCGCGACCAGGTCATGCTGAAGGTGACGGTCGCGGAAGTCGCGCGCAACATCGTCAAGCAGCTCGGCATCGACCTGTCGGCGAACCTCAACTACGGCACCTCGGTGGTGAGCTTCACCAACTCGAACCCGTTCACCGCCTACGGCCGCAACCTCGTCGACGGCAACAATCTGACCACCAAGTTCGGCGCGACACCGTCGGTGCAGGCGACCCTGCGCGCGATGGAGACGGCGGGCGTGGTGCGCACGCTGGCCGAACCGAACCTGACCGCGATCTCCGGTGAATCCGCGACCTTCATCGCCGGCGGCGAATTTCCGGTGCCGGCGGGCTATGCCTGCGATCCCACCACCCACGTCTGTACCACCCAGATCAGCTTCAAGAAGTTCGGCATTTCGTTGAATTTCACGCCGGTGGTGCTGTCCGAAGGCAAGATCAGCCTTCGGGTAATGACCGAGGTGTCGGAGCTCTCCAACGACAACGCGATCACGCTGTCGCAGGCGGTGACCTCGAGCTCGGTCAACTCGCTCACCGTGCCCTCGATCAAGACCCGCCGCGCCGAGACGTCGCTGGAAATTCCCTCCGGCGGCGCGATGGCGATGGCCGGCCTGATCCAGCAGCAGACCAAGCAGGCGATCAGTGGGTTGCCGGGCCTGATGCAGCTGCCGATTCTCGGCTCGCTGTTCCGCAGCCGCGACTTCGTCAACAACACGACCGAGCTGGTCGTGATCGTGACGCCTTACATCGTGCGCGCAGCTGCGCCAAAGGACCTGTCGCGGCCGGATGACGGCTTCGCGGCACCTGCAGATCCGCAAGCCCAGCTGATCGGCAACGTCAACCGCATCTATGGCGTGCCGGGCCGGACCGAACCGGCAAAGAACTACCGCGGCACCTACGGCTTCATCACCGACTGACGCGGAACGGGGACATAGTTATGATCACAGCACGACCCCAGACCCGCCACCGCGCCGCCGCCCTCGGTAGCGCGCTCGTCGGTATCGCGCTTGCGCTCGGCGGCTGCCAGCACGACGAAGTGGCGACGGCTTCCATTCCCGACGATTACAAGCAACGTCATCCGATCGCGATCGAGGAACAGAATCGCTCGATCGTCGTATTCGTCGGCCACGCCCGCGGCGGCCTGACCGCCGCCCAACGCGCCGACGTGATGGGCCTGGCTTCGACCTGGCTGCACGAGGGCACCGGCGCCATCCATATCGACGTGCCCGCGGGAACGCCCAATGCGCGTCCGGTTGCGGAATCCATGCGCGAGATTCAGGCGATGCTGGCGGCGGCGGGCGTTCCCCCGCGCGGCATCATCTCTCGCCCCTACCAGCCGGAAGACAAACGCTTCCTGCCGCCGATCCGGATGACCTATTCCAGGATCGCTGCGGTCGCGGGCCCCTGCGGCCTGTGGCCGGAGGATCTTGGCCCCTCGATCAAGAACAAGAGCTGGTTCGAGAACAAGGACTATTACAACTTCGGCTGTTCCTATCAGCGCAACATGGCAGCCATGGTCGACAATCCGTCGGACCTCGAGCAGCCGCGGCCTGAAACCCCCAGCTACATGGCGCGGCGCGTCACCGCCTTCGAGAAATATCGCAAGGGGCAGACGACGACCACCAGCTATCCCGAGGCCGACAAGGCCAAACTCAGCGACACCGGCAAATGATCAACTACGCGCGCCAGACTCAGGAAGAGCAGCCGGAGGCCATGCCGCCGCCGGCCGAGGAGCATATTGCGCCCGCGCCGCGTGTTTCGGTCCAGGCCTTCTGCGAAACCGTGGAGACCGCCGCCGCCGTGCAATCGGCCGGCGAGGATCGCCGCCTCGGCAAAGCCCATCTGAAGATCCAGATGGGCGGCATGTCGGCTGCGATCGAAGCTTATCGCTCGGCGCCCACGCCGAACGTGATCGTGCTCGAGAGCGACGCCCGCAACGACCTGCTTGCCGGCCTCGACCAGCTCGCCACCGTTTGCGACGCCGGCACCCGCGTGGTCGTGATCGGCCGCATCAACGACGTCATGCTCTATCGCGAGCTGGTGCGCCGCGGCGTCAGCGACTACGTGCTCGCTCCGGTCGGCGCGATCGACGTCGTGCGCTCGATCTGCAACCTGTTCTCGGCGCCGGAAGCCAAGGCGGTCGGCCGCATCATCGCGGTGGTCGGCGCCAAGGGCGGCGTCGGCGCCTCCACCATCTCCCACAACGTCGCCTGGGCGATCGCGCGGGACCTCGCGATGGACGCCGTGGTCGCCGATCTCGATCTCGCCTTCGGCACCGCCGGGCTCGACTACAACCAGGACCCGCCGCAGGGCATCGCGGACGCCGTGTTCTCGCCCGACCGGGTCGACACCGCCTTCATCGACCGTCTGCTGTCGAAATGCACCGACCATCTCAGCCTGCTGGCTGCACCGGCGACGCTCGACCGGGTCTATGATTTCGGCACCGATGCCTTCGACGCCGTGTTCGACACGCTGCGCTCGACGATGCCCTGCATCGTGCTCGACATTCCCCACCAATGGTCGGGCTGGACCAAGCGCGCTTTGATTGGAGCCGACGATATCCTGATCGTGGCGGCGCCGGATCTCGCCAATCTGCGCAATACCAAGAACCTGTTCGATCTCCTGAAGGCCGCGCGTCCCAACGACCGTCCGCCGCTGTACTGCCTGAACCAGGTCGGCGTTCCAAAGCGGCCGGAGATCGCCGCCACCGAATTCGCCAAGGCAATCGAGAGCCAGCCGGTCGTCTCGATCCCGTTCGAGCCGCAGATCTTCGGCGCGGCCGCCAACAACGGCCAGATGATCGCGGAGATCTCCGCCAACCACAAGTCGATCGAGATGTTCCTCCAGATCGCCCAGCGCCTGACCGGGCGCAGCGAGACGAAGAAGCAAAAGTCGTCCTTGCTTTCACCGCTGATTGAGAAGTTGCGGGGAAAATAGGTCGCCGCATGGAGTTGTTAAGTGTTCGGTAAGCGTAGCGGAACAGACACCGATACTCGGGCTCCCAAGCCCGGCGCCGTGTCGCCAGAGCCTGCCTCGGCTCCGGCGCCGACGGTGTCGCGCGCGCCGCCCCCGCCGGCCGTCGCCTCCCCGCCGCTCGCTCCCTCCCGGCCCCCTCCGGCCATGGAGAGCCGCCGCTCGGACAATTATTACGAGGTCAAGGCGACCATCTTCGGTGCGCTGATCGAGGCCATCGACCTCGCCCAGCTCGCCAAGCTCGATTCCGAGTCCGCGCGCGAGGAAATCCGCGACATCGTCAACGAGATCATCGCGATCAAGAATATCGTGATGTCGATCGCCGAGCAGGAAGAGCTGCTCGACGACATCTGCAACGACGTGCTCGGCTACGGCCCGCTCGAGCCGCTTCTGGCCCGCGACGACATCGCCGACATCATGGTGAACGGCGCCGGCACGGTCTTCATCGAAGTCAGCGGCAAGATCCAGCGCACCGGAATACGGTTCCGCGACAATCAGCAACTGCTCAACATCTGCCAACGCATCGTCAGCCAGGTCGGCCGGCGCGTCGACGAATCCTCGCCGATCTGCGACGCGCGCCTCGCCGACGGCTCCCGCGTCAATGCCATCGTGCCGCCGCTCGCGATCGACGGTCCCGCACTCACCATTCGTAAGTTCAAGAAGGACAAGCTGACGCTGGATCAGCTGGTCAAGTTCGGCGCAATCTCGCCGGAAGGCGCGGAGATCCTCCAGATCATCGGACGCGTCCGCTGCAACGTGCTGATCTCCGGTGGTACGGGTTCGGGCAAGACGACCCTGCTGAACTGCCTGACCAACTATATCGAACATGACGAGCGCGTCATCACCTGCGAGGACGCCGCCGAGCTTCAGCTCCAGCAGCCCCACGTGGTGCGTCTCGAAACCCGCCCGCCCAACATCGAAGGCGAAGGCCAGGTCACGATGCGCGAACTGGTGCGCAACTGCCTGCGTATGCGCCCCGAACGCATCATCGTCGGCGAAGTCCGCGGCCCGGAGGCGTTCGACCTCCTCCAGGCCATGAACACCGGCCATGACGGCTCGATGGGAACGCTGCACGCCAACAATCCCCGCGAAGCGCTGTCGCGCTGCGAATCCATGATCACGATGGGCGGCTTTTCCCTTCCTTCGCGAACAATCCGCGAGATGATCTGCGCCTCGATCGACGTCATCGTCCAGGCCGCCCGCCTGCGCGACGGTTCGCGCCGCATCACCCACATCACCGAGGTGATGGGCATGGAAGGCGACACGATCATTACCCAGGACGTCTTCCTCTACGACCTGGTCGGTGAGGACGCCAACGGCAAGATCATCGGCAAGCACCGCTCGACCGGCATCGGCCGCCCGAAATTCTGGGAACGCGCTCGCTACTACGGCGAAGAGAAGCGTCTTGCCGCTGCGCTCGACGCCGCGGAATCGACACCGAAGACGTGAGCAGGTCGGCGCAACCATGAACATTCAGGTCCTCGCCCTCGCTTTCCTCGCCACCGCAGCGGTCGGCGGCATCGCCTGGGTCTTCCTCTATCCGCTGCTATCCGGCGAACGGAAAGCCGAGAGTCGCCGCGCCTCGATCGGGCGCGCCGATGCACCCTCGACCAAGCAGGCCGAGAAGAGCCAGCGATCGCGCCGCGAGCAGGTCGAGAGCTCGCTCAAGGATCTCGAGGCGAGGCGCGCGCAGGAGAAGAGCGTTCCGCTCAACGTCCGCTTGTCGCAGGCCGGGCTCGACTGGACGCCGCAGAAATTCTGGATCGCGTCCGGCGTCGTGGCCGGCGTGTTCTTCTTTGGCGCGCTGCTTGGCGGCGGCGGCCTGCTCGGCGCGGCTGGTCTCGCCTTTGCCGGTGGCCTCGGCCTGCCGCGCTGGGCGCTGGGCTTCCTGAAGAAACGTCGCGAAAACAAGTTCCTGAAAGCGCTGCCGGACGCCGTCGACGTCATCGTCCGCGGCATCAAGGCGGGCTTGCCGCTGTTCGAATCCATCAAGGTCGTCGCGGCCGACGCGCCGGAGCCGCTGCGCAGCGAGTTCCTCCAGATCATCGAGACGCAGGCGATCGGCATGCCGCTCGGCGAGGCCTGCTCGCGGCTCTACGATCGCATGCCGCTGCCGGAGGCCAACTTCTTCGGCATCGTGGTGTCGATCCAGCAGAAATCGGGCGGCAACCTCTCCGAAGCGCTGGGCAACCTCTCCAAAGTGCTGCGTGACCGCAAGAAGATGAAGGAAAAGATCCAGGCGATGTCGATGGAAGCCAAGGCCTCGGCCGGCATCATCGGTTCGCTGCCGCCGATCGTCATGTTCCTCGTCTACCTCACGACGCCCGGCTACATCTCGCTGCTGTGGACCCATCCCACCGGCCAGCTCATGCTGGTTGGCTGCGTCGTCTGGATGTCGATCGGCATCATGGTGATGAAGAAGATGATCAACTTCGATTTTTGATGGTGCCGTATGGTTGATTTGCTCGTCACTAAGCTGCACGACGTCCACTTCATGACGATGATGCTGGCGGCCATCGCCGCCAGCGCCACCGTCTATACCCTGGTCATGCCGCTGTTCGCCGGCGAGGGCCTCTCCAAGCGCATGAAGGCGGTGGCCAGCGAGCGTGAGCGGATCCGGCAGCGCGAGCGTGAACGCCTCAACAAGAGCGAGAAGGTGTCGCTGCGCCAGACGCCCAAGCAGCTCGTCTCCAAGGTCGTCGATGATTTCAACCTCACCAAATGGCTGGCGCAGGAGGCTGCGCGCGACAAGCTGATCATGGCCGGCTATCGCGGCCAGGCGCCTTACATCACCTTCCTGTTCGCCCGCATGGTGGCCCCGCTCGTGCTGTTCGTCGGCTCGGTCGTCTACGTGTTCCTGATCGCCCATATGGACCGCCCGATGCCGATCAAGATCGGCATCTGCGTCGGCGCTGCCTATCTCGGCCTCCAGGCGCCGATGCTGTTCCTGAAGAACGCGATCTCCAAGCGCCAGCTCTCGATCAAGCGCGCCTTTCCCGATGCGCTCGACCTGCTGCTGATCTGTATCGAATCCGGCATGTCGGTCGAAATGGCGTTCCGCAAGGTCGCGACAGAGATCGTCGGCCAGTCGATCGCGCTGTCGGAGGAATTCACCCTGACCACCGCCGAGCTGTCCTATCTGCAGGACCGCAAGGTGGCGTACGAGAACCTGGCCAAGCGCACTGGCCTCGAAGGCGTCAAGTCGGTGTGTCTGGCGCTTCAGCAGGCGGAACGCTACGGCACGCCGCTCGGCCAATCCCTGCGCGTCATGGCGCAGGAAAATCGCGACATGCGCATGAACGAAGCCGAGAAGAAGGCCGCCGCACTGCCGCCGAAGCTGACGGTGCCGATGATCCTGTTCTTCCTGCCGGTGCTGTTCGTCGTCATTCTCGGACCGACCGGCATCAAGATCTCCGAGCTGCACTGACGCGGGACGGGATCGGGACCGGCCCGATCCCGGCCCTCACGGCAAAAAACGCGAAAACAACCCCATGCACAGTAGCCGGCCGGCGCCGGCTCGATGCCATGCGGATCGCGGCAAACCTTCGAAATGTCCGGCGAAATTCAGCTCATCGCGCCAAAGGCGGCGGATCAGCCGGATTGGCTGAGCGAGGCGACCGGCGTACGCTTCGGCGCACCGCGCGGACCATCGTGGCGGTTCAGCATGTCCTTGAGATACGCGACATTGGCTGCCGCCTCGTCCGGCGGCAGGTCCGCCTTCACGATGCTCTCGGCTTCCGCGAAGCGGCCCTGGAGACCGACCACCAGGCCGAGATTCTGCCGCACGCGCGAGCTCGCACGCGGGGACGCGTAGGCCTGCCGCAGCGTCTCCTCCGCCTTGGGCAGATCGCGCGTCAACATGTAGGACAGGCCGAGATTGGACAGCACGCCGGGATCCCCGGGCGCGATCTTCAGTGCGCTCGCATAATAGGCGCGCGCCTCGTCGTGACGGTTCATCTGGTCGAGACAGGTGCCCTGCACCGAGAGCAGGCGCCAATCCGGATTGTCGGGCGAATGCGCCTTGGACAGCACGTCGAAAGCCTGCTGGAAATTACCGTTGTCGGCGAGCGCGCGCCCGTATTGGGCCAGCAGCGGCTTGTTGGAGGGATTGGCGATGGTCGCCTGTTCGAGCACGGCCGCCGCCTGGGCGTTCTGGCCGTTGGCACGCAAGGCCTGGCCATAGGCCAGTGCCGCATTGGGATCCTTGGGATTGGCGCGATAGCGCTCACCATAGGCGTCGACCGCGCGTACCGGATCGACCGGCGCGGCGTCCGCCTTCGACCCGATCGAGCCGGTGACGTCGGAGAGCTTTGACATTGCCGTGCAGCCGCCGAGGCTCGCGGCCACCAGTGCGATCAGTGAAGCGGAAGCAAGAAGCCGGGCAGGACGGAACCGTTGACGCATGACGCTTTGACTCTCGGGCCAATTGATCGAGCCGAACGCGTCAGCAATAGACTGTTAACCCTAATGGCCGGTTAACGCGGGGGACCGCGGCCTTGCGGCGGCATCTCCCCGCCCAGGCCAAGATCGAGGCCGAGCAGCTTCACCCGATCATTCAGGTCCCGCAGCAGGTGCAACCGCTGCTGCACCCTCCCCGCGACATCGACGGCCTCGCGCGGCAGCATCGGCCACCGTCGCGAGAGGTCGTCGCGATTGACCAGGCGGTCGGCAAGGAGCTCATCGAGCGTGGCAGGGTCGATGCCGAGCATGTCGGCCGATTGCCCGATCAATCGGCGGAGCAGCGCCCTCACCTCCGCCAGCGCCGCGACATCTGGCTTCGACGCCGACCTCGCGAACCTGGCTTCGAGATCGGCCCAGGCATGGGACGTGACGAGATAGGTGTAAAGATGATCCGCCCAGCCCTGTCCGCCTTCATCATGGAAGGCAGGGCGCGACAGCATCAGGCGGACGAGCCGCAGAACCTGATCTCGCTTCAGCGACGCGCTCGAGGCGATCTCGATGGCCGACTGGATGGCGGGATCGCGGGACAGATCGCGTCCCACCGCAAGGCTGATGAGCCCATCCGGCAGATTCGAATCGAGCGGCCGGAAGCCGCCGTCATTGCGCGGCCGCGAGTAGCGGGTGATTGCGAACCGATATTCGGCCCGCGACGCCTCGGACGACGGGCCAAAATGGATGACGTTGAAGCCGGCATCGTCGCCGCCCTGCCCGGTGGAGGACGGACAGGACAGCACATAAATCGTGCGCCAGAATTCCTCGCTGCCGCTGCGGGGCGCGCGTGGATCGGGAATCGAATAGCGGGTGAGCCCCTCGACATGGCGATGCCCGTGCAGGACCAGAGTGACGTTGAGCGAGGTGGCCGCTTCGAGAAAGGTCGCCGGCGCCGCGAGATACATCAGCGGCTCGTCGGGAACGCCGAGAAACCGTTTGCCCTCGCCGGTGGCCTGCGGCAGCGGATGGTGATGCAGCGCCAGCACGCGCAGCAGATTGTCCGCGGGCTCGGAAAAGCAGGCGCGTCCGGACGTGCCCAGGGTCCCTGCGAGCTCGACGCTCAGCCGGGCGGACTGCGTGACCATGGCATGATAGGCCTGCTCGTCGACATGACCGCCGGCAAGCGTCGTCAGGCTTGCCCTGTTGGAATCGAGCAGCACCAGATCGAGACCGGCCTGGCGGTAATAGACGCTCTTCGACGTTCGCGGCAGATGCAGATAGTCATAGGCATCGTGCCGGCCGCGGCGCTGGCTTGGACGCTTGACGTCGTGATTGCCGGCGACCGCCTGGATGTCGGTGAACAGTCCGGTCTGCCGCAGGGACGCGATGACCGCGAGCGCTTCGTCCAGCGCCGGCGGCGTCGGGTCGTTCACGAGATCGCCCGTGATCAGCAGGATGCGGTCAGGCACTTCGGCGAAAGCCGCCATTCGTTCGCGCAAGGCAGCGATGAGGGTCTCGATCGTCCCAAGCAGCCGGCCGGACCCGTCCAGATGCAGGTCGGAGATCTGCGCAATGACAAACGATCTATCCATTTTGCGCCGCTCATTGCGAATGCTGCGTCGCTGAAACGATTGAGAGAAATGCCTTCGACGAAGAATTCAGGCAGGTAACAATCGGGATCGGTATCGTCAGGGAGTCGGCGGCGCTCCTGCGCCCGATACGTGCAGAGACGCACCGCACAACCCAGGAATATTCGTCAATAATGCCACAACCGCAGCGCTAGTAAAGCCCTGGGGCTGCGCACGCATGAACGGCAGGTCTCAGACAACGTACGAGTACCGTCCGCAGATGGTTTCGAAGGGTTCAATCAATATTCGATGGCGAGGCGCTTGCGGATTTCGTCGATGCGCTTGTCGAGCGCATCGAACCGCGCGTGAACCGAACGGTCATGGAGATAGAAGACGTAGCCACCCGCAAGAAACGCAAAGACCCAGTGATGATGCTCGACATAGCCAAAGACCCCCTCGACGGCCTGGCCGGCGAATGTGACCACACTCCACACAAATTCCATTGCGATTCCTCCCGGCACGCTTCGTCTCCGGTCGCCGGCGTTCTCTGCGCGCCGGGCAGCCAGTGCCGGAACCTAGCATGACGGCTTCCCTGCGAGTAGCGGCACGCCGAACGGTCACCGCAAAGCCGATTGCAGGCACGGCCAAACTCTGCGAAGTCTCCTCCAACCGAATGACCTCCGAGCCCGCCAATGCCTTCCGTGTTCGAGACATCTGCGACTGCCACCCCGATCACCTTCGTCACCAAATCGAGCTGGGAGGCCGTGCGCGAGACACTTCCGCCGGCGCAACGCCAGTTCGCCATTGCCAGCGCCTTCACCGCCAAGCCGGGCGGCTATCTCGCACTGCCTGCGCCTGACGGGACGATCGCGCAGGTGCTGTTCGGCCTCGAGGACGACGGCGCCAGATCGCGTGATCCGTTCCGGCCGGGCGCGCTGCCCGGCTTGCTGCCGCCAGGCACCTATCGCTTTGCCAATTCACCGCACGATGTACGGCTCGCGGCGCTCGCCTTTGCGCTGGGGTGCTATCGCTTCGCCCGCTACCGCAAGGCTGACAGGCCCGATGTCCGGCTGGTGCCGCCTGATGGTGTCGACGCCCCCGAGATCGACCGCATGGCCGATGCCGCGATGCTGGCGCGCGATCTCATCAACACGCCGTCCAACGACATGGGACCGGAGGAACTGGCCGCGGCTGCGCAAGCCCTCGCGGTCGAGTACGGCGCGAGCTTCGCCTGCATCATCGGCGACGAATTGGAGAAGGACTTCCCGCTGATCCACGCCGTCGGTATGGCGTCGGATCGCGCGCCGCGGCTGATCGACATCGGCTGGGGCGACCTCGCCCACCCCAAGGTGACGCTGGTCGGCAAAGGCGTCTGCTTCGACACCGGCGGGCTCGATCTGAAGCCGTCGAGCGGCATGCTGATCATGAAGAAGGACATGGGCGGCGCCGCCAATGTGCTGGCGCTGGCGCGCATGGTGATGGACGCGAAGCTGAAGGTGCGCCTGCGCGTGCTGATTCCGGCCGTGGAGAACGCGGTCGCCGGCAATGCCTTCCGCCCGCTCGACATCTTCACCTCGCGCAAGGGCATCACCGTCGAGATCGGCAACACCGACGCGGAGGGCCGGCTGGTGCTTGCCGACGCGCTGGCACTGGCCGACGAGGAGAAGCCCGAGTTGCTGATCGACCTGGGCACGCTGACCGGCGCCGCACGCGTCGCGCTGGGGCCGGATTTACCGCCCTTTTACACCAATGATGAGACGCTGGCCGCCGACGTCGCGCGTTGCGCGGTGCAGGAGAACGATCCGTTGTGGCGCATGCCGCTGTGGCCGCCTTACGATGCCTGGCTGGACTCCAAGACCGCCACCATCACCAACGCGCCGTCGGGTGGCTTTGCCGGCTCGATCACTTGCGCGCTGTTTTTGCAACGCTTCGTCGAGCAGGCCAGAAGCTGGCTGCATGTCGACATCTATGGCTGGACACCGTCGGCGAAGCCGGCGCGGCCCGAGGGCGGCGAATGCCAGGCCGCCCGCGCCATCTACAAGATGCTGAGCGAGCGCTATGCATGATATCAGGCTGACACCGGCGCGCGGCGACCTTGCCGCCAAATATCTCGAAGGCAAGGTGCAAGCCGATCGCTTCGTCGCGGGCGAGGAATTCGAGGTGGTCGCGCCCATCGCGCCGGTCCGCGAGCAGCCGTCATCGGGCGCAATGCTGATGACGGAAGCGCTGCGCGGCGAGCGGGTCACGGTCTACGATCGCAACGGCGAGGGCTGGGCCTGGGGCCAACTCGGCGGCGACGGCTATGTCGGCTGGCTCCCGGACGCCACGCTGATGAGGCCGGCGGCCGCACCGACACACAAGGTCAGCGCGCTACGGACGCTCGCCTTCCCCGGCCCCTCGATCAAGCTGCCCCCGGCCGACATGCTGGTGTTGGGATCGATGCTCACGGTCGCGCGCGAGGACGGCAGTTTCTCAGTCACGCGCGAAGGCGCGTTTCTGCCGAAGATCCATCTCGCGCCGCTCGATCATCGCGAGCCGGACTTCGTTGCGGTCGCCGAGCGCTTCGTCGGCACGCCCTATCTCTGGGGCGGCAAGAGCAGTCTCGGCATCGACTGCTCCGGCCTCGTCCAGGTCTCGCTGACATCATCAGGCACCGGCTGCCCGCGCGACAGCGACATGCAGCAGGAGGGCCTCGGCCGCGCGCTGGAGCCGCACGAGCGAGGCAGCTTGCTGCGCGGCGATCTGATCTTCTGGAAGGGCCACGTCGCCATCGTCCGCGACGCCAGCACCATGGTCCACGCCAACGCCCATCACATGGCAACGGTGATCGAGCCGATCGAGCCGGCGATTGCGCGGATCAAGGCCGCCGGAAGCGAGGTCGTCGCGATCAAGCGACTGTAGCCTGCCGCATCGAAAATGCATTGCGTCTGCTTTAGTCTCGGAAGGCGACATCGAGGCGTCCAAGCCCATGTCTGCGTTGGGCCAAAAGCTGCCATCATGATCCTCAAGCACCTTTGCCAACTGAAGGCGTCTAAGGTGAACCGGGCAGTTCAGTTGATGACTTTGTCTTCGTCGCCGCGCTTCTGCGGAAACGGCTTGCGAGTTTTTTGAGGCCTTCGACCGCTATCGCGAGGAACATCATCAACCACGTCGCAAGCGCGGCGCACCACAACAAGACTTCTAGCGTCTCCGGCATTGCAATCTCCCCGAATAGGCTTCCGGAAGTGAACTCGAGACTTGCTCGTTGAGAGGCTGACTACGAGGAATATCTCTGACCTGAAACGGCTGAAAACTGAAACACTTAGCACGATAAAAATGGCGCCCTTGGTGGATCGCTCGCCGGGGAGGTTTTAGTATCCCGAACCGCAGGATGATGCTGTACAATTGCCCTTTGCGTCCCGAAATCCGTCCGATATTCGACCGATATTTTCCGAAGCGGTCCACGAGGCCTCCTTTGCTCAAGCCCTCGCAGCTTTCGATTGTTGTTGGCGACCGGAAAGTGGACCTGGCTCGCGGGTTGCTGCTCGATGAACGAGGCGACATCGTGCCATTGCGCCCTCGAGCTTGGGCGGTGTTGCGGCTCCTGGCGCAACACGTTGGCCGCCTGGTGAGCAAGAATGAGATATTGGATAAGGTCTGGTCGGACTGCGAGGTCACCGAGGACTCTCTTGTCCAGGCCATCGGCGATATCCGACGAGCTCTGGGAGAGGCCGGCCGACTGGCCCTGAGGACCTTGCCTCGCCGCGGCTACATGCTGGTCGTGAATGGCGTGCCAATCGACGACCCGGTTTCTTCCAACGTTGCGACCTCGTCTCGGTCGGACAGCAACTGGGAACCGTCGGCTTCATCTTCGATTCCGCACCTGTCTATCGTTGTTCTACCATTCGCAAATAAATGCGGTGATCTGGAGCAGGAGTATTTCGTCGATGGCGTGACTGATAGTCTGACCACCGACCTATCGCGCATCGCCGGTGCGTTTGTCATCTGCCGCAGCACAGCGTTCACCTTCAAAGGCAAAGCCGTGGACGTGCGCCAGATCGGCCGTGAATTGAATGTGCGCTACGCCCTGGAAGGGTCGGTGCAACGCGGCAGCAACCGCTTTCGCGTGAATGTTCAGCTGAGCGACACGGAAACTGGAGCGCAGCTATGGGCCGAGCGCTTCGACAAGCTCGACGCTGACTTGCTGAACATGCAGGATGAGATCGTATCTCGGCTCGCCAATACCTTGAACGCCGAGCTCATCAAGGCCGAAGCGCGACGCGCAGAGCGGTCGCTGCGGCCGGACGCCATGGATCTCTATTTTCAGGGACGGGCTTTCCAGAACAAGGGAATAACGCCTGCGGTTATGGCGGGAGCGAGGGATTTTTTTGTGCGTGCCTTGGCGCTTGATCCCGACTGTATTGAAGCGGCGGTTGCCACTGCTCACGTCGATTTAGCGATCGGTTCTTCTTCCATGGCCGATGACGGATCGGTGCATTTCAGAGCCGCCGAGAAAGCGCTGAGCAATGTTTTGTTGCAGGCGCCGAACCATCCCAGAGCTCATATGTTTCTCGGCGCGATTCAAATTCGGACAAACCGCGCGGTGAAGGGAATCGCTGAATGTCAGCAGGCGCTGGCGCTCGACCCCAATTTGGCTGATGCGCACGGGTTCATTGCTCTTGGTAAGTATGCACTTGGGCGCGGCGAGGAAGTCGAGGGGCATATTCAAGAGGCGTTACGATTGTCCCCGCGCGATACCCGTACCTTTCTTTGGTTCATGTTCGTCGGGATGGCGAAGTTGATGATCAACGCGGACCTTGAGGCCCTCAACTGGCTTCGCCGGAGTATTGAGGCCAATCCCAACTACGCGCTCTCTCACTTTCACTTGGCCGGAGTGTTGGCCATGATGAGAGACATCAAGGAAGCGCGATCAAGTGCCGAAGTTGGCCTCGCACTGGATCCTGGTTTCACTATTCGTCGATACGACATCAGCGTCTCCTTCCTCTCCGACAATCCGGGATGGCTCGCAAGGCGTGAGTGCTTCTATGAGGCTATGCGCCTGGCCGGCGTACCGGAGGGGTGATATTGGGCTTGGAAGCGGCTCGGCCACGGATCTCCCAGCGTCAGATATGAGTTGCGAACGGACCCGGTTTGTCGCGGTAGCGTCCGAGTCGGGTCAGAAGCGGTCCCACGCCTACCCGGAAAAGCAGTTCCGCTATTGTCCAAAGCTGACATTTGGGCGTGTTGTTCTGCCTAGCTCTAGGCAACCTGTTTCCAACGTCCAAGGGCGATCAGCGGCCTGCCCATGTCACGATTTGGCGGATCAGTGTTCAGCCGGATCGTCTGTCACGGCAGTCTGCTTGATCTCCCAAAGCGGAAGCGATTGGTCGCCCGTCCAAAGGACTGCATCGGGCCAGAAGCAGACGCGCCTACTTCTTAGCAACCGGAATATTTCTCGCGCTTAGGACCCTAAGCAAGGCAATTACTTCGTCTGCTGAGGCGTCTTCGAGACCTTCCTCTCTGATCGCCTCTCGCACTTGCGCAATGGTGACAAACGGGGGCTGCTCCTTAGCTGCCAACACTTCGATCCGATCGATAACTCTCGTCCAATCCATTGGCCGCTCCTGCGCACTATCCTCGTTTCCGGGCTTTGGGGCGCACCACGGCAAGCCTACCCGAATTGAAACAACATGATCTTTCCTAATTGAGCCGAAAGCGGCCGCGTTCGACTAGGGCGTTGGCAACCATGCAGCCCTGCTTTGGGAGCAGAAGCGGACCCGCTTCGGATATCAGGGCTGAATTGATCCCGGACCAATACCGGGGAGGCGGCACTCACGGGCCCCCAACTCATTCTTGAAGCACTTTGTAGCATCATGAATTGCTACGTGTTTTGCGAAAAATTCCTTTGACCAGTCACGCATATCGGCCTTCTGGATCGCTTCCAACACGATCCCGCGCTGAGGATCGTCTCGAAGCGTTCCGAGAATAATCCCCCGCCCGACGCCAACGTGCGCGCAGCTATCCATGTACACGAATATCTTGAGGTACTTGGTATCGATTGATCCCTTGATCACTCGATCTACTCGCGCTTCCATTAGTGTGGCAAGTACGAAAGTTCCATCATATGCGAAGCTCACATTATCCGTTGCGTCATAGATGGTCGCTTCGATGACGACAGGTGCGTCGATGTTGGTCGGGACATGCTCGAAGAGGATACCCCTTAATGATGCTGGTGTGCCCGGCGACACACAGGCCGCCGCGCCCGTGCAAGCAGCGCAATAAGCAATCAGACAGGCAGCCCATGTCCGCATTTCGGCAAGCCAGTTGTTGACCATCGCGCGACGATGCCAATTCTCTGCAGTGTCCGCAATGGGTCAATCGCGTCGTTCTGGCCCGATCAAACCGTGGTCTGGTCTTTTCCTCATTGCCGACATCAAGTGTCAGAGCGGGCTTGTCGCAATGGGCCAGAAGCAGCCATAACGGCTTGTAGCAGACCGCGATCGTTTCCGCGCATTGCACTAGCGAGGTTTGACGCGTGTTTCTGAGAGGTGCTTGACCCAATGTGGGTGGATTTGGCCGTCTGCTGTTGGCAGGTATTGGGCCCATTCGGCTAGTATGCCTCTCGGGTCGATATCTCTGTTCGACACGACGTAGTCAATCTCGCTTCGCGTCGTGCCAATATCCATTAGCTCGCGGTCCGTCAGGCGGCATAATTCCGTCTGCAGCCTCCGGCGTTTGCGCCACATCTGAAATGCCTGCCAGTAGGCTTCGAGCGGACTATAGACCGGCTGGTTAGTAGTTGCTGGATGCTGAAACTTGGTGATCTCGTGGACCGTGCTCATTGCGGTACGTCCTGTCTGCTTTTTCACAGGATGAACATGCCGTACGGTGAGCCACCGCGCCTGACATCCGGCTTACATTTTCCTTACCGCCGGCTTATTCTTTGCCCCCGAACAGCGTTAAAGCCTGAAAATAGAAGGCCGCCTAAGGGATCCTGAGATGCGCTATTTCTTCGAGGAGTGCGCATTCGATACTGACCGTCGCGAGCTACATCGCGGGACGATCCCTGTTCCCATCACGCCACAGGTCTTCGATCTACTCCAATATTTGATCCGGCACAGAGATCGCGTCGTTAGCAAGGACGATCTCATCAGCGCCGTTTGGAATGGACGCATCGTCTCTGATGCCGCGCTGACAACCCGCCTGAATGCCGCTCGGGCCGCGATCGGTGACGACGGTGATAAGCAGCACCTAATCAAAACATTGCCGCGCAAAGGCTTCCGCTTCGTTGGCGCAGTGCACGAAGGGCGGAAGCTCTCAACTGCGTCGGTCAGTTCGGAGGTGCAGAACGACGGCGCGGTGCAAAGGCCGGCATCACCGCCTCGTCTTTCCATTGTTGTGTTGCCATTTGCTAACCTCAGCGACGACCCGGACCAAGACTACTTCGTCGATGGTGTGACGGAAAGCCTCACTACGGATTTGTCGCGGATCAGCGGCTCCTTGGTGATCGGGCGACACACCGCATTCACCTACAAGGGCACAGCGGCTGACCTCAAGCAAATCGGTCGCGAGTTGAACATCCGATATGTGCTAGAAGGCTCCGTACAGCGCCACGAAAGCCGACTTCGCGTCAACGTGCAGCTGATAGACGCTGAAACCGGCACGCATTTATGGGCGGACCGCTTTGACAAACCCGTCGCCGATCTGTTCGATATGCAAGACGAGATCATATCCAGGCTAGCTAACTCCTTGGACGCGCAGCTCGTTGCAGCCGAGGCCATGAGAGCACAACGTTCGGCGCATCCCAATTCAATGGAGTTGTACTTCCAGGGCAGAGCTAAGCTCAATATGGGCTTGACTTCCGAATATATCTTGCAGGCGCGCCACTTTTTCGAGCGCGCCCTGACGCTTGATCCCGGCAATATCGAAGCGCGTCTGGGCTTAGCGCATGTTGATGGCATTGTTGGCGCCGGCTACATGACCGACAATCGGATGAAGTACCTTACCGTGGCAGAAGTGGCCGTTATGCATGTCCTGACCCTCGCGCCGAGCCACCCCTTGGCTCACTTACATTTGGGAACAGCAAAGATTTTCACGAACCGCGTGCCCGAGGGCATTGATGAACTACAACACGCTTTGGGGCTGGACCGAAATCTGGCCCATGCGCACGGGTTAATCGGTCAAGCCAAGATTTTCCTCGGTCGCGGCGGGGAGACTGAGGCACATGTCCTAGAGGCACTCCGCCTGTCTCCCCGCGACATTCATGCCTTCATGTGGATGCAGTATGTCGGCTTCGCCAAGTTGCAACTTAGTGCCGACAAGGAAGCCGTCTGTTGGCTCCGCAGGAGCATCGACGCCAACCGAAATTATCCGTTTGCGCATCTTGGGCTCGCCGCTGCCCTAGCACTGCTTGGAGCACTCGATGACGCGCGGGCCGCCGCGCAAGCAGGGCTCGCGCTTCAACCTAATTTCAGCATCCGCCGCTTCCGCGCCAGCCCGTCGACCGATAATCCAGCTTATCTCGCCAAACGTGAGCGCATTTATGAGGGCATGCGATTGGCAGGAGTACCGGAGGGGTAATGTCGCAGATGGGTCAATCGCGTCGTTCTGGTCCGATCGATGCCGCGTCTGCTTTACCCCTCATCGCCGAGATTGACGCGCCGCGCCGAGTTTGTCGCGATGGGCCAACAGGCGATATCATTCAATCACCTCGTCAGCTTGAGCAAGCAAGATGGGCGGCACGGCAAGTCCAAGGGCACTTGCGGTCTTGCGATTGATGACAAGCTCGAACGTGGTTGGTTGTTCGACCGGAAGATTGGCTGGTTTGGTGCCTTTCAAGATCTTGTCCACATAGGTGGCGGCGCGTCGGAACAAGTCGGCGAAGCTCGCGCCGAACGACATCAGGCCTCCATCCTTCGGAAACTCGCGAAGTCCGTACACGGCCGGAAGGCGGTGAGCGGCAGCAAGAGCAATGATCCGGGGTCTATGTACAATGGTCAGAACGTCGTCGAAGACGATGAGAGCCTGGGCGTCGCCTCCTGTGGCGGCGGCGAACGCCGGTTCAAAATCCTCCGGCCTCCCCACTTCGAGAGACTGTAGGACTACGCCCAAAGTGCGTGCCGCCACCTCAGCCGTTCGCCAGAAGGTAGCGTGGACAGAGACTGTCGGGTTCTTCATTACAGCGATCCGCGCAAGGCCCGGCATCAACTCCTTCAGGAGTTGCAGTCGCTTTGCGATCATTTCCTCGTTGAAGAAGCTCAGTCCCGTCACGTTTCCGCCGGGGCGCGCCAAACTTTCCACGAGACCAAGGCCGACCGGATCGGCCGCAACCACAACAATGGGGATCGTTTGAGTAGCCTTCTTGGCCGCTATCGCAGCGGTGCTGTTGCTCGCCACCAGCACCTCCGGCTTGAGACCGATAAGCTCGGTCGCCAGCTCGGGGTACCGCTCGGCACGGCCCCCGGCCCAGCGCACCTCCAGCGCGATGGATTGACCTTCAACATACCCCAGTTCGGCAAGCCTCTGCCGAAATGCCGCAAAGATCCACGGCGCCGTAGCCTCATCGCCCCCAGCCAAGTACCCGACACGCCGAACCCTTGGTCGCTCCTGCGCGCCCACCACGACAGGCCGCGCAACCCAGGCGGCTGTTGCCCCACCGAAGAGTATTGCGAACTCACGCCGTCGCATTCCGCTCCCCAACGCTGACAACCAGAAAATCCTAACACAGCTATTGCCAATGAGCCGTCCGTTTAGGGTCCAAGTCCGGACATTATAGAGGAGGCGTATTCGCGTCCGGCCTCCGCGCGACAAAAATGGTGGAAATGCATTCCAGCACCGTCTCGCGCTTTTGATTGCGCAGGAGGTTTCGATTACGGACTATCCCCCTGTCAGGTTTCGACTTCGAGGCGCGCAGCTCCAGGATCGTCATTTCGAGATCGAGTGCGTCGCCAGGGCGTACCGGATTGGTCAGCTTAAGCTCCTCCCACCCCAGTCCCATCAGCACCTGGTAATGTGGTTGAAGCTGGCTCGAGAGCAGGATGTAGACCGCAAACGTATTCGATCCCGATGCCGTCAGTCCGCCAAACACCGATTTCGCCGCTGCTTCCTCGTCGATGTGGCGGGGTATCGGATCATATTGTTTGGCGAAGCGGATGATCTCATCCCTGGAGAGCAAATGCGGGCCAGCCGTGCTGCGGGCTCCGACTTGCAGTTCTTCAAAGTAAAGGTTGGTCATCGATGCTTCCGTCGATGAAGCGTGAGGCAATGCGATATCTACTCGCCGGTTCAACTGTTGACATTGTAACAGCCGGAATTGACTCCTGTTAGTGGCAATCTCTGGTTTAGTTCCGAGTGCGAGTCGGGTCACAAGCAGGGGGCCACGGCAAGAGCGGCCACGCGTCCGGTCTGCCGCCGATAGCCGACATGGCCTGCCCTACTGTCGGACTGCAGTGCGACCGGCCGCCCAGGTTCTCTCCAGAAACTCGAAGACGCGCCGCTTCGCCTCCTCCGTGATGCCGGGATTGAAGCGGTACACGATGTTGATGCCGCGGCGCGTCCGCGACGTCCCGTTCAAGTGATCGCAGTCCCAGCAATGCGTGGCATCCCGGAAAACGTACCATTCAACGGGTGCACCCGCCTCCTTGGCCGCCTGAAGCTTCCGCACGCATTCATCCGCCGGCGTCTCGACATCCTTGTCTCCCATCAGCACCAGGAGGGGATGGTCGATACTGTTGCGAACGATCTCGAACGGCGGCGCTCCGTTTGACGGTCTGATCGTGAAGCACCCCGGATACAGTGCAACGGCAGCTTCAAAGCCTTGGCTGCCGGGCAGGACCTCACGCAACTCCTTGCTGCCGCCGATCAGCGCGACCATCGCTCCCCAGGAGAACCCGACATGGGCTATCCGCTTCTTGTCAATGTAGGGCAGTGTTCGCAGGTAATCCGCCGCCTGCATCGCGTCGCGCACGCCGCGTGGAAAGTTGACCCCGTTCTTCGATCCCTCGCAGACCGACGCGACGCCACGTTGATCCAGGGAATCGATCAACAGG
>Ga0310811_10001997_pt1 | contig 25366 bp, 22 predicted proteins | sample YCmetagenome_FD_207642 | JGI IMG/M metagenome (GOLD analysis project Ga0310811, IMG submission 207642) | Soil microbial communities from experimental microcosm in Duke University, North Carolina, United States - YC | ecosystem: Engineered > Artificial ecosystem > Soil microcosm > Unclassified ... | reverse complement strand
TCGCGACGCCGACAGGCTGAGCCATCGCCAACGGCGCGCTGTTCGAGGCGCCATTCGGCGCCCCCGCCGATTTCTGCAACGCGCCAGCAAGCGACGAGGCGAAATCGACGTCGCGCGCGCGGTAGCCCGGCGTATCGGCATTAGCGATATTCGACGACAACAGTTCCTGCCGATAGGCACGCACACCGAGCGCTTCGCGATTGAACGCGAACTCGGCATCGAGTTTGTCCAGCATCGAGCGTTTCTCCGTTGCCAGGCGTTGCCCGGCATGGTCAGCCGATTGACCTCTCCCCGCGCCGGTGTTCTTCTTGGGCCGGGAAGACCTTTTCACATGGGATGCATATTAGGGGCGGCCCGCAAGCGGCAATCGGACGAATAACCGGGGAAGCAGCCCTCTATTCAACGTTTGCGTGATCCGGTGGGCTCCTAGAATGCGTGGGCCATTGAGGGGTCCTGCCAAGGGGGCCCACCCGCAGGAGAACCAAACGCATGTCGCCGCTGCCGCCGCTTCCGTACTGGGCCGCTTTTCGCGCCGGGCGCTGCCTGCCGGGCATGCGGCGCGTGGGCGCGTGGGCGGCGGCCTGCTGCGCGCTCGTTGCCTGCGTGCTACCAGCGCCGGCCGTGGCCCAGGCGAATGGCGGTCAAATCTATATTCCGGGTCCCGGCGAACGCAGCGCCTCCTCGGCGTCGAACGGCACTCCCGGGACAGATGCTGGCGGCATGATCACGATCCCGGGGAACGGCGAGCACGGCGCGTCGGCCTCGAGCAATGCACCCGGCACAGCGGGCACCGGAATAATCACGATCCCCGGGCCTGGCGAGCGCGTGCCGCCTCGTACACCGGCCCCCGCTAGCGCCGCACTTCAGCTTCAGCGCGAAACGCTCCAAGCGGCACAGCAGCGCGTCACGCCCGTCGTGGTGACGCCGGAGCCCCGCCCGACGAGGCCAGCGCAGCCGGTCGTCGTCGACCGGCCGGCCGGTGTCGGCAGCGCCGCCCTCAACATCGATCCGCTCGCCAACCGCGGCGAGCCGCCTCACCTGGACGCAAGAGGTGCCCTGCAACGCGCTGCATCGGACCAGCCCACATGGGGCGCGGCGCCGGCGGCACACCCGCCCTCGCCCTCATCCGCACCGGTGCAGTCGACCGCTTTGACGGCGAGCGCACCGGATGCCGCGCCCGCCGGCCAGCAGGATGGAGAATCGATACGCCGCGCCGCGCTCGCCTTTTTGCAGCAGCAAACGGTCGGCTTGCCGGGCAAAGTTACCGCCACCGTGGCGCCTGCGTTCGCCCGTGGGCTAGCCGCCTGCACGACGCTCGCTCCGTTCATGCCGCCAGGCGCGCCCCTTTGGGGTCGCACGACGGTCGGCGTGCGCTGCGCTGGCGCGCGTCCGTGGACGCTCTACCTGCAAGCTCGCGTCTCGTTGGAAGCGCCGTACTACCTCGCGGCTCGCCAGATCGAGCCCGGCACGGTGCTCACCGTGGCCGATCTGACGACGCGTGAAGGCGACCTCGCCAATCTGCCGCGCGCGATCATCACCGATGCGTCACAGGCGGTTGGTGCGGTGGCGCTCGAACGCATCAGCGCGGGTATGCCGCTGCGGCAGGACATGCTCAAGAGCGCGACCTCGGTCACGATCGGACAGACAGTGCGCGTCGTGGCCGTCGGCCAGGGATTCACGATTTCGTCTGAAGGAAGCGTTATGAACAATGCGACGCCGGGCCAGCAGGTGCGGGTCAAGACGCCGGGCGGGCAGATCATCTCGGGCATCGTCAAGGACGGCTCGACCGTCCAGATCCCGATGTGAGGGCCTGGCCGGCACGAAGGCAAGCCGAGCGAAAAAGGCGGTCGGCAGGTCGAAAGGAGCGCGTAAGCCTCGCTTGAGACGGCCGGCGACACGCCGGAAAGCGGGAGGAGATTCGGCCATCGGCGCAACGGTTCGCCGAGGGTGACGATTGCGCTAAAGTTCGAGTGTAGTGTGCCGATATCACACTCAAAGCGAAATACTCGGGAAGCCAATCGTGAAAGTCGACTCCACCAACAGCTCCAGCTTGTCGTCGCCGAAAAGCGCCGCGCAGAGCGCGCGCCAAGGCGATACCGCCGCAGCCGCGGGCGGCCCCGCCGCGGGTGGCGCGGCCGGTAACGCGCAAAGCGCAGCCCAATCGAACGGGGATGCCAACGTGAGTTTGTCGGGATTGTCGTCGCAGATGCGCTCGCTCGCCGCAACAGGCGCCGCGGACATCGACGTCGCCCAGGTGGAGTCGATCAAACAAGCGATCAAAAACGGCACGCTTTCGATCGACACCGGCAAAATCGCAGACGGCATTTTGGAAACCGCGCGCAATCTGTTGCAGAAACCGTAACCGCCCGGCAGCTGACGCACAAGCCTATCGGTGCCTCTCGGGGACTTCTCGGCGGCCGGTCTTGTTGATCACTGAAGCTCGCATCGACTTGCGAGCTTCGCGTTTTGGCACATTCGATGAAAGACGTCCTGCTCAATACGCTAATCGAGGAACACGCGACGCTTGAAGCGTTCACCTCGCTTTTGGCTTACGAAGAAAAGGCCCTTGCGGCGGTCTCCCCCATGGAGACGCTGCCCCCCATCATCGAAAAGAAGACGGAGCTGACCGAGAAGCTCGCTTCACTCGAAAAAGAGCGCGATGCGCAACTGCGCGCCTTGGGCTTGCCGTCCGGCTGGAAAGGCATGGACCTCGCGTGCGCCGACGATGCTCGCCTTGCCAAGCAATGGAAGCTGTTGCAGGGTGTGGTTGATCGCGCGCGTCGCGCGAATCTGAGAAACGGCATGATGATCCGCGTGCGCATGAACTACAACGAAAGGGCGCTCTCGGTCCTGCGCGGGACATCATCACGCGGCGCGGCGGGCGTCTATGGCCCGGATGGCCGGATGGCCGCCGTTTGAGAGCATTCAGTCGGGGGCGCCGTCGAATCGACGGCCCGCCGCTGGCCACACGCCATTGGCCGACTGACACAGCCCGCCGTCAAGGCCATGACGAAACGACACGTCGGCGAACAGTAAGCGCCCTGGCCATCGCGCGATCGACGGCGCGAGCGCTCAAATCGAAACAAATCCGCCCATGCGCCCCATCGCCAGCAGCGAGGGACAACGCGCCCACGGGCATCACGACTCAGTCACGCCGCGTCACCAGGTCAATCGACAGTCGCCCAAGCCATCTCGCGAAGCCGTGCACGCAGGCGTGCGACGGCCTGGCTATGCAACTGGCACACGCGCGACTCGCTCACTTCCATCACGGCTCCGATCTCACGCAGGTTCATGCCGCGCTCGTAATAGAGCGCCATCAACAGCTTCTCGCGCTCCGGCAGGCGCTCGATCGCCTCCACGAGCGCCGAGCGCAGGCTGTCGTCGAGCAGCGCGGAGAGCGGGTCCGTGTGATCGACGCAGTAGCGGTCGAGAAACGGCTCGTCGTCGGCCGCGCGATCGAAGTCTTCGTAATAGACGAGCTGGCTGCCGTGCAAATCCTGCAGCATGGACTGATAGGCATCGAGCGTTAGCTCCATGTGCTCGGCGACCTCGGTTTCGCTCGCCGAGCGCCCGAGCCGCTGCTCCACCTGGTGCACGGCCGATTCGACTTCGCGCGAAGTCTTGCGCAAACTGCGCGGCAGCCAATCGTTGTTGCGCAGCTCGTCGAGCATGGCGCCACGAATGCGCTGGCTCGCGTAGGTTTCGAACTGAGCGCCCTGGTCTTCCTTGTAGCGGCTCGCCGCATCGAGCAACCCGATCATGCCCGCCTGAATCAGATCGTCGAGATCGACGCTCGCCGGCATCTTCGCGACGAGCTGCAGCCCAAGCCGCCGCACGAGCGGCGCATAGCGAGTCAACACGTCCGACTGGGACATCTTCCCTTGAGCGTTGTACATCGAGGGCTCCTTCTTCTTTGTCCTCTGCGTTTCAAGCGTGCTGAGGTGTCGACGCGGCCCTGCCCGCGCCGACGAGCGCCGATCTGCGCGGCAACGTCGCCGCGCGCATCGGCCAATACAGCATTTCGGCGGCAACACGCCGGTAATCGCGTGCAGCACTCGCCGACGGAAATGCATCGACGATGCACCGGCCAAGCTCGAGCGAACGCTCCATCAGCGGGTCAGCCGCAACGCAGCCCGCAGGAGCGATGGAGAGCATCAGATATCGGCCGGCCACCTCGGCCAGGTTCTCAAACGCCGTGTGGGCATCGGCCTGCCTGGACACGCGATTGATGAGCACGCGAAACTGCGCGATGGCATGCGCGTAGTGCAAACGTTTCATAGCGACATACGCCTCGGTAATGGCCTGCGCGGCCACGCGTGTCACAACCATGACGTCGTGTGCCTGTGCGGCGAGCAGCGAAAGCGCCCCGTTGCGCTCGAGCCGGGCATCGATGAGTACGACGTCGGCCGGGCCAGTGAGCATCACGCCGAGTTCGGCGGCGCTGTAGCCCGCGCAGTTCTCATGCGAGGCGGCCAGCACCGAAAAGCCGAGCTCGTGGCGCGGAGCAGCCTGATCGAGCCCGATCTCGCCCGCGAGCAACGCGCGCACGCTGCCCGCGCTGCCTACGCCTCCCACCATCGCCGACACGGAGTTCCTGCCGAGGCATTCGTCGATGACAAGCACATCTTTACCGAAGCTGGCCAGCGCCGCAGCGAGATTGACGACCGTCGACGTGCAACCGACACCGATCGGCCCGCCCGTGACGGCGACGACACGCGAGCCGCTCTTGACGAGCAGCCGCCGCAACCCCTCGGCTTGATCGGTGACGGCTTTATCCAAATCGAACCTCATGCAGGTCAGCGTTGGAACGGCTGGAGAGCGCCGACAGCAATGCGGGAATGTCGTCGTCGTGCGGAACGAACGGGGAGCCCTCGCGCGGAATGCAAAATGCGCTCTTGATCAAGAATCGGCTCGTGGCCACGTAAAGATTTTCCGGGACTTTCTGCCCCGTCGATACGTAATGGACCGGCAGCTTGTAGCGCATCACCGTGTCGAGCACGCCGCCGAGATTCGTCGCTTCGTCGAGCTTCGTCAGGATGCAGCCTGCGAGCTCCGTCTGCCCTTGCGCACTGCGGTAGGCCTGCACGACCTCGTTGAGCGTGTCGCCATGGCTTGTCGCGTTGAGCAACAAGAGGCGTTGCACCGGCTGTCCGGCGCCGCACAGCATCGCAATCTGATCGGAAACGGTGCGGTCGCGCTGACTCATGCCGATCGTGTCGATCAACACGATGTGCTTGTTGCGCAGTTCGGTCAGCGCGAGCTGAAGATCAGCCGTGTCCTTCACCGCATGGACGGACACGCCGAGGATCTTGCCAAAAATTCGCAACTGTTCGTGGCCGCCGATCCGGTAGCTGTCGGTCGTCAGGAGCGCCACCTTGCTCGCGCCGAAGCGCATCACGCAGCGCGCGGCAAGCTTGGCCGTCGTCGTCGTCTTGCCGACGCCAGTCGGCCCCATCAGCGCAAATACACCGCCGCGCTCCATCAGCTCGTCCTCATTCTCGAGGACAGGCAGATTGGCAGCGAGTACGGATTGAACCCAATCCATGCCGGCGTCAGCATTCTCGAGAGAGGCCGGCATGTTGTCGACCATCATCTTGACGAGCTGCGCCGAAAAGCCGGCCGCGAAAAGCTGCTTGGTGAGCGAGCTTTGCACCGGGCTGCGGCGCTGCCGCTCGCCCCACAAGAGTCCGGCGAACTGCTCTTCCATCATGCCGCGCAGCGATGAGAGTTCGCTCATCACGGTCTCGCTGACCACCTGCTCGATGCGTGCGCGCACCGCGTCGGCCACCGCTGCCGCGCCATCGGCCACATCCTTGGCCGATGCACCGAGCCCGTCGAAAGCCGGTGCGATGCGCGGTGCGGCGCGGCGTGCCGCCACCTCCGCGGCCTCTTGCGCCCAGTCGGGCACTTGGGCGGCCGCGATCTCCTCGGGCGTCAAAATCTTGCCGGCCGCCCCAAGGCCCATGGCAGCCGCCGCCGACGGCGTCAGCGCGTGCGACTTTGTCGGGCTTGCCGAGTGAGCCGCGCGCCGTTGCTGCGCCGCCACCCGTTGCGCATGGTCGATGAGCCAAGGGTGAGAATCGACGATGGTCGGCGTCGGTTGCGGCGCGCGAGGCGCTGCGGCGGAGACTCGCGCCGCCGTGGCGTTCGCGTCGCTCCCCATGGCGCGCGGCTCGCGCTGCGATTTGCCCAAGGTAGAAGCGGCCATGGCGAACGAAGCGGCGTCCGTTGCACCGGCGACGTGCGTGCCATCCGAGTTCACCGCACCGACCTCGGGGCTCGCCCCGAAGACCGCCGAAAAGACGTCCGGCATGCCGTTCGCGTAAGGGTTCGCCGCCATGACGCGCGGTGCCGGCGCGGCAGGCGTTGCCGTGGGCGCCGGCAATGTCAGCGGGGCAGCGTCGTTGTATGGGTCCAGGCCAGCGTAGGTGCCGCGCGCGACGGCGCTGCCTTCCCCTGCGCCGTCGCCGGCAGCCGGTGCAATGGCGGCGAGGTCCGTATCGGCGAGCGCCACGATCTCCACACTGCCGTCATCGTTAGTCCGGTTCGAAAGCACCACCGCATCGGCACCGAGGGCCTCCCGTACGAGGCGCAGCGCGTCACGACTCGTCGCGCCGATGAATTTGCGAATGTTCAAGCTTGACCCCCGATGAGGTTAACCACTTTGATCGTGCGCGTCTCGGGCACTTCGGCATACGAGAGCACCTTCAATTGCGGCAGGCTGCGGCGCAGGAAACGCGCAAGCATCGCGCGCAGCGCGTGCTGCACCAGCAGCACCGCCGGCAGGCCGGTTTGCTGTTGGCGGCCAATGGCGCGCTGCGTCTCCATCAGCAGCGTGTTGGCGAGCCCCGGCTCGAGACCGGGATTGGTGCCGGTCGTCAGCACCTGCGACAGCACGCGCTCGAGGTTCGAATCGAGCCCCATGACCTGCATTTCGCCGTTGCCTGGGTACCACTGCTGCGTGATCGCCCGGCCGAGCGCGAGGCGCACGGCGGCGGTCAGATCGAAAGCGTCCGAGAGCTTGCCCGCCTGCTCGCAGAGCGCCTCGAGAATCGTGCGCATGTCGCGAATCGGCACGCCTTCCTCGAGCAGGTTCTGCAGCACCTTTTGCAGTGTCGAAAACGAGAAGGTCTTGGGCACGATGTCCTCGATGAGCGTCGGGGCATCTTTGCCGATGCGCGCGATGAGCGCCTGCACTTCCTGCCGGCCCAGCAGCTCGGCGGCATGCTGGACGACGAGGTGATTGAGGTGCGTCGCGACCACGGTGCTGGCGTCGACGACGGTGTAGCCGTAGACCTGGGCCTGCTCGCGCAGGTTGGTATCGATCCAGACGGCCGGCAACCCGAAGGCCGGATCTTTCGTCGGCGTCCCTGGCAGCGCGGCCGAGACCTGGCCTGGGTTGATCGCCAGCCACTGGCCCGGATAAGCCTCGCCAACGCCCACCTCGACACCTTTCAAGGCGATCCGGTAAGCGTTCGGACGCAGCTCGAGGTTGTCGCGAATATGGATGACGGGCGGCAAGAAGCCGATTTCCTGAGCGAACTTCTTGCGAATGCTCTTGATGCGCTTGAGCAACTCGCCGTCGGCGTTCTTGTCGACGAGCGGAATGAGCCGATAGCCGACCTCGAGACCGAGCGTGTCGATGAGCGTCACATCGTCCCAGCTTGCCTCGTTGTTCTCTACCGGCGTAGCGACGGGCGCCGCCGAATCGACGAGCGCGGCGCTCGAGTTGGCTGTCTTGGCACGATTTTTCATCACACGTGCGCCCTGGATCGCGCCACCGCCGAGCAACAGGAAGGCGAAGTGCGGCATGCCGGGGATCAGCCCCAGGAGAACGATGATCGCACCCGTGATCATCAGCGCGCGCGGGTTCGCGAAAAGCTGGCCGGTCAGCTGCGTGCCGATGTCCTCGTCGGTGGCCACGCGCGACACGATGACGCCGGCCGCTGTCGAGATGATGAGCGACGGAATCTGAGCCACGAGGCCATCGCCAATCGTCAAAAGCGTGTACGTCTTGCCTGCCGATGCGAAATCCATCCCGTGCTGGGCAACGCCGACGATGAGCCCGCCCACCACGTTGACGAACATGATGATGAGGCCCGCGATCGCGTCGCCGCGCACGAACTTCGAAGCGCCGTCCATCGCACCGTAGAACTCGGCTTCCTGCGAGACGGCGAGCCGGCGTTTCCTTGCGCCCTCTTCGTTGATGAGGCCCGCGTTGAGGTCGGCGTCGATGGCCATCTGCTTGCCCGGCATCGCATCGAGCGTGAAGCGAGCGGCCACTTCGGCGATACGTCCCGCGCCCTTCGTGATCACCATGAAGTTGATGACCATGAGGATCGCGAACACGACGATGCCCACAGCGAAATTGCCGCCAACCAGGAAGTGGCCGAACGATTCGATGACGCGCCCCGCTGCGGCCGGCCCCGTGTGACCTTCGAGCAGCACGATACGGGTGGAAGCGACGTTCAGCGACAAGCGCAAGAGCGTCGAGAACAGCAGCACGCTCGGGAACGCGGCGAAATCCAGCGGCTTCGTCGTATACATACTGACGAGCAGCACCATCACCGATAAAGCAATGTTGAACGTGAACAGCAGATCCAGCAAAAACGGCGGCAACGGCAGGATCATCATGCCGAGGATCATGCAGATGAGGACCGGCCCCGCGAGCTTGCGCAGATTGGCATCGACCAGCATCTGCGGCCCTTTGCCGAAAAGGCTTTGCACGCGCGCGTTCATGCCGATGCTCCGTTACCCGAGTCGCCGCGCGCAGCGCCTGCCTCGCGCTGCGTCAGCGCCTCTTCCTCTTCTTCTCGCACGTCATCATCCGAAATCGGCCCTTTGTCCATATCGGCCGGCACATCGAGCTCACTTGGCGCGGCGGGCACATCGCCGCCTTCGCGCCGGAACCGTTGCAGCTGAAACACCCACGCGAGCACTTCCGCCACGGCGTTATAGAGCGTGGCCGGAATCTCCCGATTGAGCTCGACGTTGTGGTAAAGGGCGCGCGCGAGCGGCGGCGCCTCGAGCAGCGGAACATTGTGTTCGTCCGCCAAGGCGCGAATGCGCGCGGCGACGAGGTTCACGCCCTTGGCGACGACCTTCGGCGCGCGCATCTCGCCATCCGAATACTGGAGCGCCACGGCATAGTGAGTCGGGTTCGTCACGACGACGTCGGCTTTCGGCACGGCAGCCATCATGCGGCGACGCGCCATGGCGCGCTGCTGCTGGCGAATGCGGCCTTTGACGTGGGGGTCGCCCTCATTCTCGCGATGCTCCCGCTTGACCTCCTCTTTCGTCATGCGCAGCTTCTTGTGGAAGTTCCAGAGCTGATAGGGCACGTCGATGGCCGCAATGACGAACATGCCGGCGACGGTCGTCGCACAGCAAACGGCCATGATCGAGAGCCCGTGCACAAGCGCACGCGACACCGGCTCGTCCGGCAGCGCAAGAATTTCCGTTTGATGGTGCCAGACGGCCAGACCGCCGATACCCCCAACGACGAGTGTCTTGACGAGCGATAGACCCAGCTGTATCGGGCCGTTCGACGAGAACATGCGGCCGATGCCGCTCACAGGACTGACCCGCGCGACGTCGAAGCGCAACGCATTGGGCGAAAAGAGCCAGCCGCCAAGGGCCATGGGCGCGAAGAGCGCGGCTCCGACCGTGAGTGCCAAGAGGGGTGCGACGGCGAGGAGCCCTTCATGGCCGGCTGCGCCCGCGGTGATCAGCATTCGGCTACTGTCGGCGACATACGCATGGTTGAACGTCAACGTCCCGCGCAGCATGGCCTGCAAATGCTGGGCAATCTGCCCCGAAAGCCCCCACGCCCCGAGGAAGCCGGCAGAGAGCAGGGCAAACGATGTGAACTCCCGCGAGCGCGCGACCTGGCCCTCCTCGCGCGCCTTTTCCAGACGCCGGGGAGTGGCTGACTCGGTCTTCTCGAGATCGCTGTCCTCTGCCACAAAGCTTCTCCGCTCGGGGTCGCGGCTCAATGCCGCTTTTCACTGACAGCGATTATTCCCGCTGGCGTCAATTGACGATTGGCGGATAAAGACAGGGAAACGGCTGTAATTCGGGGGATCAGGCAAGCGTAAGCCGCAGTGGCCGCAACGATAAAGCGGTCGCCCAGATGCAAAAAGGGTGGCCAGCTGGCCACCCAAAATAGAAAGCTTTTTGAAATATTCTATCGGCCGAAAGCCCTAGAACGCGACGTAAGGCGTTTGCGTGCCGCCCAGTGGCTGCCGGTCATAGCCGAAGTAGACTGTGCGACCGTAAAAGAACGGCATGCCGAAGTCGACGAAATTCGGCAATCCAAAAGGGCCCGCCAAGTTGCTGAATGCGAAGTTGGCCGTAGCGGCTCCGCTAAAAAGACTATTCGCATTGGCGATGGTCATCGTGACCGTCGTCGAAGCCACCGGGGCAGACGCGCTCGAGACGGTCGCTACGCGGCTTGTCGTCGTTTGCGGGCAAAAAAAGCCGTTGGCTGGCGACGGACAGATCACCAGCGATGAATCATTGAAGAAGTACCCGTTGGAGCCGGAATCGAAGAAAGCTAATCCCGAATTCACGGTGCCGCTGAAGTTGGTGCTGCTGATATCGCCGTGCGCGTTTGTCCCGAACGTCTGCGCCCCCTGCACCGCGTTGTTCGACTGCGTGCCGATTCCGAACGTCAAGGTGCCCGACACAGACACTGCCCCACCCTGACCGACGCCCGGCATGGCCAGAATCACGCCGTTGTTGTCGACCGCGAATTTCGCCACCGGATTGGTCACTTGGCTTGCGAGTGGCTGCGCGGTTTGCGTGCAAGCGCTGCCCGAGCACGCGTAGTAGCTGCTATCGGCCGCGGACATCGCGCACAAAGAGCCGCAGTCGTAAGGCGTCACGCCGACGCCCAGGATGCCGTTCACGCCAAGTGCGCTCACCGAATTCTCTGCGCCACCAGGCGCGTTTTGGGTACAACTGGCAGGCGGGGGCAGAGACATATCCCCGAGGATATTGATGGGCACGCTGCTCGCTGACTCACCGCCGATCCGGACATCGGCGGTACGTATGGTGCCCCAGGTAAAGCCGTCGGCGAAGATGGCGCATTCCGCGATTTGATGCCCGCTGCCGTCCGTCTGGACAGGAAGCGTGCTGAGCACCTGCGAGGCCGCCGTGCCAACAAGCCGCAAGCCGAACGACATCGTATCCACTTGGATATTGTCGATCGTCTGGCAAGTGGCGGTGCCCGGCGCGCAAACGGTCACACTGACCGTCGGCAGGTTGGGCACACCCTGCAGCCCCGACGCGACCGCGACCACCACCTGATTAGCCGGCATATTCGGAACCTGGGCGCTGGACACATTGTTGTCTCCACCGCCGCCACCGCAACCGGGCACCCACGCCGTGCCCAGGGCGAGGCCAAATGCGCCCAACGCGCGCAGGAGTGCATTTTTTGATCGCACGTTCGTTCTCCCGTCGTGTCAAGCACCCTCATTGAATGTCACTGCCTGTCACATTCGACGGTAGTGCCTGGGGCAAATACGCCTGGCCTGCGAAGGAACCCATGTGGCCGCCCGAGTGCACGACGAGCCCCGGCTGCTCGACGCTCGCGGGGCCACGGCCACCGCCGCGTTGCGCACGCTGCGCGTCGACTGCGCTTGTGGCCTGGGGAAAGTAACTGCCTAGCAAGGTGGCGAGATCGGGCATGCGTGGCCCTGTCCACGCAATGCCGAAGACCGTCCCGTCCGGCCCGATGTATTCACGCACGACGGTGCCGGAAGAAAGCGTCGTTTGCCTGACGGTAAAGTTGGCATTCACCGCAGCGCTCGAAGGTGCGCCGCCCGCCGAAGCAGCACGCGCAACCGGTGTGACCGTGCTGACCGTCGCGCCGGACGGTGTGGGCATGGGATTGCCGCCAAGCGCAGCGTGCGCCGGGGCCGCCGCACTGAGCCATGCGCCGGCCATGAGCGCCGCAGGCCATACCGCGCGTAGAAAACGGATGAACATGAGGAGGCTCCTCCAATCGAAGGATGGCACTATGCTCGCGGCCGCTGAGCGCATCGACGATGCTCGTAAACTAGCTTACAAACACAGCCTGCGCTACTGACATATTGATTGCCATCGCGCACGCTATTTGCGGTGCAAACCAATTGCTGCGTCGCAGCAATACCTCATCCAAAAAAGGGCGGCGCCGCATAAGCGGCCCGCCCTGCTTGCTACGATATGACCGGCGTCAGAAAAATGCGCCCTGCCAAAAGTCGAAATCAGAAGCCAAGACTTGCGAGCAAATCATCGACTTGCTGCTGATCCTGCATGACGTCGGCCTTGCCTTCCGGATTGATCTGTGGCCCGTTCAACAGTGAGTCGTTGTTGACCGCGGCGCTCGGCTCGGCCGCGAATGCTGCAGCGTTCGCCGCGAACTGCTCGCGTCGCTCGGGCGCAATGTTCTCGATCAGCACGCCAAGGAGCTGCTGCTCGATCGAGTAGACGACATCCATGATCTTCTTGATGACCTGTCCCGTCAGGTCCTGAAAATCCTGGGCCATCATGATTTCGAGCAACTGCGCATTGGTTGCGACCGTTGCCTCCGACACTCCCTCAAGAAATCCACGCGTATCGGTCAGCAATGCACGGGCCTGCTCGCGCTCGATGGGCGCGTCGTACCACTGCGACCAGCGACTCTCGAGCGCTTTCGCATCGTCTTGCAACCGCTCCTGCATCGGCTTGGCAACTTCGATGGCGGCGAGCACACGATGGGCTGCCTTCTCGGTCATTGCCGCCACGTAGTCGAGACGCTCGCGTGCGTCGGTTACCGATTGCGCCGCGTGCTCGACCTGCTTGTCGAGCCCGAGTTCGAGGATTGAATCGCGCAGCGTGCGAGTCAGTTGGCCGATACGCGCGAGGATTCGATCGGTCACCAAGTCGGCGCCATCGAATCCCTCGGCCTGAAGGTTGGTCGGCTGGTCCACGTCAGCTCCCGGTTTTGCCCAGCTTTTCGAGAATCTTCGAGAGTTTCTCGTCGAGCGTGGCGGCGGTAAACGGTTTCACCACATAGCCACTCGCACCGGCCTGCGCCGCTGCGATGATGTTTTCTTTCTTCGACTCTGCCGTCACCATCAGCACCGGCAGGTGTGACAGCGACGCATCTGCGCGAATCTCCTTGAGCATCGCCAGCCCATCGAGATTGGGCATGTTCCAGTCGGAGATCACGAAGTCGTAGCCGCCGCCGCGCAGACGCGAAAGGCCCGCCGCGCCGTCTTCGGCTTCATCGACGTTCGAGTAGCCGAGTTCCTTCAACAGGTTGCGGACGATCCGGCGCATTGTCGGAAAGTCGTCCACCACCAGGATTTTCATGCTTTTGTCCATCACGTTCCCTCAGTTCCCAAATTCGACGCCGCAAGCCGCCGCGGCTGCCTGATCCAACAGATTCGATTTATCCAGCCGATGCCGGACGCTTCCACTAGACGCGCTGCACACGATCGCCCATTGTCGCGAGACGCGCCATAACGCGTCGGGCCATTTCCGACAACGGCGCGACTTCATCGGCCCCACCGAGCGCGATGGCCTCGCGTGGCATGCCGAAGACGATACAGCTCGCTTCATCTTGCGCGAGAGTGTATGCGCCCGCATTTCGCATGTCTAACAATCCGGCTGCGCCGTCGCGTCCCATGCCGGTCAGGATGACGCCCACCGCATTCTTGCCCGCGTGCTGGGCGGCCGAGCGGAACAGCACATCGACCGACGGGCGATGCCGGTTGACGGGCGGATCGTCCGAGAGATGCGCCACGTAGTTCGCCCCGCTGCGCGCAAGCAGCAGATGCGCATGTCCCGGCGCGATATAGGCATGGCCCGGCAACACGCGTTCGCCATGCTCGGCTTCCTTCACCGTGATCCGGCACAAGCCGTTGAGCCGCTGCGCAAACGACTTCGTGAAGCCCGGCGGCATGTGCTGCGCGATCATGACGGCGGGCGCGTCGGGCGGCAGTGGCACCAGCAGTTCGCGGATGGCCTCGGTGCCGCCCGTCGAGGCGCCGACGATGATCAGCTTCTCGGTACTGACGAGCGGATTGTTGAAGAGCGGCCCATGGCTCGCCGGTGCAGTACCCTGCGCACGGGCCACGGTGCTTTGACGCACGCGTGCGCGCGACGCCGCGCGGATCTTGTCAGCGAGCTTTTCGGCGTACTCGAGCATGCCGTCACGAATGCCGACCTTCGGCTTGGTGACGAAATCGACGGCACCGAGCTCGAGTGCGCGCAGCGTGATCTCAGAGCCGCGCTCCGTCAGCGACGACACCATGACGACCGGCATCGGCCGCAGCCGCATCAGCTTCTCGAGAAAATCGAGGCCGTCCATGCGGGGCATTTCGACGTCGAGCGTGAGCACATCGGGGTTGTGCTGCTTGATGAGTTCACGTGCGACGAGCGGATCGGGCGCGGTTGCGCACACCTCCATGTCCGGCTGGCTATTGATGATCTCCGTCATGAGGCTCCGGATCAACGCCGAATCGTCGACGCACAACACTTTGATTTTTTGCACCTGTTATGCCTCCTCTGCGGTCTTGGCGCTGTCGTTCGTTCGGTTGCCACCTGCAAGCGCTTGGAAGAGTTCAATGCGCGGCTTGGCCGCATCGCTTCGCGTGCGCGTCGTGAAAAGCTCGACGTTTTCCAGTGCGCGCGCGCGCTCGCGTCGGGCTGCGCGTGCCTCGGCCACCTGCCTGGCCAGCGCTTCTTCGCGCTCCGCCAAGCTCGGCTCTTGAGCGGTACGCAGCTTCTTGACCATCGCCTGGCCAGTAGCCGGCATGAACGCTACCTTGCGCGGATGCACGCCTTGAAGATCTTCAGCGACGATGCGGATCTTTTCGAGCGCGAGATAACGGCGCACAAACTCCGCGTTGCGATCGCCGATGTTGATCGTCGTCATGCCGGCCAGCACCGCACCGCCGCCGAACACCTTCGCCTCGAAGCGCTCGCGCCGGCCACCCATCTTGATGAGCTCGTTGATGAGCACTTCCATCGCATAGGCGCCGTAGCGCATTGAATCGGATGCCGCCTGCGTGGGCTCGCCGTCGTCGGGCAGCATGAAGTGGTTCATGCCGCCGATGCCGGCCGTACGGTCGTGGACGCAAGCGGCGACGCACGAACCGAGCACGGTGACGAGCACCATGTCTTCGCGCGTCGTATAAAACTCGTTCGGCAGCAGCTTCACGCCGGGACGGTTGAAGTGATTGTCGAAGTACAGATTGGTGGCGATCGGCAGGCCGCTCATACTCCCACCTCCTGCAAGCGCTTGCCGGCCTTGTGGGTCGCATCGGAGGCGTCGGCCGGAGCTGCCGCGCCGCCCGAATGAAGCGTCGGCCGCACGTCTGTCCGGACACGCGCGAGCGCCGTCGAATCGCGCGCGAGCTCGTACACGGTCTGGCCGCGTAGCCGGAAGGCATGCGTCACATAGCTGAAGTTCTCCGAATGCCCCGCAAAAAGCAGTCCGCCCGGCTTCACGAGCGGCTCGAAGCGCGCGAGCACCTGCGATTGCGTCGGCTTGTCGAAGTAAATCATGACGTTTCGGCAGAAGATCGCGTCGAACTGCGTGCGCAATCCGTAGTCCGCATCCGTCAGGTTGAGCTGTTGAAAGCGGATCATCGCGCTCAACTCCGGACGTACCTTGACGAGACCGGTATTGGCGCCCGTGCCTTTCAGGAAGAATCGCTTCAAGCGCTCAGGCGTCAGTTGCTTCACCTGATCGAGCGAGTAGACACCCGCTTCTCCCTTTGCCAGCACCTGGGTGTCGAGATCCGTCGCCAGGATCGTTGCTTGGCGCGCCGCCGATTCGCCAAGCGCTTCGACAAGTGTCATCGCGATCGAGTAAGGTTCCTCCCCCGTCGAGGCAGCCGAGCACCAGATCGATATGGGCTGCGAGCGGCGCTTGACCAAGTCGGCCAGGATCGGAAAGTGGTGCGCCTCGCGAAAGAATGCCGTGAGGTTAGTCGTCAAGGCATTCGTGAAAGCTTCCCACTCGGCCGGGTTCTGCTCCGACTCGAGCAGATCGAGATAGAGGCGAAAACTGTCCAGGCCGCGCGCTCGCAGGCGCCGCGCGAGACGGCTGTAGGCCATGTCGCGTTTGTGATCGGACAACGAAATGCCGGCGCGACGGTGGATGAGCTCGCGAATGCGTGCGAAGTCCGCCGACGTAAATTCGAAATCGCGCTCGGCCAAACCAGCACGGTCAGCCAAGCCCGACCCATTCGGGTCGGCCCGCTCAAGCCGCTCGAGTGCACGTGCTGTCGTCATGGTGATCGTCTCGGTTCGTCTCGAATGTCGGTCGGGTCAGTCGCTCGGGGTTGGTCGCCTTCGTCGCTTGCGTCGGGTTCGCCGCTTGGGGCGCCGCCTTCAGAACGTTTCCCAATCGTCGTCGGACGAATGGCTCGCCGAGACGGCCGGCGCCGCCCTTGACGGGGCCGCAAACGAGGCCTTCGCAGGCTGCTGCGAAAGCTTCGGCTTGTGCGATTGCGCGCGGGCCGGCTTGGACGGCTGTTCGGCAGCCGGAGCAGGAACCGCCGCGGTTGTCGGCGCATGCGGCTCGTGATCGTTGGCCTGCCGCGCGACTTCCCGATGGGCTTGTTTCGCTACAGAGTCACCCGACACCCTTGACGCGCTTGCAACGCCCGCCGCGTTGGCACCCGACGCGCCCTTGCGCTCACTCAGCGCACGCGGCGCGGCGCTCGCGGCTTTGGCGGACGGCAACCCCGGTTTGCGTGTGACTGCCTGCGCGACTGCCTTCGCCGGCGCGCTCGCGCCCGCGCTGACGCGCCAGTGACCGATGACGCTCTTCAACTGCCGCGTTTGTTCTTCGAGCGATGCCGCGGCGGCGGCCGCTTGCTCGACGAGGGCGGCGTTTTGCTGCGTGACGTCGTCCATTTGCGCGAGCGCACCGTTCACGCTTTCAATGCCCGTCGATTGCTCCACCGATGCCGCACTAATTTCACCCATGATGTCGGTGACGCGTCGCACCGCCTGGACGATTTCGTCCATCGTCGCGCCGGCTTTGCCAACGAGCTCGGACCCGCTCGCCACTTTGTCGGCCGAAGCGCCGATCATCGTCTTGATTTCCTTGGCCGCCGCCGCACTGCGCTGCGCGAGGCTGCGCACCTCGCCCGCCACGACGGCAAAGCCGCGACCCTGCTCACCCGCTCGCGCAGCCTCCACGGCCGCATTGAGCGCGAGGATGTTGGTTTGGAACGCAATGCCCTCGATAACGCCGATGATGTCAACGACCTTATTGGAGCTCGTCGCGATGTCCTCCATCGTCGTCACCACCTGCTGCACGACCTCACCGCCGCGCAACGCGATGTCGGACGCATTCACGGCAAGCTGGCTCGCCTGCCGCGCGTTATCCGCGTTCTGGCGTACCGTCCCGGTCAGCTCTTCCATGCTCGAGGCCGTATGCTGAAGCGACGATGCCTGCTGCTCGGTACGCTGCGAGAGATCGGTGTTGCCGATCGAGATCTCGTGCGCACCCACGTCGATCGATTCGACGCCGCCTTTGACCGCCTTCACCATCGACGTCATGCTTTCCTGCATCTTCCTCATGCCGGCAAAGAGACGCCCGATCTCGTTTTCGCTCGTCGCCTCGACAGCATCGCTGAGATCGCCGCCAGCCATCCGCTCGAAATGGACGATCACGTTGTCGAGCGGCGTGACGATGAGCGCACGCAGCACGAAGCGAATCGCGACAACGAGCACCAGCGCAATCGCTCCAACGGCGACAATGAGCGATTTCATCAACGAGATCCGCGAATCGGACGCGACACGCAGATCTTCGGCATTCTGCCGAATCGTACGCAAGACGCTGTCGACTGAATCGCTCAACGCCACAAAGAGCGGGCTGACCTTCAAGTCGACGATGGCTTGGCTGCCCGCGGCGTCGCCTGCGTGCGCCGCGGCCAACGCCGGCTCGATGCCATCGTGCAAAAGCGTTGCGTACCGCGAGGCGAGTTCGCTCTCGACTGCCGGATCGAGGTCGTGCTTGGGTGCCGCCTGGTAGACCTGCCACGCGTCCTTCGCCCTCGCTAACGTAGCGTCGGCACGATCCAGTGCGCCCTTCGCGTCATCGGTCTTGTTCGTCGCCGCGAGCGATTCATAACGATCGAGCGAAACGCGCGTGCGCATCAAAAACGACGCCGTGCTATCGAGCGCATGAATGGCCGGCAAGTCCCCGCCGGCGAGTGTGTTGAGCGAGCGCCCCGCCCCCGACAACGCCGTGAGGCCGAGCACACCAACCGCAAGCGTCAGCAAAAAAAACACAGCGCCGATCGCAGTGAGCGTCGTGCGAATCGACAAGTTCCGCAACATCTAACGAATCTCCGTCTGGTGCTGACATAGGCAGCGAAGGCCGCGCGGCGAGCACCGGCGGTGCGCGCCTATCGACTACGCTTCCAATGCCTCGATAAGGGCCATTTCCTTGCTGACCATCAATTTTTCGATGTCCATGAGGATCAGCATGCGGCCGTCGACCGTGCCAAGCCCGGTCAAGTATTCGGCAGTCAGCGTCGCGCCGAACTCGGGCGCGGGCATGATTTGATCGGGCGTCAGCGTGAGCACGTCCGAAACACCGTCCACGACCATGCCGACAACACGATGCGCGACGTTGAGAATGATGACGACAGTCTGATGGTCGTACTCGACGCGGCCGAGATGAAACTTGATCCGCATGTCGACGATCGGCACGATGATGCCGCGCAGATTGATGACGCCCTTGATGAACTCGGGGGCGTTGGCGATGCGCGTCACGCTCTCGTAGCCGCGGATCTCCTGCACCTTCAGGATGTCGATGCCGTACTCTTCGGCGCCGAGCGTGAAGATCAGGAACTCCTGACCGGCTGCGTCAGTATGTACCGCGTCGCGGCGGCCGCCGGCGGCGACGAGTGCGCCGTTCGAATTGCTGGTTTGGACTTCTGCCACGTTGGCCCTCACAAACAGTTGGGGGTTACGAATAGTTCATTGCGCCATGCGAGGCGCGGGATTCGCGGTTCAACGCCGCCACGTCGACGATCAGCGCCACGCTGCCGTCGCCGAGTATCGTCGCGGCGGAAATGCCCCGCACCTTGCGGTAGTTCGTCTCGAGGTTTTTCACGACAACCTGCTGCTGGCCGACGAGCTCGTCGATCAGCATCGCAAAGCGGCGTCCCTCGGTCTGCATGATGGTGACGATGCCTTGCGTCGGCTCGGTGCGTGCGCCTTCCACCGAAAACGCCTCGTGCAGTGCGACGAGCGGCAGGTATTCACCGCGCACGCGCACAACACGCTCGCCGTTCGCGACCGTGTAGATGTCCTCAGCCGTTGGCTGGAGCGACTCCATCACGAAGTTGAGCGGCAGAATGAAAATCTCGTTGCCGACCTTGACCGACATGCCGTCGAGAATCGCAAGCGTAAGCGGCAGAACGATGCGCGTCGTCGTGCCCTTGCCGGTCTGCGAGGTGATTTCGACGTGCCCGCCCATCGCTTGAATATTGCGCTTGACGACGTCCATGCCGACCCCGCGTCCCGAGATATCGGTGACCTGATCGGCCGTCGAGAAGCCAGGCATGAAGATGAGGTTCCAGACCTCATCGTCGGACATCGATTCGCTGACCGGCATGCCTTGCTTCATTGCCTTCGCAAGAATCCTGTCGCGGCGCAAGCCACCGCCGTCGTCGCTGACCTCGATGACGATGTTGCCGCCATGGTGTGCCGCGGAGAGGATCAACTGTCCCGTCGGATCCTTGCCCGCTGCGCGCCGCACGTCGACTGTCTCGATGCCGTGATCGAGACTGTTGCGCACGAGGTGCGTGAGCGGATCGATGATGCGCTCGATGAGGCTCTTGTCGAGCTCGGTGGCTTGACCGAAGGTGATGAGCTCCACGTCCTTGCCGAGCTTCGCCGCGAGATCGCGTACGAGCCGCGGGAAGCGGCTGAAGACGTAATCCATCGGCATCATGCGGATCGACATCACCGCTTCTTGCAGATCGCGCGCATTGCGCTCGAGCTGCGCCATGCCGCTGAAGAGGCGGTCATGCAACGCCGGGTCGAATGCACTCGAGGTCTCGGCCAGCATCGCCTGAGTAATAACGAGTTCGCCGACGAGATTGATGAGCTGATCCACCTTTTCGACGCCCACCCGGATGGAGCCGCCTTCGCTCGTCGACGCAGCCGCTGCCGGTCGGGCGCGGCGCTCGTCCGCGCCGGCAGAAGTCGTCGCGGCGGGTGCCGTCGCAGCCGGCAGGGCGGGCTTCGCTTCCGGCTCAGAGGACTGAGGCTCGGCCTTCGTCACGGCGGTTGCCACTGCCACGGCGCTTTGCGCAGGCGTTACATCGGCGGCAGGCGTAGGCACGCTCGTCGCCACATCGGCCGGTGCGACCGTGGCAGGCGCTTGTGCACCCGGCGCGGCACCGCGGCCGATCGTGATCTGGCTTTCGTCGATGACGAAGCACAATACGGCGCTGATGTCATCGGACGGCACATCGGTCTCGAGATAGACGACGAGCTCAGTGCCGTTGAGGGTCTGTTCGACGATGTGCCCGAGGTTGCCGAGCTCCTCGATCAAGAGCTCCCGGTCCTTGTCGCCGACACCGCGCAGTGTCACTTGCAGCGGCGCGCCGGCGGTCGCTGCCGCCTCCGTCGCCGGCGCCGCCGTCGTCCCGTGCATCGCATTCATGGCCTGATCGACGACATGATCGGGCGCCATGCCGTGGGCCGCCGCGCCGAGATGATCGGCACCGCTGCCGGACTTAGGCGCGCTCGCTGCAACAGCCGCCTCGACGGCCGAGCCGCCCGACTCGTCGCCGTCTCTCAAACGCTCGAGCTTCGCGCAAATTGCCGCGGCTGCGGCGGCATCGGGCTCGGCGCTTGCGCGGTAAGCCGTAAGCTGCTCCCCCAGCACATCCTTGGTTTCAAGGAATGTGTCGATCATGTCCTTGCGCAACGTCAGCTCGTTGTTGCGCGCACGATCGAGCAGCGACTCAAGAATGTGCGTCGTTTCGGTCAGCGCCGTAAAGCCGAACGTCGCCGCCCCCCCCTTGATCGAGTGGGCAGCGCGGAAAATCGCCGCAAGGTCTTCCGGATCCGGCGTACCGATGTCGAGATTCAAGAGCAGCTGCTCCATCTCCCCCAGCAGCTCGTCGGCCTCGTCGAAGAACGTCTGATAGAACTGTGTGATATCGAGTGTCATGCCTCAGTCACCGCGAAGAATCGTCTGCCTGGCTCGTGCGCTGCATCGCGCCGATGGCTCCCGATTGCCGTTGATGCTTCGTGTCCTTGCTGTCCTTCCTGCCTTCATGCAGTGCGCGCCTCGCGCACGCCGCACCCCTTTTTCCCTTACGGGCCTGCTCTCACGCGTGCCTCATGCCGGCAATGCCGCAATGAGCTCGGTCAGCGTGTCGGGATCGAGCGGCTTGGCGATCCAGCCGGTAGCACCGGCCGTGCGCGCAGCGTCCTTGAACGCGTCGCCCTGCTCGGTCGTCAACACAAAAATCGGCGTGGCCGCATAAGCCGGCTCTGCGCGCAACGCCTCAATGACGCCGAGACCGCTTCGCTTCGGCATATGCTGATCCGTCAGCACAAGGTCGAAGGAGTGCGCGCGCGCACTCGCCAGTCCTTCATCACCGTCCGCTGCCACAGTTACCTCATAGCCTGCCTCACGCAGCGTTGCGGCCAGGATTTCACGCATCGCCGCCGAATCGTCGATTGCCAGAACGTCCCTGATCATGAGTGCCTCACTGCAATTGCCCAAGGTTCGCGGCGCATCGCCCGCATGCCGTCACGGCTTGTCCGACCTCACTGCTTGTCACGGCTTGACCTGATTGGTCGCCGCCTCGGAGCCTGCGTGCGCTGCCGCAGCAAGCGCCTGCGCAGGCGCTTTAGGCCCTTTTACGGTCGTGGCCGTCAACTTCTGCGCAACGACTCCCGCAGCATCGTCGGAAAGCGTCGTGGTCGTCGAATCGTCATGCATCAAGGCGAGCTCGGATCGGTGATTGAGCACGATGATGCTGATGCGGCGGTTTTCCGGATCCATCGGATTCGCCTTGTCCAGGTTCTGCGTGGAGGAGAGCCCGAGCACGCGCAGCACTTTGTTCTCATCCATGCTGCCCGCGATGAGCTCGCGCCGCGACGCGTTAGCGCGATCGGCGGAAAGCTCCCAATTGGTATAGCCGCTGCCGTTGCCGGCGTAAGGCACCGCATCGGTGTGGCCTTGAACGACGATATGGTTCGGCACGTCGTTCAACGTCTGGCCGATTGCGCGCAAGATGTCACGCATGTACGGCTCGACGTGATCGCTCGCCGTAGCGAACATCGGCCGCTTCTGGGTGTCGACGATCTCAATGCGCAAACCTTGCAACGTCGAATCGATGCGGATCTGCTGCCTGAACTGCCGCAGCACCGGGTTGGCCTCGATCGCCTGCATGAGCTTGACCTGCAGATCGTGCAGCCGCTCCTGCTCGCGCCGGTCGACAGCGCCTGTCAACGGATCGATCGCCGAGTCGTCGTTTTGGGCGATCGTGTGCATCGCCTTTTCGATCGTGCCTTCCGTGCGCCGCGTGATCCCTTGCAAGTCGGTCGAGATATCGCGTCCGCCGCCTTTCAGGATGCTTGAGGAGTCGGCACTGCGGTCGCCGCCGAAGAGCGCCGCCCTGAGCGGCTGGCTGAAATATTCGGCGATACCCCTGAGCTGCGTGGGCGTGGCCGATGACAGCAGCCACATCAGCAGAAAGAAGGCCATCATCGCGGTCATGAAGTCCGCATAGGCGAGCTTCCACGCGCCGCCGTGGTGTCCCTTCTTGGCGGGCGCGACGCGCTTGATAATGATTGCCTTGTCTTTGTTCTTGCTCATTGACCCGGTTTCCTCGAGACGTGCCTGCCTTACTTGGCCTTCACGCGGCGCACGTGCTCTTCAAGCTCAGCGAACGACGGGCGCTCGGTCGAGTAGAGCACCTTGCGGCCGAATTCGACGGCAATCGCGGGCGCATAACCGTTCAGACTCGCGAGAATGGTGACCTTGATGCACTGAAACATCTTGGTCGACTCAGCCACTCGCTGCTCCGCCAAGCTCGCGAGCGGCCCGATGAGACCGTACGAGAGCAAAATGCCCAAAAACGTGCCGACCAGCGCCTGAGCGATCATGGCGCCGAGCACGGCGGGCGGCTTGTCAGCCGACGCCATCGTATGGACAACGCCCATCACTGCAGCGACGATGCCGAATGCCGGCATCGCGTCGCCGGTGCGCATGAGTGCATTCGCCGGGCCTTCGCCTTCGGCGTGATGCGTTTCGATCTCCTCGTCCATGAGGCTTTCGATTTCGAAAGCATTCATGTTGCCGCCCACCATGAGCCGCAGGTAGTCCGTCAGGAATTCGACGATATGCTTGTCGGCGAGGATTTTCGGGTACTGCGTGAAGATGGGGCTTTTGTCCGGCTCCTCGATATCGGCCTCGAGCGTCAACGTCCCTTCTTTACGCGCCTTGGCAAGCAAAACGTAAAGAAGTGCCATCAACTCCATGTACAGATCCTTCGTGTACTTCGAGCCTTTGAAGAGCGTGGGCAGCAGTTTGAGTGTCGCCTTCATCGTCTTCATCCCGTTGCCGAGAATGAACGCCCCGACCCCAGCGCCCGCGATCATCAGTGCTTCTTCGGGCTGCATGAGCGCGCCCAGATGACCGCCCGCCAGCGCATAGCCGCCGAAGACGGAGAGCACGGTCACGAGTGTTCCAACGAAAATCAGCACTGCCGAGTCCTCACAAAGGTCGACGGGGAGACCGCCGTTAATCTGGTTTACGGCAGACAAACCGAAACTTTGAGGACAAACGCACTCGTCGATGCAACTCGTTCGGTCCACGCCGCGGATGGCACAGACAACGCACCGTGATCAAAGAGCCACGCCAGCCGAGGATGCCGGCCCATCGATATAGGGAAAAGCAACGCACGCGCAGGTGGCGGCCAAAACAAGAACGCATCCGTTCAAACCGCGCCATGCTCTGAATGAAGCAACGCTTTCAATGCTTTTCAAAACGCCTGAGGCGCTGATCGCTCGCAAAACGCCCTTTCTGCGTCGGGCCCCCGCGAGGGTGCGCGCACCTCGATCCGTCCTGCCTGCGTCAATGTCTGAACTACTGCCGGCAGACCGCCTTCGGTTTGCCATATGGCTTTTTTTCGCCTCCGAGGACATTCGCTTTCCGGCATACTGGCGAGTCGCTCCAAGCACCGGGCGCCTTTGCACTTGATACCGGCTCAGTCGGTTGTTTCCTCAGGCTGCTCCACGCTCGCCTGCGCCGAATGCGCATGCGAGCGCGCCGTCGATTTACCCTTGTCCGCCAGCGACGAAAGGACGGCATAGTCATCGAAGCGAAAGCGGCATAGCAACTGGCTGGAAGTCGCGAGCTTCACCGTCTGAGCGAACGACAGGTTCGCCAGCACATCGGCGATCTCGTCGGACAGGCCCATGCGAAACATCCCGGCCGCCCTGTCCTCGCGCAGCAAGCTTTGGGCGAGCAGTAGATACGAGAGGTTGACTTCCTTTATCTCACTGAGCATTTCGCTCGCAGCGCCCATAATTTCCCCGGTCGGTCAAAAGTTATTGATTCCTTAGGAAAACGTTTGCTCGAGGAGGCAGCCCTACCCCTTCCGCGTGCGCGGTTTCCGGTTTGCCAAATTGTGTCGAAATGTAAATAAGGTGGAAATCGGAAGAAGGCCTTCTTGCAACGTCGGAAATATCTGGAAAACGTGTAGGAATTAGTCCTACAAGGCATTCCATTCTCACTCGGAGCGATTTAGTGAGCGTTCGCGCTCAAGTGCCGCCGGACTGGCGGGAACTTGATTTGCGTGAGATCGATATTCGACTGTAGGAACAGCCGTCGGCAGCGGCCAATGGGCTACGGCGTCTGGACAAGGCCGAACCGGGTGAAGCGAGAGACGCCTCGCCGCTCCTCGCGTCTAGCGTGCGCTGTTTCCGCCTGTAACAAGGTTAAAGGTTTGAAAACGTGCTCATTAGCGGCGCCCTTCTGTCCTGATAATGGCAAGGAAGCCGTTAATACAATGGCGTAGCGCCGATAGCCGCGCCGCTCATTTTTGCAAGGAGATTCACGCATGCGAATCGCTCAAATCGCGCCGCTCTATGAGGCCGTTCCTCCGAAGTTCTACGGAGGCACCGAGCGCGTCGTGTCGTACCTGACCGAGGCACTTGTCGAGCTCGGTCACGAGGTGACTCTCTTCGCAAGCGGTGACTCCGTAACCTCGGCCACACTCGAAGCGGCCTGGCCACGGGCCTTGCGGCTCGATCCATCGATTCGCGATTCTTTGGCGCCGCACATGTTGCTGCTCGAGCAGGTTCGCCGCGCGACGTCGGACTTCGACGTCCTGCA
>Ga0310811_10001996_pt1 | contig 25368 bp, 9 predicted proteins | sample YCmetagenome_FD_207642 | JGI IMG/M metagenome (GOLD analysis project Ga0310811, IMG submission 207642) | Soil microbial communities from experimental microcosm in Duke University, North Carolina, United States - YC | ecosystem: Engineered > Artificial ecosystem > Soil microcosm > Unclassified ... | reverse complement strand
TTTATAAAACTTCCAACCGGGTTCGCGTCCAGCTGCAGTTTTGATAATGCCTCCTCGTTTATTACTACTTTATTACGACCTGCTATTTGTGCATTCAGCAACGGGGGATATTTCCATTTAAGGCCCAGCACGCTTATGAAATTTTCATCAACGGTTAACGCCGGCAGCATTGACGATTGTTTTTGATTTTTGCCGTTAACCATATACATATCATATCCCTGGAACATGCCGTAATGCGATGTTGCTACGGCAGTTACGCCGGCAAGATTTTTCACCTCCTGGTTAAATGCATGATAGTGCCCGCCGAAGGTGCTGTTTACAGGTATCATAACCACATTTTCCTTATTGATGCCTGTTTCGGCATGACGCAGATAATACAACTGGCGGTCGATGACAATACCACAAATGATAAGGCCTACCGATATGGCAAATTGCACCGTAGTAAATATCTTTCTCACAGTTACCCCGCCCGATTGTTTGCTCATCTTACCCTTCAAAGTGATAACAGGTTTAAATGATGATAGCACCAGCGAAGGATAGCTCCCGGCTATCAAAATGGTCAATACGAGCAGAGCGCCCATCAGCAATAATACCAAAGGGCTGTATAGAAAGGCATTGTCGATTTTCAGTTTCAGCGCATTTAAAAACAGCGGCTTAAAAGCATAACATAATACATAGCCTAACAGGAAAGATAAAGACGTAAAGAGCGCTGATTCGACATAAAACTGCCTGGCGATGTTTTTGCGGCTTGCCCCCGTTACTTTCCTTACGCCAACCTCTTTGGCCCGCAGCGTGGCCCTGGCTGTCGAAAGACTCATGTAATTGACCAGCGCCAGCAATAATACCAGTACGGCTACTATGGGGAATATTTTAAGATATTTTGTGCTACCCGTATCATTATAATTGTTTTCAAGATGCGTTATTGCAAGCGGCTGCAGCGAAAACCGCTCGTCGTCGAAAGCATTCTTATCTGCCTTAACAATCGATTGCATTACGCGTTTCACCTGCGCTGTATCAGCCCTGTCTTTCAATAACAGGTAAATATTAAAAGATCCGGGGCTTATCCGCTGTTGCTCGCCTATGCGGCTGCTCATATCCTTCATGGATGATAAGCTGGCGTTGGAGGCTATAAAATTAAAGTCGATCGATGAGTTTGACGGTGCGTTTTCAGCTACGCCGGTTACCTGGTAAGTATAAGCGCTGTCGCTTTTTATCGTAAGTGTTTTCCCTACCGGATTGGTATCGCCGAAATATTTTTTTGCCATGTCTTTTGAAAGCACAACGGAGAACGGCCTGGTCAAAACTGTCGATGGGTTGCCGTACGATAGTTTAAATGAGAAGAAATCAAAAAAACCTGCATCGGCAAACATCATTTTAGTCTCGGCAAATTTCACGTCTGGTTTGGCCGGGTCATAAACTATAACCTGTTTGATATTATCCATTGTGCGCATATAATCCTGCACTTTGGGCTGGTTTTGTTTAACTATAGGGCCGGTACCAAAACTCATATAAGTCATGTTCAAAGCCTGTCCGCCAATTTTTATGCTGGCATGGAGTGTATAAATACGGTCGCCATTTTTGTGAAAACGGTCGTAACTATGTTCGTGCGCCACATACAGCATAATAAGCATGCAAACAGCCAGCCCGACTGCCAGGCCCGTAATATTAATGAGGCTGAAAAGACGCTGCCTTACCAGGTTGCGCCAGGCTATTTTTAAATAGTTTTTTATCATAACTTAATAGTTCATTGTTTCAAATAGTTCAGCCCCCCTCTAAATCTTGCCCGGTAAAGGAGACTTTTGATGTTGCTGAATAATATATTTACTAAAACCCCTTTTTAAGTCCTCCCTTCGGGGGAAGACTTAGGTGGGCTTATTCACTTCTCAAACTCTTCACCGGGTTTGCCAGCGCCGCCCGTATAGTATGGTAACTTACGGCAATTATGGCCGTAAGCATGGCAATTACTCCGGCGATGGAAAATAATAACCAGTCCGGTTTAATGCGGTAAACAAAATTGTCAAGCCATTGGTGTACCAGGTAAAAAGCTATAGGCACCGCAATAATAAATGAACCAATAGCAAGCATGATGGTTCCCTTGTTTAACAACAGGAACAAATTGGACAATGATGCGCCGAGTACTTTACGTATGCCGATCTCTTTTGTACGGTTAATGGTGGTTAAACCTGACAGTCCGAACAATCCAAGGCAGGCCAGGATAATAGCCAGGATGCACGAGGTAGTAATGGTAGCCATCCAGCGCATATAGGCATTATAGCTTTTTGCCACCTCCTGGTCCATAAAAGTATATTCGAAAGGCGAATTATTGGTTATCTTATCCCAATAGGTTTTGATGTCCTGTAAGGTTTGGGGGATGTTTTTTCCGGCACTTATTCTGATCCATATTTGCCCTGCTATGTTTTTGTTGACCGTATGATAGGCAGGCTGTATTTTTTTGGTCAGGTCGTCAACGTGATAATCCTTGCAAACACCGATGATAATTCCACCCATCTGGTTGTTGATCACACCAAGTTCGGGTTTGCCCAGCATACTATATAAAGTTTCGTTAACCACAATTGCATGCCTGGCTGTACTGCCTTTCAGATCAGGATTGGGCGGAAGGATGATTTTTGCACTATCGCTTGCAATCGCCCTCGAAAATGCCCTGCCCTTTACAATGGGGATCTTCATAAAGGAAAAATAATTGAAATCAACATTAAGTTCCTGTAACATGGTTTTTTGCCCGTTGATAATGTAATTGTTACTGTTATACCCGGCAAAAACAAACGAAGCGCTGGTAATATCCTGTATAGCAGGCTGTGTGGCAGCATAGTTGTACATCCGCTGCTTCATTACATTCAATTTTTCCTTATCCGACCAGCTATAAGGCGAGCCCAAAACAACAACCTGGTCCTTATCGAAACCCATGTCGGTCTTATTGATAAACCGCATCTGTTTATTGATTACCAAAGACGAAATGATGAGGATGACACAAATGGTGAACTGTACAACTACCAAGCCTTTTGATAAAACAGGATTAAGCTTGTAAGCGGAGAAGCTGCGCATAATATTAAGCGGCTTAAGTCCGGACATGGCTAATGCCGGATAAATACCGGCCACGAGCCCCAATGAAACAGCCAGTACAAATAACAGGAGCGCTATTTGCCCGAATGAGAAATAGGCCAACTGTAATTGCGACCCGGTAATAGAGCTAAAAAACGGCAGACAAAGCGAGGCGATCAACAGTCCAACCAATACTGAAATAAATGCCAGTAATTGGGTTTCGGTATAATATTGCAGTATGATCTGGAGCCTGCCTGCACCGATAGTTTTTCTCACGCCAACATCCTGCGAACGCGACATAGTACTTGTAAGCGTTAACAGGATATAATTTAAACATGCGATAAACAAAATAACGAAAGTGAGGCATATCAGCTGGTAGATGTTTTTCAGGTCGGTATAATGTCCCCAGGGACCACTTTGATTGTAATGGGCATCAGCAAATGGCCGCAGGTACAGTTGCATATCCTCAACCTTATTTGCGTTATTCTTCTGCATGGATTCAACCAATGATTTAAAGTAGGTTTTTGCAAAGACATTCAATTTTGCATTGAACTTAGCCACATCGGTACCTGCCTTCAGTTTTAATATCAAAGGGTGACTAAATGAATTAATGCCATTTTTCAACCTCTCCTTATAATCGGGGTCTGCATGGATAGGGATCACCATATCGTACTGGAGGCTTGAGTTTGCCGGGAAATTTTCAGATACGCCACCCACCGTAAAGAGCATATTGTTGTCATTTGGGAACGAGATCACTTTCCCCACCGGGTTTTCATTTCCGAAATACTTTTTCGCCAGCCTTTTGCTGATCACCACCTTATTTTGTTCGGATAGTACCGTGGAGGCATTCCCGTATATCAATGGAAAATTAAATACTTTAAAAAAATCAGCGTCGGCATAAGTGATATTGTCCTTTTCCTTGAAACTTTGATTACCTGCGCGTACGATCTCATCACCCAATCCGCCCAACCGTATGGCATTTTCAACTTCCGGAAAATTGCGCTTCAGGTCTTCCGCTAAGATAGGCGGAGTTACTACCATATTTTTCTGCTCGGCGTCCTTCATCATAAACGAGAAAAAGCTCTTTTTAGGCTGCTCGCGCTGAACCGATGCAAACAGGTCGGACTCCTCCAGCCTGAACAGTTGCGCCTGGTCGTGATGGAAGCGGTCGAACGACCGTTCGTTTTTTACATACAAATAAACCAGTATGCAAAAAGCGCTGGCTACACCCAAACCAATGATATTGATGGTGGTGTACAGTTTATTGCGGAACATGTTCCTGAATGCGAGCTTAAAATTGATCTTTAACATAATGCCACTGTTTTTTAAAGGTTTAAATGCTGCTTAAATTTAAATAGCTCACTCAGACCGTAAACTCTTTACCGGGTTTGCCAGAGCGGCCTTAATAGCCTGGTAACTTACTGTTATCAAAGCAATAACCAGCGCTGTACCGGCAGCGCTGATAAATATCCACCACGACAGGCTGATCTTATAAGCAAACCCCTGCAGCCACTTGTTCATGGCCCACCAGGCTATGGGGAAGGCGATCACACTGGCAACAAGTACCATCTTAATAAAATCCATCGACAACAGGCTGACAATATGTTGCATACTGGCGCCCAATACTTTGCGTATGCCTATTTCCTTAACCTTTTGTTCGGCGGCAAAAGCAGCTAAACCCAATAGGCCTAATGCGGAGACCACGATGGCAATACTGGCAAATAAAGTTATCAGCAACGATGATTGCTGTTCGGTTTTATACAGGTTATTGTATGAATCATCAAGGAAATCATATTCGAACGGAGCGTCGGGAAAGAAACGGCGCCACACCTTTTGGGTAGCCGCGATGGCCCCGGCAGCGTTGCGGGGCGCTGTTTTTACATAAAATCCGGTACCGCCTGTATTTGATATCACCATAGGGCCTATTTTTTCATGCAGGCTCTTGTAATGAAAATCTTTTACAACGCCTACAATAACCCCGGTATCGCCCTGGTGCATAAATCGCTGGCCTATCAAAGGCTTGGGCAGATGAAGCAGTTTTACGGCTGTTTCGTTGAGCAATACGTTATGTTCATCTGCTTTACTGGTGTTAAACCACCTGCCTTCAATAACCTTAACCTGCATCATATGCTGAAAATCCGGGTCGACCCGCAACGGCGCAAATGATGGTTCAAAATCCTTTGGCCGGCCCGCCCAGTCGAAGGAACCCGAGCTTTGATTACCAAAATCGACCAGCCCGCTGCTTGCCAGCGATATTTCGCTGACTGAACTTTGTGATTTTAATTCTTCCTTAACTGTTTTCAGCAAAGCATCACTTTTCTTAAAATCAAAGCCTTTAATTTTCCAATAAGGAAAATTAAATGTAAATACCTGCGCCCGGTTATAGCCGATATCTGTTTTCTGCATGTAACGTAATTGGCTATAGATAACTATGGTACCGATGATAAGGATGACGGATATAGTGAACTGCACAACTACCAGCACTTTCCTCAAGCCTGAATCTTTAAAATTAAGCACACTTTTCCCCCTGAAAACTTTCAGGGGTTGGAATGAAGAGAGTAAAAAAGCAGGATATAGGCCATTTAACAGGAAAGATATAAGTAAAGTTGCCCCAATTATCAGTATGATAACAGGTGAAGAGAACGGCTGGTCGAACTGCCGGTCTGTGAACGTTCTGAACCACGGGAGGCTTACCTGAACCAGTAGCAGCGCAAACACTAATGCAATAAGGCTTACCAGCAGCGATTCGGACATAAATTGCCCGAATAAATGCAGCCTGCCGGCGCCGACGATCTTCCTGATACTGACTTCTTTTGAGCGGATACTCGCACGGGCCGTGGTCAGGTTGACATAATTGATACACGCCGTGATAAGTAAAAAACTTGCCAAAACAATAAATACATTGACGATGGTACGGTTGCCATGCGCAAAAGATGAGGACTGCAGATCGTTCTCGAAATGCATATCCCTTATATTGATAAGGCCATACTTCGATTTGCCATTGTCATCTTTCCGGTTTGTACGCAATATCTGGAGTAATTTAGCCGATACATTTGCTGGTTTGGCACCTGGTTTAAGTTTCAGAAAAACGAGGTAATTGTAATTGTTCCATACCAAGGCATTTTTTCTTTGGTTGGTGTCGGTAAGCTGAGCTGCTATTGGCATGAGCATGTTATATTGAAAGCTTGAATTAGCGGGCGCATCTTTTACAACACCCTCAACCTGGTAATTCACCGTATCTATCTTCAGTATTTTACCCATCGGCTCCTCATTGCCGAAATACTTCTTTGCCGTCGTTTGTGTGAGTATCAGGCTAAAAGGATTTTTGTTAAATGTTTCGGGCGAGCCTTCAATAAAATCGTAATGAAACATTTTAAACCATTGGTCATCTACATAAGCTGATTTTTTTTCGCTGATGACCTGGTCCCTGTAGCGCATATTTATCGCTGCATAATTATTTGGCTTTAAACGTGTTGCATTCTCTACCTCTGGAATATCTTTAACTGCATGATCAGCCAGGATATACTGGACATGTTCCCAAACCCAGGTTTCTGTCTTGTTTATGGTCAGGTATGCCTTAACCCTGTAAATATTGGCCGCATCGGGCTGCTGCTTGTCAAAACTCAGTTCGTTTTGCACCCAAAGCACAATTAATACGGTGGCAGCCATGCCAATGCCCAGCCCGGCAATATTGATCATTGTCATTCGCCTGTGCCTTACCAGGTTTCGCCATGCGGTCTTAAAGAAATTTTTTATCATGATTAGTTTCGTTAATTCATTAGTCAATTGGTATTAATACCTGATCTCAACTCCTGTCAACCATTTCCTACCCTGTCCGCCTCATCCGCAGCACTTCCTTCCGAGCGTTTGCCCGTTTTATAAGCCTTGCCAAACCGGTAGGTGAACGACAAGGTTACTACCCGCGAATCGCGCTTAAGCTTAAAATACTCCGTCGCTCCCGGGAACTGTGTTAACCCTTCCATTGCATTGGTATATAGTATATCCCGCGCAGTTAGTTTAATGGTTGCTTTTTTATTTAATATGGGTTTCGAAACCCCAACCGAAAGCTGCCCCGTCGGATACAGGTATTCCTGTATATCATTACGTGCGTGCGTGGTATAAAACCCGGATAGTTCTGCGGTATATTTTGCTATGGTGAACTGATTGGTGGTACTCAGATTTAGCTGATCGATATAGCTGCTGTAATTATTGCCGTTAAAGCCGTTCAATTGCTTGTGATTGTAAACCGCCTGCAAATTGAGCGACCACCATTTGAAAGGCGAAACCGATAAGGCTTCGGTTATGCCAAAGTTATTGGTATGGCCCACGTTGCCCTGCGAGTACAAAAGGACGCCCCTTGCCGGATCGGCAAGAAATAGCTGCGAAAAATAATTCGTTATCCGGCTATAAGAAACACTGGTGGTAAGCAGGTCCTTGTATTGATGGCTAAGCTCCAAATTCCAGCTGTATTGCGGCAGCAGGAACGGGTTTCCTGTTTGATAGGTGTATTTATTAATGATAAAATAAAAGGGATTCAGGCTTTGGAATGGCGGCCTGTCGATACGCCTGCCGGCTGTAAACGTAAACGTATGTGATGAATCGGACTGTATGCTGATATTGCCGCTCGGGAAAAGCCCGCCGTAATTGCGCGAAAATGCCGAGTCGGCTTGTATGGCATTGCCCAGCTGATGTGCGTGGTAGTCTGTATGCTCGTACCGTATTCCCGCCTCCACACTCACTGCGCCGAAACGCCCGTCGAAACTGCTGTATAGCGCATGAATATTCTCGCTATAAATAAAATGATTGTTCTTGGTATTATCATCTACCCATTGGCTGCCGTCGTAGTTTTGATAAAAGGCGCTGTTATCTGTAGCGCTGTGCGATGTTTTTGCGCCTGCCGAAAATGTGCCATTTTTGCCCGTATTCAGGGTATAGTCCACTTTCCCCGAAGTTATATTGATAGTGGTCGGTATATTTCCCCGCGATCTTTCATCGTAACCACCGTCTGCCAAAAATTGGTTGTCAAAATCTTCGGTTGTCCGTATGCCGTAATGCAGCCAGTCAAAATCCGCCGCAATATCTTGTTTATCCGATATATTATGCCTTGCATTCAGATTGATCGAACCATTCCGGAACCGGCTGTTGTTCTTATTAGTAGTCGCAATAGCGGAGTCGGCAGCACCGGCTGCATCCAGCCAGGTTGCGATGCCTTTGTTGTTTCCCGAACGTTGAATAGCCGTTGCGCCCAACACTATACCCACCGTAGTTTTCGGACTAACAAAGTAGTCCAGCCCCGTTTTTATGGTATTGTTAGCGAAATTTCCTTTAAAATAAGCCGGTTGCTGCAACATCGAACTTAATTCGCCCTGTTCGGTAAAGTATTTCCTCAGGGCATATAGGTCGGTGAGGTATTTAACCAGGTTTACATTATAATTCACAAAGGCGTTAATTTTACCGTTACGATAATTCATCACCAGGCTATTGGTATTTTTGGGATAAACCCCCTGGCCCACCGATGTGGTAAGCGACCCGTTAAAGCCCTTTTGCCTGTTCTTTTTAGTTTTGATATTGATAACCCCCGCATTTCCGCTTGCATCGTATTTGGCCGATGGATTGGTGATCAGTTCGATCTGCTGTACCTGGGCGGCGCTCATGCTGCTCAGCAAATTGTTCAGGTCGTCACCAGAAAGATAGGTTGGCTTATCGTCTATCATTACCAGCACGCCGTTCTTTCCTTTAAGCGATATACCACCGTTACGGTCGACAATTACGCCCGGAGATTTTTCAAGCACTTCCAGCACTGTCGAACCTACGCTGGTAACCGATGATTCCACATTTACGATAACCTTGCCCTGTTTTTGCTCTATCAATGGCTTGCGCGCGGTTATGCTTACCTCCTGCAAAGTGGTGCCCGAAGGCTCCAGCGCAAGCGTGCCGGTTTTTATATCTGCGGGAAAATGATAAACCGCGGAATTTTTCTTTGCATACCCGGTATAAGTAACCGAAAAGGTATAATCACCGCCGCTGATATTGCTGAATGCAGCTGCTCCCTTTACATCGGTTATGGCTGCTTTTACCAATTTTTCTGCCCTTAATAACTGCACTGTAGCGCCGTCAACAGGCTGCAACTTCTCATTTACCACAGTTAACGTAAATACTGATGTATCCGGCGCCTGGCCATAGGCAATAACAGATAATAACAATAAAACAATCAACGTGGCGGTCTTCCTCATTCAATATTTATTTAATATTTAAAACTATCCTCAACTAGTCTCTAATTAACTGAACACAATTCACCAATTACTCGCTGCGCAAACTCGTTACCGGATTCATCAACGCTGCCTTTATAGCCTGGTAACTAATGGTAGCAAACGCTATGATGATAGCCAGCAAACCTGCTACTGCAAACACCCACCATTGCATATTGATGCGATATGCAAAATCCTGTAACCATTTATTCATAGCATACCAGGCCACCGGCGACGCGATGACTATAGCAATAAGCACCAGCTTTATAAAATCAAACGACAGCATGGCTGTAATGCCGGTAACTGAAGCGCCCAATACTTTTCGTACACCAATTTCCCGCGTACGTACCTGTGCCGTATAAGCTGCCAAACCCAATAAACCCAAACAAGATATCGCGATGGCGATAGAAGCGAAATAAGTAAACAGGGTTCCCTCCTGCTGTTCGCTTTGATAAAGGCCATTAAACACCTCGTCCAAAAATGCGTAGCCGAAAGGATATTGCCCGTTATAGGTTTTAAACTGTTTTTCTGCTGCTGCCAGGGCCTTTGGTGCATCGCGGCGGGTTGTTTTTATATACAATTTATTCATATACCTGGGGGCATACCAAAATATAGCCGGCGCTATCTTTTCCTTCATGGAAGCATAGTGAAAATCCTTTACCACGCCAATGATAGTCCCTTTGTTGCCTTGCATGGTAAACCGTTTGCCCACAGGATCCTTTATGCCCATTTGTTTTATAGCGGCTTCATTTAAAATAAAATGTGCTGTATCATTAACTGCGCCTGTAAATGATGCCCCGGATACGAGCTTCATTTTAAAGAAAGATATCAGGTTCTTATCAACTACAATAGGATGCATGATGACATTATCCTTCGGGTCTTTTCCATCCCAATCAACCGATCCGGTAAAACCCTGGAACCTTACTATGTTTTGGTTTGAACGTGTTACGTCCAGTACGCCCGGCGATTTCAGTAATTCGGCTTTAACCGCATCGTAATGTTTGTCCATATCCCGCATCCATACCGATATAACATCCGTTTTATCAAAGCCCAGGTTCTTCGACCTGATATAGTTTAACTGGCTGGTAATAACTATCGTACCGATGATGAGCAAAATGGAGAATGCAAATTGTGTAACTACCAATATCTTCCGGAACATGACATCGCCAACACCGGCCGATATTTTACCCTTAAGGGCTTTCAATGGCTCGAACGATGATAACAGGATAGCCGGATAAATACTGGAAGCGATCAGTGTGGCTGTTATAGCGACAGCAATCACCATCCAGATATGGTAGTCGGCCAGGTTTAGCACCAGTTGTTTGCCTGCCACCTGGTTAAACAGAGGCATCAGCACATAAATAAGTCCCAGTGCCAGCACGGCGGCCAATGAAAACAGTAAAGCTGTTTCAATAATAAATTGTAAAAAAAGCTGCGCCTTGCCCGCGCCAACTATTTTCCGCATACTGATCTCCTTTGATCGCAGCATCGATCGCGCCGTCGAAAGGTTGACATAGTTAATACACGCTATAACCAGGATCAGTAAGGCTATCCCGATAAACATTCGGATGGTACTTATGCCCTTGTCCGTCATGTCGGCATTATATAAATGCATTTTAGCCAAAGGCAAAAGCAGGTATTCCGCGTCAGTATCATCAGGTTTATGGTTCAAATGTATCTGCCTGATTTGGGTTGCAAGCGTTTTTAATGATGTGCCCGGCTTTAACACCAGGTAAGTATCATAATCCAGGTACCCAAAATTATTGCCCATATCCATACCCTGTTTCAGCATGGCCTTCAGGTTAAAGCTCATAGGCATCAGCATATCATAGCGCATACTTGAGTTTTTCGGGAAGTCGGCAATTACACCGCTAACAGTTAGGTTCTGCTTGTCGTCGGCCACTATTACTTTTCCTATCGGATCAGTATTACCGAAGAATTTTTCGGCGGTTGTTTCAGTTATTACCACCGAGTTGTCATCAACAAAAGGCCTTGCATTATTACCCTTTATCAACGGAAAATCGAACACGGAAAAAAATGAAGGGTCTGCAAACATGGCATATTCGTCGCCAAATACCTTATCCCCGTATTTATATAACGAATAAAAACCGTTCCCTGTCAGTCGCACCTGCTCCGTAACTTCGGGCAGTTGCTGTTTTGAAAGCGGACCTATCGGCGCTACTCCGGCGGTAAATATTTGTTTGCTTTTACCCGTTCCGCCAGATATCTCCAGCCTGTATATATTAGCCGCGTTTTTGTGGAAACTGTCAAAGCTTAGCTCATCCTGCACCCATAATAAAATCAGTATGCCAATGGCCAGCCCCAATGTCAATCCTGCAATATTAATGACCGAGTAAAACTTGTTTTTTACCAGGTTGCGCCAGGCTGTTTTAATGTAGTTCCGTATCATGGTATTGGTTTATTAGTTTATTGGTATTGCAAACTGCCAACTATCAACTGCAAACTCCTTACTCGCTTCGCAAACTCTTTACCGGGTTAGCTATAGCCGCTTTAATGGTTTGAAAGCTTAGGGTTATTAAAGCTACCGCAAGCATCCCGGTACCACTTAAGGCAAATACCCACCAGCTTAGTGATGTTTTATCTGCAAAGTTTTGCAGGAACAATTTTTGCAAAGCCCACCAGGATAAAGGTGTTACAATTACAAATGCCAGTAAAACAAGCAGTATCAGCTCTTTCGACAACAAGGTTACTATCTGGGTTACTGTTGCACCAAGTACCTTTCTAACGCCAATTTCCTTGGTACGTAAGCCGGTAGTGTACATTGCCAGTCCCAGCAGGCCAAGGCAGCTTATAAGTATGGCAAGCCCCGTTGCCCAGCTAAGCAGTTTTGAAGTATGCCGTTCGCTTTCGTAAAATCTGGCGATACTTTCGTCATAAAACTGGTATTGAAAATCGTTGTCAGGATACAATTGCTTCCAGGTCTTCTCCATCCCTGCTATGGCGGCCTTCCATTCATTGCCACCTGCAGTTTGCGGCTTTAGGGCAATATGAAACGTATTGTTGTTGTACTTAACAGGATGGTACACGATGGCGAGGGGGCGTATGGGTGCCCGTAACGATTTTTGATAAAAGTCGGCTACCACGCCAATCACTTCACGGGGTTTGTCGCTGCGGTCAATTAGTTTGCCTATTGCCTGTTGAGGTGTCTTAAAACCAAGTGCTTTAACAAAAGTATTATTGATAACCATCTGGCCGGATGTGTCGCTTGCGGTTAGGTCGCGGCCGGCAAGCATCTTTATTTTGTATAATTTGATATAGTTTTCGTCGCCAAATTTTATTTCAAGATCGGTTTTAATTTCCTTCTTCCCGTCTTTGTAGGTTACCGTCGTTGAATTGGTGCCACCTGATGACGGAGGAGCATTTCCGATACTGATCAGTTCGATCTGCGGAAGTGCTTTCAGTTCAGCTAAAAAAACCTGCTTTTTGCTCGCTGTATTGTTTTTATAAGGTGTGGTTACGTAAAGGATAGCGTCTTTCTTAAAACCCAGATCTTTATGAAGCGCATAGTAAATTTGCTTGCTTACCAATATGGTCGCGATGATAAAAAACTGGGCGATAATGAATTGCGTAACCGTTAACGATTTGCGCAACATGGTGCTTCGGGTTTTGCTGCTGCCGCTGAAAGCCTGATTTTTTAAAACCTGCACGGGTTGGAAATTGGACAATACCATCGACGGGTAAAAACCGGCTATAAAGCTTACAAGGACGGTTAATCCTAAAATAAACACCATCAATACCGGGTGGCCGAGCGGATCAAACCGGATATTCTTCGAGATAAAATCTGAAAATAGTTTAAGAATAAACGGAGCCAAAACGATGGATATAATAACGGCAAATAAAGTAACCAGGAAAGTTTCGCTCAGGAATTGCCCGATCAACTGCCCCCTGCTGCTACCCATGGTTTTACGTATGCCTATTTCTTTGGCGCGCTGCGAGGCTTGTGCCGTGGTAAGGTTGATAAAGTTGATACAACCTAATATCAGCAGAAATGCAGCTATAAAAAGAAGACCGTACAAAGTCGATTTATTTGCCACGCTCCCCGAATCAAAACTGCCGTATTTTGAGTTGAAATGCAGGTCGCTTAGTGGCTGCAGGCGGTATTCGGTAGTGCTGCCTTTGTCTTCGGGCTTGGGTGGGTTGTGCTTTTTGTATAACGCGTTTATCTGTTTCTCAATATTTGCGGCTACGCTACCCGACGACAGTTTAACAATAAACTGCGAAGCCGAAGTGGTGCTGCCCCACTCCGTTGGCTGTACCTGGTCCTGCAGTGAGTGGGAGCTTTTAATTGTGCTGTACGAAATGAAATCCTTAAAAGTGAGATCGGAATTTTGCTTTAATGTTTCTACTACCCCCGTTACCGTTGTGCGCAGCGTATCCTCAAAAATGATCTCTTTTCCCAGCATTTGCTGGTAGGAAAGCGAAGGAAAATAGTTTTTGGCTTGTTCTGATGTTAATACTACCTGGTAGGGCCCGTTCAGCGCAGTAGATGCCGACCCAACAAGCCATTTATATTGAAACATGTTGAAGTAACGCCCGTCCGCAAGCACCGAACTTTGTTCGTGATTGAATTTTTTTGGAGACTTAGACCCATCCGGAATACTCGCCGAAAAATCATACAAAGTAAAAAATGGTGCGGAAGACTCTACTCCTGTCACTTCGTTTCGCACTGCCTCGGGCATAGGACCGGTAACACCGCAATTATAGCCTGAATTACCTGCAAACGAGAAATCCGTCACAACGCGATATATCCTGTCGCTATCTTTATGGAATTTATCGAAGGAAAAATCATAGTTGACAATGAGAAAGATAACCACAGCCGCACTTATACCTATCGACAAGCCGATGACGTTAATGAACGTAAAAAGCTTGTGCTTTTTGAAACTGCGAAAGGCAATTTTGAAATAGTTTCTGATCATATCTGTACTTTATTGGTTCAATTGATAGTTGCTTGTGCAGTATTATTCCGAACGTAAACTCTTTACCGGGTTAGCTACAGCTGCTTTTATGGTCTGAAAACTCAATGTCAACAGCGCTGTTAATAGCATTCCTCCACCGCTTAAAGCAAACACCCACCAGCTTACAGCGGTATGGTCTGCAAAATTCTGTATCCATTTACCCATTGCGTACCACGCCAGGGGCGTTACAATTACAAAGGCAAGCAACACCAGCAAAACCAATTCTGTCGACAGCAAAGTAACTATTTGCGACACAGTGGCACCAAGTACCTTCCGTACACCAATCTCCTTTGTGCGCGCGCCGGTTGTGAACATAGCCAGCCCTAAAAGGCCCAGGCAACTGATAAAGATCGACAGTCCCATTGCCCAGGTCAGCAGTTTAGATATCTGCTGCTCTTTAGTGTACATTTTAGCTATCGATTCATCAAAAAAGCTGTACTGAAAGTCGTCATCCGGAAAAAGCTGTTTCCACTGGGTTTCCATTGCTGATGTAGCCGCTTTCCATTCATTGCCGCCGGCCGTTTCGGGCTTCAGGGCTATATGCAAGCCATCACTATTATAATTCTGCGGAAAAATTGCCATTGGTTTTATAGGGGCATGCAATGATGCCTGGTGAAAATCTGCAAATATCCCTACTATCTGGCGTTTGTCTGTATTGCCGAACTCCACGAATTTACCAACCGCATCAGGTGCGTTTCTGAAACCGATAAGGTGCGCATAGTTCTCGTTTACAAGCATGGCGGTGGCAGTATCGCTTAGTTGTACGTTCCTTCCTGCCAGCAATTTGATATGATAAACTTTGATATAATTCTCATCCCCGGCCTTATTATACAATTCAGATCGTATCTCTTTTTTCCCGTCCCGGTAGGTTACATCATTCGAACTCCAGCCATTTGTCGATGGTATATCGCCCCCCCGGCTTACCAGGTCAACCTGTGGTAGTTGCTTTATTTTCTCGGTGTAAACGTCCTTCAAACCTTTGTTTTTTAGATTATAAGGCATAAAAATGTTAACAATGGCATCTTTTCTGAATCCCATGTCTTTATGCAACGCATAATGTATCTGCTTGCTTACCAGTACAGTGGCCATAATAAAAAACTGTGCAATGATAAACTGGGTTACCGTGAGCGATTTGCGCAGCCAGGCATTACGGGTTTTATTGGTACCCGTGTAAGCCTGGTTCTTCAATACTTGTACCGGCCGGAATTTGGACAATACCAGGGCCGGGTAAAAGCCCGAAACAAAGCTTACTACAATGGTAAGCACGATCATAAAACCGATAAGTACCGGATGCTTAAGGAGGTTGAATTTAATGTCCGGTGAAATGAAATCGGCAAACAGTTTTAATATGAACGGCGCCAGTATTATCGAAATGGTGACAGCTAACAGGGTTACCAAAAACGTTTCACTAAGATATTGCGTAATTATTTGCCCGCGGTTGCTGCCCATAGTTTTACGTATACCGATCTCTTTAGCCCTTTCCGACGCTTGCGCGGTAGTAAGGTTGATGAAATTGATACAACCCAGCAAAAGAAGAAATGAAGCAACAGCGATGAGCAGGTAAAGTGTTGTTTTATTAGCAACAGGTTTATCAAAAGCGCCATAATGGGCGTTAAAATGCAGGTCGCTTAATGGCTGCATAACAAAGGTGGGTTTGTATCCACCCGGCTTGTTTAGCTCGGGCCTGTTCTTTAACAAAATGGCATTGAGTTGTTTAACTATGTTTGAAGCGCTGGTTTTAACCCCAAGTTTAACAAACACCTGCGAACTTGACGTAGTTCCGCCCCAGCTGGTCAGCTGTTTTTTCAGGTCGCTTATGCTGTTCATCGTTCCATATGAAATGAAATCGTGAAAAGCCAGGTCGGTATTCCCTTCGGGTTCCGCTACTATGCCCGTTACCGTAGTTCTGATGGTGTCTTCGTAAACAACCTGTCTGCCTATTATCTGATCGTAGGCAAGGGACGGGAAATATTTCTGAGCTTGTTTTGAAGATAACACCACCTGGAAAGGCGCATTCAGAGCGTTTTTTACCGAACCGGCCAACCATTGCCGCGGAAACAGAGCAAAATATGTTTTATCGGCATAAACTACATCCTGGTTTTTAAACTTGGCAGGCGTTTTAGCCTGTATAGTGACTTTATAATTTAGGTTGTAAAGCGGGGCAACTGCATCCAGCCCGGTTACCTCATTCTTTGCCGCCTCGGGTAACGGTCCGCAAACCCCGCTGTTATAAAATGGTTCGCCCTGGAAAGCGTAGTCGGTTACTACCCGGTATATCCTGTCTCCTTCTCTGAAATTCTTGTTGAAAGTAAAGTCATAATCAACGATCAGGAATATGACCAATGCCGCGCTGATTCCAATGGCCAATCCTATAATATTAATGAATGTGAATAGCTTATGTCGCCTGAAACTGCGGAGCGCAGTTTTTAAGTAGTTTTTGAACATGGTCCGTACGGTTAATCGTAAAACGATACAAAAACTTGTACCAATCAATTAACAAACTGATAATAAACCATTTAAAATAAAAAACCGCACACCTTATGTACGCAAGCGGACATAGGGTGTACGGATATGATACAGTGTTAGTGACTGGTAGCCCGCTCGAAATCTGCCCCGGTTGAGGAGATTTTTTAAAGCCCTCCCTTCCGGGGAGGGTTTGGGTGGGGCTCACTCACTTCTCAAACTCTTCACCGGATTTACCGATGCTGCCTTTACTGCCTGGAAACCAATGGTCACAAATGCGATGATCAAAGCAATAATTCCCGCAAGCAGGAATACCCACCAGCTCGATAGCAGGGTTATCTTGAAGGCAAAATTACTTTCCAGCCATTCATGCATCAGCCAACCGGCTATAGGTAATCCAATAGCTGCTGCAATCAGCACGAGGATTAAAAAGTCCCTGGACAGCTCCCCTACTATTTGCGGTACGTTTGCGCCCAGCACCTTGCGTATACCTATCTCCTTTACCCTTTGTGATATGGTAAATGCCGAGAGGCCAAACAATCCAAGACAGGCGATAAATATGGCAAGGCACGAAAATATAGTAACTAACTGGCTTTCCTGCTGTTCGCTTACGTACAGCTTCTGAAAACGTTCGTCAAGGAAAGTGTAATCAAAAGGTACATCAGGTACATATTGATGCCAGGTATCGCGGATGGTACTGACCGCAGATTGCGCATTATTGCCATTCACCTTTATCGATATAGTGTTGTAGTAACCACTTTTAGGTGGCGGAAGCAGGAATATCATAGGGATAATTCCCTGGTGCAGCGATTCGAAATGAAAATCGCGTACCACGCCTATCACCTTTCCTTTTGTACCCCCGTAGATCATATCTTTCCCAATAGCGTTCTGAGCTGTTTTCCAGCCCAGTTGCCGAACGGCGGTTTCGTTGATCACGTAGTTGGCTGTGTCGGTAGGAAATGCGCGGGAAAAGTTGCGGCCGGCCGCCATCTGCATACCATAAGTTGAAACGAAACCATAGTCCGTGGTTATGTATTTCAGTTCGATATTGGTTGGCGTGGTTTTACCGCCCTCGATAACCTGCGCTCCCTGGTCGTCCAGCAAGCGTCCCGATGGTATACGTGACGAACGGCCCACATCTTTAACGGCCGGATTTTTTAGCAATTCCTGCCGGAACGATTCAAATTGATTGGTTAAAGTGCCCGAATAGGCTGTAGTTAATATATGGTCCTTATTAAAGCCCAGCGATGCAGTTTGAATAAAACGCAGCTGCTGAAAAACTATGCTGGTTGCTACGATTAAAATGATGGATATGGAAAACTGTAATACCACTAAAACCTTTCGGAAAGAGATATTGCCGCCACCAACTTTTAGCATGCCTTTAAGTACCTGTACCGGTTTGAACGACGACATAAAAATTGCAGGATATATACCACTTACTAATCCTATCACAAATGGCAGGCACAAAACGCCCAGCAGGATATTCCATTTGAATAGGCTGTTAAACTGGAGATTGAGATGCGAGATTCCATTAATATACGGGAGTAAAATCCATGTGAGGCCGACTGCAAAAACCAAAGCTACCCAGGTAACCAGCACAGATTCGCCTAAAAACTGCCTGATGATCTCTTTACGCTGGGCGCCGATAACTTTACGGACGCCGATCTCCTTGGCGCGTAAAGCTGAGCGCGCGGTAGAAAGATTCATATAATTGATACAGGCTATAATCAGGATGAATGCCGCAATAATTGAAAAGATATATACGCGTTTTGTGTTGCCATTGGGTTCCATCTCGTCATCCAGGTGCGATTGTAAATGGATGTCGGTCAGTTTTTGTATCGTCAGTTTTGTGGCCTGGTGTGTTTTTACATTAGGCGGCATGCCCGGAAGGTGCACATATTTATCCAGAAAGGCATTTAACTGCCCGCTTATCACCTGCATGTTATACCCTTTAGGCATCAGTAGGTAAGTGTAAAAAGAATTATTGCCGAAATTGGTCTCTAACTGCTTTTCACCATATATGGCAGTATCCTTCAGTGTGTTGAACGACATCAATATATTGGGGTGCATGTGCGAATTAGACGGCAGCGGTTCAAAAACACCTGTTACCTTGAACTCATGTTTGATATTGTCCAAAATAATGGTTTTGTTGATCGGGTCCTCATTGCCGAAATACTTTTTGGCTATTTCGTCAGTAAGCATAACGCTGTAGGGATCGTTTAATGCTGTTTTTTTGTCGCCCTGGGTAACATTTACACTGAAAACGTCAAAGAAATTCTCATCGGCAAAAGCGCCGCTCTTCTCATTAAACAACTTGTCCTTATACTTGAAGATAGTGGTGCCGTTCGGCAAAATGCGCGTTACTTTTTCAATGTCAGGGAAGGCATTCTTCAACAAAGGACCGAATGGCGGAGCGACCGCGCTCAGGTGCAGGTTTTCTTCGCCGTTACGCGAATAAAAAATGCGTGTTACCCGGTAAGTGCGGTCGGCGTTTACGTTGAACTTATCATAGCTCAGTTCATTGATGATATAAGTAATAATGAGCAGGCAACAGGTGAGTCCGACCGTGAGGCCAAATATATTGATGAACGAAATGAACTTGTGCCGCGCAATGTTACGGCAGGCGCTTCTGAGATAATTTTTTATCATGACGGGGAAATTTGTGCGTTACTATATTCGTACTAATCAATAAGACAACTTCCCGGAAAGAAACGTTACAATGGGTTGTTAGTTAATTTGCGATCGGTGATTAGTTAAGTAATATCGCATAAAAGCGGAATTAACCAATCACCAATCTACTCATAACAAGTTAAAACCCTTCAATCACTCCGAACGAAGGCTCTTAACCGGGTTCGCTATTGCTGCTTTGATCGATTGAAAACTGATCGTGATAAAAGCGATCAGTAATGCAGCCGTCCCTGCCAGTACGAATACCCACCAGTGAATTTCAACCCGGTAAGCAAAATCCTGCAGCCACTTGTACATGGCAAACCATGTAAGCGGGAAAGAAATTAAAACGGCGATCAAAACCAGTTTAAGAAATTCAGCTGAAAGCATCACCGTGATCGTCCCGGATGAAGCTCCCAGCACCTTGCGGATACCGATCTCCTTTACCCGTTGCTTTATCATGAATGCCGCCAGGCCAAATAAACCCAGCCCTGCTATAATGACAGCAATAACTGCAAACGAAGTAAATATCCTGCCTGTGCGTTGTTCTGCAGAATATAATGACGCGAACTGTTCGTCCACAAAATAATAACTGAACGGCCCTTCGGCTTTATAATCGGTCCATTGCTTTTTGATGTCCGCCAGTAAGCTGCTCATATTGGCTGTTTTCACTTTCAGCACAATGGCGCCATGCCGGTGAACGGGCAGCAGCATTAGCGGCGCCACCTTTTCTTTTGCTGAAGTATAATTGAAATCCCTAACCACACCCACTACGGTATAGGCCCTTCTACCCGATCTTACTATCGACCTCCCGATCGGATCAACATTCCCCCAACCCAGTTCGCGTTGTGCCGCCTCGTTGATAACAACCGATGCCGAATCCGCCGGGAAATCAGGCGATATGTTTCTGCCCTTTGCAAGCTTGATCCCGAAGGTCGGCAGGTAATTGGCGTCTACCTGGTAAATATTGCAGTGGATCTCGCTCCGCGTCTCATCCGAAGCGTGGTCTTGCGCATATATTTGAGTTCCGCCTACATTTCCGTTTCCGGGGATATTGGTTGAGACCGTGGCGTTTACTATACGGCTGTCGTGCGTTAATTGATCTTTAAAGGCGTACTCGTTATTACCCAGGGTATAAGTGTCATTCAAAACTAATAACTGATCTTTATCATATCCCAGTTTTTTGTTTTGCATAAAATTCAATTGCTGGTATACAATAAAGGTGGCTATGATCAAAGCTGTAGAAACCGTAAACTGGAATACCACAAGGCTGCTCTGTAAAAAATTCTTTTTCGCTGGCTCGGTTCCGGTAGTACCCTTCAACACATTCAGTATCTTGAATGACGATATAAAAAAAGCAGGGTATAAGCCTGCCGAAATGCCGACCAGTAATATTACAGCTGCACCAATTGTTATGGCTTTGAAATTCAAAAAGAACCCCATAGTTATATGCTTTCCGGCCAGGTCGTTAAAATAGGGCAATAACACGAAAACCAGTCCCAATGCCAGCAGCATGGAAAATAGTGTAAGCATAACCGATTCGACCAAAAACTGCGTAACCAGCCATTCTTTTAGCGAACCCAATACTTTGCGGATACCTACCTCTTTAGAACGCCTTGCCGAACTTGCCGTGGAAAGATTGGTAAAATTGATACAGGCAAGCAATAAAATGAATATAGCCAATGCGCCGAAAATGTACACATAGCTAATGTCGCCGTTAGGCTCCATATCAAATTTAGTGGATGTATGCAGGTGGATATCGGTTATGGGTTTTAAATAAAAAACGAAAGTATTCACAGCCTTTTGTGCCTCAGCCAGGCTAACACCCATATCACGCTGCACTTCGGGCACCACGTATTTGGCTACCAGTTGAGGAAATTGTTTTTCAAGCTTTTTAGGATCGGCGTTCTTATCCAGTAGCAAATAAGTGTAAAAACCAACATTGCTCCAGGTTTGCTGCATTTGCGGCTCTATGGTCGACATGCTGATGAAAGCATCATAATGGAAATGTGAGTTATCGGGTACTTTATCAATTACCCCGGTAACCTTAAAAACTTCATTCCCGGCTTTTAGTGTTTTCCCGACAGCTTGTTCATCGCCGAAATATTTTTTAGCAAGGGCGCTGTTGAGCACAATACTATGAGGTTCGTTCAAAGCGGTTCTGTCATCGCCCTGCAGCAACGGTATCGAGAATAAGCGCAGGAAGTTTGCATCCGCATAAACGGTTTTCTGCTCTTTAAACTCCCTGTCTTTGTAATTAAAAAATGCGGGCTTACCATTTGTGAGCCTTGTATAGTCTAAAATTTGCGGGAATGTGCGTTTCATGCCGGGGCCAACTGCAACATCGGGCATTGGAAAATCGGAAGTACCTCCGTTACCCAATGCGTTAAGCCCTACCCTGTAAAGCTGCTTCGAGTTAACCGAATAGGTATCATAAGTAAGTTCGGAATACAGGTACGACGCAATGAACATACAGCAGGTTAAACCCACCGCCAGCCCGGACACGTTAATAAAAGAGAATACTTTGTTTTTGGCCAGGTTACGCCAGGCGGTTTTAAGGTAATTCCGTATCATAAACCAGTTTTTTAGAATTGTTTATATTCAAGAATGTGCCAGTTTTGTATCCAATTGATTATAAACAATTTAGAAATCTTTCTGTATACGAAAGTGTTCGTAAATAGAACACTTGCTGTACGGCGGTGATACAGGGTTGGTTGGCAGTTGGTTAATAGAGAATAGGTAATAACCCGCCACTATTTATTCACCATTCACCATTGACATTCACAAAATCACTCGCTTCTCAAGCTTTTCACAGGGTTCGCCAAAGCGGCTTTTACAGCCTGGAAACTTACCGTAAGCAGAGCCACAACTATCGTTATTAAACCGGCCAGCGCAATTACCCACCAGCTTAAAGCTACGTGATATTCATAATTGTTCAGCCATTTGCTTAACGACCAGATGGATACCGGCACAGCCAATACAATAGCGATGCTTACCAGTACCAGGAAGTCTTTCGATAACAAAGCTGCAAGGTTGCTTACGCTGGCCCCCAGCACTTTTCGCACACCTATCTCTTTGGTGCGCTGCTCTGCCGCGTATGCAGCTAATCCAAACAGCCCAAGGCATGAGATCACAATAGCAAGGCCGCCAAACAGATTAGCGAGCATGGCCAATACTTTTTCGTTCTCAAACTTCCTGGCAAAATCGGCGTCCACAAAATTGACAACAGGCGGGTATGCCGGGTTGATCTCTTTCAGTGTCTTGTTGATCTGGTCGACACAAGCCGTTATGCTCTTATCAGGATTCAGCCTCAGGTCTATTTCATCGGCACCGGAGTTCACAAAGCCGGTTATCATTGGCGGCACCTTTTGATAAGGCGAACCGCGTACAAAATCTTTATAAACACCGATGATAGTATAAGGTCTTCCGCCCCATTTAATCTCTGCTCCAACAGTTTCTTTCAAATTCATCAGTTTGGCCGCTGTCTCGTTTATCATCATAGTTTTCCCGGCTGTATCTATAGGGTACTGACTGGAGAACTCGCGACCTGCAATTAATTTAATACCGGTAGTTTTTGTGAAATCATAACCAGCGTTCAGTATCTCGAACAGTATTTTCTGATCAGGTTGCTTACCCTGCCATTCAACGCCCCAGGTATTGTTGCCGGTTTCGGAAATGCTCATCGAAAGTTGTGTCCCACCTGTTATTGCACCTTTTCTTTTTAATTCGTCGATAAACACATCGGCTTTTTTATCAAGGTTTCCTTCGGCAGAAATCTCAACCATGTTGTTTTTATCAAAGCCGATAGGTTTATCCTGGATATACCTGATCTGCCTGTATATACATATCGTAGCAGTGATGAGGAAAACCGCCAGGCCAAACTGCAGCACCACTAACACTTTGCGTACCGACAGCGCTCCTTTACCGCCTTTGAACATTCCTTTAAGTACTTTGATGGGCTGAAAAGATGACAAATAAAAGGCCGGGTAGCTTCCGGACACAAAACCGGAAACAGCCGCCAGTGCGACAATAAATGCCCATGTGGTCCAGTCGCTGTAAGGGAACGACATCTTAATGTTGAAGTAGTTATTGAATGGCGAAATAACGAGGATCATAACTACAACTGCCAGCATTGTTGACAAAAACGACAAGATCATGGACTCGGTAATAAATTGGCCGATGATAAGCTTACGGCTTGAGCCTATTGCTTTGCGAATACCAACTTCTTTGGCCCTTTCTTCGGATCGTGCTGTTGAAAGGTTCATAAAGTTGACGCATGCCACCAGTAAAATACACAAGGCCAGTATTTCAAATAAATGTACCTGGCTTATCATCCCCCCAACCGATTTGCCATTTTCAAAATTTGAATACAAGTGAATTTTGGCGAACGGAAACAGGAACAATTCGTTCTTGTTGTTCTTATCATGGCGCTCTACCATCCCCTTCATTACCCGGTTCGCCTGCGCAAGCGATGCGGGGTCCTTTAATTGAACAAAAGTGCGGGCATAATTGCTGCCCCAGCCTGCGTCTTTCGTCCATGTATTTTCGGCCTCAAAAAGGGTCCATGGTATAATGAAATCAAACTGGAAGGATGCGTTGGCCGGCACGTTATCTATTACGCCGGTTACCAGTAACGGCGACTTATTATTACGGGTAACCGTTTTACCCATGGCATTGTCACTTCCAAATAATGTTTTTGCAAGATCTTTTGTAATAACAATGGAATTTGGCCTTGTCAACGCTGAAGCCGCGCTCCCTTCAATGAAATGATAGGAAAATATGGAAACATAAGCCGGGTCGGCAAACAGGCCCGCTTTTTTAAAGCTGTTATTATTGTACGTCAGCAAGCCGCCTGCGTTGTAACTTATTACCCTTGCAGTTTGTACCACTCCCGGGATTTCTTCTTTTATAGAAAACGCAGCTTGTTTTGGTGTAGCCGCAAAGGTATATATCTTTCCATCGCCCGGCTGATTATTCTCGACAAGGTAAATGTTATTAAGATTTTTAAACTGATGATCGAAATTTAAATGATACGAAACATATAGCAAAAGCAGCAGGCAGCTGGCTATCCCAAGCGTCAATCCGCCAGCATTGATCAATGAAAAGCTTGCATGCTTTTTAATATTTCTCCAGGCGGTTTTGATATAGTTTCTTATCATAGGTTGGCTTATTAATTCGTTTTGGTGGTATCAATCTTAAAAAAGATCAGCTTTACTATAAAAATACTAAAGCTGATCCCTGTAGTCAATATTTGGAAAACAATTTTAGTTCAAAGTAAGGTTAACGCGGTTGCTGCCATTTACATCTACCGATATACCACCGCCATTCAGCTTGCCTTCAATACGGTCCTTTTCTTTTGTTCCGTTGAAACTGCCGCCACCCAGTTCGGCGGTTACCTTATCGGCACGCAGGTTCAGGTCAAAGCCTTGTTTTGATGGCAGTTCCAGGTCGACATGGCCGCCACTGGCATCTATCTTGACAAATTTCGAGGCTTCCTTTAATTGTGCATGGATACTGCCGCCACTGGTGTAAGTATCCAGGCTGCAAGCTAAATTGGTTAGGTTAATGCTGCCGCCTGAAGTACCTGTTTTCAATTCACCTTTAATATTGTTAGCTCCAACACTGCCGCCGCTGGTCTCAGCTCCTATCTTACCGCTCAGATCCTCAAGGCGGATAGAGCCGCCTGATGTTTCTAAATGGATATTTCCTGAACAGTTACTAGCTCTTATGCTGCCGCCGCTTGTTTCCAGGTCAATGTTGTCTTTGGAGTTCATAAGCGTGATGCTGCCACCCGAAGTACGGCCGCGGATATTGCCTGTCAGCTTATCTATATGAAGGCTGCCACCGCTGGTCTCAAATACTTCCTGCCCGCTAAGATTATCGAGGTGAATACTGCCGCCACTGGTTTCCAGCTTTGTAGCTACATTTTGAGGCACGTATACTTTAAAACCGAT
>Ga0310811_10001995_pt1 | contig 25371 bp, 19 predicted proteins | sample YCmetagenome_FD_207642 | JGI IMG/M metagenome (GOLD analysis project Ga0310811, IMG submission 207642) | Soil microbial communities from experimental microcosm in Duke University, North Carolina, United States - YC | ecosystem: Engineered > Artificial ecosystem > Soil microcosm > Unclassified ... | reverse complement strand
AGTGCTAGAAGTACAGAGCTCATAGGGCGGCGTTTGCATGCGCATTATGGAGTAAGTTACCGACATCTGTTTCCGCGTCAGTACCTCGTGACGACGTCATAATATTTGTCCTAGTTAGCTTAGATTAGGAGATTCTAGTCGCTTCGAATTCCGTGTAGTTTTTGCCTGCATAAGTGCAAGAATGATATCTGTGATCCCTACAGGCTCGCAGGCGTTAAACCCACCTCGTTGCCGAATTTGTGGATAAGACAAGATACAGATTCAAAGTCAGTAGGAACTCGATAGTTGATCTATAAGGGGATCCCGGTACTCAAAAGTAAACGACCTTCACCTTCGCAGAGTTTCCGACGGGGGTGCCAAAGGCTTTTACCGTTCCTGTGTACGATGCAAGCTTTACATCAGCCTTTTTCTTTGCCCTCTCATCTTTCTTCATATCCCTATCTACATCCGCGTTCCGCCGCTTGAATGTGTGGAAGTCATCTTCATCCGCACCAGCACTTTGGCCTGTCCCAACAAAAGTTGCGGTTCCAGATTGAGCTGCATCGCATGCGTGTTACTCAGCCAATCACAATAGATTAATTTCAAAATACATACCTTGTTTTCTCAGTCCGCAGTCTTTGGCCAAATGTGATGTTTCGCCACAGAGTTTGCAACAGCCTCCATTTGGATAGACACCCTTGTCCTTGTTTTGTGGACAAGATGATGCCAAGTGACCCTTACCAGAACACACGAAGCATGATGCAAACGGAAGAGGATGATGAGGGTCTTCTGGGGCCCTGCATCGCGAAAGAGTATGCTGATTTGAACCGCAACTAAAAACGAAGCCGAGTCTAATCCATCGACCGAAGGAACAAAGTAGAAAGAGGACGCACCGATAACATATTCCAACAGTTTTTTGTCTCGCCACACCACTACCACCACCACTGGCTTCATTACGTATGGTTGGACAGTCTCTTGCAGTATGCCCTTTTGAACGACATGCAAAACAAGTAGTGTCTGCGTATTTCTCCGCAATTCGTTTCTGGCGTCTCGATTCGGAACGTTGAGCAGGATCTGGCCGAGCTGCAAGCGTTCAGTACATGAGTAATTGTTCACAGCGAAAGATCTACTCTTCGGTTTCCGTTTATCCTTCAGTTTCTTCTTGGGCACAACTTTTGCTGCTTCAGAGTTAACCGTGTCTTGTGCCTTGTCCTCACTTGGTCCAGCTTTTTCACCGCCTTCGTCGCCATTCTCTTTTGGTTTTTTTGTCCGCTTTCTTTTCTTTTTCGGAGGAACTTGATCGTGTGGCTGGCTCTCGGATGGTAAAGTGGATGTCGAAGCATGTGGCTCTGTTGGTTCTTGAGCAGGCTCAGAATCGTCAGGAAAACCCGCTTGCACATGCGTGCGCTTTCGACCAAAATCCGTGATCCGCGTCATTGTTAGGTTCTCAACGCGGCGCAGATTGAGGTGTGTACTCGATGTGATCGTTGTGCGCAAAACTTGAATTGCACCAAATTCTACACCCTTCCGACCTAAAAGGAAAAATACCTCCTAAATTTTTCGTAAGCGCCGCTGGTTCCTGGCCTGTGTGTATCGAATGCAACGCAAACTAGTCCTTTTAAATATTTCATTTTTGTGTTGGTAAATGATTAATGACTGCTAATCCTTTGCGATTACACTGACAATATTGCATGATGTTCTTCGACTCGTAGGCGTCCATCTTGTTGCTCAACAATCTTTTTTCCTTCGCCTTGAACATTCACCCATGGACGGACCCTCCAAGGCCTATCTAGTCATAACCAACTGGAACCAGAAGAGATTAGAAATATGCTCTCTTGGGTAGTGCGGATTCAAGACCTGCCGACAAATGGTTTTCGTTGTTCCTCGGAGGTGCATCCCAAGGAAGTATGCTGGCCAAAGTGTTCACAACAACAGAATCGAGATCTGTCTCTTGGACTATGCAGGTTCGAAACCCGCAGGCGACGAGGTGTTTTTCTCTCGGAATACACCTGGACATACACTCATGGATGGTTTCATCGAAGGTTCATCTCAACTTCGTCATTGCCAAAGTGGTTACTACAGCAGAATCAAAATCTGTCTCTCTTGGATAGCGCAGGTTTGAAACTCGCCGAACGATAGTTTTTCTATCGGAACACGCCTTGACATTCACTCATGGATGGTTTCATTGAAGGTTCATCTTCACTAGTCTTAGCTAAGTGGTTACCACAACAGAATCAAAATCTGTTTCGCTTGGATTGCGCAGGTTTGAAACCTGCCCAATGACCGTTTTTCTATCGGCACACACCTTGAAGATTCACTCATGGATGGTTTCATCGAAGGGTCCTCTCAACTTCGTCCTTGTCAAAGTGGTTACCACAACAGAATCAAAATCTGTTGCTCTTGGACTGCACAGGTTTGAAACCTGCCGAACGACAATTTTTCTATCAGAAAGCGCCTTAACATTCACTCATGGGTGGTTTCATCGAAGGTTCCTCTGAACTCGTCTTAGCTAAGTGGTTTACCACACCAGAATCAAAATCTGTCTCTCTTGGATAGTGTGGGTTTGAAACCTGCGGAACGACCATTTTTCTATCTCAACCCGCCTTGAAGATTCACTCATAGAATGTTTCCTCGGAGATTCTTCACAACTTCGTTCTGGCCAAAGTGCTTACCATAACAGAATCAAAATCTGTCCCTCTTGCATTGCGCAGGTTTGAAACCTGCCGAAGGACCGTTTTTCCATCGGAACACGACTTGAAGATTCACTCATGGATGATTTCCTCGTCGACTCCTCACAACTTCCTCCTTGCCAAAATGCTTACCACAACAGAATCAAAATCTGTTTCTCTTCGACTGCGCAGGTTTGAAACCCGCCGCACGATAGTTTTTCTATCAGAACACACCTTGAAGATTCATCCATGGATACTTTCGTCAATGGTGCATCTCAAATGGTCCCAGCCAAGTGGTTACCACAACAGAATCAAAATCTGTTTTTCTTCGGCTGCGCAGGTTTGAAACCCGTCGAACGATAGTTTTTCTATCAGAACACACCTTGAAGATTAATTCATGGATGCTTTCGTCGAAGGTTCATCTCGAATGATCCCAGCCAAGTTGTGACCGAACAGCTGTTTCTCTGGGACTGCGCAGGTTTGAAACCTGCCGAACGATAGTTTTTTTTTATCCCAACACATTTTGGATTCACTCATGGTTGGTTTCCTTTGAGGTCAATATTAGCTGGTCTTAGCCAGGTGGTCACCATAACAGAATTGGAATCTGTCGAACCTGCCGACGACAATGGTTTTTTCCCCTATCAGAACATACTTGACGTTACTCATGGATGGTTTCATCGGGTGTCCATCTTAAGTGGTCCTAGGCAAGTGGTTACCAGAACGGAATCGAAATCTGTTCTCAGACGGTGCAGGTTTGAAACCAGCTGAATGACAAGTTTTTTTTCTATCAGAGCATATCTTGACATTGACTTATAGATGGTTTTCTCAGGGTCCATCTAACAGGTCTTAGCCAAGTAGTTACCACAACAGAGTGGAAATCTGTTCCTCTTGGAGTTGGTTCGAAACCTGCTGATAACATTTTTTTGGTCTGTAGATTTTTGGAGGTCCATATCAACTGCGCCGAACCTACTGAACGATAGTTTGTCTATCAAAACATGCCTTGAAGATTCATTCATGGATGGTTTCCCCGGATATTCATCTCAACTTCGTCCTTGCCAAAGTGATTACCACAACAGAATCAAAATCTGTTTCCATTGGATTGCGCAGGTTGGAAACCTGCCGAATGATAATTTTTCTATCGGAACACACCTTGACATTCACCCATGGATGCTTTCATCGAAGGTTCATCTTAACTAGTCTAAGTGGTTACCACAACAGAATCAAAATCTGTTTCTCTTGGATGACGCAGGTTTGAAACCTGCTGAACGACAATTTTTCTATCCAAACACGCCTTCAGGATTCACTTATGGATGGTTTCCTCTGAGACTCATCACAACTTCCTCCTTACCCAAGTGCTTAACACAACAGAATCAAAATCTGTTTCTCTTGGATGACGCAGGTTTGAAACCTGCTGAACGACAATTTTTCTATCCAAACACGCCTTCAAGATTCACTCATGCATGGTTTCCTCGAACACTCATCCCAACTTCCTCCTTGCCAAAGTGGTTGCCCCAACAGAATCAAAATTTGTTTCTCTTGGTTGACGCAGGTTTGAAACCTGCTGAACGACAATTTTTCTATCCAAACACGCCTTCAAGATTCACTCATGCATGGTTTCCTCGAACACTCATCCCAACTTCCTCCTTGCCAAAGTGGTTGCCGCAACAGAATCAAAATTTGTTTCTCTTGGACTACGCAGGTTTGAAACCTGCTGAACGACAATTTTTCTATTCAAACACGCCTTCAAGATTCACTCATGCATGGTTTCCTCGAACACTCATCACAACTTCCTCCTTGCCCAAGTGGTTGCCGCAACAGAATCAAAATCTGTTTCTCTTGGATTGCGCAGGTTTGAAACCTGCCGAACGACAGGTTTTCTGGCGGAACACATCTTAACATTCACTCATGGATAGTTTCCTCGAAAGGTCATCTTAACTAGTCTTAGCTAAGAGGTTACTACAACAGAATCAAAATCTGTTTCTCTTCGACTGCGCTGGTTTGAAACCTGCTTCACGATAATTTTTCTATCAGAACACACCTTGAAGATTCATTCATGGATGCTTTTGTTGAATGTTCATGTGTAATGGCCCTAGCCAAGTGGTTACCTGAGCAGAATCAAAATCTGTTTCTCTTGAACTGCGCAGGTTTCAAACCTGCCGAACGAAAAGTTTTTCTATCGGAACATGTCTTTGATTCATTCATGGGTGGTTTCCTTGGAGGTTCATCTTAGCCAGGTGGTCACCTTAACAGAATCAAAATCTCTCGAACCTGCTGTCGATAAGGTTTGTTTCCCTATCGGAATATACATTGACATTTACTCATGAATGGTTTCATCAGATGTCCATCTCAAGTGGTCCTAGGCAAGTGGTTACAAGAACAGAGTCGAAATCTGTTCTCTTGGACTGTGCAGGTTTGAAACCAGCCGAATGCCAAGTTTTTTCTATCGGAACATATCTTGACATTGATTCATAGATGATTACCTTAGGCGCCTATCTGACTGGTCTTAACCAAGTGGTTGCAACAACAGAGTGGAAATCTGTTCTTCTTGGAGTTGGTTCGAAACCTGCTGATAACATTTTTGTGGTGCGTAGGTCCTTGGAGTTCCATCTTAACTAGGTCCAGTCATTACGCTGAAACCTTCTTTTGATGTGATAGTCTGTTTATGGGGAAAGTATTCGCCTTTGCACCTCTCAAGGCTCGTCTCAGAGACATAACATACTCTGAGGTGCGTACATGCATACCAACTAGATTCTTGACAGACTGATCAAAACTATTGAGATTCACCACGAAAAGAAAAATGTCATTAATGGGACCTGGACTCGCAATCTATCAATGTTGCCCATCACTTGTGTGTTAGCTTTAAATAGGCCTCTGATTGAAGGTGGCAGGGAGAGGGTGTCCGTACTACGGTTACCCGCTTCCTGGTTAGCGGTTAGCACTAGGTTGCTGCGGGAATACTCCATCACCAAGAGATGATGCGACATATTCTTGTTCATTCTGCACTGCGGAGACATGGGTATGGACTAGTGCAGCATGATATTAGTATGCTCAGATTTATCTTTTTTTTTTGAGCTAATACTTCGGAACACCAGTCCCATGCAGACCAGTTCAATCTAGCATCAAGTGAGATCACCACTCGATAATTATGCCAACCCACCTCTTGTCCGAATGTTCAAGCTGGAAATATCATAAGGATATCTTTCAGTCCTTTTTTCCAGTCCTTCAAGGTTGTACTACTCACCACAGTCATATGCAACCACGACAGAAGAGGCAGCTACAAAACCGCAGACGGTCTCAGATGATCCTAGTTGGTGGACGCTAATCGATTCGAATCATGTTCATAGTTATCTTATGTGTCCGTGAACAGCTGGTCAGATGGGTGTGTTGGAGTAAGTGGTGAACTTGGCGAATATATATTGTATGGATTTTCCACCACCCAAAAAGGGCCTTGGTACGATTTTTTACGGCGATGATCACAACAGTGTTCTGCCTGTCACTGGAGGTTCACAAAAGTCGGTGAACGTTCACTGGTGGACGTCTCCATGCCATGGATGAATGAGAATAGATATGATACCTGGGGTCCAACGAATCGCATCTGATTAGTTAACGCCGCGAACTGCCTCCATAATCTCGGAGGTTGTGAATGACTCGTCCTCGACAGCTTGAATCAAGTGTACGGCAACTTGACATAGCCCTCTGTGCTCGCGAATTGCCAACTGGGGATCACCAAAGTGCAATGATATGAGAAGATGATTCTGCCCACCAATAAACTTCGCTGGTTGTATTCTAGCAATAGCACCGTTTGAGATGCTTTCTGGATCCTGTGCGAACATGTTCCTCGTGGAGGTATACCTCCAGTTCTGCGAGTAGTATGCAGTTCGATACTGAAAACCGCTTGCAAGAAACGGAGAAAATCCTCTGAACAATTTTCTAGAGGGACTTGATTTCGGAGCTTCCGTTGGAGCGGGGTGCTCTGGCAGGACAGATTAGGTTGGGAGTGCCAGAGGTCCTGGTTCGTAGTCGGTAGTCCCGCGTCGTGTCGTCACGGTCGGTCCTCGATAGATAGATCCGTAGCCTCTCGCTATATAGAGGTTTGGCCTTGGATTCTCTCGCATTCTGTCTCCATTCCACTGTGTGAAAATCCATCTCAGATATCAAGAGGATCAACTGTGTGCCTTGTTAGCAGAGATAGGCCAGACATGGAGGATTTCGAGTTTGGATGTCCTTACTTGATCCTTTACGCGGGATACCAAGATCCGCATATATATGTCGAGTGGCTGGAATTCAGGCGGACATTTCAAGTAATCTGCAAAAAGCTTGAGCACCGGCAAGTACTCGGAGCTAGTATTGTTCTGCCAACCAGTTTGGCAAAACTGGTCGTGCCTGGTCATCGGCAGAACTCACGCGAAAGGAGGGTGGCAGAACTTGGCAGTATCCGAGACTCGCGGTGCCCTAGAATGTCGGATTGGATCTGGTCGGATCAGTAAAATTTGATGTAACCTCGCTGAAGCCTCATCGATGGACACTCCTTCGGTGGTTGGCTCTCGAGAAGGTGGAAGGATCAAAAGTGGCGTAAGGATTTGGTGGGTTGGTTCTTCCAATGTGATCGAGGATGCATCGATGAGTGGCAGACTACATAGCTACTGTGGCATATCGGTCTGATATGATGCTGTGTAGTTTATGTATGCCAAGTCGGAACAAACTTTCGATTGCCGCGGCAAAGACCCGCCGAACAGATGCTGATGTGATGCATCTAGAATATCCCATTCGAGGCACTATGCAGGAATGGTCCGGTGTACCGAGGCATGCATAGGGGGCTATTAGATACAAAGACAACTTTCCAACTTACCAATAAGGTGTCAAATGATTAACCGAATCATGGCCCGAACACGGGTGAGGATACTATCGTTGATGGATATCGTGTCTCTTGCAGCCCGCGGTAATCGGTCGTGAGCTCATTGAAACTTTAGCTATTTTATTCAAACCCAACGATGAATGAAACATAAGATTGTATTGAAATATATCCTTCAAATTCGACGAAAATCTAGAATTAACGAGAGAAAAAAATTGGCATAGATGTCATCAACACTGTAAAATCCACGACACGATTCTGTTAGCCCAACAAGGTTATCGATTCCAACCGACAGTTATTCTAAAGCCATTCCTTGAACACGAGTTGATAGATCGTCTTGACAGCATGCACGACCAGAGCATACCCGGTGATCATCCCTAGCAGGTACGAGTAGTAGATGGGCTCAGTCGGGGTAAACTGCAGGGCAGTGTTGATCTTCGGTATGTACGGGATCGCAATAGAAAGTCCAGCGATACCGAAGGTGGTACAAACGACTGCGATCGATGCTCGGGACTGGATGAAGGGGAGCTTGCCCGTTCGCAGGAAGTGAATAATGAACAGCTATCCCCCACGATCGTCAGTAGGGTCGAATCTGTAGAACTTGACTAGGATCGTACCTGCGTCAAAGACCCTTCGAGGAACCAATGGGTCTGTGCAAGGGGAACGAGTGGGTTGTCGAGCGTACGAATGCCATAGTGGAACCTGAAGTCGCCCGGTAATGGATTATGGTTGATCATGCAAGGATCTACTCACCAGTTGATACTGAAGGTGATGATATCAAAAGGGCTTGAGAAGGGACCCATGCAAACCATGAATCGGATGATCGATTTCGCTCCCCATGTCTTCGGGGCCACCAAGTACTCGGGGTCAACATTATCCCTAACGTATACCGTTCGGCGTCAAATCTTCGACCAGATGTAGTGATACATACCAGGGAATCGATGCCTGGGAGAAATCATACAGCAGATTCTGGACGAGGAGTTGCAGCGGAAGCATAGGCTGGTATGGAAGCCACGCAGAAGCCACTTCAAAAACATACCGCATCAATGTGTATCGGTGTGAAAGACCAACAGCAGACACATACCCAAGACCGAAAATATATTACCGAAGTTGGAAGAGGTCGCCATCTTGATGTACTTCAGTGTGTTAATGAGCCTACGCCTCTCATTCAGCGTTCTGCGCAAAAGCTCGCCTCATATGCACTCACGTAATTCTCCCCTCGATCACACCGTCAGCGACGACAGCTAGGCTCTTCTCGAGTAAGATCACATCTGCCGCTTCTTTCGCGATTTCAGTTCCTGAATCCACCGAGATCCCGACGTCAGCGCCCCGTATAGCAAGAGCATCGTTGACACCATCTCCCAAGAAGGCAACTGCTCTGCCACCATCACCCGCGCGCAGAGCTTTCACGACCTCGAGCTTCTGGTAAGGCGAGAGTTTGGCAAAGATGATGCACCGATCAATGGCATCCTTGTAGGCATCTTGATCATCTGCAAGGGCCGCAAGCTGGACGCCAGTGAGAATGAGCCCTTCCTCGCCTTTAGGAGAAGAGGCAGATGCCTCCACATCCTTCTCGTTCTCCGCAATCGACGAACTCTCACGAGATGGTATAAGCCCGAGGTCGCGAGCCACCTTTGCAGCCACCGCAGGAGCATCACCAGTGAGGATTCGAACCTGTTGCGAATTACAAGATCAACTTTATCGAAAGAAAGCGCAGAGAAAATACATACCTGCACGTTTAATGCAGCCAAGTCTTTGATTGCCTGGGTGGCATCAGGTTTCAATGGATCAAGAAGCCCAATGAACCCAATGAAGGTAAGTTCGCTCTCGTCAGAGCAGGATATGGTCATGAACGGCTTGATAAGCTGTTCTCGGCAGGCCACAGCGACAAGACGCAATCCCTCCTCGTTCAAACGCTGGGCAGTACCAAGAATCTTTCGTCGCTCGTCTGCTGTGAAGATTGACGTCATTGAAGGGGATATATCCAAACCAGCCGGTTCCGAGGCATCTAGGGAAGGAGATGGCTGGTGGTTATAGACTGACACGCACAAGTCCAAGACTTCTTCCACTGCGCCCTTTGTGATCAACAGTCCTTCAGAGCCATCGCCACCAGGTCGCGACACTAAGACCGACAGAAGACGGCGTGACGAATCGAAAGGAACTTCGCCCTGCTTGACCCAGCCGTCTCTAGGAATGTCTGTGAAGATGTCCTGCTCGCTTTGATTGACGAAGTCAACGATTGCGTGGTCGATCGGACTACGAGAACCGGTCTGCAGTGAGGAATTGATATAAGCCAACTCGATGGGAAGTTGTGAGAGGGCTCCTGTGCCCGTCGCAGACATTGAAATGCGCACGAGGTCAGCGGTTAGCGTCCCTGTTTTGTCTGAGCAGAGAATCCGAACTGCGCCAAGGTTCTGGATGGCATCAAAACGCTTCACAATGACTTTTTTGCGTGCCACACGAACAGCAGACAGCGCAAGGTTAGATGTCTGCATCACAAATGTCGTTAAGGGCCACATCAGAAAGCAATGTATGCATACCACAATCATCGGCAACATTTCTGGCGTAATGCCCACTGCGACAGCGATTGCAAACATGATCGCACCCTTCCAGTTCTTACTAACAGCACCCTGGACGATGAACACAATCGGGGCCATAACCTGTTCAGAGAAGTCGGATTCGGAAAATACACAAAAATAGATAAAATGTCGACTCACGCCCATGAAGGCCATCAAGACATAACTGACTTTCCTAATGCCAATCTGAGTAGCATTTTCCGGTCGTCGTTTGGAGAGCTCGCTAGCGATAGAAGCCATGTAGGTATCCTTGCCAGTCGAGATGACGAGGGCGTATCCATTCCCTGTGACAACAGATGTGCCTGCGAGACAAACATTATCGTTTTGCAGTAACTCAAACGTTTCTTCGGGACGTGGGGCAGCAAGGCGCACGGTTTTCTCGATGGGCATCATTTCTCCGGTAAGTGAGGCCTGTGTGATTGTGATAGCCTCGGCCGTAATGAGAACACAATCACCAGGGAAAACATCACCGCCTAATAAGGAACGCAGAGTTAAAATGGTGAGAAGGAGGAATGTAGTAACCTACTGGTGACAGCGACGATATCACCTGGAACCACATCCCGCTGATCGATTTCGAACTCTTCCGAACCGGAGTTTCGACAACGAAGAACGCGGGTATTCGTCGTGACTGACTTGATTAAATTGACTGCTTGAATCATGGACTTCATTTCTTGCCAATACCTGGGGCAACATCAGACTATGTCAAACAGAGACCGAGTCCACGAACCTTAAGCCGGTTGAAGCTAACACCATTGCCATCATAACGACAAAGGTGGGAATCTGTTGAGTGGCAGCACTGATAATCGCAAGGATGGTCAAAAGGATGTTGAAGGGGTTGATAATGGCCCCCCAAAGCATCCGCAGCGCGGCGAGAGGACGTTCCGCTACTGGTGTGTTAGGACCATGAGTTTTGAGTATCAGTGAAGCCTGCTCTTCAGAAAGACCTCTAGGGCTCCATCCGGGTTCCAATCTAAGGAGGGGGGAGTGAAGGTGAAGATATAAATAAAACAACACGGCGAGAATGATGGACATACACGAATATAGCCGAAACCGGAACTTGGGCGAAACGACCGAGTGTAGCGCATACGAGCTGCTCCTGCTCCACCCTTGCGATCGGTTGTGGCGGGATGGGCGACTTGTCACTCTCAGTGCCTGGAGTGGCTATGTCAGGCCCATGCTTTTCCAAATTTGCAAGGGAGGGGCGAGTAAAGAGCTTTGCAAGTGAAGGCATTAGGGGCATCACGGAGGCTTCATTGTAGACAGTACGATAAGCACCCTGAACGAGTTGAAAAAACTACCTAGCACAAACCTTCTTTCTGGAGCTGGTTCTGCTAGCGGCGAGAAGGCCTGAAAACATTTCGATCATTCCTCTGAACGGAAAATATCAAACTGGAGAATACTCACTGTGTAGCGTAAGTTGGATGCGAGATACCATGTATATGGAACTAGTAGAACAAGGAGAGAGCGTTTTTATATCTTTGCTGAACCGGTGTGCCAAAAAATTTGATCTCCAATCGATCCCTTGATCATGATAGTTCCTGCAAGATTGATCTTGTTGACTTCTCGGGAGCCAATGGGGATCGATGGAATTAACGGCACAACGTGAAGTCAAGCTGACAGGTCGACGTGTCAATGTCACATATGTCGACATGTTAACCTTTGTCAACCCGCGGAAATGTCGGATAGCCTCATGGTACTGAGGGCCACGAGAGCACTATGAGTTTAAATTTGCATAACTGGTGAGGTTCAGAGGACAGAATATCCGAACATCCGAACTCATCTCTTTCCCACGCACTATAGGTCGAAACCATGGCAATTTTAATAATTTAGTGAAAACTGGACCCCGAAAAGGTGCCAATTTTCATCTTCATTACATAATGTTGTTCTAATCATATCCTCTAGGGCCCAGTGTCCGTGAAAGCCGCTGAGAACTCTCTCTGCATCCTGCAACAACACCAATCCCGACGCCACTCCTTCCTGGAACCTGCAGCCTAGCTATGACCTCGCTGCCATTTTTTTTGGAATAGTGCATCAAAACCAAGACTTATTCCAGCGCCAAATCCCCATCACGCTCGCAGTCGACATTCCTGTTATGTCAGTGTTACCACTATTGGCACCATAGCAGCTTCACAATTCTTCAGTATTTCCATTGCACCCTGAATCTTATCTTATCTTGCAGCTCTACCGTGACGTCGTACGTACTACCCTACTACACATCAATGTCTGCTGTCGATGGGTATAATTTTCTATTGCATACTCATCTCACCTAGCAAACCAACAAAGACACATTTAAGTTGGTTCATGATCAAATTTTCTTCGTATGTCACTAACAAGGGCACACTCTAACTCTGTATGGGAGAGACAAGTAGTGTAGGAGACAGAACTACTTGATTTAAGTTTTGCCGAGTGGCAGAACTCTAGCCTAACGCCTAGTTAGGCTATGTGTACGACATTCCTAATGATGATATCAATGTTGCTTCATGAATTCTGCTAAATCCTGCCAAATTCTGCCATCCCCCTTTTGCGTGAGTTCTGCCGTGGAGCAGGCACAACCAGTTGGCAAAACTCCCGAGTTCTGCCAACAACACTAGACACGAGGGAGATGGGGAACACGATAATGAAGCACTGCTCCAAGGAATGAAATCAGCTACAAGGCCATCAGGGAAACGTAATTCGCTACAGAGCGCTCTGTAACACTCTGTAGCACAATCAAACCCGCTGATGAAGTGTCGCCGGTACAATGACTCAAGTCGAGGTCCGTCCGTCGGTGCTGATGTCCGTAGGCTGGAGGTTAGGGGCACAATGCCCTATGAACCGTAGCGGCATCATTGAATTGATAGCACAGCGCGTGGGAGTTGAACGTTGAAGTCTAGGATGTCAACATTTATCGTCAAGTAAGTATTAATCGGGTAGCTTGGCGATAGGCGTCTAGCTAAGGGAGTGGCATGAACCTGGTAGAACAGTGCAGTCCGTAAAACAGTCTTTAGCGGCTGACTTTGGGAGAACTTTACATAAAGGCTGCCACTTGAGGGTGATGATCCCAGAACATCGCGCGTTTGTCGTAATGGTGGTGTGTACACAGTTCTTTCCTATCATATCAATAAATTCTTAATTTGTTCTGCTTTAGTCACACCTGGTACGAAGAAATCCACAAACATATTGAATTCGAACTGCTGCTCCGTGCATGATATAATTTGAATCATGAATGTCATGATGGAAACAGGCGCGGGAGCACCAGAAAGCTCACATGTGTGAAAGACAGTCGAGACATGGGTGTGTAAGAGTGCAGATCATGCACGATGTGTGGGAGGCCTCATGTAAGCACGCGAGAGGAGGCGTTCGATGATTCCATTAGTTAAATGAAGGGGGGAAATACTTAATGCAAGTGAGAGGACGGCAGGTGCAGGAGAGCAGTAGCATGTGACAACAAGCGCGAGAGGTCAGTGGGAGGTGTTGGAAAACAGAGGGGTGCAGCGGAAGTACTGTCCACTGACATATTAGTACAACAAAACAGCAGAAGAAATAAAATGTACTAGCAGGCGGTGGGCACAGAAGCAGGTGGAGGACGGGAGGGCAGGAAGAGCAGAGCTCGAGAAGCAGCGGGCGAGAGGCGCGATGGTGATGAGCACAATATTGCAATTTCGCTTGAACGCAGTCGCCGAAGCCCCTCTACGTGAAATAATCCCAGAGTAGCCACTTTCACGGTGATTGAGGTCTTGCCACTGTAAATTATAATTGATGCGTTCAGGGATTCGTGTTTCCCACCCTGTGGGCAAATCTACCTCAGAATGTTAAAAGGGCGCTATGCATTTGTCCGTGAGGATCCGTATTCGTACCTTGATTGCTCAGGGATTGCAGGAACCAAGTAATTTCCGAACGATAACCAGGTGCCATGAACTCTACTAATCCTGGGTTTTGAAAAGCAATGTGCACGAGTTGATGATTTTTGACAGGTTGACGCAAGGTTTACAATTATCTTACAATAACGGAGATATTGAGATAACCGGGGGAGGCTGCAGGCATGTTACCGGTGAGTAAGAACGATATATTTGCGACGTACTATGAATGAACGTTTGAACGACCAGCGGTAACCGTCAATAAACCTTATTTGACTATTTCTCATGATTTTTCCTGGACTTCAGAAGTTCAATCCACGTCATTCCGCGATGATGTTATCTTACCGCCGTACATCCACTGGCATCCCACGTTCCCGAACTTAGATCTTGATCCTAGATTTTGAGGTCACCAGCTGTCGACGAGTGCTCAGGGATCGAGCGTCAGCTGGTGTTGGCATGCTCATCCGTGATTCGTCGAAATCTACAATCAAGCAGCCAGCTGATCGGACGATCTCATGACGATATGATATCGATTAGTTGGGATGGCGAGATGTTGAAATCCTGGTGGGTCATGATCATGTCTATGGCTAATCGAATTCCGGCGAAGCACCATTGAGAAGACATAAGGACACTTCAGAGGGCCTTTCGGAACCCCGCAAAGTCCTGCCAAGAAAAATATCCCTACCTGTGGGTGTTTGCAGGGCTGGACTCTGCTATCGAATTTTTCGACACCTCATAGGATCACATCATGTGAGACCCCGCAGAGACCAGCTATCACATGGTGGTCATAGGTGTGAAGGACAGTGTGCTAGGCTGCAAGACATTTTATAGCAACACTTGCTGAGACGTGTTCGAAGGGATGATCGCCGCAAAGCGAAGGTGGTAAGCAGCTAGAAAGAAGTAGTGGGACGGCTAGGCCCTAAATGGAAAATATAACGTAGAAAGGATGCTATGTGTAGAAGCCGTGCCCCATAACCTTGGGAGGCGTGCCCTGCCTGTGATGCGAGGTGGATACCTGGAGCCTATCCAAGCGCGTCGATTGGCGTGTGGTCTTCTTTCGAGGTGCCCTACACAACGAAATGTTCTCTCACTGACGGCGAGCGTTGATATCTCGAGGCTGGCTAAACAGTAACAGCAAACACGCGTGATCTATTGAAGGGTACCTTTCGGTTGTGTTGATCTGGAGTTGCTGTACCTGCTTGATGTACATAGTGCGTTTTCATGACAATCATATTAGCATGGCAATTTACACAAACTCCACCTGTTGTAGAAATGCTTGCAAGGGGTCCCAGATCATTCATCCAACTTCCAGTTATTCTCCTTCACTATTTTCTCGCGTTCAAGAAGGTACTTTCCTACAGCACATAAGATTGTATTAAGCCACGATATGTATAAAGACTTGCCTTCCTTATATTTCTGAGATAAATCGGCTGCCTTATGATAGTACCATCCAACACGGTCATTGCACCCCATGCAGAAGATGTCCGCCACGGTGTGAACGCCTGTGCTAAGACACATGAAGTGGTTAAAAGGGACGAGCAATGACTTAATGGTTGCGTACTCACAGAAGTGGGCGATCCTCTTTCTTTCCCAATTTCACATTGGTTGCTGAGTGCATGAGGCTGGGTTGCGAAAGATCATGTCACTTATCCTGGTGATGAATTGAATTATGTGTCACTGACAAGCCTCTCCCTTCTCTGCCTGAGAAAGACTTGCTGATAATTTCGTCTTGCAACGCCTGAAGATGCATCATGAGTGTGCGGGCTTAGTAGTGGTAGCCTTTTCAACACTATCACGCACTAGCACCGCTGAACAGCCCACACAGATAAACCTGGGATGGTCGTGGTAGGTAGAGATAACCTGACTGCGGGTGTCGCTACTGGGGCTTATGGTGGAAGTCATTAGTGTCAAGTGCCATCTTCGAGGAAGAAACTTGAAGGTATCACAGGAGTTCAAGTCGCTGAATTTGGCAAACCCTTGACCGGAAGCAATCAATTTGGCGTGACTGCTATAGTTGCACACATCACTACGTGGAATAGTTGCTCTCAGCAGCTCTTCTGCAGGTTATTACCTCGCATGTCCACACGTTCGACGTATGGGCGCTATGGACATGCTGAACTTCCACAAGAGGTCGTCGTCGCAATCCAACGCATCCTCGAGCTCAATCCAGAGAAACAGAACGATCCCCTTGATGTTCTGTCCAACGAGTTTAATCCGCTAGATATGCTGAACCAGCTCTTCCCAGATGGTATGTCACGTATCGAGGTATAAATTGTGCCTACTGAACAAGGTACAGAGGCCTCATTGAGCCAGCTAGAAACGGTTCAAGCAAAACTATCTCAAAATGAACGCGACTTGCAAGACGAAATTGATGCACTCAAGAAAGAGCTAAGACATGATCAAGATCCCAACCGTATGCAAATGATTCAGGAGATGATTTCGGTATGCTTTCCGGTCTAACTGCTGGAGTTCTTATTGAAGTGTTATGACAGGACCTCCTTGGGCAAATGTCACGCATTCGGGAGAAAGCGACGGAATCTGAGGCTGTTGTGCGTGATATCACGAAAGATATCCAAGCTCTTGACCTGGCGAAGAAGAACCTCATCCTCAGTATGACGACGCTCAAACGCCTGCAGATGCTGGGTATGTTCCTTGACATTGTTATTGCAAATATTCCTGCTAATCCTTCAAAGTAAATGCTCTGACACAATTAGAAGACCAAGCGAAAGAGAAGAGATACGGAGACGTTTCAAAAACTCTTGCAGTTCGTTTCCATCTCTCATTTTGCAGCAACTTCTTGACTCGTCCACAGGCCGTGAAGCAGATATCTACCTTCTTTAAACCTTACACGTCCGTCCATCGCATTAATCAGGTCTGGAGACGGGTACAACAAATTCAGGGTGAGATTCGCACTCAACTCGAAGTAGAGTTCGATGCGTTGTAAGTCACTTTCTGAGTATGCAGAATCCTTGAAGTGTGACTTTTCTTTAGCTACCTCCAGGACCCCGCCAAACCTTCAAAACCTACTCAGATCATAGATGCTTGTGCTGTCGCCGATGTTTTAGGCCACGACGTTCGGAGACATTTGATTGACCGTTACGTTGCACTCGAGCTCAAGGAGTATCGGCGCATCTTCCGTGCCACAGACGAGGCAGGTCATCTAGACAACATTAGCCGAAGGTATGCATGGTTCAGACGTGTGCTTGGAACGCATGAGTTGGAATTAGGCCGCGCATTCCCTTCAGAGTGGAAGGTTGAATGGGCTCTTTTCACGAAGTTCGTGGCTATCACAAGGTTTGTCATGCCGTAGCATACGATGCACTTCTAATTGATATCATTGTTTCTGCAGAGATGATCTTGTAGCATTGCTTTCTAAAGCAGGCTCCTCTTTGACAATCAAAGCACTGCTCGAAGCCCTACGGCAGACAATCGAATTCGAGTCATCCATGGCAAAGAAATGGTTAACGCCAGTATGTCAATCTCAAGTATATCTATCTCCTCCCCATTCAACGATAGACCTTTGCCCAGCTCAATGAGATATTGGAAGCAAATTCACCTCCATCTTCAGCGGCCGTGCAGTCGATGTCATCTGCCTTTGAACCACATCTTGGCGTTTTTGTTGATGCCCAAGACAAGTCTGTATTTGCTTCTCCTAATACCTACATTTACCTTATCTGCTGATCTACTAGGGCTCTTGCTGACATGCTTGCCACTCATCGAGCATCAAGTTCGAAGGCAAAACTACGAACATCCCTTGACACCACCCCGCGCGATTCTGTCTCTTCAGATGCGGACGTGACTACTCCACAGACGGTACTTTCTTCGTCTACAGAACTGTTTTACTTTTACGGCCAGAGTCTCGAGCAATGCGCCAAGCTATCAACAGGACAGACACTGTTTGATCTGTGTATGGTACATAAGAAATGGCTGCGCAGATATGCCGGTGAGATATCTGGGTATTTATTACATTAATATCTCTGATGTGCGATGTAGAGGATGTCCTTGCACCACGGTCAAAGCGGTTTGTGACGTGTAGCTAAAGACTGCCGCATCAAGTATCTGACGCATCTGCAGGTCGACGGCACAAACACGAAGGTCTATAGACTCCCGTTTTGATGTTGCTGATTTGCAACAGGCTGCCCTGTTGATCAATACGGCGGACTACTGTCAAACTACGGCTCTGGAGGTCAGTCCACTGCAGCTGTATGAAGCTTATGTTGAGCGTTGCCTGGATGTAGCTCGAAGAGAACATCAAAGATAAGATACAGGATGGCTTTAAAGAGAAAGTGACATTGCAAGCAGAACGTGACTTGTTTATGACGTATTCCTGTTATTCTCGTTGTCCGTCTCTGATCGCTAATGCCAAGATAGTGCTATTTCTGTCTCTATCACGACACTTTTACGAGAATTGGAGGCTGCTTGCGAGGGTGCTTTCACCACGATGTCCCGTATGTCGTGGGAGAAGCTGAACCAGGTCTCTGGACAGTCTTCATATGTGGATGATCTTGCCCGGGCTGTCGAAAGCTTTTGCGACATTATAAAGCCGTTAGTTGAACAGAAGAAGTACCTGAGGAATTTCTTCGACAAGGCATGCAGGTTGGTCTCGTTGCTTCGTGTAGGAAGAGATGCTGATAATTGGGTAATAGTCTTATCTTGACGAAGTTCACCAACGCAGCGGTGAAAAGCCGGCCCTTGGGAGAAATTGGTGGAGAACAAGTACGTTGGAAGTTGATTAATTAATTTGTTTTTCTTCCACCTAACCCGAAATGCTCCAGTTACTGATTGACCTGGGTGTTGTCAAATCTTACCTAATACGGCTGCCAGGAGAAGTACTAGTGACGCAGGGGTAAGAATGACCCCATGTATCCCGGGAAAGGTTAGCTCACAACTGTGTTGCATAGATATACCCGCAGCCTTATGAAGAGCACAACGAGGCTCGAGGCTCTGCTCAAGGTCATCGTGACACCAGTGGTATCTATCTTTTCTCCCACCCACGTTCCGCCACTCACAAGATGTCAGGACCCTCCTGAAGGTTTCATTCTAAATTATACTCTCCTCATTGGCGATGCTTCATTTTCTAATTTTCAAAAGGTTAGACCACCATTCTGTTGGCTGCATTTCGTCCACTAATATCTTCATTTGCTGTGCTATTACTAGATCCTTGATCTGAAAGGTACACCGAAGGCCGAGCAGAACAGCCTCCTTGATTCATTCCTCACCATTACGAGCACCAAGACGGATCTCGACAGTACATCATTTCTGTCTGCCCTCGACATGGATCCCCCCTTGACACTCGGCAGTCCTGGCTCCAGTAGAGTCACCCTTCCGCTGTCAATCACACCAGGCGCTGGATCGGATAGTATATTTGGATCGCTTGGGTCTCCACCCTTGAGTGGACCACCCACAGGATCCAGTACCGACGGAAGTACTTCCAGGGGCATGGAACCGGGACAGAAGCGAGAAGCATTTGACATAAGGCGATTTGTCACTTTCGGCCTGCGACGATCGGAGACCTTACCAACTTCCTGACATCCTAACTTCTATACATTTTGTACTCGGATCGGCGGAAATACACTCGTCATGGAGAACAATTGTGAAAGAATTGCAGTAGGGTACAAATGCGTGAATGATAACCCAAAGGGAGCGACAACGAGCTCGGCCTGTGAGACCAGAGCATGATCAGTGCAAAATGGGGTATCTCCAGAAATCAATGGGTAAATGAGAGAAGCATCGGATATATCGTCCAAGAAATTGTCATCATTTTCTCTGAGAAGGCGGCAGCCTATCATTGATCGTTGCACTCCACGAGCCTTGTAAAGGCAGTCGTAAATTTGGGGATCCAGGTGTCGAAGGCGGAGGCCTAGGACCAATCAACGAGCTCATCCGATAAGGAGCTCTGGGAGGAGATCCCACAGGGGATGTTCCAGGTCGGAATACCCGTTCCGCAATTGTTGATGACGGATGGCCTGCAGGACCTGCTGCAAGACGGGCCGCAGGAGAGTGTGGAGTAACGGGTGATATTCCAAGCACACGCTGCACAATGTACGGCGGTGGAGTGTTTGGCTGCGAGCTAGGGAGAGGCGGATGTGGAGGTAGGGTGGAAACTGCGCTTTCTCTTCGCGAATCAATGTCGGTATAATCGGAGTAACTATGTCGGAAATGGACGTCAGATACAGAGAAGGGTACGCTCTCTGTGGGAGAAGTGGGGGAGTTTGCATCTGGTGGGAGACCTGAATGTCGGGGTTCTGAAGGGGCCTGGGCTTGCTGGGGTACGGGGGGTGATGGTGGACGAGGGGTTGAGAGAGACTGGAGTTCCTCGGGCTCGCTTTCGGGCTGGTAGTCGATATTGAAGGGGTGCGGCATATGCGATGAAGGCGGAATAGTGATAGGGAAAGGAAACGAGGATCCGTGAGTAGTGTGTGTAGCATGTGCAGACGGCGAAGAATGAGCATTAGATTTATCGGAAGGACTTTCGTTGTGAGATCCCTGAGACACAGTGGAAGGTGCATCGGGTACAGAATGCATTGCGTCACTAGGTTTATCGCGTTCAATACGTACCATCCGCATGGACGTACTATCGCTCCATGGCGTACGGACTCCGCTGTGCCCCAATTCAGCTGCAGCTGAGCTTAGCGTAGTGGTCTTCGATTGCCGACGTAATGATGAAAGCGATGAGGTGAAGTCAAGGAAGGAGTAAGTGCCTGAAGCAGGCGCATCCTCGCTTGGAGGAGGCTCTGATCCCGATCCTGATTGAAGCATGACGACCGGGACCGACTCAGGGCTGGGGTTCTCAGACTTGTCCTCGTGAATGCTCTGCTTCCCATCGTCTCTGTGAGCTTTTCGGTAGAGCCTGGCACAAACCCGAGACCAACTACTACTTCCGCTCCCACTTGTCCGTCGTGAGTCCTGACGTCCCCTAAGCTGGCCCAGAATAGCTCCCACATCTACCCTGAACGGGCTGGTCTCTCTTACTTCCAGAAACCGTGAGCCAGGCCGAGACGGCACTACCAGTGAGGACTCCCTGCTTTCATTCTCTATTACGGCACCCTCAATCCCCGAAATTGAGTGGACGGCAGAAACGAAGTGGCCTGGCGCTTCCGACGTCCTCGGGCTAAGGGAAAGCGTCGCAGCAAGCGTTTCATCTTGCCGTGACGTGAGGGTCTTGGCATCCGCATCATCGTCATCATACGCATCCTCTGCGCCCACCTCTTCCACACACAATTCTGGAAGCGCCAATCTGTGGCTTCCTACTCGTATGTGTCCTTTTCCCATAGAACCAAACGACGTACGTGCGACAGGATTAGTCCAACCTGGCGCTAGTTTCTCAGATTCCGGTGGAAAACCCAAGGCAGTGAATTCCACGGTGAGGGTGTTGGTCGATAAGCGCTTGTCGTCGCCTTGCTCCTCAGGCGGAATTGCAACGTGAGAGACGGAACGCGAGCGTGTGTTGTCAACGTGGCCGCTGCTGCTACCCCCATTTTTCGTTTTACGAACAAAGGGGAAGGTGCGTTGCAGGCCGAGTCCGAATCCGTACCCTTTGCTGGTACTCAAGCTTGCTACATCGGTCTCCTCTTCGCATGGTGGGCTGATATCAATAACATGTCCCTGGTCCATCGTTTTCCTGGGGCAGGAGTGGCTCGATTTCTGCCTCCTACGAGCACGCGGGCGAACAACAAATAGCCAATACATGAAGATACACGCTACAAGGACCACCAAAACAGCACCGAGTACAATGGCGGCAATGGTCCCGGCATAAGTCGAGCTGCTTGATGAGGACAAGATGGTGGTATTTCTAAAGAGTCGGTCAGCATCTGAAACAACAGTCTGCAGAAGAACACGACGCACGTAGTGGCATTGCCGAAGGCGGTGACATTCATCCCACCAACTCTCATAGCAAAGGTTGTGTTCTGAGTGTTGGTGAGGACGACTGTATGAGAGGTATCCTGAGACAGCTCCGTAGCGAAATATAGCAACGCATTTGAATTATTATATGAGGATAGAGCGGAGAAGCTAGTGGTGATGTTATCGATTGTGACAGAATAATCTCCAGAATACGAAGACACAAGGCCGTAGATAGTTAAGGCCGATCCTTCGGAGATCGAATCGGGAACGCCATAAGTTCATGACTGGCAAATAATAGAAGTGACACTTACCTATGAATGTGGTTTGAGCATGGTCACCGGCGGTGTTGGACATATGCATAGAATTTCCCGTGCTGTCAGTGACATAATTCCATCTACCAACAAATGCGATGTCGTTATCGTCATCGATGGTCGTTGAGTTAGCCATTGAGCTGAAAATAATATTATCAGCACACTAGGAGCGTAGATCATCACCCTGGCTATATCGGTAAGAGCTCACCTGATGATGCCAGGGGGGGCTGTATAGGTGATGAGAGCCTTGTCGAAAGCTATATATGAGTCTGGAGTAGTTTGGTTCGTGAGAGTCGTCAACAACACAGTATGATTTGTGTCGGTTAAATCGTGTAAAGATGCAAGGATGGATTCCGTGTCAGATGTGTTGGCAGAGATATTAATTCCGTCCAAAGTTATTTGATAGGAGGCATTGTGAGCATTCCCCAGGAGATCAATACCAGTGCCTGGGTAAACGATGAATGGCCCAGTTTATAGTTTTGATGTTGATTAACGATAGCTGTGCTTACCATTCCATTTAATCATGAAGCTTGCCTCATTGAGGCAGGTAAAATGCGTACTGTATCCTACACCAACCTGACCTGGAGAAGAAGCAGCACCTGATACTGAGTAGAGCTGCTCCCAGCCTGCAGAAGCATTAGGGCTGAGGCTTGTGTCTACGAATGGGTAGTATGCGATCTCCGGTGAATCATCCTCAACGTAGAACTGGGATATGTTACCTGCCATTCATATGACCAATGGATGGCAGAGTTACAGTGAGGGGGAGACGGAAAGGGAAATGAGGTGTGCGAAGAGAGCCGGTTATAAGAGGAAAATGGCGCTGAGGAATACCAAAAAATTGAAGACGCTCAGTGACCACTCGGCTGCAAATTCCGCCTCGAGGCTCTAAGTCAATCGTGCGAGTTCTTGTCGGAACGGGCCTTCTCTCTTAAAATAATGATTTGTAGCCATTGAAGCTTTCTGAGTCCTCAATTATGTGGTGTGTGAGATCAGAGGCAAGCAGAGTGACCTGAAAGCTAAATCACCATATCAACAACCACCGAGTCACTTGACCTCCGAGACTTCCGGTGGGCTTAGCCATCATCCTGTGTCTTTTAAAACACGTTATCCGTACACGCCGCCGCCGCTCGTGACTCTGATGGTGACAATCATTGATCCTGACAATCTGCCACATCCTGGTTCTACTTTCTTCCTGCCGTCTTTGCTTGCCCATATACGTGCTGCTGCTCCTGGTCTGCCACTCGAGCCCGTCATCATCCAAGTTCTACTTCTTTGTATCGTTTCAGGAAATAGAAATCTTATCTTGCGAACCCGCGAAGAGGACATTGGTCTTGTGTCCAGACTGACGACTATCGTAAGCACGCTAAAAATTTATGAACAGGCATCTCATTAATAACCCGTACCTTAAGTCGCTTGCATCTGTCTTCGGTTGCATCACCCACAAACTTAGATGTCATGCTGATGCTAAGTCTCAGACACCCGCTAAATTTCTGCGATCTCTCTTTATCCCACCCCCAGCTGTCACCGCCACGGATGGCTCCGCGCACAGGCACCATCGTTCATCCACGACAATTCACAGCAGGAAGTCTTCTTTTCCAATGTCCATGTCCTTTTCAAGTGACGTCGCGCGGCCCATTCAGCATGCCTCGCAACTAGCCTCTGATGATCTGACTGTCAGTGTTGATGGTGGACCGTTCACAGAAACCCGCTCGATGTCAACGCGCCTGAGCCTTCAAACTGAAACATCCGTACCTAATCTTGATTCTAGTGGCAATGTGGCAATCCATCGCCGTCATACATCGCATGTCAACTCAGATGTGGTTAAGATACCATCCGCAATTGTGGTCTCTGGATTAGAACATGCTAGTTTACCTGCTCAGCGTGCTGTCCTACGGACTCTTGCAGAGAAGAAGCTCGTCGTGTCGGATAACCACTCAGAGATCGAGCCAGAATTGCAGCTTAATCTGCCAGATGACTTTATCATGGTCTATGTATGTCGCTTAGATCCATATGAGAGACCACCTATATACAACATCTTGGTATGTACTTTCCACACGGTGCCATGTGCCATCTTATATGTTTCAGCTCGACTGGTTTGCTATGAGTACGCCTATCAATGTTCAGCTATCCACGCGAGCCGCGATGCATAATTACCAACCTCACCGCACCTCAACACCGTCCACAGCCCTATCCTCACCCTCAATACCGGGGTATACATTCCCAAACGTAATTGTGACAGGCCCGCCAACCCCTCCACCACCAAACAGCTCCACTCCCATAATACCTGCCACGTTCTTGGCAAAGCTAAAAAGTTTATGTACTACCGAAGTTCGCATGCGCCCGCCGCTAGAAATATACCTCGCAGATTTATTCACTGCCACGCGGCATTTTGGTGCGCTAGACGCCATGATGCTCACTGTGCGTGCGCGTCAAGACGCGGAGGTCCTTGCGCGGGCCGCGCGGGTACTCGGGGTCGATCAAACAGGGGCAGAGCTGATTAAGGAAGTGTCGATCAGTGACCCAGAGCGCACTGACGAGGAAAGCACCGAGCGCGGGTATCACCGCTCCAGTACGACCCAGAGCTTTGAAGCGCTTATCGATGGCTCCGCACTGCCATATGATGTACCTGATGTGGCTAGTATGCATACTCACCGCAGTTCGCGGAGTGCGCCCGAAGATGAGGAAGTGCTGGAATTGGATGTGTCCGAAGCGGATGTGGCAAGAATTTTCCCGAGGGTGGTGTCCCATCGTGTTAGGGTAAGGGACTCGCCTGTGGATGAAATTTTGAGCAGTGCCGTTTGTGGGGCTGTAAGTCGACCGGGGGTTATACCAAAAGGGATGAATTCAGACAGGGAAGAGGGACCCATTGATGTACATGATCCAGATACTGTTTGGGAGCGGGAAACAGTCAAAGATATATTGGTACAAGTGCTTGCCAAAGTATAATTTATCATACCCCTGTTGGTATGGTACTAAAAACTGTCGGACTGATGAAAAATCTTCTATAACAGTACTTATACCATGAGGCGATGACTTGGAGACAGCCGTCATTTAATAGTGGCGTTCGAAGCATAAGGACGCTACGCCGTGTGACTAAGAAATAGCTTTTGTTTCTGGCTTCACTTAAGAAACCCAGCCAGTGCGGAATTTGAAGACCTCTATTTTTGCACGCGAGCTTTACAGACTCGCGTCTTTATTCAAGGATTTACAATGATTGCCATAAAAGGTACTTCTCGTGCTACAGCAGTGAATCAGTGACTCCGGGAATGAGAAAATATCATGTACGGGACGGTGCGTTTGTACTTT
>Ga0310811_10001993_pt1 | contig 25375 bp, 20 predicted proteins | sample YCmetagenome_FD_207642 | JGI IMG/M metagenome (GOLD analysis project Ga0310811, IMG submission 207642) | Soil microbial communities from experimental microcosm in Duke University, North Carolina, United States - YC | ecosystem: Engineered > Artificial ecosystem > Soil microcosm > Unclassified ... | reverse complement strand
GTCTCGTTGGGCAGGACATCCACCCGGCGGTCCTTGCCATTCACGTTGAGCGTGACCAGGCGCTCCACCGCGCCGCCGGCACGCCCGCCTGCGCCATAGCGCTCATAGACCAGATAGCCGGCGGCCGAGACGGCGACGCCGGACGCGATCACGCCCTTGATGACGGCGCGCCGCGAGGCTCTGAGACCGGGTTGTCCGGAGTCGGATTTGGTTTTGTCGTCTGACATGCGGGCTCCCTTGCATGAGAGCGGGGCAGGTCACTTAAGTCTGCGTGGGAACGGCAGGTGCTACTTAAAAAACGCTAAAATACCCATTCCCTAGAACGCATCCCGCCCAGCTGTTTGTAATTTTGAAAAAGTAAATCATAGGCCCCCCAGCCCGGCAATAGTGGCGAGGCTTGCCGATGGCCGTCATAAATCAAATGCCTGTTATTGCGGGCGATATCGTTAGATATATTCGGGAATAACGAGATTGTTCCCGTCAGCGCGGATGGCTGAACCGCTGGTGCAAATCCAGGCTGAGTCGGAACGCCGCCTTCACGTCATCTTTGGAAAGCATAGATTGCAGTGCAGCATCGCGGCAGGACTGCGCGTCGGCATTGCCCCCATCCTGGGCCAGATCGCACCAGGCATAGGCCTTGATGTAGTCCTTCTCCACGCCCTTGCCATAGAAGTAGAGGCTGCCCAGCATCATCTGCCCTTCCGGCTGGCCGTGCTCGGCGGCCTTGCGCAGCCAATAGGCCGCCTTCTGGTTGTCGACCACCACGCCCATCCCGCGGTGATACATGAAACCGATCCCGGCCTGTGCGGCGGCGTCCTCGCCCTCAGCCAGCGGCAGCCAGATTTTCATCGCCTTGGCGAAGTCGCCGCTGTTGTAGGCGGACAGGCCCTGGCGGAAGGCCGCGTCCGCGGGAGCAGCAAGCGAGGGCATCGCCGGGAAAGCGGCCGCGGCCAGCATGAGAAAGCAGATGAGAAGCAGTTGCCAGAGCGAAAGCGATGCGCTGGTGGTGCGGGTGCTCGGCAAATCGGGCTCCTTGGCCGGCTCGACTGTGGCAGGGCGGCCATTCTTGTCAATCTCCGGATGACAACGCCTTCACGCAGACGCCGGCGGCAAATTCCAATGCCGCAGCAAAAGGACTAGTGTCGGAACATTAATCCGTCCGGTGAGTGTTTCTCATGCCCCACCTGTCCATTCGTGTTGATTTCGAACCATCCGGCAGCGCGCTTGGCCCCGGCATGGCCCAGCTCCTGGAGCGGGTGGCGGGGCAAGGTTCCATCCGCAGCGCCGCCGCCTCGATGGGCATGAGCTATCGCAAAGCCTGGCTGCTGGTTCAGGAGATGCAGGACACGTTCAATGGCGCCGTGGTCACCACCGAAATCGGCGGCAGTGACGGCGGCGGCACCAAGCTGACCGAGCTGGGCACCAACCTGGTCAAGACCTATCGCCGGATCGAGGCCCGGGCCGCCCGCGCCGCCGAGGCCGATCTGGAAAGCCTGGCTGCCCTTGTGAAAGCCAATGCCGCTCCGCGGCGGAGCGGACGGCGCAAGCTTTCCAAGCCCGCGTGACCTCGCCGCGCTTACGGTGAAGTGGGCGGTGAAGGCTGCGGCGTCGCCGGCAACTGATAACCGCCGCCCAGGGCTTTGAACAACGCCACCGAGGCAGCAAGCCGGGCGCGGCGCACATCGGCCAACTGATCGCGCGCGGCGTAGAGATTGCGCTCGGCATCGATGACGACCAGGAAATCCGCATAACCAGCGCCATATTTGCGCTGCGCCGCCGACAGCACTTTCTCGTCCTGCGCCACCTGCTCGGTCAGGGATGCTTCCTGGCTGGTGAGATGGGCAAGATTGCCTAGCGCGTTTTCCACATCGCTGAAGGCGCTCAGCGCGGCCGCGCGATAGGCCGCCAGCAATTCTTCTTCATGCGCCCGTGCTTCGTCGGTGATGGCGGCATTCTTGCCGCCGTCGAAAATGGTCTGCACCAGCGCGGCTCCCGCGACCGTGCCGAGGCCCAGGCCCGGCAACGTATCGATTGCGGCCGCCAGTGCCGGATATTGCAGTCCGGCGGAGGCATTCAAGGTGATGGCGGGCAGGAAGGCGGTGCGCGCCGCTTCCAGATTGGCGTGCGCCGAAATCAGGTTGGCCTCCGCCGAGGCGATGTCGGGGCGCCGGCGCAACAAGGCCGATGGCAGACCCGGCGCCAGGGGTGGTGCGATCAGATTGCCCAGTTCGTTGCCGGAGACCTCAAAACCTTCCGGCGGACGGCCCAAGAGGATGGCCAGCGCGTCGCGCGTCTCCAACTCCTGCTGCTGCAGCACCGGCAGCTGGGCGCGCTGGGCCGCCAAGTTGGCGCGCTCCTGGATCAGATCGGCCGGTGCGGCATAGCCGGCGTTCACCCGCCGCTGCACCACATCGAGCGTGGATTGCGACGCGCGGATATTGGCCTGTGTGACGGCAATGCGCTGGCGCAGCGACAAAAGCTGGAAATAGGTGTCGGCGACGCTGCCGGTGACGGTGAGCGCCACGGTGGCGCGGTCGGCGGCGCTGGCGGCGCGGGCGCTTTCGGCGGCGTTCAGCAGATCGCGGTTCTTGCCCCAGAAGTCCAGCTCATAGCTGGCGCCGAAGGCGGCACTGTAGTCGGTCTCATGCGCGGAGACGCCGCTGGTCTGGCCATAGAAGGTGTTCACTGTACCGTTGAAATTCACGGTGGGAAGCAGGGCCGCGCCGGCCTGCCGCGCCCGGGCATCCGCCTGCCGCAGGCGTGCTCCCGCCTGCGCGAGATCGAGATTTTGCGTCTGGGCTGTGGCAATCAGGCTGTCGAGCTGGGGATCGCCATAAGCTTTCCACCAGTCGGCGGCGGGCCAGATCGGCGCGTTGCCGGGAGGCGCCTCCTGGAAAGCGGCGGGAATGTCGCTGGCCGGAAGAACCGGGAGCGGTGTGTGGCTGCAGGCGCCCAGCGCCAAGGCCGCACCGGCAAGAAGCAGCTTTCTCATGCCGCCTCTTCTGGTTTGGGCCCGCTGAAGCGCTCGGCCAGGGCCGGCAGCACCACAAGATTGAGCAGGGTGGAACTCAGCAAGCCGCCCAGCACCGTGACCGCCATCGGTCCTTCAATCTCCTGACCCGGCTGGTTCAGGCCGATGGCGAGCGGCAAAAGGCCCAACGCCGTCACGGTGGCGGTCATCAGAATGGGGACAAGCCGTTCGCGCGCGCCCTGTTGCACGGTCTCGGCATTCCAGGGTGCGCCTTCGACCTCGACCAGATGTTCGTAATGGGCCAGGAGCAGGATGGCGTTGCGGGCGCTGATGCCGAACACCGTGACCAGCCCGACCATCGTGCCCACCGTCAGGCCCAGGCCGGTGATGGTGATGGCAGCCACCGCACCGATCAGGCTGAAGGGCAGGTTGACCAGCACCAGCCAGCTATTGGCCCGCCACTGGAAACAGATCGTCAGGATCACGCCGATCAGCACCAGCGCGAAGGCGGTATAAAGCAGCAGTTCGTTGCGGCTGGCGGTCTGAGCCTCGGCCGCGCCGGTGAAGTCCACATAGGTGCCCGGCGGCAGCTTGATCGCAGCGACCTTTGCCTTGGCATCGTCCACGGTGGCCTGCAGGCTGCGGCCCACGACATTGAAGGTGATCGCCACATAGCGCTGGCCGCCGTCATGGGTGACGCGGAAACGGCTCTCGGCCGGCGCGATGCGCGCCACCTGTGACAGCGGCACGGGCCCGAACGGCCCTGCGATCATGAGAGCCGGCAGCAGCTCGGGCCGGTTGCGCTGAGATTCCGGCAGTAGCAGCACCACATTTACCGAGCGGATGCCGGCATAGGTCTGGCCAACCTGCAGGCCAGAATAGTTTGTCTGAACCGCATCCAGCACATCCGAGAGCTTGAGGCCGCTGGCGACCAGCGCGGCCCGGTCAACCTCCAGCGACAAGGTCGGCGTGCCGCTCTGGCGCTTGAATTGCAGGTCGGCGATGCCGTCGGTGCCGCGCAAGCTCTGGGTGATGTGCTGCGCCACCGTGTCCAGCGTATCCAGATTGTCGCCGAACACCTTGATGGCGATGTCGGCCGTCTCGCCGGTAATGCTTTCGCTGATCCGGTCGCCCAGGAAGGTCACCACCTCCGACTGCAGGCCCGGATAGCGCGCCAATATCTGTCGCAGCGCGTCCTGCGCCTCACTCTGGTCCACATCGGCATCGGGCTTCAGCTCGACATGGAATTCACTCTGGTGCGTGCCCCAGGTGTCTTCGCCCAGGGCGGCACGGCCGAGCTGCTGGTTGATAGTGGCGATATAGGGAAGGGCCAGAACGTCGCGGCTGATGCGCGCTCCCACGGCAGCCATTTCATCCAACGAGGTTCCCGGCACGGAGCTGGACACCTGCATCACGAAATGGCCTTCGCGGAAATCGGGCATGAAGCTGGCGGGCAGAAAGGGCAGCGTTGCAACGGCCGCGATGGTCAGAACCGCAACCACCGGCAGAACCAGGCGCAAACCACGATAGACGCGTGAAACCGTCCGGTCCTGTCCCTGTTTCAGGCGCTGGATCCAGCCCTGATCGGCATGGGCGGTGCGCGTCTTGAGCATCAGCGCCACCAGCGCGGGCGTCGCCGTCAGCGCCACGCCCAGCGACGCCAGCACCGCCAGGATGAACGCCAGCGCCAGCGCGCCCACGAAATGGCCCTGCACGCTGGAGGAGAACAGCTCCGGCAGGAAGATGATGATCACCACCAAAGTGGCGTAGACCACCGGCCCCCGCACCTCGAGCGTGGCGTTGCGAATGACACCCAGGCGCCCGCGCGGCTCCGGCAGCTTCGCATTCTCGGCCAGGCGCCGCAGGATATTCTCGATGCCGATAATGGCGTCATCCACCAGCACGCCCAGCGCCACTGCGAATCCGCCAAGCGTCATGGTGTTGAGCGTCAATCCCATGCGGCTCAGCACCGCCACGGCGGCCATCAGCGACAGCGGAATGGCGAGGAAGGTGATGAGGGCAGCGCGCCAGTCGCGCAGGAACAGGAACAGCACCACCAGGATCAGCACGGCCGCGATCACCAGGGACCGCTCCAGGTTGGACAGGGCCCGTTCGATGAAGTTGGCCGGGCGATGCAGGGCGGGATAGACGGTGATGCCCTGCGCTTTCAATGCCGGAATGAGCTGCGCCAGCGCCTTTTCCACGGCGCGCGTGGTGTCCAGGGTGTTGGCGCCATACTGGCTGGCCAGCGACAGCATCACGCCCTTGCGGCCCTGAACCAAAGACTCGCCCGAGCGCAGCGCTGGCGCTTCGGTCACGTTGGCGACCTGGCCGATGGTGATCGGCGTCTTGCCGCGCACCGCCAGCACCGCACCCTGCACCGCGCTGACATTGGGCGTCGGAACAGGGGTCTGGATCAGCACCCGCTGGTGGGCAAGATCAACAAAGCCGGCGCCGCGCAGCGCCAGCGCCGCCCGCGCGGCATCGGAAAGATCCGTCAGGGTGAAGCCGTAAGACGTCATCCGCTTCAGATCGGGCTGGATCTGAATCTCGCGCACCGCGCCGCCGAAAATGATGACATGGGCCACGCCCGGCACCGCCAGCAGCGCGGGCTTCATCACCCACTCGGCCTGGTCGCGCAGTTCGAATGGCGACAGCTTGTCGGAGGTGAGCCCGATCTTCAGCAGGTCCATGGTGCTGGAGGTGAGTGGCGACAGGCGCGGTGTGTCCACACCCGTCGGCAGCGCGCTGCCGAGTTCGCTCAGCCGTTCGGAAATGCCCTGGCGCGCATTGTTGACGTCAATTTTGTCGGCGAACTGGATGGTGATGACCGACAGGCCGGGAATGGATTCGGAGCGGATGGTCATCAGCCCCGGGGTGCCGTTGACGGCATTCTCGATCGGCTTGGTGACAAGCTGCTCCACCTGCTCGGATGTGAAGCCGGGCGCCTCGGTCTGGATATCCGAGATGGAGGGAACGAATTCCGGAAACACATCCAGCGGCGCGCTCTGGATTGCCCAGAAGCCCAGCCCCAGCGCGATCAGGGTCAGGGTCGCGATGGTGCCTGCGAAGCGCACGCACAGATCAACGAGCCAGCGCACGCTCTATTCCTCGGCTTCGGTGCTGGGATTGAGCTCGCGGGCTAGAAGCAGGCCCGCGCCCTGGACCACCATGGCCTGGCCGGCCTGGATGCCGCTTGCCTGGGGCAGGAAATAGCCGCCCGTCATGGCCTTGGCGGGGTCGATGGCGACGCGCCGGAATTTGCCGGGTTCCGGCTGGACATAGACCCAGGTCTGGTTCTGGCCGTAGACCAGTGCGTCGGCGGGCACCATGACGCCGGCGACGGCCGCGCCGACCGGCACGTCCACTGTGACATGCTCGTTCTGGGCCAGGTCGCTGCCGTCCACCAGCACATAGAAGCCACGGCCGGGAAAAGCCGGATCGGCGGGCGCTTCCCAAACGGTGCGGGCCGTCCAGCTCTGGTGCGCCGCGCCCAGTCTTGTGACCTGCAACTGGCGCGGCATTTCATTGCCAAGCGTGCCCAATGGAAAAGTGGCGCGCACCAGCACACTGGCGCCGGAAGCGAGGCGGGCGCGAAGGGCCGCCAAAGGTGGCGCGCCGCGTCCCAGCGAAGCTTCGGCCTTGCGCCGGGCGAGCATCAATGCGGCCTGGTCGGCAGCGGCCTTGGCGCTGGCGGTTTCCACCACCTCGCGCGATACGGCTGCTTCTTCGCCGGTGGCCAGCGAACGAGCGCGGTTGGCCGCGGCCTGGCTCTGTGCCGCGGCGGCCCCAGCGGTCATCACATCGGCATCGAGCTGGGCGAAAGTATCCAGCGCCACCACCACGCCATAGCCGCTGACAGCGGCGCGGTAGCTGGCGGCCTGAGCCGGCCGGGTGGTGATGCCCAGGCTCTTGATCTCTTCGGCTTTCAGGGAAACGCCGCTCTCGGTCTCCGGTTTTTCAGCGGCGTCTTTCTTCTCCGCCTCCTGCTTGCCGCAGCCGGTAAGCACCAGCAGCAAACATAAGGAAGAAATCTTGCAACGCGGCCAACCTCTCATATGTCGATCCTAGCACGATTTTTCCGGGCGTCGCCCGTGGCGAGCGCGGCTCATTTCGTCATTGCCATTTGCTATCAATGTACCGGTTCAAGCACCAGCAGCTTGGCCGAGCCGGGAATGACCTGATAGCGCGCCCGATCATTTTCGGGCACCGCAGTGTTGACTTTGGTATCGGCGGCGACCGTGTAGATGCGGCCGCTTGTGGGGTCCAGGGCCATGGTGCGGGCGCCTTGCATGGTGGTGACGGGCGGCAGGGCGACAAAGCTGCCGGCCTTTTCTGTCACGATGGAAAGGGTGCCGTCGCGATTGGAGCTGAAGGCCAGGCCACGGCTGGCATCGAATTGGGCCGCATCGGTGCCAGCGCCGATCGGCAGGGTAGCGAGGATCTTGCCATTGTTGGCGTCCATCACGTTCATCACCTTGTTGGCGCAACTGGCGAACAGCCGCATATGCGCCCGGTCAATGGCCAGGCCGTGCGGAGTCTTGCAGCCCGTCAGCGGCCAATGGGCATCGGCGACATTCTTGGTCAGGTCCATGCGCACGATCTCGTTCTTGTCTTCGCCGTCGACATAAAATTTGCCATTGCCTGCCGGGACACCGAATTCCAGCGGCCCGCCGCCGTCGATTTCGGCCACCAGCGTATCGGTCTTGGGATCGATGACGCCGACCTTGCCGGAATCGCCGGTCACCACGAAGACATGGCCACTATCCGGATCATAGATCATGCCGTCCGCATCCGGCTCCGCCTTGATGCGCTTCAGCTCCTTGAGGGTTTTAAGGTCAAACACCACGACCACGCCGGCCTTGCCGTCATCGGTATAGCCCTTGCCCAGCGCTGGGACGGCCGCGGCGCCGTGGGCGATGCCGCCGACATTGAGCGTGCCCGCAACCTTGCCGGCCGTGAGGTCCACGACCGTGAGATCGGAGCCGTGTGCGACATAGACCCGCGTGCCACTGGGGTCGAGCACGACATAATCCCAACGGTCCGGCGCTCCAATCGGAATGGACTTGGTGATCCGGTAAGCGGGCAGCGGTTGCGCCTCGGCCTGCAGGGCGCCGGCCGCCACAACAAGCAATACCGCGATCCATTTGCCCTGCATGTTTTCCCCACGGCCCGGCTTCGCGGGAAAGCTAGCGCCGCAATGCAAAAAAGGCGCGAAAGATTCAAGGATGTTGGGAATTTGTATAAAGCCCGCGCAACGCGCGTCAGGCGGCGCCCGGCGGCAATATGACGGGAAAGGAAAGCGTGACGCCAAGGCCGGGTGCATTGTCATCGCGCAGTGTAACGTCGGCGCCGTGAAGCTCGGCGACGGCGGCCACCAGTGAAAGCCCCAGGCCATAACCGGGCTGGGAGCGGCTGGCTTCGCGGCGGTAAAGACGCTGGAACAGTTTGGCATGTTCCTCGCGCGGCACGCCGGGGCCGTCATCGTTTACCGTGACCAGCGCCCGTTCACCGGCACGGGACAGCTGAAGAGAGATACCGGTCCCTTCGGGCGTGTGCAGGATGGCGTTCTCGATCAGGTTGGAGAGCAGCTGGATGATAAGGGCCCGGTCGCCACGGATCGTGGCCTCGGCGTTCAGCCTCAGTTCCAGATGATGGCCGCTGGCTTCGGCCACAGCGCCGAACATATCCCGCACGTGCGTCAACAGCGGCCCGAGCGCGATCGGGGCAAAGTCGGCGCGGCGCGCTCCACCCTCGATCTGGGCGATGCGCAACAGGGAGGCGAAGAGCTGGAGAATCTCGTCGGTCTTTTCGATCGCCGCGCTCAGCGCCTCGGCATAGTCTTTCGTCTCGTGCGAGTCCTCGCGCGCCCGCTCCAGCCGCTGGCGCAAATGGCTGACGGGCGTGCGCAGGTCGTGGGCAATGTCATTGGTAACCTGGCGCAGATTCTCCATCAGCGCCGCGATGCGATCGAGCATCTCGTTGATGGTGCCCGCCAGGCGGTCCAGTTCGTCATGGGCGCCGCGCACCGGAATGCGCGCCTTCAGGTCGCCGTCCATGATGGCGCGGCAGGCCCGCGCCATGGCATCGCTCCGTTGCAGGAAGCTGCGGCTGACCAGCGTGCCGCCCGCGATCGCCAGCAACATGGCCAGGGCGAACAGCCAGGCCAGGGTCTGCAGGATCTCCCGCTCAGCGGCATGAACGCGCTGAAGATCGCTGCCGGCGAAGACATAAAGTCCCGGCTCGAGAAAATCGCCCGCGCCCAGTATGTCATGTCCCCGTCCTGAGCCCGGCAAAGGCACGATGCCGGTCTGCGCCGGCATGGGGGGCAGATTGCCAGCTATCTTCTTGCCGTCCTTTTGCAGAAGGAAGAAGTCCGATTCGCCTGGCGTGCCCATGATCTGTTGCAGCACTTCGCGCGCTTCCTTGATGCCGTCGGCGTCAAAGCCGTTGCGCATCGCGGCGATGTCGGCACGCGAAAATTGCACCACCTGGTCGCGGAAGGCGCGATCGGTCATCACGAATATGACGCTTCCCAGCGCCAGCGCTGACAGGGCGAAAATGCCGGCATAGATGGCCGACAGGCGGAAGGCTTCGGTGTAGAGGAATCTAATCTGCACGCAGGATATAGCCCGCGCCGCGCACCGTATGGATCAGCTCGGCGCCGAAGCCACGATCTATCTTGGAGCGCAGGCGGCTGAGATGCGTCTCCACGATATTGGTGCGCGGGTCAAAATGCAGGTCCCAGACATTTTCCAGAAGCATGGCGCGGGTCACCACCCGGCCGGCGTTGCGCAGCAGATATTCCAGCAGCCGGAACTCCTGCGGCTGCAGCTCGATGCTTTTGCCGGCGCGGCTGGCGGTGCGGCGGATCAGGTCCATTTCCAGGTCCGCGGCGCGCAACTTGGTTGGTTCGCCTTCGCCGTGCCGGCGGGTGATGGCATTAACCCGCGCCAGCAGTTCGGAGAAGGCGAAGGGCTTGACCAGATAATCATCGCCGCCACCTTCCAGGCCTTCAACCCGGTCATCCAGTCCGCTCATGGTGGTGAGAAACAGCACCGGTGTCTGGCGGCCCTCCGCCCTCAGCTGCTTGACCAGGCTGAGACCGTCCAGCCCCGGCAACATCCGGTCCACGATCAGCGCGCTGTGCTCGCTGGCGCGGGCCTGTGCGAGCCCGGCGATACCGTCATGCACCTGTTCCACGCTGTGGCCCTGATTTTCCAGGGCATGCACGATGTGGCCCGCGGTCTCGCGATCATCCTCGATCAGCAATATCTTCACCCGGCTGCTCCTTTGCTGGGCAATTGCCTTCTACTGTGTGACAGCGGCGTGACAAACCACAAGCCCTGGCCGGATTGGACCGTATGCCGCGGTCAGGTTGATTTTTCGTATAGCGACCGTCACCGCATCGTCAAACAGACATGGGACTAGGGCCCCCGTAAAGACGGGGCAGATCATTTCGCGCCATAGACAAGGTGTGATCGCCGAAGGGCGATTTCGCCGGCGGGAAGCTTTTGCCTTGCATTTCAGAAGCAAGGGGATTTCATGCTTTCCATTCATTCGAGCCGGCTGCGCAATTCCGCCGCCATTCTGGCGCTGGTTTTTTCGGGCGCCCTGGCGCCGGCCATGGCCCAGCAGGTTGCCGCCGCTGCCAACACTCTTACCAGCGGCAATTCCGCCGGTGGGGTCGAGACTCTGGTGGTGACGGGAACGGCCTTCGATCCGGAGACCGCGCCGGCCAAATCCTCGCTCGACACGATGGAGCCGCAGACCATCATCAGCAAATCCTACATCCAGGACTCGGTCGCCGCGACCGGCACTTATACCAGCATCCTGGCCATTGCCCCCAGCATGACCGGCACCGATCTCAATGGTCCGGGCCTTTCCGATGGCGGCGTCAAGAATACCTTGCGCGGCTTGCCCGACGGCAATTTCGGCATCAATTTCGACGGCGTCCCGTTCGGCGACACCAACGGTCCCACGCATCACTCCCAGTCCTACTTCCCGTCCAGCATCATCGGCAATGTCGTGGTGGATCGCGGTCCCGGCAATGCCGGCAATATGGGCCCTTCCACCTACGGCGGCTCGATCAACCTGTTCTCGGAAGTGCTGACGCCGGAGAGTCATGCTCGCGTCTCGGCCACCGCCGGCAGCTGGGGCACCTCGCTGTTCAGCGGCAACTATCAGACGGGTGATCTGCAACTGGGCGCCTTGACCGACCGGCTGATGGTGAACTTCCAGGACACCAACACGGCTGGGTATCTCACCCACCAGACCAGCTCAGCGCAGAATTACCTGGTCAAGAATCAGCTCCAGGTCGCGCCCAACTGGACCGTGACGTTCTACGCCAATTTCAATGGTCTGTTTCAGGGGCTGGAAGACAATTCGGGCGCCACCGCGGCGCAGCTCGTCGCCTATGGCAAGGATTACGCGCAGCAGATCACCAATCCGGCGGCGGGCACCTATTACTTCTATAACCATGTCCACAAGAAGACGGACCTGGACTATGTGCGTCTGCAGGGGGATGTGACTAGTACGCTCCATCTGGACAACACGTTTTACTCCCTGGCCTATGTCAACAAGACCTTGAGCACCACCTCGGTGATGCAGACCGCCGCCGACATCGCCAAGGGCATCACCGAAGGCAATGGCAGCATTGTCGGTGGCAAATTTTTTCCGAATGATGTGCCCGGCTATACCAAGCAGAATGCCTATCGCAACTGGGGCGATATCCTGCGCCTTTCCGAGGATTACGATTTCGGCTGGCTGAAGGGCCAGGTGCGCACCGGCGTGTGGTGGGAACATTCCTCCTCCCAGCGCGAGCGTTCGGACTTTGACGCCACCCAATGCTTTGCCTCGGCCAAATGCAATCCCTGGCATGACAACAGCTTCGCTGATGCTCGCCTATATCTGCAGACCAGCAACCCCACCAAGGTCGCTGCCACGCCCACTGCGGGGCCTGCGCGCGGCGGCTTCTTCGAATATATCGAGCACTCTGGTTGGGATCAGTACCAGCCCTTCGTCGAGCTGGAGCTGCAGCCCACCGAGGACCTGACCATCACCCCGGGCTTCAAATATGTCTGGTGGAACCATTATGTGGCGGCGCCGCTGGAGCAGAAGACCAAGCCGGTGATCCCGGTCTATGAATCATTCACCACCACCCGCGACCTGCCCTTCCTGATGGTCAACTACAAGATCCAGCCCAGCTGGAGCGTCTATGCCCAGTACGCCCAGGGCATCTATGTGCCGGACATCAGTGCCTTCGAGCAGTCGGGTGGCACTTCGGTTTTCCCCAAAGCCCAGACAACCACCAACTATCAACTCGGTACTGTCTATTATGCCGACAACTGGACCTTCGACGGCGACATCTATTACATCGGGGTGGACAACAATATCTCCTTCCAGTCCTGCACCTCGCCGCCCTTCACCGGTCCCGCGGGCGAAACCTGCGCCACCAACACTGGCGTTGCCACCTACAAGGGCATCGAGGCGGAAGGCACCTATGCCTTCCAGGGCGATCTCGAAGGCCTGGCCGTCTTCCTCAACGGCTCGCTCAATTCTTCCAAGAGCGGCGGCAAGTGGCTGAAGCAGGCGCCGATGTGGACCTCGGCCGGCGGCATTTTCTACAAGCGCGACATCTGGAAGCTATCGCTGATCGACAAGGTCGTGGGTCAGCAATATTCCGACAATAGCGACACGCCTTTCTACAAGCTGGGCGCCTACAATGTGATGGACTTCAAGGGCAGCGTGGATTGGCAAGATCTTGAGCTCAGTCTTGGCGTCTACAACCTGCTCAATTCGCGCAGCCTGGCTTCGGTGGGCATCACCGACAAGGGGCCCATCGGTGGCGCCAATGTCTATGACTATGCCAACCGTCCGAGCAGCCTGGACCAGTACTACTTCCAGCCCTCGCGCAGTTTCCAGGTCAGCCTGACGGCAAACTTCTAGGAGGAGATCATGCGTATCGCTGTTCTTGTGTCCGCCCTGGCTCTGTCGTGGTCGGTTTCTGCCCAGGCCGGCCTCTTGGAGTCGCAGCAGTTTGATCCCGCGCACTTTCTGCCGCCCGCGCCGGCGCAGGATTCGGCCAGGACCCAGACCGAGCTGGCGGAGCTGAGAGCCATTGCCGCCAGCAGCGGTGCCGAGGAGAAGGCCGCCGCGGCCAAGGATGCCAAGGACGAGACGCCCGACATCTTCAATGGCGTGATCGGCTTTGACATCGCCACCATGCCGGAAACCAACAAGCTGCTCACCATGGTGGCCGAGGAAGAGGATACCGACAGCAAAGTGGCCAAGGCCTATTTCCATCGGATACGGCCTTACTCTGCTGATCCGTCCCTAAAGACCTGCGAGCCCATCAAGCCGGGCAAGGCGGCCAACTCCTATCCCAGCGGCCACGCTACCCTGGCTTTCTCGATGGGTGTTGTCTTGGCGGAGCTTCTGCCGGCCAAGTCGCAGGCGATTCTGGCGCGTTCCGGCCAATATGCCGAACGCCGGCTGGTGTGCGGCGTGCACTATCGCAGCGACATCGTCGCCGGGCAGCAATTCGGCACTATCCTGGCGCTGCGGCTGATGGAAAATCCCGCCTTCCGGGCGCAGATGGAGAAAGCCCGCGCCGAGCTGCGCGCGGCGCGCACTTAGAGCCTGATTTCAGGAAGCGCGGGAAAGCGCGTCCGCGTCCGGCGCTTCTCGGGTCGCCCGCACTTCCTGCGGCAGCGCGCGATAGGTCCAGACATGGGCCGGTGGGAAGTTGCGCCACACCACTGTTCGGGACAGCTCCTTGCGGCCCGGCGCGATCGGCGGTTTCCAGCCATAGGAAAGCTGGATGAAGCGGCCGCCCGAGTCTTGCGCCGCCAGGGCGCGTTCGATCAGCGCCTTGCGGCGCCAGAGCGGAAAATTCAGCAGCGGCACTCCAGACACCACGGCGCTGACACGCGCGTCGGCCGGCAGATGGTGTTCAAAGGCAAAGGCGTCGCCCTGGATCACCATGGCGTCCGGGAAGCGTTTGCGAAGCAGATCCACGAAGTAGGCGCCATATTCGATCACCAGCAGGCGATCGGCGCTGATGCCGCGCGCCAGCAGCGCCTCCGTCACCACGCCGGTTCCGGCGCCCAGTTCCACCACCAGGCCGGGGCGCAGGGGATCGACTTTCTCGGCCATGGCGGTGGCGAGCGCCGGGCTGGAGGGCGTGGGCGCGGAGACGCTGCGCGGGTCCTTCAACAATCCGCGCAGGAAATCGCCATAAGACATGCTGAGCCCTCTAGAGCTTTGCCTGGTTATGGTAGTGGCAACCTTTTTAGAGGCCTGGAGTTCCCGGGCCAATGGCTTTTCCTCTGTCGCCTTCGCGCCTTCATCCCATGGAGGCGCGCATCGCCGAAACCCTGCCGGAGGGACGCGGTTGGCAGTTCGAGCCGAAATGGGACGGCTTCCGGTGTCTGGCTTACAAGGACGGTTCGCGCGCCGTGTTGATGGCCAAGTCGGGCAAGCCGTTGACTGATTTTTTCCCGGAAATAGTCGCCGGGCTGAAGGCGCTGCCGGCGCAGCGTTTCGTTGCCGATGGCGAGCTGGTGATACCGCTGGGAGAAAGACTCTCATTTGATGCCTTGCAGAAGCGGCTGCATCCGGCGGAAAGCCGGCGGCGCAAGCTGGCGGCCCAAACCCCGGCGCTGCTGGTGCTGTTCGATCTTCTGGCCGACGGCAAGAAAGACTTTACCGAAGCTTTATTGCCAGAGCGGCGTGCGGCGCTGGAAAAGCTGTTTGCCGCTTTCCCCACTGGTTCGCCCTTCCGTCTGTCGCCCTACACGCGCAAGTCCGCGACGGCCAAAAGCTGGCTGAAGCTGGCCGGCCGCGGCGCCCTGGATGGAGTCATTGCCAAGCCGCTGGATGCTCCCTATCTCTGCGGCGAGCGCGCCATGATCAAGGTGAAGAATCTCAAGACCGCCGATTGCGTGGTGGGCGGCTTTCGCTATGCCACCGGTTCGCAGGAGGTCGGATCGCTGCTGCTGGGCCTGTTCAACGAAACGGGCAGGCTGGATCATGTCGGCTTTACCTCGGGCTTTGCCACGCTCGATCGCGCCTCGCTCACCCGCAAGCTTGAATCCTTGCAGGGTGGGCCGGGCTTTTCCGGCAATGCGCCCGGTGGGCCCAGCCGCTGGTCCACGGAGCGCAGCGGCGAATGGGTGCCGGTGAAGAACACACTGGTGGCGGAGGTGCGCTATGACCATGTCACCGATGGCCGCTTCCGGCACGGCACCAAATTTCTGCGCTGGCGGCCGGACAAGGCGCCCAAGAGCTGCACCTTGGACCAGCTCCAGGCTGAGGCGCGGCCTTCCAAGGTGATTGCCGCGCTGATCAAGGCCCAGAGCAAGACCAGGCGATGAGGCAGGCGCAGCTTTTTGCCGGCGAGGCGGGGATAGAAGGCTTCCGCTATCAGAACAGGCTCTTTTCGGCCGCCGAAGAAAAAGACTTTGTGCGCGGCTTCGAAAGCCTGCCGTTCAAGCCCTTCGAGTTTCATGGCTATCTCGGCAACCGGCGGGTGGTCTCCTTCGGCTGGCGCTATGACTATGGCGGCGCGCGGCTGAAGAAGGCGGAAGCGATCCCGCAATTCCTGTTGCCGCTTCGCCAGATCGCGGCTCGCTTCGGCGGTATTGAAGCAGAAGAGTTTGCCCATACGCTGGTGACGGAATATGCGCCCGGCGCCGGCATCGGCTGGCATCGCGACAAGGCCCAATTCGGAAAGGTGATTGGGCTGTCTTTCTGCTCCCCATGCCGTCTGCGCTTTCGCCGCAAACAGGACGAGCGCTGGGAACGCCGCGCGGTGGAGGTGGCGCCGCGCTCGGGCTATCTGCTGACCGGCGAAGCCCGCCATGTCTGGGAATACAGCATCCCGCCCATGGAGACACTGCGCTATTCGGTGACCTTTCGCACCCTGGCGGAAGGCTACAGCCCTTCCGAATAATGATGCACGACCGGCGGAGCGGCGAAGAAATGGCCGACCGTTTCGCGCCACTGCGTGAAATTGGGAGATTGTTTGAAGGCCACCGTATGGTCTTCCAGCGTTTGCCACCACACGACCAGAATGAAGGTCCCGGGCTCCTCAATGCCCTGCCGCAGCTCGAGCCTGTGAAAGCCCTTGGAGCTCTCGATGAAGCGCCGTCCTTCGGCAAAGGCCGCCAGGAACTGGTCAGCTTCCTGCGGCCGGATGGTGAAGACCGCGGTTTCCAGGATCATGTTTGCTCCCATTTCAGACGCATCAGAACAAAACTCAGCACAGCGGACAGCAGCGCGGATCCCGCCATCAGATAGAGGCCGGCGGAATAGTCGCCGCCGCCGCGCACCGTGGCGCCCACCAAATAAGGCCCGACGAAGCCTCCCAGATTGCCGGTAGCATTGATGGCGGCGATGCCGGCCGCGGCAATGCCCGTTTTCAGCATCATCGGCGGCAGCGACCAGAAGCAGACGGCCTGCGCATAAAGTCCGATGGCTGCGGCCGAGAGTGCCGCCAGCGACCAGAGCGATGGCCCCAGCAGCGGCGCCGCGGCAAGGCCGGCGGCCGCCAGCAGCATGGCTGACATTGTATGCCAGTGCCGCTCGTTGCGGCGGTCGGAATGCCAGCCCCAAATCACCGCACCGATGCCGGCGGCAGCAAAAGGAGCCGTGGCGGCAAAACCGACCTGGCTGTTGGAAAGGCCGGCGCCCGCCAGGATCAGCGGCAGGAACAGACTGACCCCATACATGGCCATGGTGCGGAAGAAATAAATGGCGGAAAGCAGGCCCACCTGCCGGTCGAAGAGAGCGCGAACCTGGTCTGACAAGCTCTGGTGGTGACCGCTTTCCAGTTGGGCCTCCAGCCAGGCCTTTTCCTCTTCGGGGAGCCAACGCGCATGGCGCGGGCGGTCGCAAAGCCGCGCCAGAATATAGAGGCCCAGCAGCAGCGCCGGGACCGCTTCGGCGACGAACATCCATTGCCAGCCTTTCAAGCCCAGACCGTTCAGCGACAAGAGCGGCACCGACATCAGGCCCGCCACCGCATTGCCCATGGGGGCGAAGAAAAACAGTACGGCGGTGGCGCCTGCCCGGTAGCGCGGCGGAAACCAATAGGTGATGTAAAGCAGAAGGCCCGGCACAAAACCGGCTTCAGCCGCGCCCAAAAGAAAGCGCGCGAAGAGAAAACTGAAAGGCCCCGTCACCAACGCGGTCGCGCCCGTCACCAGGCCCCAGCTGATCATGATGCGGCCGATCCAGCGCCGGGCGCCCACGCGCTCCATCACCAGATTGCTGGGTACTTCGAAGACGAAATAGGCGATGAAAAATATGCCGGCGCCCCAGGCATAGGCGAGGGTGTTAAGGCCGATGTCGCGATTCATGGTGAGGGCCGCGAAGCTGACATTGACCCGGTCGAGCTGGTTGACCAGGAACATCAGCGCCATCAGCGGCAAAAGCCGCCATGTCACCTTGCCCATCACGCGCCGTTCCAGCGCGCTGGCTGCGGTCGCGGCCGCGGTCAGCTTTGGCTCTTTTCGTAAAGGCTTTTTTCGTAAAGGCTGGCGACGGCAGCGCTGTCCTGCATGGGCCAGTCATGGGCGAATTCGTGATAGCGCGCAGCGGCGCGGGCGATCAGTGGAAGCTCCAGGCCATGCGCCTTCACGAAAGCCATGACATTGATCAGGTCCTTGTCGAGCTGGCGCGCATAGCCGCGGGGCGGGTCATAATCCCGGCCTTGCTGTTGCGGGTAGATGCGCTTCAGGACCGTGCTGTCGGCCATGCCGCCGGCCAACGCCTGGGGCAGGCGAGCGGCGTCGATGCCGGCCGCCTCGGCCAGCGCGAGAGATTCGGCCATCAGCACATAGCCCACCCCGACAATGGCCTGGTTGATGATCTTGGCGGTCTGGCCGGCGCCCAGCGCGCCGATATGGGTGAGATTGGTGGCAAGATCCGCCAGCACCGGCGTGGCTTGTGCGATGTCTGCCTCGCCGCCGCCCATCATGATCGTCAGATTGCCTTCGCCGGCTGCGGCTGGTCCGCCGGAAATAGGCGCGTCAACCCAGCCCATGCCCGTTTCGGCCTTCAGCCGTTCCGCCAGGGCCAGAGTGCGGTCGGGATTGATGGTGGAGCAATCGATCAACAATGAAGCGCCGGCTTTTGCTTTCGCCAGGCCCTTGGGCCCGAAGCAGCATTCCTCCACCGCATCGCCATTGAGCACGCAGAAAATGACGATGTCGCTGGCTTCGCGTACCTGGTGCGGTCCCTCCAGCACGCTGACATCTTTCACCTCGGCATAACGCTCCGGTTCCAGATTCCACACCGCGACCTGGCATCCCCGCGATACCAGGCGCCGCACCATCGGCGCGCCCATCAGTCCGAGGCCGACAAAACCTATCCGCGGCCGCTCGCTCATTCCTATCTTCCTCTTTATGGCAGCCGATAGATGCGCCGCGCATTGCCGGCAAACAGCTTGGCCTGAACCGCCGGTCCCAATTTTTCCGTTGCCTGGGCAAAACCCGAATAGATGGTCGCGAGGCTTCCCGCCAGTCCATCCACCGGAAAGTTGCTGGCGAACATGCAGCGATCCTCACCGAAGATCTCGATCGTGTCCAGAATGAGTCTCTCGTTGCGCTGAAGGCTCCAGGCGTAACCGGGCTCGCCCAGGCCGGAGATTTTCACGGCCACATTGGGAGCGGCCGCGAATATTTTCATGGCCGTGCGCCAGCCCAACAATTCGCTGTCGCTGCGGTCACGCGGCAGTCCCGTATGGTTGAGGACGATGAGGATTTCCGGGTAGCGGGCGTTCAGTTCTGCGGCTTCCGGCAGATGCCACCAGGGCGTCTGCAGGTCGAAGGACAGGCCGTGTTGCGCCAGGAGTGCGTATCCGCGCCGCCAGGCAGGATCGCCCATCGAACCCTTGGCGGCTTTCTCGATAGTATCGGGCGTGGACGCCGCGCGGGGCTTGTGGCGTACCCCGCGCACGCGAGCAAATGCGGCCTGCCGCTCCAGGATCTTGGGCGCGTCATCGCGGTCGAGCGCGACGTGACACACCATCACGCTGGGCAGGCCCGACATCTCGCTGAGCCTGTGTACCCAGCGCGTTTCGCCCACCGGATCGCGACGGTCCCATTCGGTCTCGATGAAGACCGTCGCTTCCAGAGCGACGCCGTCCAGATCGCGGCGATAGTCGTCCGGCAGGTAATTACGCTTCAGGGCGCTGTAGTCGCCATAGCGGAATGGGATCTGCGGCTCGTCACGCAGCCACGGCAGATAGTTCGCCTCCAGGTCCCAAAAATGCTGGTGGGCGTCGATCACGGGAACAGGCGGTTTCATTGGGCCGGACCCGAACGATGACGTTTGCCTGGCTCAGGCCGATAGACGCAGCGCCGTGCTGTCCTCGGTGAAACTGGCCATGGCGGCGGCGACGCCGCCGGCCTTGTGCGGCACCTGCATGAGTGTGAACGTCATTTCGGTGGCAGAAAGCGCCGCCATCAGGGTCAGTTCATTGCACTCGCCCAGATGGCCGATGCGGAAGACCTTGCCCGCCACTTTGCCCAGGCCCGCGCCATAGGAGATGTTGAAATTCTCCAGCGCCACTTTCCGGAAGGCATCGGCGTCATGTCCTGCCGGCATCACCACGCCGGTCAGGATGGGCGAATAGACGGCCGGGTCCTGGCAGAGAATCTCGAGCCCCCAGCCGCGCACCGCAGCGCGGCAGGCCGCGGCCAGGCGCTGATGGCGGGCAAAGACATTCTCCAGTCCTTCCTCGTTCAGCATCGCCAGCGCTTCCTTCAGGCCATAAAGCAGGTTGGTGGCCGGGGTATAAGGGAAGAAGCCCTTGGCGTTGAAACTCACCATCTCCTGCCAGTCCCAATAAGACCGCGGCAGCTTGTTGGTCTTGGAAGCGGCCAGCGCCTTTTCGGAAATCGCGTTGAACGACAGGCCCGGCGGCAGCATCAGGCCTTTCTGCGAGCCGGAGACGGTGACGTCCACAGCCCACGCATCATGCTTCACCGGCGCCGAACCCAGTGAGGAGATGGTATCCACCATCAGCAAGGCTGGGTGTCTGGTTGAATCGATCGCTTTGCGCACAGCGGCGATGTCGGAGAGACAGCCGGTGGAGGTTTCGTTGTGCACCACCATCACTGCCTTGATAGTGTGCGCCTTATCTTCCGCCAGCTTGGCTTCGATGGCGGCGGCATCCACGCCATGACGCCAGTCGCCAGGCAGGAAATCCACCTCGATGCCGAAGCGCGCCGCCAGCTTGCGCCACAGGGTGGCGAACTGGCCGGTCTCGGCCATCAGCACGTGATCGCCGGGTGACAGGGTATTGACGATGGCCGCTTCCCAGGCGCCGGTTCCCGAAGACGGAAAAATGATCACGGGCTGGGTGGTGCCGAACACCGGCTTGATCGCCTCCAGTACTTCGGTGCCCAGCTTCTGGAATTCGGGGCCGCGATGGTCGATCACCTGGCGGTCAATGGCGCGCAGGACGCGCTCGGGAACGGGGCTGGGGCCGGGGATCTGGAGGAAATGCTGTCCGTGCGGCATGGCGTCTTCCTTCGACTTATTTTATGGCATTGCTTTTAGCCCGGAACCGGCAAAAAGTCCGCACCGATTAGCTCAATCGGACAGTATTGGTCCATGGTTACCGCCGCCCGACCCGGCCTGGAACGCCGCCTGAAAGCCCATGTGCAGGGCGATGTGCTGCTCGATCCGTTTTCGCGCGGCCGCTATGCGACCGATGCATCCCATTATCAGATGATGCCGGCCGGCGTGGTGGTGCCCTCCAGCATGGAGGGCGCGGTGGCGGCCATGGCCATCGCCCGGGAGGAAGGATTGGCCGTCACCCCGCGCGGCGGCGGCACCAGCCAGTGCGGCCAGACCGTCAATAGCGGCCTGATCATCGATTGCGCCAAGAACCTCAACAAGGTGCTGGCGCTGGATCTGGAAAAGAAACAGGTCACCGTGCAGCCGGGCATCGTGCTGGACGATCTCAACCGGCAGCTGAAGAAACATGGCCTGTGGTTTCCGGTAGATGTCTCCACGGCGTCGCGCGCCACCATCGGCGGCATGACCGCCAACAACAGTTGCGGCGGCCGTTCCATCCGCTATGGCACCATGCGCGCCAATGTGGTGGCGATCGACGGCGTACTGGCCGACGGCAGTCAGATGCATTTCGGCGAAGTGGCGCCTGATCTGTCCGATGTGGGCGCGGCAGAGCGGCCGCTGGCGGAAAAGCTTCTGGCGATCGGCGCGCGCGAGGCGGGGGAGGTGGAAGCCCGCTTTCCCAAAGTGCACCGGCGGGTGGGCGGCTACAATCTCGATGCCCTCAATCCCCGCAACAACCGCATCAATCTGGCGCATGTGCTGGTGGGATCGGAAGGCACCTTGGCCTTTTCCACCGCCATCTCCTTGCAGCTTTCGCCGGTGCTGGGCCGGCGGGCGCTGGGGGTCTGCCATTTCGGCTCCTTCCATGCGGCGATGGATGCGGCCCAGTATCTCGTCACCTTGAAACCCATCGCGGTCGAACTGGTGGACGACACCATGCTGGGGCTGGCCGCGGAAATTCCCATGTTCCATGAGACGCTCGCGGCGATGCTGCGGGGGAAACCGCAGGCGATCCTGCTGGTGGAATTCGACAGCGGCGAAGAGGAGAACGCGCGCCGCATGAAACAACTGCTCCAGATGATGGGCGATCTGGGCCTGGACTTCAGCCACGAGGGCGCCAAATGGGGCGGTGTGGTGGAGGTCTATGATCCCGAACTGCAGGCCGCCATCACCGAACTGCGCAAGTCCGGCCTCAACATCATGATGTCTATGAAGGATCAGCGAAAGCCGATCTCCTTCGTGGAAGACTGCGCCGTGCCGCTGCCCCATCTGGCGGAATATACGGCGCGGCTGACGGAATGCTTCGAGCGCCATGGCACCAAGGGCACCTGGTACGCCCATGCCAGCGAGGGCTGCCTGCATGTGCGGCCCGTATTGAATCTGCGGCTGGAAAAAGATGTGAAGGCGATGCGCGCTATCGCCGAGGAAGCCTTCGAGATGGTGCGCCAATACAAGGGCTCGCATTCCGGCGAGCATGGCGATGGGCTGGTGCGCAGCGAATTCCATCAAGAGATGTTCGGGCCCGAGCTGGTCAAGGCCTTCGAGGAAGTGAAGGACAGTTTCGATCCGAAAGGGGTGATGAATCCCGGCAAAATCGTGCGGGCGCCCAAATTCGATGAGCGCAGCCTGTTCCGCTATCCGCCCGAATATAAAGTGCGCGATTTCGAGCCCGTGCTGGACTGGTCGGCCTATCCGGGCGTGATCGGCGGCTTCCAGGGCGCAGCCGAGCAGTGCAACAACAACGGCGCCTGCCGCAAGTCCGAGGGCGGGGCGATGTGCCCCTCCTATCGCGCCACCCGCGACGAGCAGCATGTCACCCGCGGCCGGGCCAACACGCTTCGGCTGGCTGTGTCTGGCCAGCTGGGCGAGGGCGCCTTCACCAGCGATGCCATGATGGAAACGCTGAAGCTGTGCGTTTCCTGCAAGGCCTGCAAGCGCGAATGCCCCACCGGCGTGGACATGGCGCGGATGAAGATCGAAGTGCTGGCGGCGCGGGCGAAGGAACGAGGGTTTTCCCTGCGCGACCGGCTGATCGCCGGCATGCCGCACTATGCGCCGCTAGCGGCGAAGTTCGCGCCGCTGCTCAATCTGCGCAACAAGATCGGCGCGTTGCGCTGGCTGTCGGAAACGCTGCTGGGCTTTGCCGCGTCGCGCGACCTGCCGGTTTGGCGCCGGGACCGTTTCGATCATCCCGGCGTGAGCTTCGGCCCGGAGAGCGGCCATGAAGTGGTGCTGTGGGCCGACAGTTTCAATGCCGCCTTTGAGCGCGAAATCCTGGATGATGCGATCAGGACCCTGATGGCGGCCGGCTATCGCGTGCATCTGGCCAAGCCGGCCGACGGCTCGTCACGGCCGCTCTGCTGCGGCCGCACCTATCTGGCGGTCGGCAATGTGGCCGCGGCGAAGGCCGAGATGCACCGCAGCCTGATGGCATTGGAGCCGTTCTTCGCGCGTGGCGTGCCGCTGGTGGGACTTGAGCCGAGCTGTCTCTTCTCCTTCCGCGACGAGGCGCTGGCCATGCTGCCGGGCGAGGCCAGTAAACGCGCCGCCGCCCATGCGCTGCTGTTCGAGGAATTCATCGCCCGCGAGGCGAAGGCTGGGCGCTTCAAGCCGAACCTCAAGCCCGCGACGCAGAAGGTGCTGCTCCACGGCCATTGCCACCAGAAGGCCTTCGGCGCCATGGGCGCGGTGGAACAGGCGCTGCAGCTGATCCCCGACCTGAAGCTGGAAAAGATCGAATCCAGTTGCTGCGGCATGGCCGGCGCCTTCGGCTATCAGGCCGAAACCGCCGAGGTCAGCCGCAAGATGGGCGAGCTGTCCTTATTGCCGGCGGCGCGGAATGCGGGCGAGGCCGTGCTGGTCGCCGACGGCACCTCCTGCCGGCATCAGATCGAGCAGGGCGCGGGCAAACAGGCGGTGCATGTCGCCAGCCTGCTGGCGGCGCATTTGAATTGACGCAGCCCTTTTTGTCATGGCCCGCTTTATGCGGGCCATCCAGTTTGCTTTTGGGAAGATGGTGCCAAAACCTCAAACTAGATGGCCCGGACAAGCCGGGCCATGACTTTTTTTGGTTTGATGATCTGCGTGCGTTACCGCCGCGCGGCGTTGAAGCTGTCCAGCCCCTTTGAACCGGGGCACAGTTCTTTTTCCGACAGGATGTTCAGCGGCCGCTCCACCGTGTTCAGGTTGGCGTGCATGTCCTTGGCGCCGGAGTCCATATAAATAAGGCCGGTGACCAGCTCGCCCTGCGCGGCGCGGCTCTGCAGATAGTTCATTGCGCCGATGCGGTCGAAGGGATCGTAATCGGCCGCCAACTTGGCCAGCTTCAGGGTCGAGCCGTCATGCAGCGCCACTTCCTCGGTGGTGCCGGGTGCATATTCCACCTCGATGGCCTCGCGCGGCTCCATAATATCCAGCCGGTTCACTGCCTCGTTGTGGGCGCGCACGAAATCATAAGCCTTGGTCGAGCCGGCATGGTTGTTGAAGGCCACGCAGGGGCTGACGATGTCGATGAAAGCGGGGCCAGGGTGGCTCATCGCGGCCATGATCAGCGGCACCATCTGGTCCTTGTCGCCGGAGAAGCTGCGGCCTACGAACGTCGCGCCCACCATCAGCGCCATGCTCACCAGGTCGAGCGGAGAGTCCGTATTGAAGCCGCCGGCCTTACTCTTGGAGCCCTTGTCGGCGGTGGCGGAGAACTGGCCCTTGGTCAGGCCATACACGCCATTATTCTCGGTGATATAGACCATGTTCACGCCGCGGCGGACGCAGTGCACGAATTGGCCCAGGCCGATGGACGCGGAATCGCCGTCGCCGGAAATGCCCAGATAGAGCAGGTCGCGATTGGCCAGATTGGCGCCGGTCAGCACCGAGGGCATGCGGCCATGCACGGAATTGAAGCCATGGCTCTGGCCCAAGAGATAGTCCGGCGTCTTGGATGAGCAGCCGATGCCCGACAGCTTGGCGACCCGGTGCGGCTCGATGCTCAATTCGAAGCAGGCCTCGATGATGGCGAAGGAAATGGAATCATGGCCGCAACCGGCGCAGAGGGTGGAGACCGAGCCTTCATAGTCGCGGTGGGTAAAGCCCAGCTTGTTCACCGGGATGGCGGGATGGCGCAGCTTGGGTTTGGCGATATAAGTCATTCCGCGGCTTCCCTTTTGCTGACGGCCAGGCGCTCGGAAATGGCCGTGATGATGAAGCGCGCGGTGATGGGCGTGCCGTCATAATTCAGGACGGAGATGAAGCGGGCCGGATCGATGCCACATTCATTGACCAGCAGGGAGCGCATTTGAGCGTCACGATTCTGCTCCACCAGGAAGATCTGGTCATAGGAATTGATGAAGTCGCTCACCGCCTCGGAGAAGGGGAAAGCGCGTATCCGCATCCGGTCCAGATGGATGCCGTCCTCGGCCAGCGCGGCCAGGGCTTCGCGCGCCGCCGGCGCGCTGGAGCCGAAAAATACCAGCCCGTACTTTGTTCTTCCTTTTTCTTGGGCGTTGCCTTTGGCCATGGTGATGACCGGGGCGGGGACCAGCGACTTGGCGGTTTCGAACTTGCGCAGCAGCCGCTGCATATTGTCCTGATAAACCGCGCCTTCCTCGCTATATTTGGCGAAGCGGTCGCGCGAGGTGCCGCGGGTGAAGAAAGCGCCCTTGGTGGCATGGGTTCCAGGCAGGGTGCGATAGGGAATGGCGTCGCCGTCCACATCCAGATAGCGGCCGAAAGTCTTGCCGGCTTCCAGCTCCTCCGCCGTCATCACCTTGCCGCGGTCATAAACCCGGCTGTCGTCCCAGGCAAAGGGCTCGCACA
>Ga0310811_10001992_pt1 | contig 25377 bp, 25 predicted proteins | sample YCmetagenome_FD_207642 | JGI IMG/M metagenome (GOLD analysis project Ga0310811, IMG submission 207642) | Soil microbial communities from experimental microcosm in Duke University, North Carolina, United States - YC | ecosystem: Engineered > Artificial ecosystem > Soil microcosm > Unclassified ... | reverse complement strand
CCACGATCCCGAGCTCCTCGTCCTCGACGAGCCGTTCTCCGGCCTCGATCCTGTGAACGCCGATGTGATGCGGCAGACGGTCCTCGATCTGCGACGACGGGGGAAGACGATCCTGTTTTCCACCCAGATCATGGAGCACGCCGAGAAGCTGTGCGACCAAATCTGCATCATCGCCCGCGGAAAGAAGCTGGTTGACGACTCCTTGACCCATGTGAAGGAAGGGTTTGGGGGACGCCATCTGATCGTGGCGTTCGACGGCAATCGCGGCGGCGCGGATGCGGTGTTCACCGACCGGACACTCGTCACGAAGCTCGAGGACTTTGGGCCCTATGCGGAGGTCGAGATGGCGACGGGTGCGGACGCCCAGGTCATCCTGCGGGCGCTGGTCGACTCGGGTGCGCGCCTGTCGCGTTTCGAAATCGCCGCTCCCTCGCTCCACACGATCTTCGTGAATCTCGTCGGACCGGACGCGGCGACCGCCGAGGGACGGACCCATGCCTAGGATGTTCGCCGTCGTGCGACGGGAGTTCGTGGAGCGAGTGCGCACCAAGTGGTTCTGGATCGGAACGATTCTGGGTCCGCTGTTCTTCGGCGGCATGATTCTGGTTCGACTCCTGACCGGATCGCACTCGGGGGTCGAGCGGCGCGTCGCCGTCGTGGATGGGACGCGGAACGGCGCCGGTGCGCGAATGGTAGACGGCCTGCGCGCGAGCCTTGATCGCTTCCACATCGCCAGCGTGCCGGCATCCGCCAGCGTGATCGACTCGCTCACCGCCGCAGTGATCGCAAAGCAGCTCGACGGGTTCATGGTGGTCGCGGACAGCACCTTCGACAACGGCATCGTCGATTATCGTGGATCGAATGTCTCCTCACTCGCCGATATGGAGGAGCTGCAGTCCACGCTGGGCCGTGAGATCTTCGCCGTCCGGTTGGAGCGGCACGGGATCGATCCGAACGTCGTGCGAAACGCCCAGATCACGGTGACCATGACGACTCGGAAGATCACGGGAACGAAGGTGACGGGAGAAAGCGGGGAGCAGGCGTTCGCCCTGGCCTTCGCGATGGCGGTCATCCTGTTCCTGGCGATCATCCTCTACGGCATCAACGTGATGAGCTCGGTGCTGGAGGAGAAGACGACGCGGATCGTCGAAGTGCTCGTCAGCTCAATACGACCCTTCCAGCTCATGCTCGGCAAGGTGCTGGGGGCGGGGGCAGTCGGCATCGTGCAGCTCACCGTGTGGCTGTTCTCGGTCAAGGTCCTTGCGGGCCAGCAGGACCGCCTGGCGGATTTGGCGGGCGTCGATCACACGAGCGGTGGCGGAGCGGCTTTCCACCTCCCGCAGGTGCCGACCGCCACGATGGCCGTGTTCATCATCTATTTTCTCCTGGGCTATTTCCTGTACGCGGCGATCTTCGCGGCCGTCGGAGCCATGTCCGGAAGCGAACAGGAGGCTCGACAGGCTCAGACGCCGGTCAGCTTGCTGCTGATGGTCCCGTATCTTTCCGTCTTCGGCATCCTCAACGATCCCGGCAGCCCGTTCGCCCTGTGGCTCACGTACGTGCCATTCTGGTCCCCCGTCGCAGTGCCGGTCCGCTGGTCGGCGTCCCCGATCCCCGGGATCCAGCTGGCGGTCTCACTCGCGGTGCTGGCCGCGTCCGTGCTGGGCGTCACGTGGCTCGCGGCCCGCATTTATCGGGTTGGGATTCTGATGACGGGGAAGCGCCCGACGTTCCGTGAAGTGGTGCGCTGGGTGAGTGCCGGCTAGCGCGATTCGAGGCTGCGCGCGCGGACCAGGATGGAATCCGCGATGGCCGAGTCCCCTCGAGCGAGCGCTGCACGCGCTTCGAATTCATAATAGAACGGGCAGCGACGGCACAGCTGATCGAGCCGTACCAGCTGCGAATCGGCGAGCTGGGCGTCGCCGAGGGTGAATGCGGCGTCCGCCCCTACCATGAGCAGCTTGGGCGCATTCGTCGTGATTGCCGCCGCCACCCGAAAATCCCGCAGCGCCTCGGCCGGCCGGTGTTGGGCGAGCGCAGTGGTGGCCGTCCACATCGGCGCCACATACGAGCGGGGCGAATCGCGCACCACGCTCTGCAGCACCGATGCGGAGTCCCTCCAGACCGGGACTCGCAGCGCGGTTCGCGCGCCGGCCGCCAGTACGATCGCCACCGCGACGAGCCTCAGCCGCGAAAGGCGCAGATCCCCAGCCGCGGCGCCAAGCGCAATCGCCAATCCGGCCGACGGCAGGTACAGGGTGCGCTCGGCGACCAGAACGCCGGTCAGGAACAGCACGTTGGCCACGGGCAGCAGCGCAACGCCGGTCCACAGCAATCCGAACGCAATCGCCGGGCGCCGCCTGTACAAGACAACGATCAGCGCCGCCCAGAGCCCGAGGCACAGCGCGCCAAGCAGGAAGCGCGCGTCGAGTGGAGTCGTCAGCAACGTCCGCTCGGCCGGGGAGTAATCGACGCGCAGGTGCGCCGGGAAGAGCAGCAACCGCGCGACGTCCGCGAACGACCCGACGGCCGTCAGGCGCGTCGCCGCGAAGCTCGCTCCCACGAACACCGGCGCCACCTGCACCTGATCCGCGTACGGGTGAAGCACCCACCAGCGCACGACGCCGTAGCACAGGGCTACGCACACCCAGCCCCCTAGGTATTCGAGCAGGCGACGCCGGGAGGGTCGGTGCCCCACCCCGGTCAACCACCCCGCTGCGATCAAACCCGGCACGCTCGCGGCCGTCTCCTTGGAGAGCAAGCCGAGTGTCAATGCGACGAGACTCCACGCCAGTTGATCGCGCTCCAGCGCGGCGTACACAGAGAGCATCGCGAAGAGCGACGCCAACACTTCCGCTCTGCCGACCAGATTGGCCACTGCTTCCACGTGAACCGGATGAACCGCAAAGACCATCCCTGCCAGCAACGCCCCACCCGTCGAATCAGACCAGCGTCGTGCCAACGCAGCGACGGTCACGCTCGCGGCGACGTGCCACAACACGTTCACCGCGTGCAGCCAGACCAGCTGGCCGCTCTGCCAGTCGAGCGCGAACGAGGCGATGGTCAGGGGCCGGTACATCGCGGCCCCCGCTGCCGGCGGCCAGTACGGCGTCGCAAACGCCTCGAGGAGTCCACTCCATCGGTGCACGAGGGGATTGGTCGCGATGATGGGGACGTCATCCAGCGCGAAACCAAGGCGCAGCGCCCCGAGGTAGACCAGGAAGGCGCTGGCGGCGACGGTCAGATAGGCGCGCGTCGGCGATGGCGTCATGTGAGGTGTCGCACACTCTCTCCGTGGCTCGCGTTACACGACGTGCCGCTCCGGTGCGTCATTCGGTGCAGACGTCCGTTGCCGCCGGAATGTAACGTAACATATTGTGATGTAATGAGTTGTCAAAGAACCCTGAATTGTCACCAGGTTGGTGCGTTACTTCTCGTCGTGTCGGTTTTTCGCAGCAAATCGTAGAGTCGGTCCGTCAGTTTGCTGCGGCACCGCTACACCACTCCCCGAAGAATACCCAATAGCGACTCGGTTCCCCGTTCAGGCTCCCGACAGGACGTATCCCGAGACGTTTGTGCTGCACAACGCTCGCGACGATCGATCGGCGACGGCTGCGCGGCGGCGAGGAACACTGGTTGCGTTGGCCCCATGCCACCGATGGCATGTGCCATCCGGAGCGCTCGTGCCTGGACACGGGCTTACCACTGTCTGGGCCGTTCGGCCCGGGAGGATTCGATGAAGCAGCTGTTGCAGCGTCTTTGGAACGACCAGTCGGGGCAGGGAATGGTGGAGTATGCCCTGATCGTCGGGCTGGTGGCAGTCGGTCTGATCGCGGTGTTCCTCTTCCTGCGTAACAGCACCGGGAACGTGTTGAACACGGCGGCCGACTCACTGCAGAACACGCCTGCGACTCCGTACGTCACTCACTGACGAGTGACGACGGCGCGGAAAGAAAGCCGAGGGGCGAGCCGGACCCGAAATCCGGCTCCCCCCGCTTCCCGGGCGAGATCGCAAGTCTGATGACCACCCTCTCGACCATAGCGCTCCTGGCGCTGCTCGGGCCCGCTTGCTGGTTCGACGTACGAGAGCGACGGATACCGAACGTGGTGACGGTCGCGGGAGCGATCGCGGCGCTGCTGTTGCGCTGGTCGATGGGGTGGGGGCCACTGCTCGAAGGCGTCTTGGGCGCTGGACTCGCGCTGTTGGTTGCGCTGTTGCCGTTTGCGCTGGGGCTGTTGGGTGGTGGAGACGTGAAGCTGCTCGGAGCAGTCGGAGCATTCGTAGGAGCGGATCGTCTGTTCGGAGGGCTGCTGCTGATCGCCGTCGTGGGCGGCGTGCTGGCGTTGGTCGAGGCCATACGGCAGCGCGCATTGGGCCGCACCCTGGCCAGTACCGTCGGTCTTGGAAAGCACTGGTTGTTGTTCGGTCGCGCCGGCGTTTCGCAGACACTCGAGTCGCCCGGGATCATGGCGATTCCATATGGCGTCGCGATCGCCGTCGGATCCCTGGTGTGTTCATGGGAGGGACGACTCTGTGAAAACGCGTCAGTGGCGTGCAAAACGCGTGGGCCGAGACGAGCGCGGGCAAGCGATGGTGGAGTTCGCGATCGTGCTGCCGTTACTGCTACTGCTGATGGTCGCCGTGTTCGAATTCGGCAGGGCATGGAACGTGTACCACGCCGAGACGGACGCCGCTCGGTTGGGGGCCCGGAGCGCGGCGGTCGCCGATCCGGCGACGACCCAAGACTCGGTATACGCGATTGTCCGTCGCGCTCTCTCGCGCGACGCGATCGATACCAGCACCGCCACGATCACGCTCAGTGGGTGGCGCGCCGGTACGGGAACTCCCGTGACCGTCGCGCTCGAAGTCCCGTACACGTTCGTCATCCTGCGGCCGCTCATGATGTGGACGAATTCTCAGGCCGCCATCACGCTGCGATCCACCTTCGTGATGCGCAACGAATGACACAGGCAATCGACAGGTTCAGGAGGTCGTGGTGAAGCAACGCCGACTTTGGGTCGTTCTGCTGCTGGCGCTCGTGTCCGGTGGCGCAGCTGCGTATCTCGCTCTGGCGTACCTGCGGGATCGCACCCCGCGGCTCATGGCTGCCGAGGCGTCGCATGTCCAGGTGGCGGTTGCCGTGCGCGACCTTCCACTCGGAGCGGTCCTCGGGCCGGCCGACGTGCGCATGATCGACTGGATGGGCGAAGCCGTGCCGCCCGGGTACGTCCGCTCCGCGCAGGACGCTGTGGGACGCGGCCTCATCACATCGGTCAAGACCAACGAGGTGCTGCTGGAGACGCGGCTCGCGCCGCGCGGCGCCGGCGGCGGGTTGTCGGTCACGATTCCCGACGGCCAGCGGGGCGTCAGCGTCCGGGTGGACGACGTGATCGGCGTCGCCGGGTTCGTCATGCCGGGCACACGCGTGGACGTGCTCGTCACGCTGCCGCCCGAGCCGCAGCTCGATCAGAAGCTCTCCCTCTCTCAGATCGTGCTGCAGAACGTGCAAGTGCTCGCAGTCGGCCAGGTGGTGCAACAGGACGCGCAGGGCAAACCAATGACCGTATCGGTCATCACGTTACTCGTGTCGCCGAAGGACGCCGAAACCCTGGTTCTCGCTTCGAACGAGGGGAAGATCCAGCTCGCGCTGCGCAACACGCTCGATCTGGCCGATATCCGGACGTCCGGGGCGACCGCTCGGACGTTGCTCCCCGGCCAACGGTCACCTGCGGATGTCGTCGCTCGGCCTCGCACCCCGGCTCCCGATGCCGGGACGGTGGTGGAGGCGTACAAGGGCGGCGTCCGGACTCTCGTCAAGTTCTGAAACGGGGCAAACACGTGCAACGGGTTTTCAGTACAGGTCGGATCTGTTTTGCGGCTCTGGTGATGCTGGCCACACTCGGGACTCGCCGCGCGGTCGCGCAACGAGTGATATCCGGGGCGGAGAAAGTCGTCACGATGTCCGCCGGAGCGTCGGCGCTACTCGTGTATGATACGCCGGTTGCGCGGTTTTCGATCGGTGAGCTCACCGTCGCGGACGCCAACGTGGTCTCGCCGAAAGAAGTCCTCGTGACGGGCAAGAAGCTCGGCACAACGAGTCTGCTCGTGTGGGACAACACTGGTGGGGTGCACGTGTACTCGCTCGAAGTCACCGCCGACGCCCCGGCGCTCGAGCGCTACCTCCGCAATCTGTTTCCACGGGATTCGATGGCCGTCACGGCCAGCTCCAATACGGTCACGCTGACCGGTCGAGTACACAACCCTGCGGTGGATCGCCAGGCTGTCGACATCGCCAAGGCTACAGGTGCGGTGGTGATCGACCAGCTCCAGGCCCCCCCGGGCCGTCAGATCCTGTTGCAGGTGGAGTTCGCGGAGGTGAACCGGGACGCCATCAAGCAGATGTCGAGTATCCTCTCGACGGTGAACCCCGATCGGTTCGCGCATATCCTCATGGACTCGGTGGAGACCGTTTCTGACGGCTTGATGCGCCTCTTCCTGGCGGACGCGAACGCCCAATTCTCGGCGGCGATTCGCGCGCTGCGCTCCACCGGGGACTTCCGCAGTCTCGCCGAGCCCAACCTGCTGACGCTCCCCGGCCAGGAAGCGTCGTTCCTCGCCGGCGGGGAGTTTCCGTACCCCAGCGTCCAGAGCGGCGCGCAGTCCGGCGCGATTACGATCGTCTTCAAGGAGTTCGGGATCCGGCTGAAGTTCACACCGACCATCACCGAGGGCGGCAGCATCCGCCTGCACGTGGCGCCCGAAGTTTCCTCGTTGGACTTCGCGAACGCGTTGACGTTGAACGGCTTTCAGATCCCCAGTCTGCTCACGCGGCGGGCCGAGACGGACGTGGAGCTGCGCGACGGCCAGCACCTGGCGATCGCCGGCCTGCTCGATAACACGATGCTGAAGAGCGTTAGCAAGATCCCGATTCTGGGTGACATACCGATCCTGGGCACGTTCTTCCGGTCGACCGATGCGCAGCAGCGGCGCACCGAGCTCCTGGTCGTCGTGACACCGCGGTTGGTGGAGGCGAGCGACGTAGCGCCGAAGCTGCCTACGGGCGAAGCCAAGACGTGGCCCTGGGACTCCTACATGCGTATCGGGCCGGACGGACACTAAATGCGGTCAGGAGGTGCGGTGATGCGCACGACATCTCAGGCGTTGCGGTCCGAGCGGGGCGCCACGCTGATACTGGTCGCGGTCGCCATGACCGCGCTGCTCGGGTTCCTCGCGCTGGCGATCGATTTGGGAATGCTCTATGTCGCCCACAGCGATGCGCAGCGTGCCGCCGATGCGGCGGCGCTGGCCGGGGCGAGCGCGTTTCTGGACTACTCGAACTCCGCGGCGGTGGGTCCTGCGCGCCAGCGCGCGCTGGAGTACGCCGAGCGCAACACCTTCCAGAACGGGCCGATCGACTCGACTCAGGTCGCGATCACCGTGTTGCAGGACAGCGGCAAGGTGGGTGTCTACGTCCACCGCGATTCGGTGCAGATGATGTTCGCCCGCGTGCTCGGCATCCGGACCGTTCCGGTCGCCGCGTTCGCGGCCGCACAGGCGGTCCAGGCGGGCGCCGCCAAGTGCCTCAAGCCGTTCGCGATTCCCGACATGTGGTACGACGCGAATGGGGACGGTAACGGGGATCGCGTAATGGACAACGGTGAGACCTGGGTGTTCGGCGACAATCCCGGCGATCGCTACCAGGCCTATTCCGGTCCCTCGGGCGGACCGACCGAGACCGGCTATGGCAGCTCATGGCGCAACTCCACCTCGCCGGGGTTCGCCAACGACTTTGGTCGCCAGATCAACATCAAGTCGCAGGACCCGAACTCGCCCTACGTGGCGAATCCCGGCGTGTTCATGCCGTGGCAGGTCCCAACCGACCCTTCCGAGGTTCCGTGCAAGGGAGGCTTCGGCGGCGGTGCCGCGGCGTACCGGAACGATATCTGTTCCTGCAACAACTCGAGCATCACGCTTGGCGCGCCGTATCCGATCAAGACCGGCAACATGGAAGGTCCGACGTTCCAGGGCGTGGGAGAGCTGATCAAGGATGATCCCGGAGCCTACTGGGACAATGCCACGCAAAGCGTCAAAGGCTCGACGTACGGCTCGGGCTGGATGAACAGCCCGCGCGTCGTCAAGCTCGCGTTGTTCGCTCCGGGGCAGATCACCAAGTCGGGGATGACGACGATCACGTTCAACAACTTCGCGCTGATGTTCATCGAATCGCAGCCCAAACAAAAGGATCCGGTGACGGGACGCTTCTTGTTCTACGTCTCGGGCACCGGCGACCCCGGGGCGCAGACGGGTTCGCTCGTCAAGACCCTGAAGCTCGTCAAGTGATCGAACGACAGGGGGAGTTTGACACGTGCGCAGCGCATTGATTTCGACGGACGCGGCGGTGCGAGAGTTATTGCACCACTCGCTCGCCGTGGACGGCCGCGGTCTCGAGTTCTCCATCGAGATCGCCACGCCCTTTGGGGAGATCAGTGAAGAGCAGATCGCCGAGCTGCGTCGTATCGATCCGCAGATCGTGTTCCTCGACTTCGATCAGGACACCGCCACGGCGATCGGCCTGGCGCGGTTTCTGACGGACGGCACTCCGCAGCGCAGCATCATCGCGACCGGTCCGGCATTGTCGGCCCAGGACCTGCTCGAGGCGATGCGCGCCGGCGTGGTCGAGTATCTGCCCAAACCCCTGACCGACGAAGCGGCGAAAGCCGCCTTGGAGCGGGCGACGCGCCGGCTCGGGCTCACCGCTACGAACCGGGAGCCGGGACAGCTCTTCGCGGTTTTCAGTCCGAAGGGCGGCGCCGGCACGACCTCGGTCGCCACCAACCTGGCGATCGTGTTGCAGCGCCTGACCAAGAAGAAGACCCTGCTGGTCGATCTCGACCTGGAGCTCGGTGAAATCGCGGTGCAGCTCGGGGCGCGGCCGCGCTTCAGCTTCGTCGACCTGGTGCAGAACTTCTACCGCATCGACGCCGGCCTCCTCGCGACCTACATCGAGCGGCACGCGTCCGGAGTCGACTTTCTCTCCGCGCCCTTCCATCCGGATGCGGTCGACGCCCCCGGCCACGACCAGATTCGCGCGATCCTGCACTACCTGAAGCGCCAGTACGACTACGTCGTCGTGGACACGCCGAAGTCGTTTTCCGTGGATTCCGTCGCCGCCTTCGAAGAGGCCCATCGCATTCTGCTCGTGTCGACGGTCGACGTGCCGTCGCTGCGGAACCTGCAACGCTGCCTGCCGCTGCTCGAGCGCGTAACCGGCAAAGACCGGGAGCGCCTGCGGCTCGTGATCAATCGGTACCACCCTGATGACCTGATCTCGCTCGACGACGTTCACAAGACCGTCGGCCTCAAGGCCGACTGGACGCTGAGCAACGATTACGAGACGGTCAGCCGCTCCATCAACTCCGGGTCGCCCGTCGCGGGCAACGGCGGGAAATCCCGCTACGCCCGCGATCTCCAGACGCTCGGCGCGGAGCTCGCCGGTGTGTCCGGCTCGGGCGGCGTGCCGCGGGCGAGCGGTGCCCGGTTAATGGGAATTCTCAGCCGCCTCCGCCGGCGGCCGGACGAGAAAGACACATGACCAGCGACGGACGACGCAGCTCGGCGGCTTTCGCCGCCGCACCGGCTTCAACACCAGCGACCGACGGGAAGCGGCGGTCGATGCCGTGGGAGACGCCGAATCCCGGCCCTGACTCGGGCAAGGCCGCCAGCGAGAGTGCCGCGACGTTCGCGCAGATCAAGATGCGCGTGCACCGCCGCATCCTCGAGCGCTTGAACCTGTCCAACCTCGACAAGCTGGAGCGCGACGAAGTCGTCTCCGCCATCGCCAAGGTCGTGCAGGATCTGGTGTCACAGGAGCAGCTGCCGCTCAATCTGGGCGAGCGGGACCAGCTCGTGCGGCAGGTGGTGGACGAGATATTCGGTCTTGGGCCGCTCGAATCGCTGATGCAGGACCCCGACGTGGCCGACATCCTCGTCAACACCTACGACCACGTAGTCGTGGAGCGGCACGGCAAGCTCGTGCCTACCGACGTCCGCTTCCAGGACGACCGTCATCTGTTGCAGGTGATCGACCGGATCGTTTCCGCGGTGGGCCGCCGCATCGACGACTCGTCGCCGATGGTCGACGCGCGGCTCCCGGATGGCTCGCGCGTGAATGCCATCATCCCGCCGTTGGCGATCGACGGACCGCACCTGTCCATCCGGAAATTCAAGCGCGATGCGCTGTCAGGCGAGGATCTGCTGCGCCTGGAGAGCGTGACGCCGCCGATGCTCCAGGTGCTGACCGGCATCGTGCGCGCGCGCCTCAACGTCCTCATCTCCGGCGGTACCGGCGCGGGCAAGACGACCCTGCTCAACATCCTGTCGTCGTTCATTCCGTCGGACGAGCGGATCGTGACGATCGAGGATTCCGCCGAGCTGCAGCTGCGTCAGCCCCACGTCGTCCGGTTGGAAACACGGGCGCCGAACATCGAAGGTCAGGGCGCGGTCACGCAGCGCATGTTGCTCATCAACGCGCTGCGCATGCGTCCCGACCGTATCGTCATGGGCGAGGTCCGCGGCGCCGAGGCGGTGGACATGCTGCAGGCCATGAACACCGGTCACGACGGCTCGCTGACCACGTTGCACGCGAACACGCCGCGTGACGCTCTCAGCCGTCTCGAAACGATGATCTCGATGGCGAACCTGAACTTGCCCGATCGGGCGATGCGGCAGCAGATCGCCGCGGCGATCAACGTCGTGGTCCAGGTAAGCCGGTTGTCCGACGGCTCCCGCAAGGTGCTGCAGCTGTCGGAGATCGTCGGCATGGAAGGCGACGTCATCACGATGCAGGACATCTTCACCTACGAGCGGCAGGGCGTCGACGCTGATGGCCGCGTCATCGGGCGCTACAAGGCGACCGGCATCCGCCCCCGGTTCACGGAGCGGCTGACCGCCTGGGGCATCGAGCTGCCGAGCGGGTTGTTTTCGCCGGTCGCCGAGCGCACTACCCCGGAGGCCGTCCGATGGTAGCCTCGCTCGGGCTGTGGGGCGCCGCCAGTCTCGTCTTCGCTGCCGTGGCGCTTGGCACCGTGGCCGTGGCGCTCGGTTTGCAATGGGCCGGGGAGCTGCGCCAGCGCCGCGTCGCGGTTCGCCAACTGAGCGATCTTACGGCCGGAGCGGCGGTGGCCGGCTCCGGGGGCGCATTTCGCGATGCGCAGCTCGCGGAGTCGAAATGGATGCAGGCGATCGCCGCGCGCATCCCACAGCTGCGCGGTCTCGGCGGAGCGCTCCAGCAAGCCGCCATTCCATGGACGCCGCAAAGCTTCGTTGCCCTCTCGGTCGGCCTCGCGTTGGCTGCCGCCCTGCTCGTCGCGGTGGTGTTCCCCGTCTGGCCGGCCATCCTCCTGGTCGCGGCATGTACCGGTGCGCTTCCCTACCTCCAGCTCAGGCGGAAGACGAAGCGCAGGCTCGCCGCGCTCGAAGAGCAGCTTCCCGAGGCGATCGACCTGATCGGCCGGGCGATGCGGGCGGGACATCCCCTCTCGGCGGGCTTGAAGATGGCCGGGGATGAGACCGCCGATCCGCTCTCGGGAGAGCTGCGCCGCGTCTTTGAGGAGCAGCGGTTCGGGATGCCGTTCGAGGAGGCCATCATGGGGTTGTGTGACCGTGTGGCCCTCATCGACGTGCGCATCCTGGTCACGGCGATCCTGGTGCAGCGCGACGTCGGCGGTAATCTCGCCGAAGTGCTGGACAAGATCGCGTACGTGATTCGCGAACGATTCACGATTCGGCGGCAGCTCCGCGTCTACACGGCGCAGGGCCGGTTCAGCGGCATCGTCCTGGCGCTGCTCCCCGTCGCCGTCGGATCGGCGCTGTTCTTCATCAATCGGCCGTACATGATCACGTTGTTTTACGATCCGATCGCGCGGTATTTCCTGATCCTGGCCGTGATCCTGCAGATCCTCGGGTACTTCTGGATCCGCAAGATCGTGGACATCGAGATTTGAGAGGTCAGCGATGACGTATCTAGTAGCCGGGCTCTTCGGTGTGGCGGTGGCCATCATGGTGACGCTCGTCGCGCGTCTCGTGCCCACCCGGCCGCGCGCCGTGGCTCGCCAGCTCGCGGAGCTGGAACGGACGAGCGCCGCCGCAGCGGGGGCGGAGCGGCAGGGACGGCAGCGTCGCTCGCAAGAGCTCAAGGCAGTGCTCGAGTTCATTGGCGATCGAGTCGACCAGGATCCGCGTCGGGCCAGTCAGCTGCAGGAGCTCATGATACACGCGGGATACCGGGAGTCCGGCGTAGTCGCCATTTATTGGGGCGCGCGAGTAGCGCTCACCGTGGGACTCGGTATCGGGTTCTTCCTCCTGGTCAAACTGGTGGGGGGCGATGCGTTCAAGTCGCTGATCGCCGGGGTTTGGGGCGCGGCGCTCGGTTGGGTTGGTCCGGCCATGCACGTCGGCGGCCGGGCCAGACGGCGCCAGAAGGAGCTGCAGCGCACGCTACCGGACGCCCTGGACCTGTTGATCGTGTGCGTAGAGGCGGGGCTCGCCCTGAACCAGGCGCTGGTCCGTGTGGCCGAGGAGATCCGGCACGTCAGTGCCCTCACGAGCGTTGAGCTCTCTCAGGTCAATTACGAGATTCGCGCGGGGATCCCCCGCGAGGAAGCCCTCAAAAACCTCGGCGAGCGCACCGGCGTGGCGGACCTGCGGTCACTGACGGCGATGCTGATCCAGACGGATCGCTTCGGCACATCGATCGCCCAGGCGTTGCGGGTTCATTCCGACACGTTGCGCACCAAGCGTCGCCAGCGCGCCGAGGAAGCGGCCGCGAAGACGACGATCAAGCTCGTCTTTCCGCTCGCCTGTTGCATCTTCCCCGCCCTGTTCGTCGTGATCCTCGGGCCGGCCATGGTGCAGATCTACCGCACCCTGCTCGGCATGAAATGAGGCCTGCCTTCACGGTCACAAACGTTACCCGGGGCCGCTGTGTTGCCGCGCGTGTGTGGCTCGCCGATCGGTGGTGGTCGCGGTTGCGCGGCCTGTTGGGGAGGAGTCCGTTGCGTGAAGGAGAGGGGTTGATGCTCATGCCATGCAAGGCAGTGCATATGCTGGGAATGCGCTATCCGATCGACGTCGTCTTTCTCGATCGCCAGGGAGGCGTCGTGGCCACGTATCATCGCCTGGAGCCTGGTGCACGCTCGCACTGGCATCGGCAAGCGGCGCTGGCGCTGGAGCTCCGGGCCGGGACGTTACAGCACACAGAGACCCGAACAGGCGACGCGCTGCAATGGTGTCCGACTCCGGAGGCCGCGTGAGCGCGCCGGCGACGATCGATCGCACCGACTTCGTGATTCCGTTTCCGCCGGAAACCACCGCGGACACGGGACTCTCGCCCGAATCGATCGCTGAACTGCTGCTCAAGACCCTGTACGTCCAGGGCGCCCGCAGCGGTCAGGAGCTGGTGGCGTCGATTGGTCTGCCGTTCTCCATCGTCGATGAGCAGCTCGTTCAGCTGCAGCAGCAGCGGCTCATCGAGGTGAAGCGCACGGCCGGGGCGGGGCGTGGCGGGTACATCTTCGATCTGACTTCCGCGGGCGGCGACCGCGCGCGTGAGGCGATGGCGGCCGGGCAGTACGTGGGGCCGGCGCCGGTAACGCTCGAATACTATCGGTCGTGGATCGAGCAGCAGTCCATCCGCCACGTGCACGTGACGCGCGAGCGGCTGCTGGCGGCCTTCAGTCACATGGTACTCGACCCGGAGTTCATCGAAGGCTTCGGCCCCGCGGTCAACTCCGCAAAGTCGCTGTTCATCTTCGGCGACTCCGGAAACGGGAAGACCATGATCGCCGAAGTGCTCGCGCGCCTGTTGGGCGGGGTCTATTACCTGCCCTACGCGGTGGACATCGGCGGGCAAATCATGGTGGTCCACGATCCGGTTTACCACCGTCCGGCGTCCGAGCAAACAAGCGGTTCGCCGGATGACCCGGAGTGGCTGCGGGATGTCCCGGAGTACGACCGTCGCTTCGCGCGCGTGGAGCGCCCGGTGGTCCTCACCGGCGGCGAGCTGACGCTGGAGCAGCTCGATCTGCAATACGATCGCGATACCAAGATGTACCAGGCGCCGTTCCAGGTGAAAGCGAACGGTGGGGTGCTCATCCTCGACGATTTCGGTCGGCAGCGCGTGCCGCCGCGGGATCTGCTCAACCGGTGGATCCTGCCGCTCGAGAAGCGCATCGACTTTCTGACCCTGCACACCGGGTCGAAATTCCCGGTCCCGTTCGAGAGCCTGCTGATCTTCGCGACCAACCTCGATCCCGGTGATCTGGTGGAAGAGGCGTTCCTCCGGCGCATCCACTACAAGGTCCGCACGGATAGCCCGTCGCGACTGCAATACGAAGAGATCTTCCGTCGCTGCGCGAAATTGCAGGGTTTGACGTATCGCGCCGAGGCGGTCGCGCAGGTGTATCGCGACTTCTATGACGCGCGCGGGATCGCCCCACGCAGCTGCCATCCGCGCGACCTGATCGATCACGTCTGCGACTTCGCCCGCTTCCACACGGTCGAGCCGACGCTGTCGCCCGAGCTGATCGACCGGGCCTGCCGGTCGTATTTCCTGGATGCATCGAAGCGGCTATGACGCGCTGGTCATTGGCTGAAGCCCATGGAGTGTGAGGACCACATGAACGAAGTGATTCTCGGCGTGCCACGGCACACGAATCCCGAAGCGCACCTGCTTGATCTGGAAGACGCGAATCGCCGGTTGCGGCGCTTCGCCTGGTCCGTCCTGATCGGCGCGGTCGTCGTCCTCGGCGGCACCGCCGCGGTCGTAGCGATGTTCGCGACGCAGCGTCTCCCGTCGCCGGGATCGGTAGTCCAGGCGCGTAGCTTCGTACTTCAGGACGCGCAGGGCAGAGTCCGCGCCACCTGGGGGGTGACGAAGGAAGGGGGCGTGCAGCTCGCACTGCAAGACGACCAGGGGAATCCACGCGCCCGCATGAGCGTACTGGAGGACGGATCAACCGGCCTGGCGCTGGTGGACAGCGCCGGCCACCCACGCGCGGCGCTCGGGCTTCTGTCCGACGGCACGATCAATCTCGTGTTCGCCGACGAGGGCGGGCGCAGCCGAGCCGTGTTCGGCCTGACATCGGGAGGAGCGCCGAGCCTCATTCTCGCGGACGGAAAAGGCGTGACCCGAGCCGGCCTCAGTGTCACGACCAGCGGGAAGGCGACGGAGACAGTGGATGAAACGGGCGGACCCTAAGAGCTAGACGCAGCAGACGCACCGGGGGGAACAGCAGACCGAAATCAGGTAGGCGATCGTCAAGAAAGGGTGCGGCACGCGTGAAAACGATGCCGCACCTTTTTTCCTTTCTCCTACCTTCACCGCATGCCACTTCATCAGAAACTGAAGGCTTGGCAACATTCCCAACGCTTAGCGGTAGAGTGCGCAAAGGCCGCCGCCGGCTTTCCCGAATACGAACAGAACAACCTCGCCGATCAGTTGAGACGCGCCAGCTATAGGGTGACCTTGAACATCGCTGAGGGCAGTTCGCGTCGAGGTAGTCGGGAGTACCGTAAGTACCTCGACACCGCTTGGGCATCGCTCGCTGAAGCACAGACTGCCCTCGAGATCGCACGGGATGTGGGGTACTTGCAGCTCGCTGAGTATGGTCGCCTCGAAGCACTTGCCGTGGAGACGAGCAAGACGCTGTTTGGGTTACTGCGGAAAATCACGGAATCCGCATCGGGCACCACCAAGTCCCGTTAACTGTTCTCCCCGGTGCGTCTGTTGCGTCTAGCCTTTGCCGTGCCTGCTTCACTAGCTTTTCCTCATGTCTGTGCCCTACGACGTCATCATCATCGGTGGCGGCCACGCCGGCACCGAAGCCGCCGCAGCCGCTGCCCGACTCGGCGCTCGCACCCTCTTGCTCACGAGCAACCTCGATACGATCGGGCAGATGAGTTGCAACCCCGCCATCGGCGGCATCGCCAAGGGCACGGTGGTGAGAGAGGTGGATGCATTGGGCGGCATCATGGGCCGCGCCGCCGACCGCGCCACGATTCAGTTTCGCATGCTCAACCGCTCGAAGGGTCCCGCCGTGTGGGCCCCGCGGGCGCAGGCCGACCGATCGCTGTATCGCCGTGCCGTGCGCGCACTGCTCGAGCGCCTGCCTTCGCTCGAGCTGACCCAGGGGATGGCGGCGCGGCTGTTGGTGGAGCACGCGCGCGTCAGGGGCATCGAGACGACGGATGGTCGCCGCTTCCTTGCAAGCGCCGTCATCATCACTGCTGGGACATTCCTCCGCGGGCGGATTCACCTCGGCAAAGACACCCAGATCCCGGCCGGCCGCGCAGGGGATCAGCCATCGCTGGCAATGGCACAAGCCATTGAGGATATTGGACTTACAGTATCTCGGTTCAAGACGGGGACTCCGCCTCGCGTGGACGGACGCTCGGTGGACTGGAGCAAGGTGGAGCGCCAGGACGGAGAGAACGATGGCTATCGCTTCTCCTTCTACGAGCGCGTCGAGTTGCCGCGGCAGGTGCCGTGCTGGATTACGTGGGCCGGTGAGCCTGTAAAGGAGATCATCAAGGCTCACATCACCGAATCGGCGCTGTACGGCGGTGCCATCGCGGGTCGCGGGCCCCGCTACTGTCCGTCGGTCGAGGACAAGATCGTGAAGTTCCCCGACGCCCCGCGGCACCAGATCTTCCTGGAGCCTGAGGGGCTGGACACGCACGAGCTGTACGTGAACGGGCTGTCGACATCCCTACCAGTCCACGTCCAGCTCGAATTCCTGCACGCCGTCCCGGGCCTCGAGCGCGCCCTGATGACGCGTCCCGGATACGCGATCGAGTATGACTACTATCCCCCCGATCAGCTCACGCCGTGGCTCGAGACGAAGGCGGTCGAGCGGCTGTTCTTCGCGGGCCAGATCAACGGTACGACCGGATACGAAGAGGCGGCGGGCCAGGGGGTCGTCGCGGGGATCAACGCGGTGCGTCGGGCTCGTGGTCTCGAGCCGGTGGTGTTCGGTCGCGACGACGCGTACATCGGCGTCCTGGTCGACGACCTCGTGACCCGGGGGGTGGACGAGCCGTACCGGCTCTTCACCTCGCGCGCCGAGTTCCGGTTGCTGCTGCGACAGGACAACGCACTGCGTCGACTCTTTCCGCTCGCTGAGCGGCTCGGGCTCCTGTCGGACGACGAGCGGCGCACGGCGACCGGGCGACTGGAGGAAGAGGAAAGGATCCTCGCGCGCGCGCGCGACACGACGATCACGCCGCAGCAGGCGGCGCTCGCGTTGGCCGCGAGCGGAGGCACCCTGGCAGGGCCGGAACGCATCGCTACGGTCGCGCGGCGGCCGCGCGTGTCGCTCCGTGCCTTGCTCGAATCGGTCGCCGCTCGGGAGGACTCGAACCCGGAGTCGATCACGGCTGCGGAGATCGAGTTGAAGTACGATGGCTACCTGGCGCGCGAGCGGGATGCGGCGCGCCGACTCGCCGAGCTCGCCTCGTTCACTCTACCAGTGGACCTTCCCTACCCGACGTTCGCCAGTCTTTCGACGGAGTCGCGGCAGAAGCTCGAGCGGATCCGTCCGACGTCGCTCGCACAGGCAGCCCGCGTGCCCGGCGTCTCTCCCAGCGACCTGCACAACCTCGTCATGGAAACGATCCGCTGGAGGCGGCGGGTCGCATAGCACGTTTCACGTGAAACGATGCTGGTAACAACGGTTTCACGTGAAACTCTGCCGCTGTGTTGCATGTTCGCCGTTCTCCATTAGATTAGCGGACAACACGTTACATCATTGACTACGTAAGTAATTGCCGTAAAAGAACTTATATGCCATCACGCGTCATCGCGGTCGCTAACCAAAAGGGCGGCGTCGGCAAGACGACGACGGCAGTGAACCTCGCCGCCTCGCTCGCCACTGCCGAACGCAAGACGCTGCTCATCGACGCCGATCCCCAGGGGAACGCAACGAGCGGCGTGGGAATCGACCGCGCTGCGCTGCAGCACTCGCTCTACGACGCACTGCTCGACGGCCAGCCGCTCTCCGGAACACGCGTCAACGCCGTGCACTTTCCCTTCCTCGACGTCGTCCCCGCGACTCAAGACCTGGTCGGTGCCGAGCTCGAGCTCGTCAATCGCTCGGGACGTGAGACGGTGCTGCGCCGTGCGCTGGCCGACGTGAAAGATGAGTATCAGTACGTCGTCATCGATTGCCCGCCGTCGCTCGGCCTGCTCACCCTCAACGTCCTCACCGCCGCCGACGGCGTGCTCATTCCGATCCAGTGCGAGTATTACGCCCTGGAAGGGCTGTCCCAGCTCTTGAACACCATCAAGCTCGTGCAACGCAATTTCAATCCGTCGCTCGCGATCGACGGCGTGCTGCTCACGATGTACGACGCTCGCCTCAATCTCTCCCGCCAGGTCGCCGAAGAAGCGAAGGAATACTTCGGCGCCGGGATGTTCGCGGTCACGATCCCGCGCAACGTCCGCCTCGCGGAAGCGCCGAGCTTCGGGAAACCGATTCTCCTGTACGACGTGCAATCGGTCGGAGCCAAGAGCTACCTCGCCATCGCCCAGGAGCTGATCCGGCGCGTCGAGCGGGGAGCGCCCACCGTGACGAGGGAACCGACCGTACAACCGGAGGTCGCATGACGGAGATCGCTGCAGGTCGTCGCCGTCTCGGTCGGGGGCTCGAAGCCCTGCTCGGGCCCACGCGCGAAGAAGCGGAGCGCGAGGGGAGTCTGGTCGAGCTGCCGGTGAAGGACATCCGTCCCAACCCCCTCCAGCCGCGGCGCGAGGTGGATCCGACCGCGCTCGAGGAGCTGAAATCGTCGATTCAGCAGGCGGGGCTGCTGCAGCCGGTGGTGGTCCGGCCCGCGCCCGGGGGATCCGGATTCGAGCTGATCGCGGGTGAGCGCCGGCTGCGCGCCTGCCAGGCGCTCGGCTGGGAGAAGATCCCCGCCGTGCGGCGCGTCGTGGACGACCGCACTGTGCTGACGCTCGCCCTGATCGAGAATCTGCAACGTGACGACCTCTCGCCGGTCGACGAAGCCCGCGGCTATGAGCGCCTCATCGCCGAGTTCGAGCTGACCCAGCAGGACGTCGCCATCGCGGTGGGTCGCGACCGCTCGACTGTCGCGAACGCCCTGCGACTCCTGAAGCTGCCGGACGCAGTGCTCCAGATGTTGCACGACGGCCACCTCAGCGTCGGACATGCCCGCGCACTCCTGGCCCTGGACGACGCGCGGGCCGTCACCGCGTTGGCACGCGAGGCGACGGCGCAGGGGTTGTCGGTGCGCGACGTCGAGGACCGCGTGCGCGGCGGGCGCGCGCCCGAGCGTCGGCCGCGGCTCAAGCGGGGGCTCGCTCCGGCGCCGGAAGTCCGCCGCGTGGAGGATGCGCTGCGGCGCCGGCTCGGGACCGACGTTCGTGTCTCGCTGCGCGCGAAGGGGAAAGGGCAGCTGCACGTCGCGTTCTACTCGAACGACGACTTGGCGCGCATTCTCGAGCTGATTCTGGGCAGCCCCTTCGACGGATGAAGCCGAAGCCGCGTGGCGTCACGATTGTCGTCCACACCGACGGCGACATCGCGTCGAAGCAATACCGCCTGCCGATGTGGGCGTTCACGGCGGCGAAATGGAGCGCACTCGTCGTCGGACTGATGGTGGTGCTGTTCTTCGCCTTCGCCGGTCCGATCTTCCGGGCGGCGGCACGGACACCCGGCCTCGACCGCGAGGTTGCCCGGCTGCGCGAGGAGAACGGGCGCGTGCAGCAGCTTGCCGCGGCGCTCAATCGCGCCGAGGCGAACTATCAGTCGGTGCGCCAACTGCTCGGTGGACGAGCGCCGCGCGACACCGGAAGCGGAAAACCCGCGACGCCGGTGGTCCTGATGCACGCAGTCCCGGTCCGGGCCGCCCCGGCCGGCGTCCGGCGCTACGAACCCGGCCCTTCCCCGCCCAGTCACTGGCCCCTCGGCACCCTCGAGGGGTTCGTGACCCGCGGCAGGGTAGGGGAGGGCGACGCGCAGGACGGAGAGGCCCACGAAGGGATCGATATCGCCGCCCCGATCGGGACGCCGATCCGGGCAGCGGGCGGCGGCACGGTGGAGGCCACCGGGGCCGATGTCGCCTACGGCATGTTCGTCCTCTTGCGGCATCCGGACGGATATGAAACCATGTACGGACACGCCTCGCGCGTCCTGGTGCGCGAGGGGGACACCATCAGCGCGGGCGTCGTGATCGGTTTGACCGGCAACTCGGGACGATCCACCGCGCCGCATTTGCATTTCGAGGTCCGGCGCCAGGGGCAATCGCTCGACCCGCTCACCCTCGTCAAACAGGGGAACTGAAGATGGCGATGTTCACCGAGAAATCAGGTCTCTCCGCCACCGAGGCGGGGTTGTCGATAATCGGGTCGGGGATGCGGGTGGTGGGGGATATCTCCGCCGAAGGGGTCGTGAAGATCGAAGGCACCGTCGTCGGAACGGTGCAGGCTGGCCGCCAGGTGCTCGTCGCCAAAGGCGGACTGGTCGAAGGCGACGTCGTGACCCGGGAGGCGATCATCGGCGGCGAGGTGCGCGGCAGCATTCAGGCGTCGGAGCGCGTCGAGCTCCAAACGACGAGCCTCGTGCACGGCGACATCGCCACGCACCGCCTGCTCGTGCAAGAAGGGGGCGAGATCAACGGCGTCCTGCGCATGGGCGAGGGGGCCACTGAGGGAGCAGGGTCCGCTGCTACGGCCGGTGCCGCGCGTTGAAGGGCGGAGTTTGTCCACAGCTTGTCTACGCAGAATGTGGATTGACTTAAACGCTTGTGGAGTATCGAGATGGCAGCATCGTCCGGACGCACTGTACACATTCACTGTCTCTATGATGTCTTGATATTGTTTTAATACTGTCCAACATCCTCACCACCATCTAACCCCATGTTGCTCGGCGACATCGTCCGCTACAGCGACGATCTACTCAACGTGCGGGCGATCCAGGATGCGCCTGAGGCGCAGAACGGCCTGCAGGTCTCGAACGCTGGAACAGTTTCCCGGATCGCAGCCGCGGTCGATCTCACCGCCGCTACTGTGCAGCACGCTATCCGCGAAGCCGCCGATCTCCTGATCGTCCATCACGGGCTTTCCTGGAGCCGGTCGGGCAACGGCGACTCGTATTTGAGGCGGTTCTCCGAGCTGGTCCGGAACGGCGTCGCGCTCTACAGCGTGCACCTACCACTCGATTGCCACCCCGAGATCGGAAACGCGGCGGTGCTCGGTCGACACCTGGGACTTTCCATTAAGGAGCCCTTCGGCGTCTGGCACGGTCAGCCAATTGGGGTGCAGGGAGAGCTTGCCATCGACCGCGAGGCACTGGCGGGCCGGCTCTGCGAGGTGCTCGGCTCTACTCCGAAGCAAATGTTGTTCGGGCCCGCGAAAACGAAGCGCATCGGGATCGTCACCGGGGCGGCCGCGTCTCTGATGCGCCAGGCCGTCGCGGCGGGCCTCGACACCTATATCACCGGTGAAGGGAATCACCACACCTACTTCGAGGCCGAAGAGCTGCACTTGAACGTCTTTTACGGCGGTCACTACGCTACCGAAACGTTCGGGGTGCGAGCATTGGCCGAGCATCTGAGCGCGACATTCGAGCTCCCCTGGGTCTTTCTCGACCATCCCACCGGGCTATAACCGCCCGTGGTGTGCTTGCGGTGCTCGCCACCGCGGAGCTGCTCGCCATGGCGCCCTGGTTCAGCGCCTCGGCAGTCGCGCCCGCCCTCGCCGCCCAGTGGGAGTTGAGCCCCGCGGGCACGGCGGGGCTCACGGTCTCGGTCCAGCTCGGCTTCGTCGCCGGTGCGCTCGTCTCCGCCATCCTGACCCTGTCCGACATGTGGTCGGCGCGGCGGCTCGTGTCGGCGTCTGCGGTGGTGGCCGCACTCGCGACCGTCGGCGTCGCGCTCTCGCCCAGCGCGGCGGTCGGCATCACGTTCCGGTTCATCACGGGCGCCGCTCTCGCGTGCGTCTACCCGCCCGGGATGAAGATCGCCGCGGGGTGGTTCCGGGATGCGCGCGGCTGGGCGATCGGTGTGCTGGTGGGCGCGCTGACCCTGGGCTCGGCCGCACCGCACCTCGTGCGCTGGCTCGTCCCGGCAAGCCACTGGCGCGCCGTCCTTCTCGTCGCCGCGGCATCGGCGTTCATCGGCGCGATGCTCGTGCGTCTCGTCCCGAACGACGGACCGTACGCCGCGCCATCGCCGCCGTTCTCGTGGTCGGCGACGCCGCGCATCCTGCGCGACCGCGCGGTCTTGCTCGCGAACCTCGGCTACCTCGGTCACATGTGGGAGCTGTACGCGATGTGGACGTGGATGGCGGCGTTCGTGACGGCCAGCGAGACGGCGCGGTTCGCCGGCTTGCAGAGCAGCGCCGACGTCCGTACGCGCGCTGCGCTCATCACCTTCAGCGTGGTGGGCAGTGGAGCGGTCGGGTGCTGGCTCGGCGGGAAATACGCCGATCGCTTCGGACGCACGACCATCACCAGTCTCGCGATGGCGGTGTCGGCGCTGTGTTGTCTCGTTGCGGGGTGGTTCTTCGGCCGGCCGCTCACCGCGCTCGTTCCGCTGCTGATCGTGTGGGGGGTCTCGGTCGTCGCCGACTCGGCGCAGTTCTCGACCGCCGTCAGCGAGCTGGCGCCGAAGGAATACGTCGGGACCGCTCTCACGCTGCAGACGAGCCTCGGCTTCCTCCTGACGACCGTGACGATCTGGCTGCTGTCGCACTTGGCGGACCGCGTTGGCTGGCGCTGGAGCATGGCGGCGCTCGCTCCAGGTCCGATTCTCGGTGTGACGGCGATGCTGGCGTTGCGACGGCGGCCGGAGGCTGCGCGGTTGGCAAATGGCCGCCGCTGACGGCGATCACTAAGGGACCGTCAGCAGCCCCACCATCCCGGGTCCGAATTCATCCACGACTCTCGTGACGCCGGCCGGCACGAACCATTCTCCACCATCGATCCGGATGCTGAAGCGATAAGTCCCGGGTGTCAGGGGCGCCGGCAGTGCCCATGCCGACGTCGCTCCCAGAGCGAGCTTCAGCGGCTGCCAATCGGTGAAATCTCCTTCGATCTCGACGCTGTGCGCCCCCGCGGCGTAAATCACGAAGCCCCCGTCGTCCTGCAGCTCGGCGCTGGCCGCGGGCGGATCGTCCGAGCTCGGAGCCGAGTGATGGATCACCGGTCGCGTGATGCCGGGTAGCGAAGTGCGGCTGCGGCCCGGCAGGGCGGTGAGGCGCAGCGACAGCGTCAGGTATCTCCCCGCGACGCTGCCTCTCGTGGGATCGGTCGGGTACCGACCGCCGGCAAGCACCAGAGCGATCCACGGCCCCACCGCGAAACCGCCGCTCGCCTCGCCGTACACGCCGTGCCCGCCGCCGCGGCTCCACACCCGCGCGCCCAGCGAGCCATCGAAGGTGAAGCGGCCGTGGACGGTGCGCGCCGCCCCTTCGACGTCCGTGTAGGCGCTGTCGCCGACGCGGGTATAGGTCGCGTTGGCCAGCCACGTCGCCGTGAACAGCCGCGTCCACGCACCGGTCGAGAGCGCACCCACCGGTCGCTGCGCCTGGACGAACGATGTCGTACCGCTCGTTCCGCCGACCCAGGCGCCGGCGCGCCTGCCGTCGAAGTGCAGGCGCGCGGTCAGCAAGGCGTGCGAAAATCCGGTGAAGTCGCGGTATTGGCTCGCGCCGGCGAGGGCGGTCAGCTCAGCCGTCCACCGCCCCAGTGGCGCACTGAAGACCGATCCCGACATGTTCGCCTGCAGGCTGCGATTCCCGCTCGCGAACCGGAGATACGAGCCGTTGGCGAGGACCAACGTGCGTGGCGCGGCCCAGCGGAAGGAAGGAGATATGGCGGCGGCGGTGCTGGGGAGGAAACCGTCGTAATGCACGTTCGAAACGCCGAGATCGAAGTTCGCTTTGATCTGGGCGACGAGCCTCGGTGTGGCGGCGGAGAAGCAGGCCACGATGGCCGTGACCGCCCACGCGGGGCGCCCGGGGTTCACGGGCGGATCGTCACACGTTCACGGTTTGCGCGGGGTATTCGGGTTCGCAGCCGCATTGGTGACTTCGTGCAGCGTCGCGTCGACACGAACCGCTGCGGCCGCCGCCGGCGTCGCGCCCAGCGCGATGTCGCGCTCGACGGCGCGGCGGAAGTCCGCGATCTGGTCGTCGCGGGCGCGGGATGCGAGCGCCAGCACCGCCGCGGCGGCGGAGTCGGGCGGGACGCCGCCCGTTACGAGATCGGTGAGCGCGGCGAGTGCCACGGTGAGCGACTGCGTCCGTCGCTGACGCAACAGCGTCAGATCCTCCGGCCGGACCCCGGCGCGCAGGGCGCTGGCGCCCGCATCGAGCTCGGCTGGCGACGACTCCCGCCCCAGCGACGCCCTTGCGACGCCGAGCTCTCCAGCCAGCCGCCGGACGGCCGCGATGATGCGATCGGGCTCGGCGTGCTTGGCCGTGCCTTCGAGCGCGCGCTGTACCAGCGGCTCGACCGGCAGCCCGGCGGAGCGTGCCGAATCCATCAGCGCGCCGACCGCGGCAAGGGTGGTGCTGTCGAGGCGATGCTCGAGACGCGGATCCTGGGCACTCGCGGCGCGCGCCGCCAGCAGCGCAACGACCAGCACGAAACCCGACACACGGGGGATCGTCGTCATGCCTAGCCTCCCACGGTGACGACGGAGCTTGGCGACCCGAAATCATCCTGTGCCCGCGGCGCCGACGGATCGGCCAACCAGCGCGCCCCGTTGACGAGGAAGGCGTACCGGTGCCGGCCTGCCGCCAGCGGGATGGTGACGGTCCAGAGCCGTCCATCGCGCACCGCGCGCATCGGGGTAAGGCGCGCGTCCCAGTCGTTGAAGTCTCCGACCAGCGATACCGACTCGGCGCCCGGTGCCACGACCACGAATTGCACCGGCGTCACATCCGAGGCCATGGACTCGCCGCGCGCTGGGGCACGGGTCGGCAGGAACCACACGAGCAATGCGATCGCCGCCGCGAGGCCGAGACCGGTAATGGGTGAGATGACCACGGCGCGCGGGCGGCGCAGCCACTCCCAGGCGCCGGCGGCACGCGCCCCGAACCCCGGGGACGCAACGCGTGTCATCACCCGGGCGTCGAGCCGTGGGTCCATTTCGACCGGCTCGCGCAGCCGGTCGATCATTCGATTCAGGGTGTCGTCGTCGTGCTCAAACACGTTCGACCTCGCTCAGCAGGGCGCGGAGCTGCTCCCGGGCGCGTAACACTCGCATCTTGAGCGCCGACACCTTGGCTCCGGTGAGCTCCGCCATCGCTTCGTACTCCAGCTCCTCGACGTGCTTGAGGACGAACGCCTCGCGCT
>Ga0310811_10001991_pt1 | contig 25379 bp, 32 predicted proteins | sample YCmetagenome_FD_207642 | JGI IMG/M metagenome (GOLD analysis project Ga0310811, IMG submission 207642) | Soil microbial communities from experimental microcosm in Duke University, North Carolina, United States - YC | ecosystem: Engineered > Artificial ecosystem > Soil microcosm > Unclassified ... | reverse complement strand
AATCTAAGATGATATTCGAACTGGGGTGCTAAGAACATATACAAGAGTTTATATACGATAGAACTATGCGAGAGGCTATGCACAAAGTATCGCAAAGTATAAGCAACACTTATTAGAAGTCAATCATAGGCCGGAAGGTAATCACAAGTGAAGCGGATCAGTAAACATAACCGGGAATTAATCACAAGTGAAACAGATCAGTAGAACATAGCCGGAAGAAAGCATAACCGATAAACCGGAAAGGAGGATATACTAAATGGAGGAAATAAGCAGTGTTTAACGTTATATGAACAAGATATGAATGAAGAAGCTTTATCGTAACGGATCCGGTACGGATCTGACATCCGGAACTTCGGATGAGAAGCGCGAATGTATGGGATATGACAATACATATATTTAGCATCTACTTCAATGGTGAGCTTTTTTATGCCTATGAGCCAGACTATGATGGCTTTGAGAGCACGAAAGAGTCCATATAGCTCGATTTTGGCCTGAGAGTACTTTGACTTGCGCTCGTTCCATGTGATTGAGCTGAATTGTGCTGGGCAACAGTTGCCTTCATTGTCAAGTTGAAGCAAAATCCAGCCACACACGAGATAAGATGAGTCGATGGTGAGGATCACCTTGTTGGTTGAATTATAGTTGATGGGGCATATGGCAGGAGCCTTGGTTACTGCGGTTTTGAGGGTGTTCATGGCGTCCTGTGCTGAATTAGTCCAATGGAAGGGAGTGTTGTTGTGTGTGAGATCAGTGAGTGGATGTGAAAGGGCTGCATAATCCTTGATCCAATTTCGGACAGTTCCCATAGTACCTAAGAAGGCGCAAATGTCTGTCTTGGATTTGCAGGTAGGCCAGCTAAGAATCTTTGAGACTTTGGTCTGATCTGGAATACAGCCTTCATAGGTACATCATTGCCCCACAACCGTGACTTCCGGGATGCAGAGGAAGAGTTTAGTGGCTGAGACAGTAGCTCCCACAAGTTTGAGACAGTGGAGAATGTGGTTGTTATTGAGGCAGTGTTCCCAGACGAATCGTCGGATCCCGGTATTTTGAGGAATAGTCTCATAGCTGCTGTTTCCGAGTTCGTAGCGGGTATGGGGGCCAAGTACATTGACATTGTCCTGAAAATTTGGCGTGCACTCTATCTCATCCTGCAAAATGAAAGCTATGTCATTCTGGAAGATGGCCAGTGAGTCTGTCCATCCCTGAGGTAGGACCATGAGGCAGAAGGTTCCCAAGGGCGTCTGGAATGTCGTAAGGTTGCGAGAGTCTTCTGCTAACACATGATGATCAAACCCGACAAATAAATCCATCATAGAGTAGATCACTCGTCCAGCCGATTGTTCCGCAAAGAGTTCAACATAAGGCATTGAGGCAGCATCTTTGATGGTGATGGAGTTAAGGGGCTGAAGGTCATGAACTATATGCAATGAACCATTTTTCTTGGTAACACAGAACCATTTAGACTGATACGAGCTATTGGAGGCTTCATAGACTCCAGAGGCGATTTTGGATTTGATGAGGTTGATGACTTCGTCGTGGATACCAGGGGAAATGGGCGGCTGATGGTAAACCCACGGTGTGTGTTCTATGGTTGGATTAATGACTGGTGGAAAATACTTGTCTTTAAAACACCCTTTCTCTGATTCATTCCATGCAAGGGCCAACTCATTGTTCATCAAGACATGTGTGGCAAGCTTCTGCTATTTAGGCCAGAGGAGTGTGTTTTTGAAGATTCCTAGGTTGTCCATTCGTTCTTGAGTCAGCTGATTCCCTGGTATGAAGTTGGGTGGGTTGGGTAAAAGGGTAGGAAGAGTGAGAAGGGGGTCTTCGGGGATTTGGCAAATGATTCATGCGTGAGCTGGCATCATGGTAGCTACTGGTTTGACCTTGTTTGCGACTTTCTTGTAGGCAAATACGTGGTGGCTACTGTCATACTCGAAGGATTGGTGAAGCAGAAATTCAGAGAGAGAGGAAGGGTTGATTCTGTGAGCTGGATGTGGGGAGTGGTGCAATGGTGTGAGTCCTGATGATTTCGGAGGAATGAGAGGGCCGATGATGGTTGGCTCATTAGCAACACAAAGGGCAGCACTGGTGATGGTGAAGGATGCAGGGTGAGGCCATGGTCGAGGAAAGGTTTTGCATGTACAGCTGTTGTTGGAGTCTAAGGGGTTGTGGATGGTGATGAGTACTGAGTTGGCTGTCTCTGCTTTTGAGAGTTTGATGAGTCGTTGCCATGGCTGCCCAAGTAGGAGCCTGTAAGGCGCGTCTGGTACTACATACGCATGTGCCCATGTCTTGATCCCTGCTACTTCAATTTCCAGCATCTCTAGGCACCCTTTCATGTCTTGTGAACCTCCATTTGCCATTTGCATGTGCATTCGAATATGTTCATTCAAGGGTGCATTGGTTTTCCTCCATGCATCTTCACAGATTACAACTATTTCGGACCCCTCATCAAGCAAACCCATCTCAGAATGCACCCCATTTATTGTTACACGCAGTTTGCATAATGGCATGGCGTGCTCTACTTGGAGAGGTGTGTCATGGCTTTCAGTGGCACTTGCAGATATGGCTGATGATGAGGTTGGTTTTCTCTGCATGTGACAATGCTCTACCACTTCCCGTCTAAGGTCTGGGCTGATGGCTAGTAAGTCTGAAACAGTGAGGTTAGGTACCATCATGTTTAGAATGCTCTGGTAGACATGTTGAGTAGTGTCAGGGGATGCAGCTTTGGACTTGTAGGTGTATGCTGTGGTTTTTGGGGGTTGCGGAGCATTGGTGACTTGGGGAAGTGGCTGGGAATGATTGGGTGGATTAGTGATCAGGGCCTGGCTTGGCATCACTGACTCCTTCTTATCATTAGAGGGGGAGGCTGAGGCAGTCTGTGTCTTAGAGTGGGTGATCGCTAGGACGTCCTTGGCATCGTCTTACTCACAGTCTTCTACAGTAACAACTACCGCGTGATTCTCCGCAACTGGCTTGCACTGGAGGAAGTACATCTCTGATATGAATGCCGAGGATGTGACTGAAGGGGTGTTAGTGTTGTATCTAGAGTTGTCTTGTTGGGGTGTCAGATTTGCGCCTGTCACTGGGGTGGTAGAGACTTTGGGGTTTGCAGAGAGTCGTTCGTCCACTGCTTGCTGAATAGTGCCATTATTGTTACGCCGGATGTGAGAGTGGTCGGGGAACAGGAAATAGTTATTTTCCCAAATTACTCGGCCAGCGCAAAGGTATTCAGTGGCAGTAGGGCAATTGCGGATTAGGTGTGGGGATCCGTAGAAGAAGCAAGTCAGGTTGCCCTGAGGGGTATAGGAACGCTGGCCAGTAGGTCCTTGTTGGTGTGCTTGTGGGGGAGTCCAGGCTTGTGCTGCGGCTGGAGCTAAATAAACCAGGCATGTCGCAACCTGAATAAGCGACATCTCCAATATCTAGACCATGCATTTTCCAAGTGAGTTCTTCTACTTCGTCTATGGTGGACTTGACAGGCTGCTGAGGTGTAAATGATATGCGTTTGGTTTGAACTTCTCATTTGGTGTCCTTCTTTTCATCTTCATCATCCGAGTCCCATAGTTGCTGGCCAGCAAGTTTGGCTTTAGTGGGAGTAGGGTTGGTGGGGCAAGAGTCCCATATTGAGCGTAACTGACTAGCAATAGGATCATTTAGATCTGCATCAAATGCATTGTCCAAAAATACAAAGCATCCAGCTTTGAGTACTTTTTCAAAGTCGGTAGCTTCGGTGTGGGAATATGTTGAATCCTGGACTTCGAGTCATCGGTCAATAGCTTGTTGTGTAGTGGTGGGAAGTCCTTGCCAGAAATATCTGTCACGTTCTTGAACAGTGATCTTGTTATTGGAGACAAGCCAGTGTGCAATCAGGCGAAACTGCCTTTAGTACTGTAGTAGTTTGGTTTCTGTAGAAATGTCACTGTCAGCGCTGCTGAGAATGGCTTGTTTGAGATCTCTGATGGCATAGCAAAGCCCCTTTTCTGCTCCAGGGTATTGTTCAAGGATACTTGCTTTCAACTTTGTAAACTTCTTGCTCTCATAACCAGCAAGAGTCACCCAGAAGCGTTTTGTAGCTTGATCCACATATCTGATGAGTAGCTTGCATTTCTCAGCATCACTAAGTCCACATGCCTGCGCCAGATCTTCGAAAAGCTCAAAGAAATCTAAAAGATCTGATGTTTCCCTGCTAAAGTATGGGGCTCTGTTGGATGTGGGAGTGGGCATAGTATTGATTCCTTTGGAGATGGCGGACATGGCTGGAGTTGATGGGATGGCAGGTGTAGGTAGTGCTGGAGGTGGGATTGACGGAGGATTGGGGAAAGTGACAGGTCTGAATGTGAGTGCTTGGTTGGTGAGTTCGAGGCCGGGGATGGAGGTGATGGGTTTGATTTGTGGAGCAAGGCTTGACATGGTACAGATGGGCATTAAGGGGGATTCGAGATGAAGGGAGGATCATGTTTCCTCGATGCTGAGGTGGCGGCAAATTGGTGAATGGAATACTGGTTTGTGGGTCTCAACAGTTGAGACTTCTTCAAGTTTCTTTGTGGAGTGGGTGGCGTGCTTTTTGGTGAGAGCAGGAATGTGGGAGCACTTGGGTGCCAGGATAGGTGTCTGACTGGCATTTTCGAGTGCTAGTTGAGCGTTGGGGTGAATATACTTTGAAATTTTGGTATGGGGAGGTCAGGGGACCTGTCAAGGTTTGAAGGAGTCAGTAGACCACAGAGAGATCTAAAGAGTCAAAAGGAAGTTGCGCAGGGTATCAATTGATTCCCCTTGCAGTGGGCTCCAAATATGTAAGGCTTGTTCTGAGTTTGTTGGGGAATGCTTGATGAAAATGGACAATATTGGTTTCAGTAGCTGCTGTTTTCAGTAACTGTGGACTGGCTTTTCAGTGTTTCGCTTCGAGGGAGTATGATTCACTGATTCTATGAGAATTACATGGGGGTATACATACTATTGGGGCATGAGTGGCATCTATGGAAGGGATCAAATGTAGAAAGGAACATGAAGGGAAATGTGGCGTGGTCTTTGTAGATAATGGGAGTTTAGTGAGTAGAAAGAAAGTACCGAGTCAAAGCAAACATTGTTACATAATCATCAAAGATGGTGCTGTGGTGAGCATCCAGCACTGAAGGTGAAGCCTTCCTTACATTTGCAATGAAGCGAAGGAGCTCCTGACCCACACGGACAGCTTCAGGATGAGAATTAGAAGTCACACAATGTGTATTGCATTGGATGCTTACCTGCTGGCGAAAGCTCAGGATTGTCCTGTGAAAACCAATTGAAACTATCCAATAGATGATGTAGACAATCTGATGGAAAAAGCATACTAAGATGTTTGCACTCTTGTGCACTAGGTGGAGAGTTTTGGATGGAACATCCAACTGCAAAGGCGTCTTCAGCTGCCAGGATCTTGTGGGTTTTGGTTTTGGTTTTTATAAGGCTGTTTGTGTTGTATGTGTAGTCACGATTGACAGCGGTGCTCTTCAATAAAGTAGATAAAGTGTATTCAACTATAGCAGTCAACATGATGGCTTAAGTGTGCCAGATTTTAAACTATAAATAGAACTGATATAATACATCCAGTTGCATGCTTATCTAATGGGTATGGATGCTCAAGTACTAATGATGACTGTTCTGCTAGGAAGTGAACAGCTCAGGATTCCAATGTTTACCACTCAAGCGGATGGTCTTCAGACAGACACACAAGGAATAATGAGGCCTGAGGGAGGCTACAAATGGAGTAATTTGCTACAGCCAAAAGCAATGTTCTGTGGTACAGATATATTTGATTTGAATTCCAGACATTGATGAGAATCCCATTTACTCACAGATGAGAGTCTCAGGTTGTGGCATGGTATTGTACTCTGGATGACCAAGTCAAAATCTCATGAGTGTGCTGAAGAGTTGGTGAAGTAGAAGAGTTGAAGCAAGCATGATTTGGATGTATGTTAGTTATAGGAAAGCTTCACTAAATCCTTGTATTGAGTTGTAATCTTTCTGTTAAGGTCATACTCAAATGATATTGGATCCGAAGGGCTTCAGCCTCAGCTCATACACTGTGCCCCTTTCCCAGGTATAGCCCCATATTTCAGAATACTAAACTCATTGTATCTGAAGATCCAGATGGCTATAGTAGCATATCCGAAGGTCCGGACGACTATCATATGATATCCGGATGTAGGGACAAGTATTGTATACTTATCCGAAGGTAAGGAAAGTATCGTATTCCTATCCAGATGTAAGGAATAGTATCGTATACTTATCTGGAGGGTGTCCGGATATCAGATGGGTGTATAAAGGCTAGTCTAGACAAGTCTAAGACTAGAAACCAACAGAGTATAGACTATCCAAAGATAGAGGTGGATGCATTAGACTATCAGATGCAATCCTTAAGTCTCAGAGGGTGACAAGAGTTGATAAGACTCAAGTCTGGATAACAGAATAAGGACAATCTAAGATGATATTTGAACTGGGGTGCTATAGGACATATACAAGAGTTCATATACAATAGAACTAAGCAAAAGGCTATGCACAAAGTATCGCAATGTATAAGCAACACTTATTAGAAGTCAAACATAAGCCTGAAGTTAATCACAGGTGAACAGATCAGTAAACATAGCCAGAAGTAAGCATAACCAATATACCAGAAGGGAAGATATACTAAATGGAGGAAATAAGCAGTGTTTAACATTATATGAACGGGATATGAATGAAGAAGCTTATCATGACGGATCTGGTACGGATCTGTGGATCAGATCTGACATCTGGAACTTCGGATGAGAAGCATGAATGTATGGGATATGACACTTTCCCAATATGGCATCTTTCCCAAATGAGGAAGTGTCCCGACAACAGTGATATACATCCCTTCTTGCACTCTACTCATGTATGCTGATAGGAGAAGACTTTCTTTGCATGTGTCAAAAGTTGTGGGAAGTACATATTATTCAACTGCATGGCTTTCTTGCAAATGTACAGGGTTCTTACTACCAGTTGAAGGGCCACTTGCTCACTGCCATAGCATGAATTTGGCCTGTTAAAGTAATAGAAGGCATCATCAAATTTCAAGTTAAACACATAAGGCAAGAATGCCTAATTCACTGAAACCCCTAACTTTTGGCAAGTACACAAATGAACCTAGCTTTTTTCTAATTCTGACAGTTCTACATAACTACTCCACATTTTGGAATGTGTCAAGTCCCACTCCAAGTTTGAAAGTTGGGTTAGAATGCTGGGTCCAAGGCCTTGGAGCTGACTAAGTTGTGCTACTATGCAGGCTAATTCCTCACGATGTGTTATGGTTCTGACTGACTCTGGCTGGTGTGAAAGTGCTGGGGATGGTGGTGAGGATGGCAGTGGGAATGATGGCAGAAACAGTGGAGGGGATGGTAGTGGGAACAGTGTAGGGGATGGTGGTAGGAACAGTGGAGGGGATGGTGGTGGGAACAGTGGAAGGGATGGTGGTAAGGATGGTAAGGAAGGACATGGTTGGAGTACAAGTGGTGGTGGTAGTGGGTTGAATGGCACTGGTATGGGGCAGAATGGTACATCTTGCTGAGGAGTTTCCTGTTGAGTTACATAGAAGCAGAACTCATCAGGCTTCTCATTGTGGAGCACAGGCTGAGCCAGGAGATCTCCTGTCATAGCAATATTCCGGCTGTATTGTTGCTGGTGACTACGGTCATCCTGATGCATACATCTTGTTGCGGAATCGAAAGCAACATCGACAAATCTGAAGCTGTTGTCATGTACTATAATATATTGTCAGTGAATACTAGCATGATTTTGATCATCGGGAAAAAAATGTACCTTTGTGCATCTTTGATGACAACTATCACCATGAAGACTGTTGCAGGTAGTGCAGATGTAGGAGGTACCAGAGGAATCTAAATTCTGTTCCAAAGTATTTAAACCTAGGCAACAATTGCACCCAGCCTGCATGTAACATTACAAAGTCTGGACTTGTGCCAGGACCAAACACATACAACAATACTAGAATGGCAACATTAATCAGTTCAATCCAATTATGAACACTCTCGCTCCTAGTAGTACATCATAGTCTGATTGTCATCAGTAATTGCTACCATGCTGGAACTGAGGTAGATATTGTTGAGGCAAACATACACAAAAGATAAGAAGATGGGACCTACAGCTTGTAAGATGCTTCCATCTTCATCCACCATGGAATCTGAGTCACTAGGCAGTTCACAGTGTACGAATGGCAGACAAAACATAATGCCTGATCTGAGAAAACAAAGATGAAATCATGTACCTACCACCCATCTGTGACAAAGAGCCCCCAGAAGAGTGTGTGATGTTTTTGAAGCTCCTGTGGTGGTACTACTACTAGCTGCTGGTGGGCGCAATTAATATGATTTGACAGTAGTAGATCAAGATGAGTGGACTTAACTTGCACTACAACCTGGTTACATCTAGGTAAAGGCGTCAATATATGTACTATAAGAAACAAATCTTGATAACTTACACTCTGAGCCAACTTCATTGCAAGTCCCATAGATTGATTGTTGTGTCAAATCATTGAGATATGCCCATCTGCGCTGCCTGGGGGGGCCTGTCCAGTTCCCTGACAAAACATGTGCCCTGATTTTAACTGTTTCAGAACTCTAACACTTCTTTTCTGGTACAACAAATACAACCAGTCATTGAGTTAATAGAGTCCTTGCTGCAGAAACAGAAGGTAGCATGCTAGGCTGGGAGCTAACCATCCTGACAGAGTTCAAAACCTAAAGTCATGGGCTGGCGATTTTGTATCAACAACACAAACTTGAACCAAAATCCGACGTGTTGTCCTACAGTGCTCAGCGCTCAGTGGCATCAGCCACAGTGCTACACAATCGTTGAACTAAAAAGGCATAGAATCTATGCCTAAAACAGGATTATAGAAATTATGTTGGTCTGATCTAAATCTCGTGTATATTATATCTCTACATATTGTAAGAACAGAGTGTTTTCTGATTCATGCCAATGTCATGTGCATGCTCCACTCAAGCCCCTTTCATGCTCCAGTTGTGCTTGAGGCATTACTCGAAACCAGGAAAGGGGCAGCAAACAAAGTGGCGTGGGATAAAGGAGGCTTGGTCCAGTTGCTGTGATGTAACAAGTATTTGTACACTCCTTCATCCAGAATGCTAATCAGTTTTCACCATGGCTCAACCTCAATAAATGACAAGGTGAGTTTGATTTAAACATTAGAAAAAACTGATACAAGATTTTAGATGATTTCATAGTTGCCCATGCATTCTGGGTTAGGCAAATCAACACTAAGCAGAAATTCAGGATGAAAGCAAGAACCCAGTGACCAGACCACATCCTGCTCACAAAATGCCAGTAGCACCACTTGAGGCTGTATGCTCCACCAAAGGCAGTACTACTGGAGAAGATGTGTCTATGAAATGGATCTCAGGATAAAACTTTCGATAGCAGGAGTTACTACTTTGAGGAGGAATGCAAACTGCCGACGGACTTGGAGAGAGGTGATTATTTCAGTTTGCATGATGAGGTGTGAGGTGCCATCCCACATATTCAAACACTGTGTTAATGGTTTGCATCAAAGAATCCTTGGAGGCAGCGCTTATATCCAACAAGATGTCAAGCATCTCACTTATGTGGACAATTGCAATGAGGATGTTACCTTTTTGTTGTTCCTGATCATTATTCCATGTTTTTCTGGTGGATTTATGATACAATTTCTTGGCTTGTTTGCTTCTGTCTGCAATGCCCAGTGTCCAAAAATCAAAATCTCATGCCAGCTCATCAAACATGTCAGAGGCACAGGCAAGTATTACACAGTATCGATGATGAAAGCTTGGATTTACATACACTAATTCTTAGTCATCTCCTACATCAATGTCTGCTCAAACTTCCATGTCAAGCATCTACATTAGTCCCTGCCCCACATCTGTCTCCCTGTGCATCTCTACCTCAGTTTTCAACCAAGCGTTTCTCCCCCTCTCTATCACTGCCTGTAACACTATCTTCCCAAGAAAATAATCCCACTGCAACTACATTTGCCCCAAACCTGCATCCAGTGCCTCAGCCACCACAAGGTCCAAGGATGGTGAGGATGGCATATGACTTGCACAAAACTCATTGATATCATCTGTTCCTTGGATTACAGATGTCAAAGTATCATCACATTGGGACAAGATGAGATCCGCAAATGGACACAAGATGCATGTGTTGATGTTATGGGTTGGGCCTTAGCTTGCCTGTTCAACCCCAACCATGAGTGCAGCCTCAGAGTTTGAAGTTATTTTGTCAAGCTCAATGCTGTTCTTGACCACATTGCTCAAAAGAGGAATCTATGTCACACAGCACGCTGTACCCATACTTCCTTCAACCATGAGCAAAGAGACATGTAGTCTCAATCCTGTTGTTGAATGTCTGGCATTCTCATTTGTCTTTGCCATGGCCAAGGGCAAAATTTTTGACAACTGGTTGGTCATCAGGTGAGTCACCATGAGTGTTATCTATCAGTGCATTTATTTGATGTTAGAACTTCTGCGAATCTTTCATATACCAATACTCAGAAAGCTGTTGATGGTCACATTGTCATAGGTTGCTCCAGAACACAGTAATCAAGCAATCGCACACTGAACTGCCCATTGACTCGATATCACAGTCGATGTCTCCTCTAGTAGTGCTATCATGAAGTTGTTGGTGATTACAAGCCTGACTGCCTACATGGTGCTGGCGCTAAGCTTCACCCACCATCAACAAACTAGACTGCATACCTAGATGATCTGCGTGTTCAGTTATGAACACTCAGGACAGCATCAAACGCGAAAGCCTTTGCCCCAAAGCACTTCTGCTAGACATCCTGGTTCCCTATTGCACCTGGATGAGATATTCAGGTGTCTTGTACTTTCAGTATGGTGCGTCGTGGGAGCACTGGGAGCACCTCTTCCTATTGGACTCCATCAGCATCCAACATTGTATTTACTGCACAGGGATGTAAACTTCATCTTTCTGATCCCAACATTACAGATGAAAACCTGTGCCCTGCATTGGGTGTTCAGTTATGTCAGCACCCGCCAGTGAGCAAGCTTTTGATTAAATCAATTACCTTAAGATTTTATAGTGCTTTTTGCTCGTGCATTGATTATAGGTCTACTGAGGTTGTTTATCAAGCACCAGTGGGCGAAGCTTCCCAACATGAAGGAGGACTCCATCAACTCCAGCTATAAATGGATTGCCCTGCTGCCGCATTTTCTCACTTTGGTGTAAGATGTCATTATGGATCAAAGGTTTTTGCTTCTCTCAGATGTTAGAAAGCATTGTCAAATTTGTGACATGTAAGAACCACAGATCACAACTGTTACAATACGCTTACCCTATATTCATTTTCTTCTATTTCTGACATTGCTATTCATTGTATTACATCACAATTGCTAATTGCCATCGCTAGATGACTAAAGTCTGTACTAAGTTTCCTTTCTTGACCCATCGTTTCTTGCTATCACACACACACCTAGTTAGGCAGATACTTTTGCTTGTCGTACCTGCCCTAAATCCCTCTATGATTTACTCTATATATATGCATGTTTGTACTAGATAGTTTCCTTACTTTAATCTTACTAGGTTTTACCTGACGCTTGCATTACTAGACCAGACTCAACTCCGATGACTCTCTTTTGAGTCTTAGTTGTTAGAACCTATCCTAGTTCATCACAGTGTTCTTGAATGAGTTTTGTGAGTTCATCAAACACATCTGCCTCGACACAAAGCTTGCAGCAATATTTTTCAGGTGAGAATAGTGCCCACTCCTCCAGCAAGTGCAGCTGAGATGCGCTGAAGGGTAAGGCTCAACTACAGGGATGAAAAGGTGATGTTGGGTATGGGGGAAACTCTGCAGTAAGACCCAGGCGCGAGGTATATACTCGACCCATAGGACAGCTACTGAGAGGGAGAACCTCAGAATATGGGCAAGGGACTCTCTTGTAACAAGGAGGGGTGCTCTAAGGCGCAGGGAATGCAAAAGGCATGGGGAACATGAAAGGCGCGGTGCGTGTTATGTTTTACACGCACGGGTCGTTGTGAGCATGGATACGCAATAAATCCAATCATATACTTGGTACTTTTTAGAGTCTAACTATGGCTAAGGAGTGGGGAGTGTGCGAAGTGTATGAACTAAAAGTCCAGTAAGGTCTCTATATACTGTATCTATAAGCGCAAAGGCGCACGGTACTGAGCCAAATAGTGTGCGGTCCCAAGTAATTAGTATGTATGTAACTATATGTAAGGCACGCGCTCGGGTCTGAAGTGAACACTTTCATAGCAATTGAGATGACTTACCAGTAAATCAGCAAGGACAAGGGGCGGACAGGTGTGTGGAGATAGGCGCAAGGCGTGTGAGTGCACTAAAGTGCGTGCTCTGGATGTGGTGATTTGAGCATTGGAGTTCGAGCCTGTAGGACCTCAAAATCAATGGGTAGACATGATGTTCCTTACATCTCCCGGGGACTTGAATTCTGAGTGTCCCCACTCAGTCCCTTATAGCATGAGAGTCTGGACACAGTGAATATGGCATTAAAGGGGGAGTCAGGTGACTGTGTGATTAGAAGCATTCCCGTGGTTGTGAGAGAGGAAGCATATGTGTGATTGCAGGAGAAGATGCATTCCTGTATATAAGCGTGGGAGAAGAAGTGAATGTGTATCATTGCGAGAGAGGAAGTGAAAGCATTTGATCATGAGATAAGAAGCGCATGTGCAAGTGCAAGAGAGGAAGCATGCGCGCTATTGCGTGATCACTGATCTAAGCAGAATGTGTTGTTAAAAGGGGGGCAGGCGTGTTCTCGCAATCTTATTATCTCCTCTTCTTATCATCTATCATGCCTCCCTTCAATTTATCCCAGCTTCAATCTACCCCTACCCCTGAACCTGAGGCTCGGGCGCCTGCCCATGCCAAGGGCACGTCTACTGCAGAGGAGCCAACTGAGACCCCCACTGAGCGCCTGCTCAAAGGATGGGGCATTGTTTTGCAATCACTCGAGGCATGCGCGATGGCGGTGCCTGATCACAAGCCTGACCTGTTGGAAGATCAGGAGGTGTGGATGTGCGAGTGGGTCTCCGTGAAGGTAAGCGCGCTTGATCCTTTTGGCGCGTGCTTTTGTACTTATGCATCATTGTCAGAACAATCTAGAGGCGTGCACCATGTGCGTGACTGAATTAGGCGTCGAGTCATTGGATATGAATGCTGAGTATGTGGAGTTTCTGAAGAGGGGGCGCAGGGAGTATAAGGCACTTGAGGCAATTGTGAAGGGGTGGAAGGCAAAGGCGGTTGAGGATGTGCCAGAGGCGCCACCTAAGAAGCGTGCGATGCAAGCTTCTAAGGCAAAGGCTACTGACGCATCTGGAACTGATGCTAGCATTAAGGTGAGTTTGCATGATTTCCTTCTAGCACTTTTACTGAGAGGTGGTGCACGTTTAGTGCGCAGTTGAGTGCATGTCTTTCACCACTCCCCCTCCGCCTCCTCCACGCTGCGTGCCCTGCATCTCTAGAAACTTGAAGTGCAAAGGCGCGCCTGGTAGGCAGTGTGCTCAATGCAACGTGTCCAAGCGCACTTGCAATTTCTGTAAGCGCCTTTACTATATTTCGCGTTTTTGGCACACACTGATATTTGTATAGCTAGGCCTAAGAAGGGATTGCCTAAGCGCACCACTGGGGAGACATCTGTGAAGGAAACCATGTCCTCTGTAGTGGTCAATAATGATGGCACCTTTGATGGATTCGACATGGAGGTGGAGGTCTTTGATGGCACGCCTGGAGAAACCTCCCCTAGTGCTAAGGGTAGCGTGTCTAAGTGCGTGCTCAGTCCCACTGAGTCTGCACCCCCCTTCAAGGGCAAGGGTAAGGCCAAGGATACTGAAGAGGAGTTGGAGGATGTGGAAGAAGAAAACGCATGCTTGCATGCGTCTGTCCTAGGTATGCGCCAGTATGCGTGCGCCCAACAGGCTGACATGTTGGCCTTGTCCAACAAACTCTTCAACATGTCCCAGGAGTGGGCTGACTTTGAGAAGTGCGCCAATGCTGCGCTTAAGTGATTTTACTATATCATCCTGTGGCCTGCTCTTAGTGCTTTGTTGTAACATCATTTCTTGGTAGCGCGCTCAATGTATCACCATGTCCTTGTCCTTTGCTGATTTACTGGCTGAAAATTAAGATGATAACAAATGAGTGAATTAAGGTGCAAATGAAAATAATAAGGTGCAAATGACTATATGATGATAATATGAGGGCACGCGCAGGGAAATGCTCCATGCGCACGATGGGTAACCTTATAACATTGAAGAAATTATTGCGCGCTTGATTATATGAGGACGCGCATGTTAGGGAATGATAGGAAAGTATTATGGCGCGGCGTGGCGTGTGTGTTGCAAGGGAAACTCGGTGTCTTATATACATATAGAGAGACTGATTAGGCATATTGTGGTGAGATGGTGTATGATAGGACTATTATGGGTATTGCGTGGGTGCGCATGAATGAAATAAATTGTGATGGGGTTGAAATGCGGGGATGAATATGTATAGCGCACCTCATCCATTAAGCGCGCCTTCTGGGTTGTCCTCTTCTGGTTCTACGGTTTCGCTCGCCTCCATTTCATCTATGCTTTTGTTGTCAACACCCATCATCTCGGTGACTGATACGCGCTCGTTGCAGCATGGGTAGTATGGAATAACGTGAAATGTGGCGAAGGCGAATCGAAGTTTGGATATGGCGCCGTCTAATTCGGCCAACATATATGATCCTCCCTTCATACGACATACTACAACCATTGGCCCAAGATAGTGTGGCTTCGTCTTCTTGCTCAACTCATATTTGACCTTTGAATTGTGTACCAGGACATAGGTGCCTGGTTGAAAGTCATGTGATTTGATGTTCATGTGAAAGCGCCTTTCAAATTCACGTATTGATGTAAAGCGCGCTGCTACAACCTTTTCTCTAATAGCTTCTAAATCCTCTGTGCGCTTCTGCAATTGATGTGCACGTGAAGCTATCAGCTCGGTAGTCATTAGTGCACCTCGGCGCTTGAGGGGCGCGAGGAACGTTGCTTCAGCCAAGTCGAAGGGAAAAATCGGTTTGACACCATGTATCATGAAATATGGCGATAAGCCCGTCGCCTTCTGTATGGTTATGCTGTAGGTATCACAACCTGGCTAGGCACTAGCTATAATAATGCAAAACCAGTATAAGTGAGTCTCAGCTCTACCTAGCTGCTATACTCGCAGAAGCAAGAGTGTTCGACCCTAAAGGGGACACAAGGAAAGTGAAGATCCACAAGTAAATGGTGATCAACCCTGATCAAATGCGGTGAAATGCGATGAAACACGAAATGCACTGAAGGCGCGTGTGGGAAAGCGAAATGCGATGGTCGCACGAAGCGTGGGAAAGTAGCGCGCAAAGTGCGCAAGTGTAGAGAAGATGTATAAATGATGCTGGGATCTGAACTGAGGCAAGGAGGATGGATGCTGGATGGATAATAGACGGATAATGTGATTGCCACTAGCTATAGACGGATGCTAGGGACTACAACAATGGATACATGCACTGCATGGAACTAACTGGTGATAGATGGTGACTGCCAGAAGCTAAGTTGTCAAAACAGACATGGCAACCCTAAGTCACACATAAGCACCTTCCCAGGGCTCGGGAGCTCTCTCAGTATGTAAGTGAGGTAAAGTAAGGGTCCATAACAAAATAATAATCATACAATGCCAAACATAGTCAGATATAGTAATAATGGAATGCGATGCACCAAGGAACTGGCTGGACAATGGATGGATGCTCCTGTGATGATGCACACTAAATCGCAATGGAATGCGAAGATGCACGATGAAACGCGAAGATGCGCAATGAAACGCGAAGATGCGCAATGAAACGTGAAGATGCACGATGAAATGCAAAGCTGCGCGATGAAACGCAAAGCTGTGCGATGAAACACAAAGATGCGCGATGAAATGCGAAGATGTGCAAGCACAGGAATGCATTGCACGAGTGTGGGAAAGTGTCTTGAGTCTGGCGCGTTATTGCAGGGAAGCTGCACATAATATGTGGAATCGCTCTACACATGATGGTGATGTTGTGCTGTGAAGCCCAGTTGTTGTGAGCCGTAAAATAGGCTAATACCAGCCTGTAGAGAATTGAGTCTCTACAACATGTTCCACCCAAAACACTGAGTGTACCACTTGATTCCAGCACGTCTCGTCTCCTTCACAGGTCTTAATGATGGCTTTTCAGATGTCGCGATGCCGCCTTTTGACTATACCGTTGGCTTGAGAATTATAAGGCGAGACGTGTATCGGGTGAATCCCGTATTTGCACGCGAGCTCATCTACTGTGACCTTATATGCGGGCGCGTTATCCATTACGATCTCGGTGATTTGTCCCCATCTGCACAAGAGTTCTTCGAAAATAAAGGTGCATAGTGTGTGAGTGTTCTCCTTGTGCAACATGCGCCATTCTGGGTATGATGTAAGCGTGCAGCGCGCTTGTACGAGATACTCGAATCCGCCTGCTTTAGGCATCTTCATCGTGTCAATGTGCACCTTCCAGAATAATCCTCCTGGTATCAGTACAGTGGGGGGATATGCAGTTTGCACGTTTGCTGGACTTGGCACTCGTGGCATGTCTTTGCATACCACTTGATATCCTCTATAATGTGCGGCCACCAAAAGCGCGAGCTAATCATATAGTTTCCCTTGTGCCCTAAATTGTCGTGTGCTTCTTCAAGGACTCGGTATCACTTACTGGGGGGTAGGACAAGTTGGTGCTTGCCATGTGCCTCTCTGCACCATAGCTTATCTTCTAAGACAAAGAAATGCGCAGCCTGTCTTATGAAGGTTTCGAATTCCTCATCTGTGAGATCCAAGGGCCTCTTGTGCGTAATCAAAAAGTGCTCGATGCTTGTCAATAGCGCGTCTTGCACATGCGCTTGTTCTGAGCACGGGATTTCTGGCTTGGGATCTTCTGCGCAGGTAGTGTTGAAATACATGTGCAATATAGGCACGTGCACAGTTTGCGAGGTGAAGCATGTGTTATGCATGTCGTGGTGTATGTCTACGCATTCGCCATATATGCGATCAGTGTGATTGTTCAAAAGCGCGATAGAGAATGAATAAGCGCGGTCTATCCAATCTTCATAATCGCCATCTTCCATAGGGTCTTCTTCTACTGGTGGGTGCCTTGAGAGGCCATCGACGCCTTTGTGTTTTAGTGTGGATACATGTACGAGCTTGAATGAGAATAAAAGAATCCCTGCGATCCATTGATCAATAGTCATGTTTGGCTGCAAGTCGGGATTATTGATCATCCCCTTGATGTACTTTGCGTCGACTTCCACTGTAAGGTTCTTCACGCTGAAGATGAAAATGTGCACCACACGCAACACGCGAAATAGGCTGTATAGTTCCAACTTTGCTTGGGAATAGTGACTCCCTACTTCAGTAAGCGCAATAGATCCGAATCGGCTTGGGTAGCACTTTCCATCCTCACCTACTTGTAACAGAATGAATCCAATAGCGATGTTCGAGGTATCAATCGCTAAAATGACTTCGCACTTGCTCGTGTAATCTAGGTGCTTAAGTGTGGGTGAGCTTAATACCGCATCCTTGAGAATCTGCATGGCTTCGTGTTGTTCTGCGCCAAATATGAAGGGCGCGTCCTTCTTCGTAAGGTTAATAAGGGGGCGCACTATGCATGAGAAGTCGCGAATGAATATGCGCAAAACACCGCAAGTCCCCAAAAATCTGCGCACTTGCGTGTGGTTGGTAGGCTCTGGCCAGTCGCAAATTTTCTGGACCTTAGATTCTTTGGGCACACGTCCTTCAAACATGCATTTATGCCCTACAATGGTAGTGGTAGGCGCCACTAAAATGAACTTAGATGCGGATACGGTCGTGCCTACGTTCTCCAAGCACTGTAGAATGCAGTTGATCACGATGCAATGTTCCCATATGAAGCGACATATGCCTGGGTTATCAGGTATGGTCTCATAAGTACCATCCTCGTGCTGATAGCGCGTTTGCACAGATTTGACTGGGACATCGTCTATGAAGGGCAATGTGTATTCTGGGATCTCATGTTGCAAAATGAAGGCAGTGTCGCCTTGATACACCTGAATGGCATTGGCGTGGCCTTGTGGGAGTGTAGTCAAGTGATGTGGTCCCAAGGGTATACCAAAGGTAGTCAAATCACACAAATCCTCATGAAGTGCGCGCTGATCATATCCTGAGTACAAGTCCATCATACTGTATACCATGTAACCTGCGAATGATTCTGCAAGGTGTTCAACGAACGGTGGGAGTGATGCATCACATATAGTAACCGTGTTGAGTGGCTGGAGGTCGTGCACTAAGCGCAGGGACATTCCACCCTTCTTTACAATGCAAAACCAGCACGATCGATAGGCAGCTGTTGAGGGCTTGTACACGCCTGACGCGATCTTTTCCTTTATTATGCGCACTACCTCTCCTAAAGTAGCTGGAGGAATAGGAATATTGCACTGCGACCAAGGCATATGAGAGATTGTAGGGATCTTATATGGCGGAAAACATGTCTCGTTTAGGCGCCCTTGCTCGGAGGCATTCCAAGCAAAAGCGCACTCGTGCGTGTGCACAAGCCATTGCACTAACTTGAGTTCTTCTGGCCATAGCCATTTGGCGGGATCAAGATCTAGTTTATCTGCACGCTTGCGCATAAAGCGCGCACCTGGACAAAACTCTGGGGGGCGAGAGGGCAGGGGGGGTAAACCAGCTAAAGGGTCAGTGGGTAATTGGTGCACTACCCTATACTCTGCAGGCATAGCAGTAGGCACAGTTCTGACTTTCTTTGCGACTGGCTTGTATACTAGCGTGTGACGTGCGGGGTTGAAAGCATAAACAGAATTAAAAGCATTGATTGACGCCTTATCTAGGACAGAATGCGTGGATGTAAGGTGCACATAATGCGCGGAGTACTGCGCATTGGGTATAGCAAGTGAATGAAGTGTAGGCACTTGGAGCATATATTGAGAGGCGCCTTCTGCACGTGTTAGGCGCTAAGCACAAAAAGGAGCATTGTGTCAGCAAAATGGGAAAATATGAATTAGAATGCATTAAAGAAGGTAGATGGAATAATGAGTGCGAATGTGCGCCTCCCTGCGAGTATTGCAGATCATCAACAATTAAAAATCCTCCTCTTTGGAAACATCTACCTGCATGCTATTGGTGCACTTTGATTCTTTGGGCTGAACGCACTTGACCCAAGGTAGGGTAGGGATGCACAACTCCTTATGCACGTTTGGATTGGTTAACAGAATATCCTGTTTGCCATTGGGTAGATCGAACATTCGGCATGAAGTTAGCTTGAAGAATGGGCGCCCTAAGAGAACGTCGAAGTTCGCGCACATGGTCACTTGTACTTGGAAGTACATGGGTCCCGCACCAAAGTCGAGCGGGACATTCTCGATCACACCTAATGTTGAGTTACACGTCATATTGACAGACTCCATATTGAGACTGTGATCCAATCTCAGAGGGACTCCTAGCTCTTTCCATACCTCCCTAGGCATGACAACTACTTCAGCGCCTTGGTCCAGGACGCATGTGAGCGCGCGCCCTCCTATGGTAGTTGAGCGTATACAGCGCAAAGGCGCAAAGTGATCCGTGACAATCTTGCCATCATTGCTTTGTAAGCACACACCTTTGTATTGCTTGAGCCATGCATCTGTGGCAGGCTGTCCTGATAGTTCATGCACTGAGACCGCACCTACTGTAATGCGCTTCTTCATTGTGAGGTCGCGGAAGTGTTGCCTAACATCTGGCGAAACTGCCAATAATTCTCGTACGGGGATATTCAGGTTGGAATCGAGGAGAGACGCTCGACAATGCGCTTGTCAGCCTCTTTGTCTTCTAATGCGAATGCGTAGCAATAGGTAGTTGATTGCGCAGTAGGCACAGGTAGCAGAGGTGTGGGTAGTGGTGGCGTAGAATTATTGGTGGATGATGGAGCTGATTGCGAGGGTGCAGGCACAGCGCTTTTTGGTGCCAAGGTAGTTCTCTCCATAGAATTGTTAGTGACAGGTACATTATGCGGCGCAATTTTTGCGACCTCCAATCCTTTGCCTTTTGAACTCAATGCTTGGACGTCTGGCAAGATAATCTCATCCTCAACTGTCACCTGTTTCGAGGTGGGCTGTGGGCATGGGCGTGTACTGGGCAATATCTCAACGCCATCAAAGCGCACCGTCTTTCCCTTCATGCTGCATTTCTGCTCGCGCTTTGCAGTGACATATGCTAGCGCTTCTTGCATCAGGTTCACGGTCTCATCTTCATCACTTTCTTCTTCATCTGGGTGCGTGATCGTGTGTAAAAATGTGGAGGACCTTACCTCGACTATGGCGTCAATCTCTGAATTGGCGTGGTAAAACAACCCTGCTGTCACGCCTTCGCTCACCCTTACTTCTTGCGTAGCGTGGTTGGCATAGTATCAATCGAGTTTGTCTTTCATCAATCCATGCCCAGGAATAAAATCGCCATTGGGTAGAACGAGTTTGCACGTTTCCTCATGGACCTTGCATTTCCCCGCATCTATGTACCTTTGTCTTTCCAGACAGTGCGCGAAGAAGTGTTCAATACTGCCGCAGAAGGCGCAGTCGTTAAAGCTAGATGCCTTGCACCTATATTCGTGCTTTATGACTGTTCCTGGCATAGGCATCTGTTCATGCACGAAAGGCACTGGAGGAGTGAGCGTTGGTATCACATCCTGTGCATTAGGCGTGGAGGTTGGTGGAGGCGCATTTGCTGGTAGTATGAACTGTCCTGCATCATATACTTGCATGTACGGGTATGGATCTTGAGGGTAGTGATCTGGGTGCTTGATCATAAGGTGCGTTCGGATAGGCACCTGCGCCTCACTAGGGATACCTTCCATGAATATACGATCACGCTCCGCTTTTCCAATACAATCCTCGTTTAGTAGCAGCTGCATAATTTTCCTAAACGTGTGTAGGTAGGCGCTTAGCTCCTGGCCTGAAAACATCAGCTTTTGTGTGTATTCGCATGCGAGCGCTTGTAAGTCCACAGGCGCGTATTGCCTTTTCCCATCCCATCCCAGATACATCACTTTGATCTCTTTCATGAACACATCATAATTACTCGTCTGCACTTCAGGTAAGCCTGCCCATAGTTCTCGGTCCTCGCGTTCAAGGTACTTAATTATTCCCTTGATTTTATCGAGCCCCTGCAGTCCTGCTCTATCCGCACATTCTTCATACACGTCAATGAACTTGGCGAGCATGTCCGACATCCCATCAAATTTAGGCACATGGTCAGTACTGTGGAAGGGCATCTCGTAAGGTGTTGTAGACATGGTGGAGTGCTGTGCTATTGTAGGTGCAGAGGCGATAGGCTTAGTTGATGTAGGAGGCGCATATGTGAAAGGGAGATTCGAGAGGATCTTTCCTCCAGGAATTGAGTTAGGCGTGTGGGGCGTTTCAAACGACTCTTGTTTGATCTCTGGTGTGTTTCGCTTGGTTGGCATAGTTATGTGCGTGCATTCTATTGACGCCTGAGGCAAAGTGTTACTCTGGTCGGATAATTCCGTCAGGAGGGATAAGCTTGAAGAAATGAAAGGCAGCTCGTTTGGCATATGGAAAAATGCGCTGGGCAGTTGGCTTCTTGGGTGGTCCACGGCTTCAAACTCGTCTGACAAGTCTTCCTTAGTTGAGTCTTCTGGTGAAGGTGTGATTGGTGATGCGGGTTGCAGGTGTGTGCACTCTATGAGCGATGCGTGTGGGCGCGGGGGTTCAGATACGTTATGCGCGCATATGCATGAGGCGGGAAGGAATAGAGGTCCTGGAAGCATGGATTCTATCACTTTATCAAACACGGCGATAGCATTTTTGCACGCTTTTCTGCGATCATTGGGCCTGAGTACCCAACCTGTTGTCTCAGAAGTGTCCCTCATGGTGGGCTCCATTTGAAGGGTGAGGCTCAACTACAGGGATGAAAAGGTGATGTTGGGTATGGGGGAAACTCTGCAGTAAGACCCGGGCGTGAGGTATATACTTGACCCATAGGACAGCTACTGAGAGGGAGAACCTCGGAATATGGGCAAGGGACTCTCTTGTAACGAGGAGGGGTGCTCTAAGGCGCAGGGAATGCGAAAGGCATGGGGAACACGAAAGGCACGGTGCGCATTATGTTTTACACGCGCGGGTCGTCATGAGTGCGGATACGCAATAAATCCAATTGTATACTTGGTACTTTTTAGAGTCTAACTATGGCTAAGGAGTGGGGAGTGTGCATGTGCGAAGTGTATGAACTAAAAGTCCAGTAAGGTCTCTATATACTGTATCTATAAGCGCAAAGGCGCGCGGTACTGAGCCAAATAGTGTGCGGTCCCAAGTAATTAGTATGTATGTAACTATATGTAAGGCACACGCTCGGGTCTGAAGTGAACACTTTCATAGCAATTGAGATGACTTACCAGTAAATCAGCAAGGACAAGGGGCGGACAGGTGTGTGGAGATAGGCACAAGGCGTGTGAGTGCGCTAAAGCGCGTGCTCTGGACATGGTGATTCGAGCATTGGAGTTCGAGCCTGTAGGACCTCAAAATCAATGGGTAGATGCAATGTTCCTTACAGCACGATTCAGATGTGGATGGACATTAAGCACCCAACACTTCTCCACCTCATCATGCAGTGCACTGATTGCATCGACAAACTGGGTAAAGACCCATTCACACATGTCCAGGATATTATGCACAAGGAATTTGGAGTATGCTGTCGAGAGGGATACCAGGGAGCTGATTAATGAGGCAGACATAATTGACAATGTAGGGGACTCAGGCCATGTCGGTGATGCAGTCCATATACTGATATCCAAGTTGCTATGGCCACTGGCAGCATCATCAAGCTCTGATTCCTTATCAGAGTCTGACTTGTCTTCATCTAATAGCTGATCTATCATAAACTCAATTAGTTCCATGTACCATTGTGAAAGATACATTTAGCTAGGCTGAAAAGACTAGTTCCACTTATCCTTATATGCAAGGGAAGCTGAACCACGAGGACTTAATGATCTATAGCAACCTTATATCAACCTGACAGCAATAGTGCTCTGAATAAAACTAAGACTAGTTAGGGCGCTGAGTTATGTAAGGGTGCGAAATGAAGGAACACGATGGGGTGCGACTTGTGGTTAAGTAGCGTGCTGGCAGAGGATGTGGAAATAGTGGTGAGCAGGTATTGACAAGCAATCCACTGGTGGAAAGCATGTCAAATAGAAGAGCGTGGGTATTGGCAAGCAATGTGCTGGTGGAAGACATGACAGTAGAAGGGAGCAGGTATTGGCAAGCAATGCACTGGCAGAAGAAGTGCCAATAAGGGTGTGTGACTTCTGGCAAGCAGTGTGCTGGTGCAAGATGCGACAATGGAAGAGCACTGCTATTAGTGAGGAGTGTGCTAGTGGAAGAAGTGTGATGACTGAGGCGTGTGACTTATTAGGTGACAAGTGCAACCTTGTGAAAAAGGGAACCTAGGTAGTAGTGCACGATTGAAGGAACTCAAGTAGTGCACACAGACACAGAGAGGGCAAGGAAATTGATGATTGCACAACACTATAAGAACTACTAGGTGACTCCACTATATGACCGTTACCCGCAGGAAGGGGAAGTAAGTAAAAATTATCTACTGATGGTCCTTATATTATAGTGTGCAAATATGTGGAATGCATAGGTGAAACTTGTAGCAATGTAAGCATGGAGCATTGTATCTGTAGGTAAATGGAGAACTGGTGCTGCACAACACGAGGATACATGTAATAAGACCTGCACCAATAGCTTTTAGTGACAATAACAATGGGAATTGACGCACCAGTGGAGGTAAGCGGACATAGACAGGACATGGGGGAGCACGATACTGATGTCAGACTGAATTCTGCATAAGTGCATGACAAGTGATGGCAGTCATGGGAATTTGTTCAGTCTGTTAGCTCCATTGTGATTATCAAGGGAAAAGTGGGTGTAAGTGCTGATATCCACCCAGTGCTAATGTGATTGTCACATCGTGCAACAGTAAGATCATCTTTAGTTTGTTTGAGGCTGCAAAGTAGCTTCTTTTGATCCAATTCATGGGGCATATTGATGGAGTTGCAGAACACTAGCAGATCGCGCAGATGGTACAAAGCTTAGGGTTTATTTGTCAGTGTCAGAGCTTCAATTACTACCAGCAACTCACAAATTTTTGATGTTCCAGATTCTATGAAGTCAACTTTGAGAACCACTAATGTCAGGGATATTTTTACCATTATTTAATGCCCGAGTGATGTGCACCTCATTCTCACATAATCCTAACCTAAATAGCTTGGTATTCCCACCCAGGTGCAACAGGCTAGTTAGCTAAGAATACATTAATACCCTACACTGCCAGTATTTAGCTCACTAAATGCTGAATATTTAGACTTTGGAGAAACAAAGCTGTCAGCGGCAGGCACCGTATATTTGGCCATCACAAACATACCATTCTAGGCAACTACACTTGCAGCTGTTGTCAGCAGCATCCAAAACCTTCATGCTCATCATTGATGACAATGAGTACCATATTCCTCTTAATTTATAACATATTTTTACAGAACTTTTCATTATAAGGAACTGTTGATGGTGTAATGAGTGTGGTTAAAGGGTTTGAGGGGGTCTGGGTTGCAGTGGGGGACATGATACTTGCATCAGGGGAAGGAGCAGCTGTAAGTTGGGCTGTCTTCTTCTTCCTTGGGCCACAGGGAATACCCTTGTCCTTCTTGGGAGCACGCAGTCTCTTCTGCACTGGAAGTACAGCCCCCAAGCTAGTGGTGACTATGTTGATGGGCTCAGTAGCCTTCCACTTCGTCCCACACTTGGAAGTCGCTTCAACAATTGCATTGCTCTCAGTCTCAGATAGCGCTACACGATCATTCCCTGTCCCTCCTGCTCCCACTCCCTCATCCTCATTCTGTTCATTGATGTTAGGCATGTCTTCAGTTGTGTGCCCATTTTGCTTTGCTAATGCCACTTGGAAATGCTTGTTTGACCATTGGTTGTACTCAGCATCCATGTCATATCCCATACATTCGCGCTTCTCATCCGAAGTTCCAGATGTCAGATCCGATCAGATCCGATCCACAGATCCGTACCGGATCCGTCACGATAAGCTTCTTCATTCATGTCCTGTTCATATAACGTTAAACACTGCTTATTTCCTCCATTTAGTATACCCTTCTTCCCGGTTCATCAGTTATGCTTTCTTCCGGCTATGTTCTACTGATCCGTTTCACTTGTGATTAATTCCCGGTTATGTTTACTGATCCGCTTCACTTGTGATTACCTTCCGG
>Ga0310811_10001990_pt1 | contig 25381 bp, 21 predicted proteins | sample YCmetagenome_FD_207642 | JGI IMG/M metagenome (GOLD analysis project Ga0310811, IMG submission 207642) | Soil microbial communities from experimental microcosm in Duke University, North Carolina, United States - YC | ecosystem: Engineered > Artificial ecosystem > Soil microcosm > Unclassified ... | reverse complement strand
CGGCTGCGCCGGCACCTGCGAGCGAAAGCGCGCCGGCCGTCCCAGCTACACCGGCCGCGCCGGCAAACACCGCGCCTAGTGCGCCTGCCGTGCCTGAATCTGCGCCGGCGCACGGGGCCAACACCGCACCCGGAACGACGCCCGCGCCTCAACCCGCCGCGCCCGAGGCACCGGCCAGTTCACCGACAGGCCAGTAGACGAACGGCTCAACCGACTCGTCTTGCGGGCTGGGACGGGGGCAGGCGCTGCAACGCGCGCCCCTGTCCTCTTATCGCGTTGCTGCTCAGGAACCGCTCACACCCGTGGCGGCTCCCACTCCGAAAGCGCGTCCCAATACCCGCCGTGCATCGACGAGCGAGGCGCGAGCGGCGCGGGCATCTGCCGCGAGCCGAATCATCGCGCTCAGTTGCCGAGGCGCCTTCGCAAGCTCCATGAGAATCGGCATGAGTGCCGTCGTGCCGTCGTCGCGCAACCCCGCCGTTGCCGCGGGGGGCAACGATCGCCACGCCGGATCGACGATCACCCGACACACGGCAAACGGCAGACCACGCGCATTGGCCATGGCAGCGGCGGTATGCGATTCCATATCGACTGCCAGTGCGCCACTCGTGCGATAGAGCGCCGCCTTTTGCGCGACGGTGACGAGCGGAGCCGTGACGGCCGCCAATGTCCCGCGCCGCACGCGCGGAGCCAATGACGAAGCCGCGAGGCTCGCAGCGATTTGCGCCGTCCACGCCGCATCGGTACTCATGCGTCCGAAGGGACCGTCGACGGCATCAGCGACGATGACCGTACCAGGCTCCAGATCGCCGCCCAGCCCGCCCGCCGTCCCAAAACTGATCACGCCCGACGCGCCGCGCGCCAGGGCCTCGGCAAGCGCGCGCTCCAACAGATCAGCCCGAGCGGCGAACACGGCTTCCACATCCGCGCCACGGGCGATGCGCGCTTCGAACGCCATGCCCGTGACCACCACCACAGGCGCTACTGAACTACCTGCCATCGTCACATTCCAACAGAGACGCGCACTTGCCCGTCGCGCGTCATGTTGCGGTAGCGAGCAAGCGCCCATAACGGGAAGAACTTGCGATAGCCGTGATAGCGCAGATAAAAGACGCGCGGAAACCCAGTGGCCGTAAATCGCGTCTCGTCCCACAGCCCGTGCTCGCGCTGATGGCGCATCAAGTAGTCGATTCCGCGCGCCACGGCAGGCTGTTCCACGGCGCCAACCGCCAGCAGGCCAAGCACTGCCCACGCCGTTTGTGACGCAGTGCTCGGCGCGCGTTCGTATCCCCGGTATTCGAGCTTGTAGCTCGTACCGTCCTCACCCCAGCCACCGTCATCGTTCTGGATTGAGATCAGCCATTGTGCCGCGCGCTGGATGCGCGGATCGTCATGCGGCATGCCGGCGGCATTCAACGCGCAAAGCGCCGACCATGTGCCGTAGATGTAGTTCATGCCCCAGCGCCCGTACCAGCTGCCGTCGCTCTCCTGCTCGTTGAGCAGGTAGGAGAAGGCCAGGCGCGCGGGCTCGCTGTTGCCGGGAAGCTCGCCAAACTGCGCCAGCATCGACAAGCACCGGGCCGAAACGTCCGCAGTCGGCGGATCGAGCAACGCGCCATGATCGGAGAACGGGATATTGTTCAGGTACTCGTGTGTGTTTTCCGGTTCGAACGCGCCCCATCCGCCATCGCTGCTTTGCATGCCGACCACCCACTCTCTGGCGCGCGCAATCGCTTCCCGATCGACGTTAGAGCGCGTCAGCGCCGCTGCGCGGTCCATCGCCAACGCGACAACGGCAGTGTCGTCGACATCCGGATAGTGCGGGTTCGCGTACTGGAACGCCCATCCGCCAGGACGCACGTGCGGGCGTCGAGAGATCCAGTCGCCCCGCACATTGAGGATTTGCAGCGGCCGCAACCATTGCAGCCCCCGCACAGCGGCATGCTGCGCGCGCGGCAGTTCCGTTTCGAGCAAGGCATGCGCCGCGAGCGATGTATCCCATACCGGCGACAGGCACGGCTGGCAGTACGCCTCCTCGTCGCCGATCACCAGGAGCTTGTCGATGGATGCACGCGCAATGGCCCGATTCGGGTGGTCGGGCGCATAGCCCAGCGTTTCGTACATCATGACGGCGTTGGCCATCGCCGGAAAAATCGCACCGAGCCCGTCTTCTCCGTTCAAACGCTCGTCGACGAACGCGACAGCCGCATCGATCGCGCGCTGGCGCGTCGCTTTGGGGAAAAGTCCGTCGATGGCACGCAGTACCATATCGACCGCCCGAAAAGCCGCGAACCAGCCGCGGCTTTGATGCGGCGAGCGCGGCAGCAATCCCGACTCTCTTGGGTTTGCATGAAAGAGTTCGTCGATGCGCACGCCACGCGGATTCTTGGCTACCGGACGTCGCGCGTTCAGAACCAAGAGCGGGACAAGGACCGTACGGGCCCAATACGACACCTTCGAAAGATGGAACGGAAACCATCCCGGCAGCAGCATGATCTCGACAGGCATCATCGGCACCGTGCGCCACGGCATGACACCGTACAGGGCGAGCAGATTGCGCGTGAACACGTTCACGGCTTCAGCACCGCCCGCATCGAGGATGGCGCGGCGAGCGCGCTGCATATGCTCGGCATCTTCGCGATCGCCAATCATTTTGAGCGCGAAATAGGCCTTCACACTTGCGCTCATATCGAGCGCACCATCCGCAAAGAGCGGCCATCCCCCATCCGGCAGCTGGATGCGGCGCAAATAGCGTGCGATCTTGTGCTCGAGCTCAGCATCCGGCGCTTCGCCGAGGTAATGGACGAGCAAGATGTATTCAGCCGGGATGGTCGCATCCGCCTCGAGCTCGTAGACCCAATGCCCGTCGGGTTGCTGCGCGGCGAGAATGGCATCGGTGGCACGCGCAACCGATGCCTCGAGCGCGGCGCCCGGCACCCTGTCCCATTGAGCGTCAAAGGCCGCCAAAGGGGCCGATACAGCGGAAAAATCGTTCATCGACATTTCATACTTTGATTAACGAGCGGGAGTCCCATACGTGGCGACCTCCACAGGCAACACCGCGCACGCAAGACGCCATCGAGTGCACCCGCGCTCGACAACACGGCCCGCCTTCGCTCGGTCCGGCTCAGAACAATACGTGGCGCGCAACGATCCACAAAAGCCGCGCCCGCGGCTTGCGAATCGGTGTACGCGGCAAATCGAACCCGCGCTCCAACGTGCGCTCGAGCAGACAGCGATAGACGCCGGACATGATGCGTGGCGCGCGCACTGTCCTTCTCGGCGAGTCATTCATGATGGCGTCGGACGCCGCGAAATGCGCGAGCGCGCGCTCGGCAAGCGTCGCGCACACACGCGGCAGTGACGGGTCATCCGCAATCGCCTTCGGATCGGCCGCCGCGATTCCCTCTCTCGCAAGAAGTTCGCGCGGCAAATAGCATCGGTTGATCGCAGCGTCCTCGTCGATGTCGCGCAAGATGTTCGTCAGCTGCAGCGCACGACCGAGGTGATGCGACAGTTGTCGGCCCGGCTCCTCCGGCATCCCGAAAATCCTCACCGATAGCCGGCCCGCTGCGCTCGCGACGCGATCGCAATAGAGGTCGAGCATCGCCTCATCCGGCGCGCAGATGTCCTCCGCGACGTCCATTGCCATACCGTCGATCATGGCGTGGAAGTCTTCCCGCTGCAGATTGAACGACCGAATATGGCGCGTCAGCGCCGTCAGCGCGGGCCGTGGGCTGCCGGCATAACAGGCGTCGATGTCTTCGCTCCATTGCGCGAGCGCTGCACTGCGATCAGCGCGCGGCGCATCGCTATCGGCGACGTCGTCCACAGCTCTGCAAAACGCATAGATTTGGTACATCGCGTCGCGTTGCACAGCCGGCAGGATACGCATCGCCAGATAAAACGAGCTGCCGGACGTGACGGCGGCAGCGTCGATTTCGGGTTCGTCTGCGACGACATTTGAAACGGCCAAGTGGAACTCCGCTGTGGCGCCCATGTGGGCGAGTGTAAATCGATCCTCTCCAGGCGGCGTGCCGCTCGGGCGTTGCGTCGACGCGCCTCACCCGCTAAGAGCCGCGATTGCGCCGGCGACGCCGAAAACGGGCAAAAGTATAGCAACCTTTTTTTCAGCGCCACAGCAAGGCGAGCCCGCCAGTCGATAGACGCGGGGCCGGCGCGGCAAATGACAGCAGCAGAAATCGTGCTAGAGACCGCTCAGGTGAGCGCGACGCAGCGGTTGCGACCTTGGCGTTTCGCGCTATAGAGGGCGGCATCGGCTTCGTTGATCAATGCCTGGTAGGTAGGCAGACCCGGCCGGGCAGCGGCACAACCGACGCTTGCAGTCACGGGTACGCGGACCCCTTCAGCTTCGACTGGCGTGTCGCTTATCGTCGTGCGAATCTTTTCGGCGACGATCATGGCATCGGCAAGCGGGGTACACGGCAATATCAGCGCAAACTCCTCGCCGCCGAAACGGCCGAACACGTCTTGCGCACGTACCGCTTCGGCCACTCGCTGCGCCATCACGCGCAGCACCGTATCGCCCACCGCATGGCCAAAACGGTCATTGATGTTCTTGAAGTGATCGAGGTCGAAGAGCAGCACCGAAAACTCGCCGCCATAGCGCTGCCAGCGCAAGAATTCGTCGCGCAGACGGGATTCGAAATACCGCCGATTCGCAATGCCCGTGAGACCGTCGCAATTCGCGTACTCCCGCAGCTTGACGACAGCCTCCTCGCGCTCACGCTGCACGACGCTTACGTGCGTCACATCGGAAATGGTCACGCAAACCGCGATGACGTCCCGTCCGCGCGTAAGCGGCATGAAGGTGCAGTCTTGCTGCATGAAGTCGACACCCCCCGTGATGGGCCGGTCATGATCGAACCGGAACAGGTACGGCCGCTGCTCCCAGGAACTGAAGGCAAAGCTGCCAAGTTGAAAGACGCTCTCAACCTTGCGAGTCAGCCAAACCCGGGGCAGTTCCGGAAAGCTGAAAAAGATGGACTTGCCGACCACCTGCTCAGCAGTGAGACCGCTGTGATCCTGCATGAAGCGGTTCCACATAAGGACATTCATCGAACGGTCGAGCACGAAAATGCCGAAACCGACTCGTTCGAGGACAAGATCGCTGAGACACTGTTCGTTTGACGGATTCATAAGCTAGACAGCAATGCGTTGAGCGCCTCGTGTATGCGGCGGATCGAGTCCTCGGCCATCAGCATGACAAGATGCGCCCGGAAAGGCCGGTCTTCCACCGAAAAATTCACCTCGAGCAAAAGCGCGATTTCCCACCCGAGGACTTTCGGCTGAAAGACATCATCCAGAGCGAGCTTTTCGCCAATCAGGCCCGGCGCGGAGAAGATCGGCGTCCGGTCGAGCTGGTGCAGGATGGACGACACACATGCGCCCGTCAGCACATTCGCCACGTCGAACATCAGCTCGGTCTGGCTGACGGATTCATAAGCCGAGTGAATGTATGGATCGTTGACGAGCGCACACAGATTTGCTGCCCCGCTGCTGCGGCAAATGACGAGTGCCTCGCCCTTGATATCCGAGCGAAAGCCTTGGCGCACAGCCATGACGCTTTCGTCGATGCCAGTCATGTCCCGCAGCGTGCGTGCAGCTTCATCGACCCTTACGACGCGCACGCGCGGCACGGAGAGTTCGATGAATGTGTCGAGCAGACCGGCAAGCCTTGCCGCGGCCTGGCCCATCGCCATGTTGGCGATCTCCTGCAATGCATCGCGCTGTTCTTCGGTCAGGACCTGGTCACGCATACAACCCGTACTCCTTGAGGATAGGCAGCAATGCCTCGGTGGTCACAGGTTTAGCGATAAACGCAGCGGCGCCGAGTGCGCGCACGCGGTCTTGCGCGAGAGGTTGGATGTCGGCCGACACAACGATAACGAACGTATTGAGATCCTCGTGTTGCAATGCCTCGAGAACTTGATAACCGTTCATATCGGGCATGGTGAGATCGAGAAACATCACCGCGGCCTTGCCGGCGCGATAAAGTGCAAGCGCCTCTCGCCCGTTCGATGCGTATGCGATGCTGACGTCCCAGTCATCCGGCAAGGCTTTAGTCACGATTTTGCGGGCGAGTAAAGAGTCGTCTGCGATCACAATCGGCAAAGGCATGGCAGCGTAACGAAAGGCGAAAAATCCATTGCCGACCTAACGGTGCCCCGGAACATTTCTACTCACGAGGTCCGAGTAATGCCGACGGGATGCGGCGATGATTCAGGAAAATGACAGTAACTTGCAATACGCGCGGCGCATGGGGTGAGCAACACTCGTTTCATAACTGCGAACGTGAAACTCGTCTCGCCGGTGCATTCCAGCTTCTTCTTCTCGACGCGCAACTGGCCGCGTATGAGCGTGGAATGAAATTCTGTTTGCAAATAGCGGGAAAATCAACCTTTCAATTTTCCTGTATCGACCGGTACGTACTTGTTTTTTTATGTACGAAGAAATAACTCGTTGGAATTCGCGTAAGAATAAGAAAATCGTTCTTTCGTGTACGTTTGCGCTTCTTCATTTGTGGCTGTTTTCGGCTGGCCTAAGTGCGTGTGCAAGCCAGGGCGTTTAGGTCATGAGATCGCGCATCTCCCTTATGATGGTGGCTGCGACCGTACCCTCATTGGATTCACTATTACCATGACGCGCCACCGGGTCGACGCGCCCGCAGCCCATGACTCACCCGCCAGTTGGCATGAAGATGCGTCGTATCCGGCCGTCCCGGAACCGGATTTCGCTGTGCGACGCACGACGCTGATCGCATTGCTGGCCGTATCGATTCTGCTGCCCTTTTTGTATGCGGCAACGACGGTGTATCAGGACTTCCGCTCGCACGTGGCCGCCGCGACCGACGAGACAATGCGAACGGTACGCATAGCGGACGAGCACGCGCTCAAGGTCTTCGATTTGAACGAGACACTCAACGCGCGCATCGACGACCTTGTACGAGGGCTGGACGACAACCAGATTCGCGCCAAGGAAGCCGACATCCACGAGAAGTTGCAACAGATTGGCGGCGGTTATCCCCAAGTCGGCTCAATATCCATCTTTGGACCGGGCGGTATGCTTCTCGCGAACAGCCGGTATTACCCGGCCCCGCATGCGTCGATTGCCGAGCGGGAGGACTTCATGGGAATTCGCGGCGGCCGGATTCTCGAGCATGTTTCGAAAACGATGATCTCGCACGCGGGCGCCGGCGAGGCCGTATTCAATATGGGGATCGCACGGCGAAATGTTGACGGGTCTTTTGGAGGTCTCGTCTCAGTCGCGCTGCGCCGCTCATATTTCGAATCTTTCTATCGCGACTTGCTGGGCAATGATAGTCGCGCCTTGACCATCTCGCTGCTGCGTGCGGACGGTGCCGTATTGGCCTCGTATCCCGGAAGCCCTGAAGGAGCCACGCCTGCGACATTGGCCTCGGCACTCCGAACCAACGCGAAGGCGGGCGTATTGCGCATCGGGCCATCGTTGGAAACAGGCAGCAGTGAAATCCTCGCCTACCGGCGCGTCGGCTCGTATCCGGTCTATGTATCGTGTACGCACAGTGGCACCGTCATATGGGAAGACTGGTATCGGCGCGCGGCCGTGTTCGCGGCCTCTATTTTTACGCCTTCCATCGTGCTCTGGATCGTGCTCGGACTTTCGCTAAAGCGTTTGGCGGCGGAAGAGCAGGCGTGGTCGCGCTGGCGGGCCGAAGCCTCGATGCGCCGCTCGATCGAAACAGCGTACCGCCAATCGCGCAAGATGGAAGCGCTCGGCAATCTGGTCGGAAGCGTCGCCCACGACTTCAACAATCTATTGATGATCGTCGCCACCAATGTTCAAGTCGCCCGCCGGCGCGGTGCGGCGAATGTCGAGAGCGAACTGACCGCGATCGACCGCGCACTCAAGAGCGGGCAGTCGCTTACCCGCCAACTGCTTGGGGTCGCACGCAAGCAACCTTTGCGCAATGAAATTATCGACATTGCGCGCTGGATTGCGACCGGCAGGGAATTGGTGAGCGCCTCGCTCGGTGCCAAGGTCAGCCTCGCCATCGACCTCGCACGGGATGTATGGCCCATCGAAGTCGACATCGCCGAGCTCGAGCTTGCGCTTATCAACATTGCCGTTAACGCGCGCGACGCGATGCCCAATGGCGGGCGATTCACAATTCGCGCGAACAATGTACGCCTCGAGCGTCAAAATGGCTTCGCTTTCGCCGGAGAGTTCGTTCAGCTCTCGCTGGAAGACACTGGCGTAGGGATGACACCAGACGTGCTCGCGCATGCATTCGAGCCGCTTTATACGACTAAGCCGAACGGCATGGGTACGGGGCTCGGACTCCCGCAGGTGTACGCCTTTTGCGAACGCTCGGGCGGATTGGCGACGATAGAAAGCAAGCTCGGCAACGGTACCGCGGTGCGGCTTTACCTGCCGAGGGCAAAAACTGCACCGGCCGAGGCGCCGATGCCCGCTCCCACACGCGACGAGGTCGAGCCAGCCGTAGGCTTGCGCGTGCTGCTCGTCGAGGACAACGACGAGGTGGCGGCGGGCACGGAGGCGCTTTTGCGCATGATGGGTCACGAAGTCACCAGCGTGTTCAATGCCGATGCGGCATTACCGCTGATTGCCGACCTATCGCCGGTGCCGTTCGACGTCATCATTTCGGACATTCATATGCCCGGTACAAAAAACGGCATCGATCTGGCCGAGGTAGCTCAATCGCTCGGTTGTCCGCTGCCGGTGATCTTGGTCACCGGATACGCCCAGGAACTCGAACGTGCGCGGAATGTGAGGGTTCGTGTGCTGTCTAAACCCTTTGACATCGCACTGCTCGAAACGATGTTACAAGGCATACTGCGTGAACGGGAGCAGCGTGCGCAAGCAACGGGCAAAACGGATTGATTCTATTGGCGCGAGCGTTGCCCTGCGCCGATAAACAACCCGGGGCGGGAGGGATGGCATCATGCGACACACGGTTATCGCGTTCTTCGACACCTATGTGGGGGCGGACGAAGCACGCAAAGCGCTTTTGGCCGCTGGCATTGCAGACGAATCCATGGCAATGCATGCTCGCAGCGAGCCGACGTATGCAACGGATGCGACCACCGTCGCGCAGCCGGCACCGGTGGACGAGGGGCTCTTTGCAAACATCGAACATTTCTTTGAATCGCTTTTCGCGACGCAGCCGCCTCAGCCGGAAAAATCACAATACAGCGAAGCCGTACGGCGCGGCGCGGTCATGCTGAGCGTGGACGCGGCGACGGATGACGAAGGCGTATTGGCAAGAGAAACGTTAGAACACATGCACCCCATTGACATCGAGGAACGAGCGGCGACATGGTCAGCGCCCAGCGACGAAGCGTTGCGCGAGCGTTCTCCGCTAGAGGAACTGGGTTTTCGCCGCGGCGGCAAGCCGCGGCAACGTGGGAGGGTGCACAGCTACGCTCGGCAGACGACCGAACAAGCGGAGGTCGATTCGGGCACCGCGCGTTCAACGAGCGGTGCTGTGACCCCACATGCCGAGCAGCCTTCCGGTGGCGCAGCCGCGCCGGAAAATGGAGCGGAAGGGGACAGAGCCACGCTTTCCCCCGGCGTCCCCGACGAGTACCTGCAGAACGAAGAGGATTCCTCCGACAAAGGCCACGGTCAGCGATAGGTCAGCACTCCGACAGCGGCATAAACGGGACCGTTACTTGTTGCCTGCTAGCCGCTTGATCCACGCCTCATAGCGGTCGACGCATGATCGGAGAAACTTGCGAGTGTCTTCGTTCGCAATGCCGCCGGCCTCGTCAAAAAAGCCCTCTGTGTATCGTAGAAAGACCTCGGGCTGACCGAGTGTGGGGACATCCAGGTAAGCCAGCGTGTTGCGCAGGTGCTGCTGCGCAAGCGCGGTACCCGTGGCACCTGGCGAAATCCCGCAGATGGCAGCAGGCTTGTCCTTCCACGAATTCGTGCCCCATGGGCGGGAACCCCAGTCGATCGCATTCTTGAGCACACCGGGCATGGACCGGTTGTACTCGGGCGTTACAAACAGCAATCCATCTGCACTCTCAATTTGCTTTTTGAAGTCTCGCGCAACCTGGGGGAAGTCGGAATCGTAGTCCTGGCTGTAAAGCGGGAGCGCGCCGATGTCGACAAAGTCGAACTGTAGCTCAGCGCTAGCAAGCTTCGTCAGTGCGTGTGCCAGGCGCTTGTTGAAGGAATCCCGACGCAAACTACCGACGATGACTTGGATGGTGTAGGCCATTGCTGTCGCTCCTTTGCGAGATTCACCAGTAGTCACGCACATGCAATCTTTGTCACGACTGCACGTCGCTAGAGCCATTATTGTGCATAACCCACTGTGGGGTACGCCAGCAGTGGGTTTGCATCTGCCTCTCCACAAGTTTTTCCACAGAAATTGTGGATAACCTCGGACCATTGAAGAGCAGTTACAGACTGGTCATATCGACGACGATAGTATGAAGATCGGGAGTCTGTGCTGCATATTAGGCTGTACATCCTGCGTGATCGCTGCTCGAGCGAATCCGGGGTCATCTGCGTTGCAGTAGCACTGCTGCGAAGCCCAAAGACGCAGGGCTATAGATATTTTCGATTTGGCGCCGCCTCTCGATAGCGGCGACCGCTGCTTGCGTTCGCTCGTTCCCCGCACTCAAGTGCTTCTAAAGGGCGGGGTTTGCCGCGCATCGTGGTCAGTCAAATAGCGTCCGGACGTTCTCTGTAGGGCGCCCAATCACGGCTCGCCCGTTGCGCGTGACGATAGGCCGTTGCAACAAGATCGGATGCTGGACAATTGCTTCCAGCAATGCGCTGTCCGTCAATGCGGTGTTGCCGAGCCCCAGTTCCTGGTATACGGGCTCGTTCTCGCGAATCATGTCCCGCACCGAGACGCCAATCCTCTGATGCAATTCCTTCAGCTCATCCACATTTGGAGGCTGCTTCAAATATTCGACGATGCGAACCGGCTCGCCCATTACATTGAGTGTATTGACGATCAGCTCGCAGGCAGCTCGCGATTTCGAGCACCGGGGGTTGTGGTAGATGGTGATCATGGCTCAATAGCACGTTCAAGTGCTTTCTGTTGTGCGCGCTCATTGTACGGGAGCTTCTATCGCATTCTCAGCGCTGGCGTCGGTCAGCGAAGGATCTCGCCGTAAGCTAACCGGGCATACCGCCTAACAGCTGTGGAGAGGTACAGAAAATAACGCTTTTCTCCATATTGTTGCGCGGTCTCGATTTTTACCTTCGCTCAGACGGCGCAGCTCGACACACGCGAGTCGTGATTTAACTCCAGCTTGAGCCGACACGATTGCAATCGGCGAACTGACGCCGCGTCCAGACCGATGGATGTCTTAGCAGGATTTTAAAATTTCCCACTAAAGACGTTTTAACATTTAGCACCACGAAAAGTGTTATCGCTCCAATAAATTTAGAAGATCAAATACACCTCGGCTCTTTTTGTGCGCCTTAGCCAGCTTTCTTGGTTCGACGCGCTGGTTAGGCAGGCGGGCGAATCTGTGGCGGATGACGCGCATCCTGTTCCTGCTCTCAGGTTTGCTTACCGGCTGCAAATGAGCGGGCAGCCGAGCGAGACAACTACACGCGGCTCGGCCAAATGGCAAATTTGCCGGATTGCAGAAGCGAAGCTTCCCAAGCGGGATAGGGGAGTGTCCGTAGCGCATCAGCGTGCCGCTCGTACCTGTCCTTTATGCGCATAAACCAATGAACGGAACCAACGACGGCAACAACAAGCTAGCGGAAACCAAGTGGAAACGATGACTACCGCGGGGACGTATTGCCGGCGACCATCCACTAATGACCATTGCCACACGGCACGGCGGCGCCTGATGTCAAAGTCGCTGCCAAGCAGCGGCCACCCGTTGGGCACAATATTCCACACGCACGGCTAAACGCGCTGGTATCTCGTCCGGGCTGATTGGCCAGAAACAACACAACACATAAGCCCGACACGAGCGAGCACCCGACTCTTTATGCGCATAAACGGAGAACGCAGGCCGGGTATGGCCGCGTCGAGGGAACTGGTAGGTCTCGCTACGAGCGAAGCCGAAAAGGGACTTCCTATCAACAGAAGGGGGGCCAACCGAAGCAGCCTCATCAACTAGCCGATATAAGTTCCGATGGTGACAGCTATCGCCGCCTCAGATCGCCAAACCCAACCACGTTTCAATTCAAAGATCCATGTTGCACGAGCTGGCAGCAGCGGCCCGGCGTGCCGAGATGATCACTCTGTCGGCCCATGGCTCCGACTCGTCATGGTCAATAGCGCGTGAAGGGGAGGGCGCATTCTCGATTGCGCCGTCGCCTTGCGAGTCGGTGCCTCACGCACGAATGCATCCTTTATGCGCATAAACCTGTCCGAAGGGCCAGCTGTCGTCGATGCGCCACAGAAATTCATTGAAATAACAGTTATTCGCGGTAAAATTCCGCGACCTGTTAAGGAGTAAAAAAATTGGCAGCGGAAATCGTCGCGGTAACTCAACAAAAAGGCGGAGTCGGAAAAAGCACGATCGCAATGCATCTGGGTGCGGCTTTCTATGAAAAAGGCAAGCGGGTCCTCGTCGTTGATGCCGATGGCCAGAACACCCTGATCCATTGGGCAAGTGCTTCCGGCGACGTAGACGGGGGTATTCCATTTCCTGTCGTCAATCTCGCTGAAGCTGGCGGCCAGATTCATCGTGAGATCAAAAAATTCATCGCGGACTATGACGTTATCGTCGTAGATTGCCCGCCGTCCATCACCGAGAAGGTGTCCGGTGTCGTTCTATTGGCCGCATCCATCGCAGTCATTCCGACCTCGTCGTCACCGGCGGACTACTGGTCGAGCGTTGGCCTGGTCAAATTGATCCAGCAAGCGCAAGTCATGAACGAAGACCTCCGCGCGGTGTTCCTTCTCAACAAGACGGAAGAGAAGAGGATGTTGACGCGTGAGCTCAAGCGAGCCCTCGAAGACCTCGGATTCCCGTTGCTGAAGACTCAGATTCCAACTCGAGAAGCCTACAAGCAGGCGATGGCATTGGGGCAAACGGTGTTGCAAATGAACGACCGTGGCGCCAAATTGGCCGCCGCCGAAATACGCGCATGCGCCGACGAGATCGTCGCTTTGCTCCCGTGACTTTATGCGCATAAAGGACTGCAATGAAACCGTCTCAGCTCGCCAAAGGCTTTCAGGCACGCCCCGATATCACTAGCAGTGAAAAGCGAACGGCACTCGATCGGCTCAATGCCATCGACAACCTGGTCAAAGATAATCCGGTTGACCCCGTCAACCCTCCACTGTCCCACCCCGAAGCACCGACTCCTGCACTGGCACTGGTTGACGACCACGACGCCTCAAGTGAATCACATGAATACCGCGCGTGGCGCCAAATTCATGGGTATTCGCCCGGCCAAGTCATTGAACTTGACCTCAAGGCAATCAAACCAAGTCCCTTCAATCCTCGACATTTCTATCTGAAGACATCGATCGCTGAACTAGCCGTCAACCTTGCGAAGCAGGGTCAGCAGCAGGCGATTCATGTCATTCCCGACTATGCGAACCCGGGAACCTACTTCGTCAGCGACGGTGGACGGCGCGTCCGCGCCCTGAAAGAAGCGAATAAAGAGACGGTCAAAGCGGTCGTCGTGGATCTGCCGATCGGCATCGAGAGCTATAAGCTCGGGTATGACCTCAACGTTCAGCGCGATTCGCAGACGGTATTTGACAACGCAGTTGTCTGGAGACGTTTTCTCGACGAAACGTACTTTCAGAGTCAAAAGGAATTGGCCGAACACTTGGGCCTCGACGAGTCGACGGTAGCGGTGGCGCTGTCGCTGTCAAAGCTACCGGAATCGATCATGCAGGAAATGGTTGCAAGACCGGACCGCTTCGGCTCAAACATGGCCTACCAAGTCGGTCGATATCACACCGCGCGGGGCGTCGAAGCGACGTTACGGCTTATCAACAAGATTCTTTCCGAAGATCTGAGCACGCGCCAAGTTGCCGATATCGTCAAGGGCCGGACAAGCCCGCAAGAAAGTCCGAAACCCGCGGGCCGGCAACGTTACGCTCAGCGGATGGAAATCAAGCTTGAGGGCCTCGCAGTTGGCGATTTGAAATCGTACGGCGACGATCGGCTGGAACTGCGGCTACGCGGATTGTCACGAGAAACGCGCGACGATATCCTTCGGCAAATTGAACACATCTTGCTACCGAAGCAAAAATAACGACGGCCCCGCCCGCGATACACCTCGCTGGCGCGAAATGACGATTGACGCCGGCGGGGCGGATGACGCACGTGCGTATCCGCCGCCGTAAGACCTCGGAATCAAGCCACGCGGGGCTGGCTCAGCGTAAAAGCAAGCAGCTCGCCGTCGGTGGGCTCGCCCCACGTCCTGCGTGCCAGCCAATCGAAGAAGGCCGCTTCGATGAGCTTTGAATTCAGTCCGCGTCGGCGCCAGTCGTCGCGCAGATGCGGCCCCAGCTCGGACAAGGCCTCCTCTTCAAATGAGCTCCGTGCCACTTCCTGCTCCGACTCACCTTGCTCCTCGTAAAGCGACTTGGCATCCCTTCGGCGATGAGCGCCATACTCCTCGAGCAGGCGCGCTTTCAAATCATCGGCAGGGGCCGCTGCGGGTGCTTTGGCAGTGCCACTCGTCGGCTGCACGACGTCGATGGCGGGGGCATAGCCTTTCTTCAGCGCGTCCTTGAAGAGGGCGGCTGCGCTACGTACCGGTGGCAGGGTGGTGCTGCGCATCCGCTGCTCGGTCATCTGAAGCGCAGCTCGAATCCGATTTTCCTCGCTATCCGCATAGATGGTCTGCGCCTCCTTTTGCGAAATGCCGAGCTTCACCATCCGATCGACGAGGGTACTGTCGAATACGTTCGGGTGCTCATCGAGCGCGAGCATAGGCTGCTTACGCTCGCTGACCCGAAACTGAATTTCGGCGACACGCCGACCTTCCCGATGTTCAATCAGCTCGACGAAGATGTTTGTGACCGCATTCACTTCCGCTATCGCAGGACGCAGATAATCGCGCTTGAAATACTTGTATTCGCGCTTTGCCTCGTCCCCAGCCTCGGTGTCCGGGGTACCCGATAGGATAGGGCGCCACCAGGCCCATGACTCGCGCATCGTCAGTCGGCTGGGATTGGTCAGGTAGCGGACGCAGATTTCATATAGCGCGAGGCCCGCGCTGCTTCGCAGCTGGCTCTGAAACTGAAGGCTCAACCGCGCATACTGCACGGGGTCCAGCAGCTTCTTTTTGATTTTTGGCGCGAACGAAAATTCAACCCAAACGCGACGCGTTGCAGGGTCTTCGAGAATTTCCGCATCGGCGATCAGCGTCGAAATGCCCCATTTGCGCCCGGGCTTCTGGCTCGATGTACCCTGGCTCCACTCAACCTGCACAGACACCATCCGACGCAAATGTTCTTTGACCAGCGCGGTGTCGTTCGAATCGAACGCTGAGTTGGCCACGATATCCGAAAGCAGTGCGCGGTAGGTATCGCCGGATTCATCCGCGTGCTGAGCAACCGCCAGCAGCACGTTGAATAACTTGCGAGTGAGCAGTGTGATCTTGCCGCTCTTCGGCTGGATCGCAATTGCTTCGACGGCCTTGCGCAGTTCCGCGGAGCTAGGGCTCACCACATCGGTTTTTTTCGCGCGCTTCGTTGCCATGCATCGGGTCCGGAGGGATTTTGGAACAGGATACTACCGAGTGTGGTGAACTACGTCTACAGATGGCCTCTCACCGTTTCGCGGTGAACGCCACTTCTTGACCACACCTCACCTGCTACTTTCCCGTAAAGACTCACCTTGATCGACACTGCCGTCGGTCCGCATCCGTTGCCCGTCGCGGCGCGTGCATTGAATCCCACGTAAAGGCCATCCCGAAAGTTCCATCAAGGTGTCCCGAATTGGCTCACCTTAGGTGCTGTCGCAATTTTGCGACGAAAGCGAGACGCGTTCTGGCATCTGGGTGCGCCTCGCGCCGATCGATCGAAACAATGCTACCGAGCGAAGACGGGCGGGCGCTTGTTCAGCCTGCCACAACACTCACCCCTCCAAGGGCCGCGGCACATACTCCCGAAGAAGCTCACCTTTGTCGCAGCGCCGAGCGACAGCTGGCAAGCCGTCGCGGCAAAGGGCCGTAAATATGTGCGCCGGAAGCTCCCCCGCAAACTCTCACCTTTGTGTCACGCGCCCTAGTCACCGTCGCTCTTTGGCCCAACCATCAAGCCTCCCGAAAACCCTCACCATAGGACTGAGATTCCAAGAAAACTGTTGCCGGACCAAGCACTTACCGTCGAAAGTTCGCTCGGCCCGTGCGCGTAGATCAACTCCCGAAAATCCTCACCTCGGTTGATTGCGTGAGCACCATGGGCGAGCGGATCATCACCATCGCCCATTCCCTGTAAAACCTCACCTAATGAACGAACGTGCGATGTCCACCTCGACTCACCTCATAGCTACCTCGCGGTATTCAACGAGAGTGATGACTAACTTCACCGGTGCGACAAACTTCGCCAACGTAGGGCACCTCCCGAATGAACTCACCCTGGCAACCCCGCCGAACGACCTTGGACCCGATCGTTTGCATAAGTTTGGCGTCCCGAATAGGCTCACCTTTTGTATTCCGGTTCATCTTTGAGCCTTCCGCCACCGTTCACACGGCGATCGCCTGCGACGCCACGCGCGTATTTCCCGCAAAAGCTCACCTTTCATTCCCCGCGGGCCCACCGAGACGTCCTCCAGTCCTGAAAAGCCTCACCTCCAAATGCGTTTACGTCCCGCATAAGCTCACCACAGCGTTTTTTGACGTCCAATCGGCGTCTCGGACAGCCTTCCTAGAACCTCCCGCAAAGGCTCACCCACCTAAATTCGAACGGTTAACCTCGATCCATATATGCCATGGCTTATATGGCGCACCATTCCCGAAGGCACTCACCGCGGCAAACGCCGTCATAGACGTCGAGCCCTGAATCCCCTCACTTCCTGTCCTGTGAAGGCTCACCAGCCTCCCCGAATCCCATCACTGAAGTGTCCCGCAAAGCCTCACGATCTATCCCGTATAGCTTCACCTCATCGGCCGGAAAGCCTTATCCAGAAAGGGTTTGCGAGAGCGTTAACGTTCTTTAAGGATATATAAGGGTGTTTACTTCAATGACTCTCAAAGGCACCCGTGCGCTTCCGCAGCCGCGGAAAGCATCCACCCCAATCCCGTGAAACAACGAAAGCACTTCACGAAAGCCACGAAATTCCTGAAAAAACATAGGCTTGCGCGATTTCTCCAGTTTTGTTTCACGGCTTTCCCGCCTTGCTGGCGTGGAACTCCCCGATAACGGGGCCTCCAGTACGCTTCGCTCGTCCCAAAGTACCCACCGCTCAGCTGTCTGTATCAATTGATACGTAATTCGTTATTATTACTACTGCATTAGATCATCGAGGAGGTCAGTGTGACCCTAGACGACGAGCGCCGAGCTATTCGAGCCGAGCTTGAATCACTAAAGACAGGCGGCATGCATCGTCGCGAGCTGTCGCTGTATGCCTGCAAGCGGTTATTTTTTGATCTGGGCATCCGCCCTTCCATGGCTGCTGTCCGCGAGCTGACCCAGACCGGCAGTGCTAGTGACATCCCAAAGGATATCGATCACTTTTGGGAACGAATTCGCGATACCGCGAAGGGTCGAATCGGATCCGGCGCCATTCCACCCGCTGTCGAGGAAAAGGCAGGCGAACTTATTTCCGAGCTTTTCCAATATGCACTCGTGAAAGCTCGAGAATCGCTGGAAGACGAGAAACGTGAAGCACAAGCAGCCGTCGAGGACAGCGAAAGCCGTCTTCGAGAAGCCGAGATTCTTCGCTACGCGTCGGCCGAGACCTTACAGCGCAGCGACGCACGCGCAGATGCCGCCTGGGCCCGCGTGCGGGAACTAGAAGCGGAGTTAGCTGGCTCGAACGCACGGCACGCGTCGAGTCATGTCACGCTGGAGGCCACGGCGAAGCGGCTAGAGGCCGAAAACGCGAAGGTCGCCGGCCGCCTTGAAACCGAGGTCGAAGCCAACGCCGGACTACGGGAACGCATTGATGTGCTCCACGCCGAGATGCGGCAGAACGCCGAGCGCTATGCGGTACAGATCAAAGACGCAATGGCGGAGGCCGAGCGGCGGGTCAAGCCGATGCTTGTCGAGCTCGATTCGCTCCGCAGCATGGCCACGACCTATCAAACGGGCATCCGCGATGCAGGCCGCAAGGAATTCGACTTCATTCAACAATTAAGTGCGGCAAAAAGCCGATCGGACCGCCTGGAGACTCAGGTTCACGAACAGTCCAATGAGATCGATGCGCTCTCTCTCGAAATCAGCGCATTGCGTGAGCGCAGTGCTGTCCCGCCAGAGCTTGCTGCTGTCATCTGGGCCTTAGCCAAGGCAGGACGGTTGAACAACAGCGATTTCGATACGCTGGGCACGTTGGTCGACGCCTATGTGACGCTTCCCGGGCATTGCCCGAAGTGCGTGGACGGCGAGCCCGAACTCGCTCAGGTCGATGGCGGCTTTGAAATGCTGTGCCCCGAGTGCGATCATTGCTCGGGCGTCGCGCGCTCTCGCCTAAAAGCCGTTGCGCGGTTCATGGAGGCAGAAGGTGGCCGCCAATGAGGGGGCAGCAGACGCTCTAATTGCCTCGCACCGAAATGGTGAGGTTTTTCGGGATTCTATCGGTGAGACTTTTCGGGGACAGCGCAAAAGGGTCGAGGGCCGCAGCGTCAAGCCGCTGCGGCACAGTTGCCAGCATGTCTTGTGCGGTCGTGCCTGCGGCACGGGCCGACGGTTTTCCGACGGCGCGTAGACCTATTTAGCCATGAATCACGATCAGCAACGCCTTTGCGTCGGTTTTGCCGGCGTTGCGTATCGCGTGAGGAACGTCTGCGGCATACCGTGCCGTTTCAGTCGACCGAAGGCGTCTCACGGTACCATTTACTTCGACCTCCACCGCCCCTTGGAGCACCGTTAAGTGCTCGCGCGTGCCCGGCTCGTGGGGATTGGAAATTAGTGCGCCGCCAACTTTCAGTGTCAGTTCGTACCACTCGAATCTGCCGGCGAGTTCAATCGGCCCCCAAACGCGCAACTGGTATTTCGCCTCGTGTCCGTCGAGCGTCGGGATATCGTGTGGTCCTACGACGCTGATCGTTTCTGGCGTCCTTGGAGAGGCGAACAACTGATCGAGACTGATGCCAAGTGCGTTCGTCAGCCGCCATGCAACGGCGATTGTTGGATTCGCCTTGTCGCGCTCGATGTCCGACAGCATCGATTTCGATACGCCCGCCGCACGAGACAGATCGTCGAGCGTCATGTGGCGCTCCGCGCGTAGCCGTTGGATCTGCTCGCCGACCCGCGGCGGAGCAGCAAGCGTCGATGCTGGGAGTGCTGAAGGTGCGCGTTGGCCGCGCGTCTTGCCGGTGCTTGCCATTTCATCCCCAATCGCTTACAGTTTTTCGATATATCGAACTATAGTTCGAAAAAACGAATTTGTACGCTGGTAGCTGAGGGCGAGTATTCAAGCCCCCCGCGACAAGCCCCGCCTCGCGCCGGAGACCCCGGCAGCGTGCGGTGAAAAAACGACTCTTACAGGGAGCCTTCGATGCGCGATACCTATCTCGCCCATCTGCGCAGCACGATTGACCGCATTCGCGCAGACGGCTTTTATAAGTCCGAACGTGTGATTGCTAGTCCGCAGTCGTCCGCCGTGCATTTGACGACTGGCTCGGAAGTGCTGAACTTCTGTGCCAACAACTACCTTGGACTCGCCAACGACGCACGACTCGTCGCGGCGGCGAAAGACGGACTCGACAGGGACGGTTTTGGCGTGGCCTCAGTTCGCTTCATCTGCGGCACGCAAACCGTTCACAAGGATCTCGAGCACGCTCTGGCCGCATTCCTTGGCACCGAGGATTCCATCCTTTACTCAAGCTGCTTTGATGCGAACGGTGGCCTGTTCGAAACGCTCACCGATGAAAATGACGCCATCATCAGCGACGAGCTGAACCATGCCAGCATCATCGACGGTGTGCGGCTGTCGAAAGCGAAGCGCTATCGCTACAAGAACAACGATCTTGCTGACCTCGAAGCAAAGCTGCGCGAAGCGGACGCCGCCGGCGCGCGCTTTAAGCTTATTGCGACCGATGGTGTCTTCTCGATGGACGGGATCATCGCCAATCTCGCCGGCATTTGCGATCTCGCGGACCGATACGGCGCGCTCGTGATGGTCGACGATTCGCACGCTGTGGGCTTCATGGGCGAGCATGGGCGAGGCACGATCGAACATTGCGGTGTCGAGGGTCGTGTCGACATCATCACCGGCACACTCGGCAAAGCATTGGGCGGAGCATCGGGCGGCTATGTCGCGGCGCGTCGAGAGATCGTGGAGCTGCTGAGGCAGCGCTCGCGCCCCTATCTCTTTTCCAATTCGCTGGCACCGAGCATTGCGGCCGCGTCATTGAAAGTACTCGAGCTATTGCAAAGCGAGGAAGGCGCGCAGTTGCGCCGCCGTGTGCGCGCGAACGGTGAGCGTTTTCGGGAGGCAATGACGGAGGCGGGATTCACGCTCGTGCCGGGCGAACATCCGATCATTCCCGTCATGCTCGGCGATGCACTGATTGCGTCGCGTATGTCGGACGCCTTGTTGCAAGAGGGCGTTTATGTCATTGGTTTTTCCTACCCGGTCGTGCCGAAGGGGCGTGCGCGCATTCGCACGCAAATGAGCGCGGTGCACACCGCGCAGCAGATCGACCTCGCCGTCGACGCGTTCAAGCGCGTTGCTGCCGCTATTGGCGTCATCTAATTCGAGAAATTGCACCATGAAGGCACTGGCTAAGCTCCAACGCGGTCCCGGTCTCACCTTGACCGACGTGGCGAAACCTGAAGTCGGTCATAACGACATCATGATCCGTATCAAACGCACGGCGATTTGCGGCACGGATATCCATATCTGGAAGTGGGACGAGTGGGCGCAAAAGACGATTCCCGTGCCGATGCATGTCGGTCACGAGTATGTCGGCGAGATCGTCGAGATGGGGCAGGAGGTACGCGGCTTTGCGATCGGCGATCGCGTGTCCGGCGAAGGCCACATTACTTGCGGCTTCTGCCGCAACTGCCGCGCTGGGCGGCGTCATCTGTGCCGCAACACGGTGGGTGTCGGCGTCAACCGTGAAGGCGCTTTCGCCGAGTATCTGGTCATTCCCGCTTTCAATGCGTTCAAGATACCGGACGACATCTCCGACGACCTCGCCGCAATCTTCGACCCGTTCGGCAACGCGACCCACACCGCGCTGTCGTTCAATCTGGTCGGCGAGGACGTTCTCATCACGGGCGCGGGGCCCATCGGCATTATGGCGGTAGCTATTGCCAAGCATGTCGGCGCCCGCAATATCGTGATTACCGATGTGAACGATTATCGGCTCGAACTTGCGCGCAAGATGGGCGCGACGCGTGCAGTCAATGTACAAAGCGAATCGCTGCGCGATGTGATGAGCGACCTCCGTATGACGGAGGGCTTCGACGTCGGTCTTGAAATGTCGGGCGTGCCCAGCGCTTTCACGAGCATGCTCGAGGTGATGAACCACGGCGGCAAGGTCGCGCTGCTCGGCATACCGCCCGCACAAACGGCGATCGATTGGAATCAGGTGATCTTCAAAGGACTCGAAATCAAGGGCATTTACGGGCGCGAGATGTTCGAGACTTGGTACAAGATGGTCGCAATGCTGCAAAGTGGGCTCGACCTGTCGCCAATCCTGACGCATCGCTTCCCGGTTGCCGAATATGAGGCGGCCTTCGCGACCATGCTCTCAGGAGCGAGCGGCAAGGTCGTGCTCGACTGGACCACCGCCTGATCGAACGTTGATCGAATGTTGGACACGCGAGCGGCTATTCAGTCCGGCTGCTCGCTTTCTTCTCGAATTCGGCTTCGATTCTCACGTGCACGTCATCGCCGACAGCCGGATACCAAGTCGCAAGTCCAAACTGCGCTCGGCTGAAAGTGCCTTCAGCCGAAAACCCGAGCGTGTCATCTCTCGTCAGGGGGTTCACTCCGTAGCCATTGAAGGTAACGTTGAGTGAGACGGGGCGGGTGACGTCCCGAATCGTCAACTCGCCTTCGAGTTTGCCTGTGGCTTGGGCGGTACGTACGAAACGCGTACTCACGAAGCGGATCGTCGGGTACTTCTCCGCGTCGAACATATCCGAACCCTTGACCAGTTTATCGAGCATGGGCACTTTTGTGTCGACGCTCCAAGCATCGATCGAAACTTCGACGGCACTGGTCGCAAGCCCTTCGGGCTTCCAGTCGAGCAGCCCTTGCGCTCGATCGAACCGCATCACGAAGTGCGAATACCTCAAGTGCATCACGTCGAACGTAACGCTCCAATGATTCGCATCGAGCGCATAAGGTCCTGGAGGCACACGCGCCTCTTCAGTGCTGACGCCATAGGTCAGGACGCGCACCGGTGTGCAGCCGGGCATCAGCGCCGAGCTGACAGCGATGACTGTCACCAGGATGACACGCGATGTCGATGTACTGATAAAGGTGCGTGGTTTCATTGCAGTCGCCCTGAGTTTCGTCCGCTTCATAGCTTATACGTGTCTACCCGGCCAAAAAAGATAATCAGCCGGCCCTTTCGAAATGACGACCTAGGAGAACAGTCGTTCTACTACATGCTTGCTTGACAGGGGAGAACGATCGTTCTACCCTCGACCTGATATGACGAATCATCGATTACCCCTCGAGCCGGGCGATTCCTCATCCTCCGTTGTCGGCGTACGCGAGCGACTGCTGGACGCGGCGGAAGCATTGGTCTATGCGGGCGGCATTCATGCGACAGGCGTCGATGCGATCGTTCGACAGTCTTCCACGACGCGCAAGAGCTTTTATTCGCACTTCGAATCGAAGGATGCACTCGTCGCCGCGGCCCTCGCGCGGCGTCATGAACGCTGGATGCACTGGTTTATACAAGGCGTGCGCCGGTACGGACGAAAGCCGCGGGTCCAATTGCTTGCCATGTTCGACGTTCTGGCCGAATGGTTTTCGTCGCCAGGCTTTCATGGTTGTGCGTTCTTGAACGCTGCCGGCGAGATCAGTACGCCGGACGATCCCATCCGAGTCGTCGCACGCGAGCATAAGGCCCAGTTGCTCCAGTTCGTTCAGACGCTGTGCGAAGCACACATCACGGAAGCAGGGGGGGAAAGACGCCAGGCAAAGCAGCTTGCACGACAATGGCTAGTTCTGATCGACGGCGCCATCGGTGTCGCTCTGGTCAGCGGCGCGTCTGGCGCAGCCCGTGACGCGCGCACTGCGGCGGCACGTCTGCTGGATACAGTAAGCGCTGCGCCACCGCGCGCTCGCACAAGGAAGCGATGAGCATGAGAGCTTTGCTCATCCGTTGTTACCCCTTAGCTTGAAAGGAGAGCACGCATGTCTACCAACCAACAGTCAAACGAAGCCCGGCCACCACTGCCGCCCTTTACTCGCGAAACCGCCATTCAAAAGGTGCGTGCCGCCGAGGACGGCTGGAATTCCCGCGACCCGGAGCGCGTTGCCCTTGCCTATACGCCGCAGAGCGTCTGGCGTAACCGCGCCGAGTTCATCACAGGGCGTGCCGAGATCGCTGCCTTCCTGCATCGCAAATGGGCGAAGGAACTCGACTATCGGCTCATCAAGGAGCTGTGGGCACACGACGACAACCGTATCGCCGTTCGTTTCGCCTATGAGTGGCACGACGACTCTGGCAACTGGTTCCGCTCCTACGGTAACGAAAATTGGGAGTTCGACGACCGTGGCCTTATGGCTCGCCGCTTCGCATGCATCAACGATTTGCCGATCCGAGAGAGCGAGCGCCTCTATCGCTGGCCGCTCGGACGCCGCCCGGATGACCATCCAGGCCTGTCTGAGTTGGGGCTATAGTCCGCCAGTTGCATCGGCCTGCTCCGTCTTCGGCGAGCCTTGTGGGCTCGTCGATACCGGAAAATCGCGCGCACAAACCGGCCTATCGGTGCGGACTGCGCGGCGAGCGGCCTAGCGTCGCCTCACGATAAGCTTTCACTGCCGGCCGGCTAGGTGCCGGCGAACGGAGTGAACATGTCTTGTTGGACATCGGCCGTGCAAAGCGCCTTTTCAAATGTGACGCGCGCGGCCTGTATCGGGGGGATACTTGGCGCGCTTGCGATGGGCGCGCCATTGCGCGTACAAGCTGCCGATTGGTGCAGCGGCGGCATCTGGATCGACGCGATGATCGGCTCTTACCATGTGCACCCCAAGCAATCGTTCGAAGACGTCAATCCCGGGCTCGGCGCGGAATGCTGGTTGAACGATCGTTGGGCAGTGACGGCCGGCGGATACCGCAACTCGCTTTCGCGTCCGTCGTGGTATGCCGGCGGCGTATGGTCGCCCGAGTTTCTGCATTGGGGAATCGTGCGGCTCGCTGCGATGGGCGGGATCATTTCCGGCTACAACTATGGCCAATGGGGTATAGGCGCTAACCATACGATCGGGCCTGTCGCAGCGCCCATCCTCATGGTCGAGTACAAGCGTGTAGGCGCTAACTTCATTGTTGTGCCCCCTATTCCGTCCGATAATTTGCCTTTCACGATCGGGTTTCAAGTGAAAGCCAGGTTTTGAAGCCGGTGCGCTTATTTCTGCCTTGCAGCGCATGATTCGTGGGCCGGACTCGTTTCAATCCCAAAGGGTGAGCCCTTACGGGAACCGGTGTTACTTGCTAGCATCCGCGCGGAGTTCCTTATTTGCTCTGAATGCTCCCGAAAAGGCTCACCACAACGGGGCGTCGTCTTTCTATCATGAGCCGGGCCCCAAGACGTCGAATCGGTCGAATTGAACTGAGGAGGCGAGGCGAGCCGGATATCCATTGATAGACGGGTGATCGCCGTTGCATGCCCCCATGCCGATGTTGGATGACCTACGGCCGATGATTGGCTCTAGAGGTGAGCCTTTTCGGGACGTTAGGGACAGCCAATTTTCAGGAATTCTCCGACGGTTTATTCTGCAGCGGTAGGCGCCTGATTCGGGGGCCCATCCGCGCGCCTTGGTCTCCAAGGATGCTCTTTCTGCCCGGTAATCCTCAGCACGCAATCGAGCGCGTGTTCCAAGGTGAGGGTTTTCGGGGGGCGTGTTCCGATGGGCATATCGCCAAAGGTGAGCCTTTTCAGGACCTTCTTTTTGTGTGCGAATGGGCGCGATGTCAGCCGAAACGTGTAGCGCGACTGTCGTCGCCCGCCTGTCGGATTTGACGCCGCTTGCGATCCGTTTGTTGTCCATGATGCTGTGGACATGTCGACGCATGACCGGGAGACGCTGTCCATGCAGCCGCCAACGAG
>Ga0310811_10001989_pt1 | contig 25381 bp, 21 predicted proteins | sample YCmetagenome_FD_207642 | JGI IMG/M metagenome (GOLD analysis project Ga0310811, IMG submission 207642) | Soil microbial communities from experimental microcosm in Duke University, North Carolina, United States - YC | ecosystem: Engineered > Artificial ecosystem > Soil microcosm > Unclassified ... | reverse complement strand
TTCATGAAAATTCTGAACGGCAGTCTATGGGATCTGTGGCAGATCGCGCGAGAAAAGGATGGCCTGCAAGCGGTACCGCTGGACGACAAGCATAGTCGTTTCCTGCAACTGGCAACCAATACGCTCTCTGATGCTTTCTTCTACGGTGCGCCGGTGTACCTGCAGTTACAGGGTTTCGAGGAAGTGAAAGCCTCGGTGTTCCAGGTGACCCGTTCGCCGGGCAAGAAGATCGTCTACCTCGGCTGTTTGCTGCTCGTGCTGGGCGTGTTCTCCATGTTTTATGTGCGCGAACGCCGCTTGTGGATCTGGCTCAAACCGGAACAGCAAGGTACGCGCGCGATGATGGCGATGAGTTCTCAGCGCAAGACGCTGGATTTCGAAAAGGAATTCGAAGCGCTGAAGCAGCAGCTGCCGCAAGCGCATTAACGTTCGGCTCTATACTGAATAAGCAGGCAGGCGATTGTTGCCGCCGGTAAGAATCGAGATCGGAGTATCTATGGACATCGTACAAGACCACATCTACGCGCAGCCGACCGGCTTTTTCAGACGCCTGTCCATCATCGACTGGTTGTACGGGGCGGCGCTGCTGGGAGGGGCGCTGTTCGCGCTGAACCGCTTTGCGCATCACATGGATATTTATGAGCAGGCCATTCTTCTGCTGGCGGCGCCAGTCTTTGCGGTGCTTGGCTGGCATTGGAAATCCGTGCGCTGGCTGATGGCGCTGCTGGCGGCGCTCGCCTTGTCCGCCATCGCGTTGTATGGCGGCCTGCTGGACGCCGCAGAACAGAAGTTCTTGCTGAAGTATTTTCTGTCGAGCCAGTCTGCCATTTTGTGGATGAGCACCTTGTTCGTTCTGGCAACGCTGTTTTACTGGGGCGGCCTGTTGACGAAATCGCCAACAGGCGGAGCGATCGGCAGCAAGCTTTGCTGGGCTGCGGTCGTCATGGGATTTACAGGCATGCTGGTGCGCTGGTACGAGTCCTACCTGATCGGCACCGACGTCGGCCACATTCCCATTTCGAATCTCTACGAAGTCTTCATCCTGTTTTGCATGATCACGTCGTTGTTCTATCTGTACTACGAGCAAAGATATGCGACACGTCAGCTGGGCCCGTTCGTGCTGCTCGTCGTCAGCGCGGCGGTCGGCTTCCTGCTGTGGTACATGGTGTCGCGCGACGCCGCCGAGATTCAGCCCCTGGTACCCGCATTGCAGAGCTGGTGGATGAAAATTCACGTACCGGCGAACTTCATCGGCTACGGTACCTTTTCGCTCGCAGCCATGGTGGCAGTCGCTTATTTGCTGAAGTCGCGCGGCGTGTTGGCCGATCGATTGCCTTCGCTGGAAGTGCTGGATGACGTGATGTACAAGTCGATCGCGGTCGGCTTTGCCTTTTTTACCATTGCTACGATTCTCGGCGCGCTATGGGCTGCGGAAGCGTGGGGCGGCTACTGGTCCTGGGACCCGAAAGAGACATGGGCCTTGATCGTGTGGCTTAACTACGCAGCGTGGCTGCATATGCGCCTGATGAAGGGTTTGCGGGGACAGGTTGCCGCATGGTGGGCCTTGATTGGTTTGCTGGTCACGACCTTCGCTTTCCTCGGCGTGAACATGTTTCTGTCGGGGCTGCATTCCTACGGCGAGCTCTGAATGTTGCAAGGAACTTCATTACATTAATGTAATGAAACTTCATAAAAATCCGCGTAATCTGATCGGCATTACGTCCCGTACATCGGAGTCATCATGCTGATCAAGCGCCCACCGAACGGAATCGATATTCCGTTCCCTTCCGAAATCACGCCGCGTGCCATCTTCGAATCGCGTCGCGACTTCATCCGCAAGCTGGCCGTCGGTTCGATCGCAGGCGGTAGCCTTCTTGAAATGGCGACGCGCAATGCCTTCGCCGAATCGGGATCCGGTTTGCAAAAGCTGGGCGGCAAGCCCAATCCGAATTACGTCGTGCCGGACAAGCCGACTTCATATTCCGACGCGACGACCTACAACAACTACTACGAGTTCGGTACCGACAAGTCGATGCCCGCGCGCTATGCCCCGGCAATGAAAACGCGTCCATGGACTGTTGCGATCGAAGGTGAAGTCAAGAAGCCGATGACGCTGGACATCGATATGCTGACGAAACTCGCGCCCGTTGAAGAACGTATCTATCGACTGCGCTGCGTTGAAGGCTGGTCCATGGTGATTCCATGGGAAGGCTATTCGTTTTCAGAATTGATGAAGAAGGTCGAACCGACTTCAAACGCGAAGTTCGTTGAATTTGTCACGGTGGAAGACAAGGATGCAATGATCGGCCTGCGCAGGCCGGTGCTTGACTGGCCATATGTCGAGGGACTGCGCATCGACGAAGCCGCGCATCCGCTGACCTTGCTAACGCTCGGCATGTACGGTCAGGTACTGCCGAATCAGAACGGTGCGCCGGTGCGGATCGTGGTGCCGTGGAAGTATGGCTTCAAATCCGCGAAATCGATCGTGAAAATCCGTTTTGTACGTGAACAGCCTCGTACTGCGTGGAATGTCGCGGCGCCGAACGAATATGGTTTCTATTCGAACGTCAACCCGCAGGTGGACCATCCGCGCTGGTCGCAGGCAAGCGAGCGGCGTATCGGGGAAGACGGATTTTTTTCGAAAAAGCGGCCAACCTTGATGTTCAACGGCTACAGCCAAGTCGCTTCCCTGTATAGCGGCATGGATCTCAAAAAACATTATTGAAGCGACGATGGCATTCAATCCCGCCCCACGGCAACTTGCCGCCATCAAGGCGATCGTCTTTACGCTCGCCTTATTGCCATTCGCTCGCCTGGTGTGGGGAGGCTTCGCCGGTCAACTCGGCGCCAATCCACTCGAGTTCATCACCTGGAGTACTGGCGACTGGACGCTGTATTTCTTGTGCATCACGCTTGCCATTACCCCATTGCGCCGGCTGAGCAGTTGGAATTGGCTGGTGCGGTTGCGCCGCATGCTGGGATTGTTCGCCTTCTTTTATGCAAGTCTGCATTTCACGGCCTTCTTCTGGTTCGACCACTTCTTCGATGTGCCGGAAATGCTGAAGGATGTGGCCAAGCGCCCGTTCATTCTGGTTGGCTTTACGGCTTTTGTATTGTTGATTCCGCTGGCTGTGACCAGCACCAACGGCATGGTGAAATGGATCGGTGCGAAACGCTGGCAATGGCTGCATCGGCTGATCTACGTGATCGCTCCGCTGGGCATATTGCATTTTTGGTGGATGAGGGCAGGCAAGCACAATTTCGAGCAGCCGCTTATTTTCGGATCGATCGTGGCCGTGCTTCTTCTATTGCGGGTGATGTGGGCGTTGAAGAAGCGTCGTAAGGAAAGAGGACTGCTGCACGCAGCGTAAAAAAAGGCGGATGCACGATCCGCCTTTTTTCATCGCTTTTCCTTTTTAAGGCAGCAGCGATTCGAGCGCGAACAGGTCGGCGGCTGCCTCGCGCTTACGGATCAAGTGCACCCGATCGCCATCCACCATGACCTCGGCCGCGCGGCCGCGCGTGTTGTAGTTGGAAGACATCGTCATGCCATAGGCGCCCGCCGACATGATGGCGAGCAGATCGCCCTCGGCAATGGAGAGAGAGCGCGCGCGCGCCAGCCAGTCGCCGGATTCGCATACCGGACCGACCACATCGTAGACCTGCGCGAGATCGGCGCCTTGCGTGACTTGCTCGACGCCGTGCCACGCTTCGTACATCGCCGGACGCATCAGATCGTTCATCGCGGCATCCACGATTGCGAAGTTCTTCGCTTCACCGTGCTTGAGGTATTGCACTTCGGTCAGCAAGAGGCCGGCATTGCCGACGATGGAGCGGCCCGGTTCGAACATGACCTTGATCGACTTGCCGCCGTGCGCCTTCGCGCGCCATGCGTCCACTTTCGCGAACAGCCGCGACAGATAATCGCCGACTGCCACCGGCTGATCACCCGTGTAATTGATGCCGATGCCGCCACCGATATCCAGGTGATGCACGTGAATACCTTCAGCCGCTAGCGTGTCGATCAGTTCGATCAATTTGTCGACCGCTTCCAGCAGCGGCGCATCGTCCAGCAGTTGCGAACCGATGTGGCAATCGATTCCCACCACGTCGATGTTCGGCAGCTTGGCAGCGATGCGATAAGTCGGCAGGGCGTCTTCGTAAGCAACGCCGAACTTGTTGTCCTTCAGGCCGGTGGAAATATAGGGATGCGTTTTCGCATCGACGTTCGGATTGACGCGCAGCGAGACCGGCGCGCGCTTGCCCATCTCGCCCGCTACTTCGTTCAGGCGATGCAATTCGGGGATCGATTCGACGTTGAAGCACAAAATGTCGTGCGACAGGGCGAGCTTCATTTCCTCGCGCGATTTACCGACGCCGGAAAAAATGACCTTGCGTGGCGAGCCGCCCGCAGCCAGTACCCGCAGCAATTCGCCGCCCGAGACGATGTCGAAGCCGGAGCCGAGCTTGCCCAGTAGGTTCAGCACGGCGAGATTGGAATTCGATTTGACGGAATAGCAGACCAGCGCGCTGTCTTCGTTACGGCCGTGTTTCTTGCATGCGTCGGAATACGCCGAAAAATTGTCGACGAGTGCAGCTTTCGAATACACGTAGGTCGGCGTGCCGAATTGCTCGGCGATGCGCGTCAAAGGCGTGTTTTCCACGCATAGCACGCCCTGTTGGCGAGAGAAATGCGACATGTTGCTTGCTTAATTGGGAATGGATGGTGTCACGGGCACAATGGCGCGCGATTCGCCGTTGTCCGGCGTCTTGTCATTTGGCGCTGTGTCGGCCTTGGCGGGCGGCAGCGTCGGTACGCCCTTGGTCTGCTTGGCTGCCTTGCCACGCGGCATTTGCGCATCAGGCAGGTACAGGGGGCCGCGTTGTCCGCAGGCCGTCAGCATGGCGATCAGCGCAAGCAGAAGAAAGCGGCGTGTTAAACCAGAACGGGACTTCACGATTAGAATCACTGTTTGACAAAATGTGTTGGAGTGTAGCATGACCGAAACGGAATTCCTGAGCCGGGCCGAGGCCGCGCTGGCGCGTATCGAAACCGCGCTGGAAAAGCTGAACAATGACGACGAGCTCGACGTCGAATGTTCGCGCAACGGCAATGTGCTGGAGATCGAATTTATCGATAACGGCAGCAAGATCATCGTCAACAGTCAAGCTGCGATGCAGGAATTGTGGGTAGCGGCAAAATCCGGCGGATTCCACTTCCGCGCCGACGGCGAACGCTGGGTCAATACGCGCGACGGCAGTGAACTGTTTGCGGCCTTGTCAGAGATGATCGGCGCGCAAGGAGGCGTTTCCGTCACCTTGCGGGCAAGCTGAGCAATACTAGAACAGCTCGTTCTTCACTTCATCCTTGGTCGGCTGCGGTTCGGGCGCACTGTTGTTTTCGCTATCGTTGCTGACACCCAAGCTGCGTACGCCAATACTCGGCGGATTCTCTGCATAGTAGTAGTCGCCGTTCACGCTGATCACGCCGTCAGGCACGGTGCGTTCCGCCTCCGGCACATTCTTCAGCACCTTTTCCATGTAACTGATCCAGATCGGTAGCGCGAGGCCGCCGCCGGTTTCATGGTTGCCGAGATTGCGCGGCTGATCGAAGCCGATCCAGGCCACACCGACAATCTTCGGCTGGTAACCGCAGAACCAGGCGTCGAAGGAATCATTGGTGGTGCCCGTTTTGCCGGCCAGGTCGGTACGCTTCAGCGACAAGGCTTTCATCGCGGTGCCGTGCTTGACCACGTCCTGCAGCATGTCGTCCATGATGAAGGCATTACGCGCGTCGATTACGCGATTGGCTTCGTCGCCTGCGCGGTCCGGCTTCACTTCGGACAGTACCTTGCCGTTGGCATCGGTGATCTTGGAGATCAGGTAAGGGCTGACCTTATAGCCGCCGTTGGCAAAGACCGAGTACGCGCCAACCATTTGCAGCGGCGTGACGTTGCCGGCGCCGAGCGCCAGCGTCAGATAGGGGGGGTTCTTGTCGGCATCAAAGCCGAAGCGCATCGCGTATTCCTGGCCATACTTGGCACCGATGCGTTGCAGAATCCGGATGGACACCATGTTCTTGGATTTCGTCAGCGCTTTACGCATCGTGATGGGACCATCGTACTTGCCATCGTAGTTCTTGGGCTCCCATGGCTGGCCGCCCGTCTGCGCAGCATCGAAGCTGATCGGCGCATCGTTGATGACCGTCGACGGCGACAGCCCTTTTTCCAGCGAAGCTGAATAGATGAAGGGTTTGAAAGATGAGCCGGGCTGGCGCCAGGCTTGCGTGACGTGATTGAACTTGCTGCGGTTGAAATCGAAGCCGCCGACCATCGCACGGATCGAGCCGTCATCTGTATTGGCCGCGACAAAGGCCGATTGCACCTCAGGCATTTGCGTGATCGTCCAGTCTTTGCCTTCCTGCATCACGCGAATGACCGCGCCGCGCTTGACGCGCTTGTTTGGCGGCGCATTATCCGCCAGCAGGCGCGAAGCGAAGGTGAGGCCTTGGCCCTCGATCCTGATTTCTTCGCCCGAACCCAGCACCGCCGTGACGAGCTTGGGCGATGCGCTCAATACGACAGCGGCAACCAGGTCGTCGCTGTCCGGATGATTCGCGAGTTCGACCTCGATCGCATCTTCCGCTTCATTCTTGTTGCTCGGGATGTCGATATAGCTTTCCGGCCCGCGGTAGCCGTGGCGCTTTTCGTATTCCATCACGCCGCGGCGCACGGCGAGATACGCCGCATCCTGATCGGCCTTGGTGATGGTGGTGAATACGTTCAGGCCGCGCGTGTAAGTGTCTTCCTTGAACTGGTCATACACCATTTGCCGCGTCATTTCGGCTACGTATTCGGCGTGGATGCCGAATTCGCTGCTGTTGGTCTTGATTTTCAGCTGCTCATCCTTGGCCTGGTTGTATTGGGCTTCGGTGATGTACCCGAGCTGGAACATGCGCAACAGAATGTACTGCTGGCGCGCTTTGGCGCGCTTCGGATTGATGACGGGGTTGTAGGCCGAAGGAGCTTTTGGCAGGCCAGCCAGCATCGCCGCCTCAGCAATCGAAATGTCCTGCAGTTTCTTGCCGAAATAGATTTGCGCCGCTGACGAAAAACCATAGGCACGCTGGCCCAAGTAAATCTGGTTCATATAGATCTCGAGAATCTGGTCCTTGGACAGATTCTTTTCGATCTTCCAGGCGAGCAGCGCTTCATAGACCTTGCGTTTCAGCGTTTGCTCACTGGAGAGGAAGAAGTTGCGCGCCACCTGCTGCGTGATGGTGGACGCGCCCTGCCGCGCGCCCCCGCTCAGATTGTGGACCGCGGCGCGCAGGATGCCCGTGTAATCGATACCGCCATGCTCGAAGAAGCGATCGTCCTCGATTGCCAGCACCGCCCTCTTCATGATGTCCGGAATGTCCTTGCTGTGTACCAGCGTGCGGCGTTCTTCGCCGAATTCGCCGATCAGCACGTTATCGGCGGAGAAAATCCGTAGAGGAATTTTGGGGCGATAGTCGGTCAGTGCATCGAGCGCCGGTAACTGGGGGTACGCGAGCACGATGACGAACACGACAACCAAGGCGCCGCTGATCGCCAGACCTGCCACCAGGGCGAGCAATCCCAGCAACACGCGTAGCGCGAAGCGGGAAGCAGTTTTCGGAGCTTTTGGTGCAGAGGGACGATTGCCGGGCGCAGATTGTTTGGAAGCCATGCAGAAGGAAGACTCTCGGATCAGTATCCGCGCCATTATAGCGGCCGCTCAAAATGTAAAACGGAGGTCTGCACATTTCGTCCACTTTATTTAGTGGTCTGTTACGCGAGTGGACAATTGGCAACGCATTTGCAAATTTCTGAGCGGAAATTGCTTTACAGTTTTCAAGCCTTGTTGCTAGGATTTAATGTAACGTTTTACCAAAGCCCGCTAAGCATCCGTTTTATAACGATATTTCAATTGACAAGCGAATATGCTTCGGCGACGTGTTTGCCGCGCGGCTCGTTCATATAACTAATAGAACGTTTTCGGGGAGAAACGCCCTTGGCTTTAGACTTTGGCTCCTTATTCGGCAAAAAGAAGTCGCCGTTGGTCGGGCTCGACATCAGCAGTTCCAGTGTGAGACTGGTGGAGCTGTCGGACGCCGGCAAAAGCGAATTCCGCGTCGAATGCTTCGCATCCGAACCGCTGCCGCGTGGCGCCGTGGTCGACGGCAATATTGAAAACCTGGATCAGGTGGCCGATGCGGTGCAGCGTGTGTGGAAAAAAAGCGGCACGCGCGCGCGCTTTGTGGCGATGGGTATGCCCCCAGCGTCGGTCATCACCAAAAAGATCATTCTCCCGAACGGTCTATCGGAAGAAAGCCTGGAATTGCAGGTGGAAACCGAGGCAAGCCAGTACATTCCCTTTGCTCTCGACGAAGTTCGTCTCGACTTCGATGTGATCGGCGAAGTGGAAAATTCCCCGGATGACATTGAGGTGATGCTGGCGGCGACACGCCGTGAGAAGGTCGAAGATCGCGTGGCAGTGGCACAGACCGCCGGGTTGACACCCAGTGTCATGGATATCGAATCTTATGCCGCCCGTGCGGCGATTGACCGCATCGTCAGGCAATTACCAAAAGGTGGGCAGGGCCAAATCATCGGTTTGTTCCAGATTGGTATGTACGTCACGCATGTATCGATCCTTCTGGATGGTGAGGTGGTCTATGAACGCGAGCAACCCTTCGGCGGGCATCAGTTGACGCAGGACATCGTACGCACTTACGGCCTTTCGTATGAGGAGGCCGAAGTCAAGAAAAAAGCAAACGATTTGCCGGACGGATATCAAGCCGAGGTTCTGCAACCGTTTCTGGAAAACGCTGCGGGCGAGGTGACGCGCGCGATTCAGTTTTTCTTCACGTCGACGCCGTATACGCGCATCGATCAAATCTTCCTCGCCGGCGGGTGTGCGGTCATACCCGGCATGGTGGAAACGGTTGCTGGTCGTACCAAGCTGTCGACCTCCGTTGTCAGTCCGTTCGCCGGCATGCAGCTCGGCTCCAACGTGCGTGAGAAACACTTGCGCGCCGAAGCGCCTGCCTATCTGGTAGCGTGCGGCCTCGCGATGCGGAGGTTCGGCTAATGGTCAAGATCAATCTACTCCCGCATCGCGAGGAGCGGCGCAAGCAGCGCAAGAAGGAATTCACTGCCTTGCTGGTGCTGAGCGCGATCGTCGGAGCCTTAATCGTGCTGCTGGTCGGAGGCTATTTTTCCGCACGGCTCTCGAATCAGGAGCAGCGCAACACCTACATCAAGGCCGAAAATGCGAAGCTCGATGTGCAGATCAAGGAAGTTGCCGATCTGAAGCAGGAAATCGATGCGTTGAAGGCACGCCAGCAGGCCGTGGAAGACTTGCAGGCTGATCGCAACCAGCCTGTTTATCTGATGGACGAATTGGTGCAGCAGGTGCCGGAAGGTGTCTATTTGAAATCGTTCAAGCAGGATGGTCAGCGCGTGGCCTTGAACGGATATGCGCAATCTAATGAGCGTGTTTCGGAGTTGCTGCGCAATCTCAGTAACAACTCGCCATGGCTTGAACGTCCGGATTTGATCCAGATTCATTCCGTCAATATCGGCCAGGGCAAGGACGCCAAGCGTGTGTTCGAATTCGATATCAATGTCGGCATCAAGCGTCCGCGGGATCTGGATGCATCCGCTTCGGACAAGAAGCCGGTTGCAAATGCAGCTGCGCAGAAAAACTGACGAGAGACGCGCACCATGGCAGACATGAAAAAAATCGGCGCGTCGTTGGGCGCGCAATTCCGAGATCTGAACGGTATCCCGCCTGCGCAATGGCCGATCGTGCCGCGCATTCTGTGTGGTATCGGCGTTGCGCTGGTTGTTCTCGTTCTCGGTTGGTACTTCTACTGGAGCGACCAGATGGCAGACCTCGATCGCGCTGCAGCAGAAGAACAGACGCTCCGAGATGCTTACAAGAGCAAGGTTCAGCAGGCAATCAACCTAGAGGGTTTGCGCAAGCAGAAGCAACAGGTCGGAGAATATGTGGCGACGTTGGAAAAGCAACTGCCGAGCAAGGCAGAAATGGACGCGCTGCTTTCGGACATTAACCAAGCTGGCCTAGGCCGTGGCCTGCAGTTCGAACTGTTCAAGCCTGGGCAGGTTGTCGTGCGTGACTATTACGCTGAACTGCCGATCGACATCAAGGTGACCGGCCATTATCACGACATGGCCTCCTTTGCGAGTGACATTGCGAACCTGCCGCGCATCGTGACACTAAACAAGATGAATCTGGTGACAGGAAAGGACGGCAATCTGACGCTTGACGCGGTAGCGAAAACCTTCCGCTATCTGGATGACGATGAGGTGACCGCACAGCGCAAGGCGCAAGCCGACAAGAAGAAAAAAGGAGGCAAGAAATGAACGGCCTTCGCTTGATGTTACGCGCTTCTGCTTTGGCTGCAGTCACATTGAGCCTCTCCGGTTGTGGCGACGGCGGCATACAGGAAATTAACCAGTGGATGCAGGAAGTGCGACAGCAGACTAGGGTATCGATCAAGCCGTTGTCGGCACCGAAGAAATTCACTCCCTATGCCTATGATGCCAAGGGACGTGAAGATCCCTATAGCCCCAATAAACTAGCCGTGGCCTTCGCAAAAGCCAAGGGAACCGGGACGATTCACCCTAATCTGGAGCGCCGTCGCGAGGCCTTGGAAAGCTATCCGTTGGATACCTTGCATATGGTTGGCACTCTGTCCAAGCCCGGCATGACCTATGGCTTGATTCAGGCAGACAAGTCGGTGTACCAGGTAAAGGTCGGTAATTACATCGGACAGAATTTCGGCATGATCACCAGGATCACCGAATCAGAAATTGATCTGAAAGAAGTTGTTCAAGACGCGTCCGGCGAATGGGTCGAACGCGAAGCCAAGCTCGAATTGCAGGAGACGCAAAAATGATGGCGCACCAAAAACAATCCATACAATTGTCCGTCATGCGAGCCGTGACGCGACTAATGGCGTTCCTGTGCCTGAGCTTGGTGTGGGGCTTGAGCGCTGCACAGGAAAATTCGATCGAATCGATCACTGCGAATCAGCAGGGCACCAACGTGGTGATCAAGGTGGCGCTGAAAAATCCGCTGTCGAAACCCCCGGTCAATTTCTCCATTGCCAATCCCGCGCGTATTGCAGTCGACTTCGCTGGAGCCTCAAATGCCACCGGAAAGGGCTTTCAGGAAATCGGCCTGGGCGATGTGCGCAGCGTGAATGTGGTGCAGGCGGGTGACCGTTCGCGCCTGGTATTCAATCTTGGCCGCTCCCTGAATTATGCGACTGCACTTGATGGCAACGTCGTCGTTCTGACGATTGATGGAACAGGCGGTGTGCCGGTTGCGTTGAACAATGCAGGATTGCCGGTAGGCCCGAAAGTCAGTACCGAACCACAGGCGATTCGCGATATCGATTTCCGCCGTGGCAGCAACGGCGAAGGGCGCGTTGTCGTCGATCTGCCTAATAACCAGGTAGGCGTCGATGTGCGTCAGGAAGGCCGGAAGATCGTCATCGACTTTGCCAAGACGACGCTGCCGGACGTATTGCGTCGCCGTCTTGACGTCAGCGATTTCGGCACACCGGTCAACACCGTCACAACGCAGCAGATGGGCGACAAGGTTCGCATGACGATCGAGCCGCAAGGCACGTGGGAGCACAGCGCGTATCAGAGCGATTCGCAACTCGTCGTTGAGGTAAAGCCACTGAAGGAGGATGCAAACAAACTCGGACAGGGTGTGAAAAATTATCGCGGCGAGAAACTGTCGTTGAACTTCCAGAATGTGGAAGTGCGCGCGGTGTTGCAGGTGATTGCGGACTTTACCGGTCTGAACATCATCACCAGCGATACGGTCAGCGGTAATCTCACTTTGCGTCTGAAGGATGTCCCTTGGGACCAGGCTCTGGACATCGTGATGCAGGCTAAAGGTCTCGATATGCGCAAGAACGGTTCAGTGATTTGGATCGCACCCAAGGACGAATTGCTGACCAAGGAAAAATTGGAGCTGGAGCAGCGTTCGCAGATCGCAGATCTTGAGCCTGTGCGTACCGAAGCGTTCCAATTGAATTATCAGAAGGCTGAGGCCTTCAAGAAAATTTTCGGTATTGACGACAGCGGTGGGGCAGGCCGGAGCATTTTAACGAAACGCGGCAGTGCGGTGGTTGATCCACGTACGAATCAATTGTTTATTACCGATATCGCGTCCAAGCTCGACGAGATTCGGGAATTGATCAGAAAGACTGACATTCCTACACGTCAAGTCATGATCGAGGCACGTATTGTCGAGGCAAGCGATACCTTTAGTAGCAGCCTGGGGGCCAAGTTGTCCTTCGGAGTACAGCAAAATCGATTTACGCTTGGCGGCAATCAGGCCACTACGGGCACCGTACCGGCTACCGGCGCTCCAACGGTGCCGTCGCTTGGTGGCGGGTCTATTAATCTACCCGCAGCGGCGTTAAACGGAACTCCACCTGGAACCGTAGCATTGACGTTGTTCAATGCGGCGGCAACGAGATTTATTGGATTAGAGTTATCCGCCCTCGAAGCTGACGGCAAAGGGAAAATTATTTCTAGTCCCCGTGTAATTACTGCGGATCAGCTAAAAGCATTAATTGAGCAAGGTACCGAAATTCCTTATCAGCAGGCGACCAGCAGCGGTGCGACCAGTGTGTCCTTTCGCAAGGCGAATTTGAAACTGGAGGTTACGCCGCAGATCACGCCGGACGGCAATGTCATTCTTGATGTCGATGTGACGAAGGACAGTATAGGTATTCCGACGGACTCCGGCCTTGCGATCGATACTAAGCACGTAAAAACCCAAGTCTTAATTGACAACGGCGGGACTGTTGTCATCGGAGGGATTTATACGCAGACCGAAAGCAAGGATGTCAACAAGGTGCCTTTCTTTGGCGATATTCCGCTGTTTGGGAATCTGTTCAAAACAACCGATCGCACAAATAACAAGACGGAGCTGTTGATTTTCCTTTCACCAAAGATTTTGAACGACAAAATCGCAATCAAATAAAATGCCATCTGCGGCAGCCCTACACTGGAGGCTGCATAACGAAAGAACTGGCATAACGTGGGCGGTAATATCTTTCTAGTCGGTCTGATGGGGGCCGGCAAAACGACGGTTGGTCGTGCACTGGCGAAGCGCTTGAACAAGCGCTTCGTCGATTCCGATCATGAAATCGAGGCGCGCACTGGCGCCTCGATTCCTTTGATTTTCGAGATCGAGGGCGAACAAAGTTTCCGGCAGCGTGAAGCGGAAGTCATCCGCGACCTGACGGCGCGGCATGACATTGTGCTTGCGACCGGCGGTGGCGCGATACTCAATGCCGACAGTCGCGCTTATCTGAAGTCGCGCGGCACGGTTATTTACCTGCGTGCAAGCGTCAACAGTATCCTGCAACGCACCGGTCACGACAAGAATCGCCCCCTGCTGCAGACAGCCGATCCGCGCAAGACACTGGAAGATCTGTCCCGCGCCCGCGAACCTTTTTACAGGGAAGTCGCCGATATCATCATCGATACCGGCCGGCCTAACGTACAATTCCTGATGCAGACAATATTGGCGCAACTGGCATCCTTGCAAAATCGCGCCTCCCCGGATGCGCACCTTCCCGATACAGATTCTTCAATGCCTTCTTCGTACACTCCTCCCACTGTGCTGCACGTCGACCTTGGCGAGCGCAGTTATCCGATCACCATAGGCCAATCTCTGCTCTCGGACCCCGCCATCATTGCTGCGCACGTCGGCCAACGAGCGGCAATCGTGACCAATACAGTGGTCGCGCCGCTTTATCTAGAGCAAGTGAAGAGGACTTTGACAGCGGCCGGCAAGCAGGTGATCGAGATCGTGCTGCCGGATGGCGAGGAAGAGAAGAACTGGGCGAGCCTGATGAAGGTGTTCGATAAGCTGCTCGCCGAAAAATGTGATCGCAAGACGACGCTCGTTGCACTCGGCGGCGGCGTGATCGGCGATCTCACCGGATATGCGGCTGCTTCCTACATGCGCGGCGTACCATTCATCCAGGTGCCAACCACACTGTTGTCCCAGGTGGATTCCTCCGTCGGCGGCAAGACCGGCATCAATCATCCGCTCGGTAAAAACATGATTGGTGCGTTCTACCAGCCGCAGGCTGTCATCGCCGATACCGCGACATTGAATACCCTGCCGCCGCGCGAACTGTCGGCCGGGCTGGCGGAGGTCATCAAGCATGGTGCGATCATCGACGCACCATTCTTCGACTGGATCGAAGCGAATATCGGAAAACTGGTGCAGCGCGATGCGGCTGCGCTGGCATACGCAATTCAGCGTTCATGCGAAATCAAGGCGGATGTCGTGCGTCAGGACGAGCGCGAAGGCGGATTACGCGCGATTCTCAATTTTGGCCATACCTTTGGCCACGCAATTGAAGCCGGCATGGGCTATGGCGTCTGGTTGCACGGCGAAGCGGTCGGCTGCGGCATGGTAATGGCAGCCGACCTCTCGCATCGCCTAGGATTGATCGATGAGGAAACGAAAGCGCGCGTTGCCGCGCTCGTCAAGGCGGCCGGACTGCCGACAATGGCGCCGGACCTCGGTAGCGAGCGCTGGCTGGAACTGATGGAAGTGGACAAGAAGAACGAGGGCGGTCAAATCAAGTTCATTCTGCTCAAGCCCCTCGGTAAGACGATCATCACCACCGTGCCGCGCGACATTCTTGACCAAACGCTGCGGGCTTGCGCCGCCGCATAGGCGGCAGTCCGTGGCAACGATTCGCGACGATTGGCATGGACCCCGAAAACCATCTTGCTCCGTATGCCGTCCGCTCTGCCAATTCGCGCGGGCGACGCTTTTACGAAGCGCCGCCCGCATCGCGCACCGAATTCCAGCGCGATCGCGACCGCATTATTCACTCTACCGCTTTCCGTCGCCTCGAATACAAGACGCAAGTCTTCATCAACCATGAAGGCGATTTGTTTCGCACGCGGCTGACCCACAGCATCGAAGTGGCGCAAATTGCGCGTTCGATCGCGCGCAATTTGCACCTGAATGAAGATCTGGTGGAGGCGATCTCGCTGGCGCATGATCTCGGGCATACCCCTTTCGGCCATGCCGGGCAGGATGCATTGAATAACTGCATGCGCGATCACGGTGGCTTCGAACACAATCTGCAGAGCCTTCGTGTGGTCGATACATTAGAGCAGCGCTATGGCGCCTTCGAGGGCCTGAACCTGACGTTCGAAACGCGGGAAGGCATCCTCAAGCACTGCTCGCTTGCGAACGCGCGCAAGCTGGGCGATATCGGTGAGCGCTTCATCGAAAAGACGCAGCCCTCGCTGGAAGCGCAGGTTGCAAACCTCGCCGATGAAATCGCCTACAACAATCACGACATCGACGACGGCTTGAGATCGGGATTACTGACTCTCGAACAACTGAGCGAAATCGATTTCTACGCTCGACACAGGCGGGAAGTGGAAGCAGAATTCCCCGGGATCACGGGCCGTCGTGCGATCCACGAGACGATACGTCGCATGATCAACGCGCTGATCGTCGACCTGATCCAGGCTTCCTCGCAACGCATTGCGGCGGCAAATGTGAAGGCGATCGAGGATGTGCGGTGTTCGGGATCACTGATTGCTTTTTCTGAAACGATGCGCGCCGAGGCGGCCGGTCTCAAGCGCTTCCTGTACGAAAACTTGTATCGGCACTATCGGGTCAACCGCATGACGAGCAAAGCACGTCGCATCGTGACCGAACTGTTCGAGGCCTTCACAAGCGAGCCAGGATTGCTGCCGCCAGACTATCGGGAGCGAGATCACGCAATGCCAGCGCAAAATTCACAAGCACGCCAGGTTGCCGACTACATCGCAGGCATGACCGATCGCTACGCGATTCGCGAACATCGGCGTCTTTTTCTTATCGACGAACGATGAGACTCGCTGCCAAATTTTGTTAATTGGTCAGGTAGCCATTCAGGGGAAAAAAACTACCGCCTGTCGGATTCCTTATTACCGCAGCTGACCGATGAACTAAATTGACATTTACTTGGGAGAGTAAATATGAGATCGCTTCGCCACATCCGGCAGTGCGTTACACACGTCCGCGGCTTTACATTAATCGAGCTAATGGTTGTTGTTGCTATCGTCGCCATATTGGCCTCCGTTGCCATTCCTTCGTATACGGACTACGTCACGCGCGGGCGGATTCCGGACGCAACATCCAATTTGGCGAGCAAGCGGGTTCAGATGGAACAGTTTTTTCAAGATAATCACACCTATGCCTGCGCGACCTGTACCGGGGGGGTGGCGCCGCCATGCGCAAACGATACGTCATCAAGCAGATACTTCACTTTTAGCTGTGATGCTGGCGCTTCCTCCGCGACGACTTACAAACTTGTCGCCACGGGAACGGGACCAATGAACGGTTTCGTATATACGATTGATCAAGATAATTTGAAGGCAACCACCTCTGTCCCCTCGGGGTGGACTGTTAATGCAAGTTGCTGGGTTACTAAAAAGGGTGGTGTGTGTTAAGCCCGCAAAGAGGTGTGACCTTGATCGAGCTGATGATCGGCTTGGCCGTCGCCGCCATCTTGCTGGGCCTTGCTGTCCCAAACTTCAGTATTTTTATTCAAAACACCCGGATCAGAAACGCGGCCGAATCCATTCAAAATGGATTGATGTTGGCGCGTTCCGAGGCCGTTCGACGCAATGCGAATGTACGGTTTGTGCTGGGTACCGGTTCATCATGGACAGTGGGCTGCGAGACCGCGAATGCCGACTGTCCTGCTTCCATCCAAGCTCGAAGTGCTGCAGAAGGTTCGACAGACAGCATTGTGGCGACTTCGGAAGTGGCGTCGGACGGTACGGTCAACACAAGTCCGACCTTTACTGACACGGTCAGTTTTAATGGCTTGGGCCGAGTTGTGCCGAGTACGTTACCGGTCGGCAGCCACGCGTTCTTTGACGTTATGAATTCGTCTGGGGCCGCCTCTTGTGCGGTGTCGGGCGGCGATATGCGCTGTCTACAGGTGGTCGTCACTTCCGGTGGACAGGTACGTATGTGCGACCCAAAGCTGCATTTGTCTAATCCATCGGATCCTCAAGCATGCTGAGCCGTTCCCATCCTTCGAACCACCAGCGCGGCATGATGCTGCTGGAAGGGCTAATTGCGATCTTGATTTTTTCGCTCGGCATCATCGCACTTATCGGTATGCAGGCAACGGCGACAAAGCAGGTAACCGACGCAAAATATCGAACTGATGCGGCATTCCTGGCGAATCAACTAATCGGCACGATGTGGATGAAGGTGGAACCGAGTGTGCTTCCTACAAATCTCCCTAATCCGACCTGGGCATCCGATCTAAAGGCTGAATTTGATACAGACGCTAACACTTCTGCCAATGCGAACGATGATCTGAACAAGTGGAAATCGGCTGTGGCGAGCGCCTTGCCCGGTGTGACGAGCGCAACGCAACCAACAGTCAACGTGGCGGCGGGAACGAGTACCGATGGCGTTGTGACAATTACTATCCAATGGCTGCCTCCAGGTACGCCTGGCGGAACGCCGCATCAATACGTTTCGATCGCGCAGGTTAAGAAATGAAGGGCATCCCATATCGCCCAATGCGACTGCGCGCCGTGGCTTGCGGCTTTAGCCTTGTCGAAATTATGGTTGGTCTTGTGATCGGCATGCTTGCCGTCATTGTCGTTCTACAGGTTTTTTCAGTATCCGAGGGACAGAAAAGAACGACGACGAGTGGTGGCGACGCACAGAGTTCCGGCGCAATCGCGCTTTACCAATTGCAGAATGACATTGGCCAAGCGGGATACAGTGTTGCTTCGACCAGCCTGTTCAATTGCAATGTCAAATGGGTGCTCCCGTCCGGCGCTAGCATTGCAACGGCCGTTTCGATAGCTCCGGTGACAATCAATCCTGCGACCAACATCGTACCGGCAGGCGACGCCAATACAGACACGATCCTGCTTATGTATGGCAATACGAGCGGTGAACCGCAAGGCAACACAATTATTACACCCGGAGCCACCGTCAATACGGTACAGATGCCGAGCGCTTTTGCCGTCGGAGACAAGGTCATCGTTGCACCCTCAGCCTGTGGAGCAACGCAATTGGTCATCAACCAGATTTCCGTGGTCGGGGTAACTTCGGTGACATTAGCCGCTGGCGGCGTTACGAACGGCACAGTGTTGTATAACCTAGGGCCGTCTCCCGTGATCCTGGCATACGCGGTTCGAAATGGCAGCCTTACAGTGTGTGATTACATGCAGAACGATTGTGGTTCCGCAGATACGAGTGACTCTTCCATCTGGGTTCCAATTGCGTCGAACATTGTCAGCCTAAAAGCGCAGTATGCCCGTGACACGAGTTCGCCTATGGATTCAATACCCGATATATATGACGGGATTACACCAGGTAGTGCAAGCGACACTAGCGGCATTGCCCCGAACTGCGGATGGGCGCGCGTCTCAGCTTTGAGAGTGGCCCTCGTAGCGCGGAGTTCGCAATACGAAAAAGGCCCGGATCTCGTCACCGGAAGCGCGCCAAACTGGGCCGGGACGACCGCAGGTAATCCAACTGGGAGCGCAAGTAATCCGATCGATCTCAGCAAGAATCCAGACGGAACGTCGAACAATGGTTTGTGGCAGCGATATCGGTACAAGTTATTCGAGACGACCGTACCGATTCGCAACGTCGCGTGGATGGGAGTGCCGCAAGGATGCTGATCAATCATTTTTCTTCACAGACGACGATGCGTCATGTGAAGCAGCGCGGCGTGGTGCTAGTGATCGCGCTGATCGTGTTGATTGCCATGACACTGGCGGGTATTGCTCTTATGCGATCCGTCGACACAAGTAACCTCATTGCGGGCAATCTCGCGTTCCAGCAAGCCGCCACACATTCAGCGGACACCGGTGTGGAAACGGCAGTGAGATGGCTCGAGACGGCAAGTTCGACCAACAATGGACTGGCACTTGAGGCGTCCGATAACACCAACGGATATGTTGCGAATGGAAGTGATGCAACCAACAATCCTTCGGCCGGACAGAGCTGGGATGATTTTTGGAACGGCACCTTGAAAGCCCGCAAAGTTGATCTGAATGGCGGGAGTGAGGACGACGCAGGAAACAAGGTTTCCTACGTGATAGATCGGATGTGTGCCAATGCAGGACCGAAGACGGGAGGCGCCTCGTGCGTTGCCTCTCCGGTTGTAACCGTTGATCCGGGTAACTGCGAGTGCCCTGGAGTACCGTTGAATGCTCCGTCGGTCGTGTATTACCGGGTTACGGTGCGAGTCGCCGGCCCCCGAAATACAGTCAGCTATGTGCAAGCGATGGTGGCGCTTTAATGTGCCGCGTTTCAGAAGAGGGATAATCATGAGGATCGCTCACCTTGGTCGGCAAGTGCTTTATGCGCTAATTGCTTTTGCGGGCGTCGCGCACGCAGCGGTTACCGATCTGTCTCCCGTTCCATTGAATACTTATTCGGCTGCGACCTCGACAGACGTCAAGCCGAATGTCTTTTTTATTCTTGATGACTCCGGAAGTATGGACTGGGACTTCATGCCTGACTGGGCGTGTGCCAGCTATTCGACTACTAACTCGAGCTGTAACAGCACTGGCCAGGATCCGGCATCTGCGAGATCGGAATTTCTGTTTCGGAATGCCGCCTACAACGGGAGCTACTATAATCCCGCCGTACGTTATGTAACGCCTCTTGCCGTGAACGCCGACGGCACAATCAATACGGCGACCTATCCGAGCCAAACCGGTACATCGACCGCTACCGGCGGCGATTCCAATGCGACCAGTTCGTCGCCAAACTGGAAAGCGGTAAAAGACGACGCCTACGGCGTGCAAAGTACGTCCAGCTCCGATTTGCAAACCGATCCGGCAAAGCCGCCGTACTTTTTCACGATGATTGCGAAGGAGTACTGCACGCTTCCCAATCTGAAGACCTGCGTGTCCGCTACTGCACCGTCTGACACCTACAAATACCCGGCGGTGATCCGCTGGTGCAATGGATCAAATCTTTCGACATGTCGCGCTACCTTCAGTTCAAGCTATAACTGGGTACGGGCACCGTCGCCAAGAACTGCAACTATTACTGTGTCGGCCGGAAATCTGAACATAAGTGATATCAGCGTTGGCGGTAGCAGAATATTGCCGCGTACTTTACCGACGTCTAGTTCCGTTACTTTCAGTGGCACCAGCACTTCCAACCCGGCCAGTGTGACGAACATCACTGTCAACGGACGCATCATCCTATCGGCCGCGACACAAAGCTCAGGAAACGCGAACACGGTAGCGAGTCGCGTGGCCGCAAATATCAATCAATGTACCGCGCAGATGGTCGGCGCATGCCAGGCAACCGGTTACTATGCGGTTGTCTCAGGTGCCGTCGTTACAATTTACGACATGGCGAGCAACGTGTTGTATGCGCCGGTATTTTCTAAGACCGGCTCGTTGTCAATCTCGCCGTCGACTACGGGGCCTACATTTGCGCGGCCTAGTACTTCTACCGGGATAGCACAGGCTATCGCCGACGGTATTAACGCTTGCACACTGACTCTGGTCGGGAATTGCACCACTGTTGGATATACTGCTACTTCGTCCAGCAATATCGTCACAATCACGGCGCCGATTGCAACTTCCGCCACGCCCAGCGTCACACCGAGTGCGAGTATTTCAGTAACCGCCTTCTCTCTTCCGAACAGCGCTATTCCTGGCGAAAATATCAGAACTACGCTTACCCCGAGCGTAGATAGCTATCCTTATCCGGGAAGCACGACGAAGGCGCCAGGACGTACCGATTGCGCGGGTACTACTTGTACCTACAAGGAGGAGATGACCAACTATGCGAACTGGTGGACCTATTACCGAACCCGCATGCAGATGATGAAGACAGCTGCAACGAATGCTTTCCTCACAATGGATAGTGCGGAAGACATCGCTGCTAACGTCTCGCGGTTTCGGTTGGGCTATATGAGTATCAATAACAACACGCAAGCCGATTTCTTGAATCTCGATGAATTCAAGACAAGCCAGAAATACAACTGGTACCTGAAGTTGGTGAGTGCCAATCCGAGTAATTCGACTCCGCTGCGAAAAGCACTATCCACTGCCGGCAAATACTACGCTGGAGTGCTGGACGGTACGACGTTGAACGGCAGTGCCGTGGTCGATCCATTGCAGTATTCGTGTCAACAGAATTACACCATTCTTTCTACCGACGGGTTCTGGAACGAGAGCTCGGGGTATACCAAGCTCGACGGAAGCACGAATGTCGGCAACCAAGACGTCGGTCTCCAGAGGCCTTATTACGATGGCGGCAGTGCGCAGCTGCAAACGAGAACCAGTACTTTGCAACAAAGAACGGGTGCGTTGCAGATTCGCACATTTTCCGGGGGCAGGAGAGGTAGCTGGAGCAACTGGAATAATGCGAATTCATGTACACCGGTAAGCGGCAGCGCAGAATGCCGTTACAACTGGTCGACCTGGACCAATGCGTCTTCCTGCACTGTCAGCCAGAACACTGCAAGCGATAGCGTCTGGAATATTTCGAATGGTACAGACTGCCAGTATGCGAGCTGGACATCGTGGGCCAATGCGAGTTCATGCACCGTAGCGTCACAGTCTGTTGCGCCTAACTATACAGTCGGCCTTGCACGCGATTGCCAGACCATTTCGAGCTCGGGTGGATCGACTAATTCGCTGGCAGACGTTGCCGCTTATTATTACAACACGGATCTGAGAAATTCTTCCGCCAGCGCGCCGGACGCAACTGGAACGTGTACGGGGCCGACTATCGCTCCATCCACCACGCCGAATGACTTGTGTGCCAATAACGTCCCTACCAACGGTCGCGATGTGGCTACTACGCAGCACATGACAACGTTCACGTTGGGTTTGGGGTCGCAGGGCCAGATGATCTACGCTCCCATAGACGGCAAGGACTATTGGAACGATACAAGTGGCGACTTCTTCGATGTCTTGAAAGGGAATACCGCCGACTCATCGTCAGGTATCTGTTCTTGGCAATCGAGTGGAGCGTGTAATTGGCCAGTGCCAAGCTCCAATTCAAATGCAAATATTGACGACTTGTGGCATGCGGCAATCAACGGTCACGGATCGTATTTCAGCGCTTCAGATCCTGCTTCTCTGTCCAGCAGCCTGACCAATACTCTTTCCACCATTGTGAATACGCCGAGGCCGGGTACGGCAGCAGCAGCGGCCAGCAGTAATCCAAACGTTAGCGCGAGCGACAACTATGTGTTTAGCTCGTCATATAAATCGGTGGATTGGTACGGTGAATTGATTCGCCAGCAAATTACCACTTCCGGTACATTGACGGCCCAGAACTGGTCGGCGCGTAAATTGCTGGATTGTGCCACTACGAGCTGGGCAGCCAATGCCAGCTATATTGTGGGGGATGCGTATCGCAATTCCGGCGTCTGCTACTACGTTACGACAGCATATACCTCAGGGAACGCATTTAATCAGAATGTGGACGGCACCAATACAGTCGTTGTGAACAATGACGAAACGGCCGAAACTAAAACTGCAGCCACTCCGCTGACTAGCCGAAATATTTACACCAACAATGCAGGACGCCTCGTATCCTTCCAGTGGACCGACCCTGCTAATCCACCAAGCAATCCCAATAGCCTCTCTGACGCACAGAAGGCATATTTCACCAGGCCGGCGATTACCTACGTGGCGCCCCCATCTGGTCAGACTTCCTATGTCGGCTTGTCCCAATTCTGCTCGTCGGGAGGGAATTGCCTGAGTACGACTCAACAGGCCGCCGCCGAAGGAGCGGCCCTCGTGAATTATCTTCGCGGCGATCGGACCAACGAAGGTACGTATTTCCGGAAACGTGTTCACGTGCTAGGCGATATTGTTTCGTCAGAGGCGCGTTACGTGCAGACGCCGATGTTCAACTATACGGATACAAACTACGGCGCTTACAAGACCGCGAAGGCGTCTCGAGCCGGTAGGGTGTATGTTGGGTCGAATGACGGCATGCTTCACGCGTTTGATGCGGCGACAGGGCAAGAGGCGTGGGCATATATTCCGAGCTTTGTTTTGCCGCAGTTGTACAAGCTCGCAGATAAGCAGTATTCAACGAATCATCAGTATTTTGTCGATGGGACGCCGGAGACAGGCGATATTTGCCCCAACGCGCCGGGCTCAACCTGTACAGCTGCTCAATGGAAGACGATACTGGTTGGCGGGTTGAACTTGGGCGGCAAGGGATATTACGCTCTCGATATAACGGATCCGGCAGCGCCGCAATTGCTATGGGAGTTCACTGATGCCAATATGGGTTATACCTATGGCAATCCAACTATTACCAAGCTCGAAGATGGTACCTGGGTTGTTCTGATCAGTTCCGGCTATAACAATGCGGATGGCGCGGGCCGACTGTATGTATTGAACGCGAATTCGGGGACGTTGATCAGAACGATCAATACCGGTGTTGGCTCCGCGGCCAGCCCTAGCGGCTTGTCGAGAATTAGCGCGCACGTGCTGCAGCCTTTGACGAACAATACGTCTAGGGCAGCGTACGGCGGTGATATGTTTGGTAATTTGTGGCGCTTTGATATCAATGGCGACATTGGCGCCAGCGGTTACGACGCTCAGCTATTGGTTACGGTAAAGGGCCCCAACAATGAGACGCAGCCGATTACCGTTACACCAGTACAGGCGACCATTGGGGGCAAGCCGGTCATATTTGCGGGGACCGGACGTTTCCTCGGTGTGTCCGACGTGAGTGACACGAGTACTGAATCGTTCTACGCGGTGAAGGATAATCTCGATACCGTGACTTTCGGCAATCCACGCCTGTCGAGCAGCAACTTCGTGCAGCAAACGCTCAGCGTAGGCACATGTCCGGCAAACGCACCCACGACGCTTTGCCAGCCGAGTCAAGAAGTGCGCCTCAGCACTAACAATGCCGTCGACTGGTCGACCAAGAACGGTTGGTATCTGGACTTCGTAACGGGTGGCGAAAGGTCGAGTACCGATCCATCGCTTGCATTGGGGACGCTGCTGTTCACCACGATCACGCCACAAGCGTCTAGCGGAAGCGCGTGCGGACCGACGACCGGGACTGCGGCCAGCTTTATTTATGCACTGAATTATATGACTGGCGCCCCGGTGAATGGCGCTCTGGGTGTCAGCGGCATCAGTCTGGGGTCAGGTCTCGTTACGCGGCCGGTGATGATCGAACAGGCAGACGGTACAGTTCGAGCGTTGATTAGAACGCCGGCGGCATCAAATGCCGGTAACGGTACCGACGACGGAAGCACTATTGTTACTACCCCCCCTGTCAATCCGCTGGGTGGAGGTGCGACACGACGTGTTTCATGGCGGGTATTGAGCAACTAAATTCACGATGACGCATGGTACGAGAGCACCCTGCGAGCAGGTTTGAATAAAAAACTACTTCCAGTGTTATCGCTAGTGCTGACTGCGATCGCACACGCAGCAGCTGTATCGCTGTTATGGCAGAGCCACACCCCAGTGGCTTCTTCCCCACTTCAAGTCATGTTGTTGCACGAAGCGGGGCCCGATGTGGGAGGGAAAGCTCAAGGGCTTGCGAAAACGGCAGATACCGTCGGCACCATGCCAGAAGACGAGATATCTGTTCTTGCTTCTCGCGATGCTGCTGTCCCGACGGAAGAACCGAAAGAGCCCCCAAAAGAGCAATCTGAAGAAGTGAGGCCGCGCGACAGTGCACAGATCTTGGACGATCCCCCTGTGTACATCAGTTCCGAACAGGTCAGTGTTAAGCCAGTCTTGCTGGTCGACGTCCCGCCTACGCTAGCAGGGGAGATTGCGCACGATCTTTCTTCCGTCGTACTCAATCTGCTAATCAATGAGCAGGGTAAAGTCGATCGTGTCATTGTGGAGGATGAATCGCTTCCGCAGACGACGCGCCAAACGCTTGTGGAAGGATTTTCCAAAGTTCAATTCACGCCGGCCCTGATGCAGGAACGACCGGTAAAAATTCGGCTGCGCATTGAGCTTTCGGTGGGTGAAAACTCCGTTTTGCAATGAGGTGTAAACCAAAAAGGGCACAGTCGTGCCCTTTTTGGGTTTGCCGCTGACTATGTACTATGCACTATGCACCAATGCATCTTCAGGTATCCGCTTGATCCCCTCATGCTGATGATCCTGCTGTTTTGTTTTGTACTTGATCACCTGCCGGTCGAGCTTGTCGATCAGCGTATCGATCGCAGCATATAAATTGTCGGCGATGCTTTCTGCGTGAAGGTCCTTGCCGCGTACATGCAGATTGACTTCCGCGCGCTGGCGTTTTTCTTTTTCTGAAG
>Ga0310811_10001988_pt1 | contig 25383 bp, 21 predicted proteins | sample YCmetagenome_FD_207642 | JGI IMG/M metagenome (GOLD analysis project Ga0310811, IMG submission 207642) | Soil microbial communities from experimental microcosm in Duke University, North Carolina, United States - YC | ecosystem: Engineered > Artificial ecosystem > Soil microcosm > Unclassified ... | reverse complement strand
GCGGCGCTGAGCACGGGCTCGTCGGTCGTGGCGCGCTGGTTCCACACCCATCGAGGCACGGCGATCGGGTTCGCGGCCGGCGGCATGTCAGCCGGCCAGCTCATCGTCATTCCCCTCGCCAGCTGGCTCGTCATCTCTCACGGCTGGCGCTTCAGCGCGACGTGGCTGGGCCTCGGCCTGCTGGTGCTCGTGCTGCCGCTGGCGGCGTGGCTGGTGCGGAACACGCCCGAGGAGCGCGGGCTCCGACCCTACGGCGCGGTCGGCGAGACACCCACGGCGGCGCAGATGCGGGCCGACCAGGTCGCGGGACGCGTGTCGGTCACCGAGGCCGCCCAGACGATGCCGTTCTGGCTCCTGATGGGCACGTTCTTCGTCTGCGGCTACACCAGCGTCGGCATGATCGGCACCCACTTCATCCCCCACGCCCTCGAGCACAACTTCACCGCCATGCAGGCCTCGACCGCGCTCGGTGTGATGGGCGCGATGAACATCGTGGGAACCGTCGCCTCGGGCTGGCTCTGCGATCGTGTGGGCCGCCGCGTGCCGCTGGCCATCTTCTACTTCGTGCGCGGGCTCTCGCTGATCTTCCTGCTCTACGTGTGGAACGTGCCGTCGCTGCACTTCTGGGCCGCGCTGTTCGGCCTGAACTACATCTCGACGGTCCCGCCGACCACGACGCTCACGGCGAACATCTATGGACGGTTCTCGGTGGGGGAGCTGAGCGGCTGGATCTTCTTCGCGCACCAGGTGGGCGCGGCCATCGCCGCCGCGCTGGCCGGCCTGGTGTACGAGTGGACGGGATCCTACGGACCGGCCTTCGTCTCCGCGGCGCTCATGGGATTCCTCGCCGCCGCGATGTCGCTGATGATCCGCGAGGAGCCGGTCCGGGCCCGGCCGCTGCAACCGGCGACCGCGACGAGCTAGGCGCCGCGCGCGCTAGCGAGCGACCCGCGACAGGGGGAGCGTCCCTTCGATCTCTCCGCGCATGAGCGGGCGCTGCCGCCCGCCGACGGCGCGGGCCCGGCGGTCGACCTCGTGCTCCAAATACTCGTACAGCTCTGACACGGTGACGATGCCGTCGCCGTCGCGATCGGCCCGACCCCCGAGACCTTCCAGCAGGTAGTAGGTGAACAGCCCGTGGCCGAGCTCGGCGGTCTCGAGAGCGACCTCGTTCGGTCCCGCCGCCGTGATGATCACCCGCCCCTTGCTGCGCGTGAGTCGTTCCAGGAACTGGTCGTTGAGACGATTCGAGCGCAGCTGCTGGCGGGTGAAGGTCCGGCCCCCCGCGCTGCCGCTGTAGCAGGTGTCGAGCATCATCACGACCCGCTCGGCCTGGATCCGGCCGAAGATCCGCTGGATCTCGTCCATGGGCAGCGCGGTGCTGTAGAGCGATTCGGGATCGGCGTTGCGCGGGATGAGGTACTTCGAGATGCCATCGCTCTCGGTGCCGGCCGCGTCGACCTCGGGCGCTCCGTGCCCCGCGTAGTAGATCAGCACCATGTCCTCGCGGGCGGGGCGGCGATACAGGAAATCGCCCAGCGCGCGCCGGATGTTCTGCAGGGTCGGCTTGTCGGGCGTGTTGTCGGTCAGCAGGACCACGTTGTCCTTGGGATATCCGCCCCGCGTCGTCAGGAACTGGTAGATCGCCTCCGCGTCCGGCGTCGCGTACTTGAGCTTCGGGATCGAGGCGTGATCGTACTGTCCGACCCCGATGACGACGGCGTAGCGGCTGCCGATCTTGGGGGTGGCTGGCGCCGGCCCCTCCGGGACGACGCGCGTGACGGTGCGCACCACCTGCGAGACCTGCCCGGCCCGGTTGGTCGCGGTGATCTCCACGACGTTCTCGCCCGGCTGCAGGGTCGCCGGCACGCGGATGGCGCGGCCCTTCGCGTCGCCGCTCTCGCGCGGCACCGGAGCCTCGACTCCATTGACGGTCACCTGGACCTTGTCGACGGCATCGGCGTCGGTGACGAGCCCGACGATCAGGATCTGCTCGCGCTCGATTCGCGTCTCGGGCGACGGGTAGTTGATCGTGATCCGCGGCCCCTCCGCTGCCGCGGGACGCGGCAGCGGGCTTCGCGGCGCCACCGGCGTCGGGCTGCCGCCGCTCGTGGGCGGCGGCGGGGGCGGTGGGGGCGCACCCGGCATCGCCGGTGCCGTCGGCGCGTCGGCCACGCGGGGAGCGTCGGCCGGGCGGGGAGCGTCGCCGGCAACGTCGGAGGACGGGAGATCGAAGCTCAGCGCGCTGAAGCTGCCCTCGCCCTTCACGAACTGGCCGCGCTCCGGCGCATACCAGAGCACGAGCTTCCACAAGTTTCCGGTGTAGCCACCTCTGGAGGTGTTCGGGCTCTTGAACTCGTAGAGGATCCGGAAGGTATTGAGCGCACGGCCGCCGAAGCTCAGGTCCTCGCCGGCCTCGACGCGCCACAGGACCTGCACCGTCCCGCCGAAGTGGCCCCGCGCCTCGCTGCTGTCGGGCGGTCGCGGAGAGCGCCAGGTGGCGGCCCGACTACCCGACTGGCCGACGCGAAGGGGCCACACGGGCGCCACGGCGGGCTCGAGGTCGAAGTCGACGACACCGTCGTCGACGATCCGAGCGACCCCCAGGTCGCGCGTGAGGTGAATCTCGCGGGAGGAACCCTGGGTGAAGACGTAACGGCCGTGGTCGATCCGCGTCAAGGTCAGCGTCCCGTCGCTGCGCGGCCACTGGTCGCCGACCCGGTAGACCGGTCGGGCGGCCGGCGTGATCTGGGCAAGGGCGGAGCCCGACAACGCAAGGAGTGAGAGCGCCGCCAGCACGGCACGAACGAGCCGAGATCTGCGGGAGATGCCGCCCCCTTGCGCGAAGCTAACGCGCGATCGACGAGGCGCCGCGGCGCGGATCGGCCCCGCCCCAGCGCGTGCCCTCGGCCCCGACCTGCACGGCGCACACCGCGCCGGCCCGCCACTCCCACTCCGGCCACTCGTTGATCTCGTGGCCCAGACCCGCCAGCGCATCGCGCGTGTCCTTGCCGATGCGACGCTCGACCTCGAGCTTGCCCGGCGAGTAGGCGTGCGGCCAGAAGGAGTCCGGGAACGAGCGCGACGCCACGCGCGGCGCCTCGATCGCCTCCTGGATCGGCATCCCGAACACGGTCGTGTTCAGGAACACCTGCAGCATCGCCTGCTGCTGCACGTCGCCACCCGGCGTGCCGAACGGCATGAACACCCGGCCGCCCTTGAGCGCCATCGCCGGCGCCGGCGTCAGGCGCGGGCGCTTGCCCGGCTCCACCACGCTGGCGTGTTGCGGATCGAGCCAGCCCTGCGAGCCGCGCGGCGAGACCACGCAGCCCACGCCGGCCACGACCGGCGAGTCGACGTTCGGATCGCTGGGCGTCGCCGAGAAGCCGTTGCCCTCGGCGTCGACCACCGCGACGTAGCTGGTGTCGAGCGCATCCGTCGAGCCGCCGGCCAGCGGCGCCAGCTCGCGCCGCGCGGCCATGTCACCGGCCGGCGGCATCTCGGCCCAGGCCTTCGCCCGCACCAGCTCGCGGCGCAGCTCGGCGAACTCGCGCGAGAGCAGCCGCTCGGCCGGCACCTTCACGAACTTCGGATCGCCGTAGTAGGCGTCGCGGTCGGCGAAGCCCAGCTTGATCGTCTCGACGATGCGATGCAGGTACGCGGGCGAGTTGTGGCCGAGCGCGGCGAGGTCGATCCCCTCCAGCATGTTGAAGATCTGCAGCAGCACCGGCCCCTGGCACCAGAACCCGCACGCCGTGATCTCGTACTCGCCGAAGCTGGTGCGCAGCGCCGGGGCGACCTCCACGCTGAACTCGGCGAGATCGGACAGCGCCAGCGGTCCCTCGTTGGCCCGATGAAACTCGGCGATGCGCTTGGCCGTCTCGCCGCGATAGAACTCGTCGCGCGCGGCCCGGATGCCGGCGGCGCGGCTGCCGCCCGCGCGCTTCTCGGCGGCCACCATGCGCGCCAGGGTCTCGCCCAGCTCGCGCTGCACGAGCACCTCGCCCATGCGATACGCCCGACCGTCACGCAGGTAGAGCGCGGTGGAGCTCGGCCAGCGGCGGTACTTGTCGGCGTTGCTGCCCATCTGGTACGCGGAGAAGCCGGAGACCGGGAAGCCGCGCGAGGCGTGCTCCAGCGCCGGCGCGATGGCATCCGCGAACGACATGGTTCCCCACCGCTCGAGCGCCGTGCACCAGGCGTCGGGCGCCGCCGGCACGACGGTGCGCGCCAGCCCGGGCGGGATCTGGCCGCCGTGGCGTGTCATGAAGTAGTCGCGCGACGATGCACGGGGATACGGGCCGACGCCGGAGACCTGCCACGTCTGGCCGCTGCCCGCGACGTGCACGAGGATCGGCGCCACGCCGGCCACGCTCACCATGTCGGGATGGACGACGCCCAGGGTGAAGCCCGCCGCCACGCCGGCATCGATCGCGTTGCCGCCGCTCCCCAGCATGCGAGCTCCGGCCTCGGCGGCCAGCGGGTGTCCCGCGGCGACGGCCCAGCGCGTGCCGATCGTCTGCACGGTGGAGGTCGGCTTGTGCACCGGCGCGCGCTGCTGGGAGGATACGGAGTCGAGGCTCATGGGCTCCCGCCTTTGGGTGAGGTTGTGGTTGCGACATCATACCGCGTGAGGCTAGGCTTTGCTGATGGTTGCGCCACTGATCGGCATCACCACCTCGGTCACCGTCGACAAGATTCCCGAGCGCGCCTACGTCAACGGCACCTACATCCGGGCCGTGCAGGAGGCCGGGGGCATTCCCCTGCTGCTCACGCCGCACTTCACGCCCGAGGTGCAGGCCGCGCTCTGGCAGCGCCTGGACGGGCTGATCCTCACGGGCGGTGGCGACATCGAGCCGGAGCGCTTCGGCGAGGCGCGCCACCCGGCCGTCGACGACGTCTCCCCCGCCCGCGACGACCTCGAGATCGGGCTCACGCAGCGCGCCCTGAGCGACGATGTTCCGCTCTTCGCCATCTGCCGCGGCATCCAGGTGCTGAACGTGGCGCTCGGCGGCACCCTCGTGCAGGACATTCCGAGCGAGTGGCCCAATGCGCTCGTGCACAGCCAGAAGGCGCCGCGCCACGAGCCCACCCACGCCGTGAAGGTGATGGGCGAGGGCACGCGCCTGGGCCGCGTGCTCGGCACGCTCGAGGTGGACGTGAACAGCATGCACCACCAGGCGATCAAGCAGCTCGGCGAGGGCCTGCGCGAGGTGGCGTGGGCGCCCGACGGCATCGTCGAGGGCGTGGAGATGCCGGGCGAGCACCGCTTCGTGCTGGGTGTGCAGTGGCACCCCGAGGAGCTGGTCGGCCACGACCAGGCCGCCCGCAACCTCTTCGCCGCGATCGTCGAGGCCGCGCGCCGCCGCGCCGGCCGCTAGACCTACCCGACCAGCTCCCAGCGCGACGGCGCGTCGGTCACCGTGTGCTCGCGCACGCGTGCCTCGCGCGCCAGCTTCTTGAGATGCGAGGTCACCGACTGCGCGGCGACCGTGTGCAGGTGCTTGGGCACCGCGGCATACACGCGCTCGACGATGGCCGGGACCGTGGCCGGGCCGTCGCCCAGCGCCTCGAGGATCTGGCGCTCGCGCAGCATCCGGTGCTCGATGAACTCCGCGATCAGCGCCGGACCATCCTCGACGACCGGGCCGTGAGCCGGATAGATGCGGCGCACGCCGAGTTCTTGCAGGCGCTTCAGCGAGTTCATGTAGTCGAGCAGGTCGCCGTCCTCGGCCGGGATCACGGTGGTCGAGCCGGCCAGCACGACATCGCCGGTGAAGACCGCGCGCTCTTCCTCGAGGTAGTAGCAGAGGTGATCGGAGGCGTGGCCGGGCGTGTAGACGGCGCGCAAGGTGACGCCGTCGCCGTGGATGACCTCGCCGTCGCGCAGCGGCGCGATGCCGGCCGGCAGGTCGGGATCGCGATGGAGCATCTTGCCCACGGGCAGGCCGCGGTAGCGCTCGCGCAGGTGATCGACGCCACCCAGGTGATCACGATGCCGGTGCGTGAGCACCACGCGCGAGGGCTGCGTCCAGCCACGCTGACCGAGATAACCCGTCAGCTCGGTCATGTAGTCCGGCACGCCAGCACCGGTGTCGAGCAAGATCGGATCGCGCCGCCCGAGCAGGTACGTGTTCGTCCCCGGCCCCGTCATCATCCCCGGGTTGAGCCCGAGCACACGCCCCACGAGATCGCTCACCGTCGCGGTCTTCGGAAAGTCGGGATCGATCCAGCTCATAGTGCCTCCACTTTCGAGCGCCGGCTTCGCCGGCGCAAGCCCCTTCCTGGGGGGAGGTTCGGAAGGGGGGCGAAGCCCCCTCCGAGGTTAAACCCCGAGATAGCGGTGCTGGACGTCGGCGCGCGCGCGCAGCTCGGCGGAGGTGCCGTCCCACACGACGCGTCCCTTCTCCAGCACGTAGTGATGGTCGGCCAGCGCGGTCAGCGCCTCCACGTGCTTGTCGATCAATAGAATCGACAGCCCGGCGGCTTTGAGACGCGCGAGACAGCTCCAGATCTCGACGCGGATCAGCGGCGCCAGCCCCTCCGTCGCCTCGTCGAGGATCAGCAGGCGGGGGTTGGTCATCAGCGCCCGCCCGATGGCGAGCATCTGCTGCTCACCGCCCGACAGGGTGCCGCCCAGGCTGCGGGCCCGCGCCGCCAGCTGCGGGAGGAGCGCGAAGACGCGCTCGACGTCCCACGGCTCGGCCACGCGCCGGCGGTTGGCCGCGGTCGCCACGAGGTTCTCGCGCACGGTGAGGTTGGGAAAGACCTGGCGTCCCTCCGGGACCAGGCCCAGGCCGGCGCGCGCCACCCGATGCGGCGGCAGCCCCTGCAGCGGACGGTCCTCGAACGACACGCGACCGGCCTGCACGGGCAGGAGGCCCATCACCGCGCGCACGGTCGTCGTCTTGCCCATGCCGTTGCGGCCGAGCAGGGTCACCAGCTGGCCCGGCCCCACGTCCAGCGTGACGCCGAACAGCACCTGGCTCACGCCGTACGCGGCCTCGACGCCGTCCAGGCGCAGCATCAGCGCTGCGTGACCTCCTCGCCCAGGTACGCGCGCCGCACCTCGGGATCCAGCCGGATCGCCTCCGGCGCCCCGCTGGCGATCACCCGCCCGTACACGAGCACGGCGATGCGATCGGCCAGCGCGAAGACGACGTCCATGTCGTGCTCGACCAGCACCAGGGTGTGGCTCCCGCGCAGCTCGCGCAGCAGCCCCACCATGCGCTGCGATTCCTCCACGCCCATCCCCGCCACCGGCTCGTCGAGCAGGAGCAATCGCGGCCGCGTGGCCAGCGCCATCGCGATCTCGAGCTGGCGCTGCTCGCCGTGAGCCAGGGTGCCGGCCGGCACGTCGGCCCGCTCGCCCAGCCCCACCCGAACCAGCGCGGCGCGCGCCGGCTCGCGCAGCGCGGCCTCGCCGCGGGCCGGACGCCAGAAGCGGAAGCTGTGACCGTCGTGCGCCTGCACGGCGAGGGCGACGTTGTCGAGCGCGGTGAGATCGCGAAAGATGCTGGTGACCTGGAACGAGCGCGCCAGCCCGCGGTGCGAACGCGCGGAGTCCGACAGGGCGGTGACGTCGGCGCCGCCGAAGCGGATCGTCCCCGCGTCCGGTCGCACGCTGCCGGCGAGCTGGCCGATCAACGTCGTCTTGCCCGCGCCGTTGGGCCCGATGATCGCCAGGGTCTCGCCCTCGACCACGTCGAGATCCACGCCGTCGGTCGCGACGAGGCCGCCGAAGCGCTTGCGCAGGCCGCGCACGGACAGCAGCGGCTCAGCCACGGTGGGTTCCGCCCGGCAGGAGCCCGTACAGTCCGCTCCGCGCGTAGAGGACGACGAGGACCAGCAGCGGCCCCAGCACCACCTGCCAGTGCACCGTCCACGCCGAGAGCAGATCCTCGAGCAGCAGGAACACGATCGCGCCGAGCACGGGACCGAACAGCGTGCCCATGCCGCCGAGGATCACCATCACCATGATGTCGCCCGAGCGCGTCCAGTGCATGTAGCTCGGCGTCAGGTACTCGGTCTGGTTCGTCAAGAGCGCCCCGGCCAGGCCGCCCACCGCGCCGGCGATGACGAACGCGGCCAGCTTGTAGCGGAACGTCGCGAAGCCGATCGCCCGCATGCGCGGCTCGTTGGAGCGCGCCGCGCTGATGACGACGCCGAAGCGCGCGTGGATGAGCCGGTGGCCGAGCGCCAGCAGCACCACCAGCAGGCCCAGCACGACGTAGTAGAAGACGTAGGGGTTGGCGAGATCGACCGGGCCGAAGGCGCTGCGCCGGGCCAGCCGCATGCCGTCGTCGGCGCCCCAGGCGTTGATGGAGATGCCGAGGTAGTAGAGCATCTGCGCGAAGGCCAGCGTGATCATGATGAACGACACGCCGCTGGTGCGCAGCGACACCGCGCCGATCACCAGCGCCGCCAGGCCGGCCAGCGCCATCGCCAGGGTCCACTGCACGAGGCCGCTCTCGATCCCGTAGAACGCCGGGATCGCGACGGCGTAGGCGCCGATGCCGAGGTACGCCGCGTGGCCGAAGCTCACCATGCCGCCGAAGCCGAGGATGAGATCGAGGCTCACGGCGGCGATCGCGAAGATCATCATGCGGCGGAACAGGTCCAGATAGAAGGGCTGGTGCGTGAGCGCGGCCGCCACCGGCACGAGCGCCAGCGCCAGGAAGCCGACGGTGAGCGTCCAGGCCTGGGCGCGCGAGCGCATCAGCCGCGGGCGGCGGGAAACAGGCCTTGCGGGCGGAAGTAGAGCACGGCCGCCATCAGGATGTAGATCAGCATCGAGGCCAGCGCCGGCCCGGCGCTGTCCGCCGCCGAGGGGCCCAGGGTCGAGCTGAGCGCCGGCTTGAGGAACGCCCGGCCCAGCGTGTCGACCATGCCGACCACGACGGCGCCGACCAGGGCCCCGCGGATCGAGCCGATGCCGCCGATGACGATCACCACGAAGACCTGGATGAGGATCTCCTCGCCCATGCCGGGCAGCACCGTGTAGATGGGCCCGGCCATCACGCCGCCGAGGGCGGCCAGCGCCGCGCCGAAGCCGAACACGACGGTGTAGAGCAGCCGCACGTTCACGCCGAGCGCGGCGAGCATCGTGCGGTTGCTGGCGCCGGCGCGGATGAGCATGCCCAGCCGGGTGTGGCTCACCACGACGTAGAGCAGCCCCGCCACCGCCAGGCCGACCAGGATGATGACGGCGCGGTAGGCGGGATAGCGCAGCCCCGGGAGCAGCTCGACGAAGCCGGAGAGCGCGCGGGGCACGGTCGTGAAGAGCGCGGCCCGGCCCCACACGATGGCCACGGCCTCGTTGAAGAAGAGGATCAGCCCGAAGGTCGCGAGCACCTGGTCGAGGTGGTCACGCTCGTAGAGCGTGCGCAGCGCCACCACCTCGACCAGCATGCCGATGGCCAGCGTCGCCACCAGCGCGAAGACGGCGGCGATCAGGAACGAGCCGGTCCGGCCCAGCGCCGCCGTCGCGAGGTACGCGCCCACCATGTACAGCGAGCCGTGGGCCAGGTTGACCAGGTTCATGATGCCGAAGACCAGGGTCAGGCCCGCGGCCATCAGGAACAACATCACGCCGAACTGCAGGCCGTTCAGGCACTGCTCGAGAACGAGCACGCGCGCCCTGCTACCACTTCATCGGGCACTCCTGGTAGTAGGCGTCCTTGTGGTTCTCGAAGACCGTCTTCTGGATCTGCATCTCGACCTCGCTGGCGCCCTTGACGGCCTTGAGCAGATAGAAGTTCTCGATCGGGTGGTGATTGACGTTGTAGGTGAACTTGCCGCGCGTCGACTTGAAGTCGGCCTTGCGCATGGCCGCCACCATGCCCTTGCGATCGTTCAGGTCGCCCTTCACCGCCCGCACCGCCGAGTCGATCAGCATGATGCCGTCGTAGCTCTGCGCACCGTAGTACGACGGCGTGTAGCCGAACTTCTTCTTGAAGTCGGCGACGTAGCGCTGGCTGGCCTCGACCTTGAGGTCCGGGCTCCAGTAGCGCGCCTCGTAGTTGCCGACGGCGGCGTCACCGACCGCGGGTAAGGTCGTCTCGTCGACCGTGTAGACCGAGTAGAGCGGGATCTGATCCCGCAGGCCGGCCTGCGCGTACTGCTTGAGGAACTGGATGCCCATGTCGCCCGGGTAGAACACGAAGACGGCCTTGGGGTTCTTGGCCCGCAGCTGGGTGATCTCGGCCTGGTAGTCCTGCTGGCCGAGCTTGGTGTAGACCTCGTCGACGATCGTGCCTTTGAAGTAGCGCTTGAAGCCCGAGATCATGTCCTTGCCGGCGGCGTAGTTCGGCGCCATGGCGTAGACGTCGGTCAGCTTCTGGTCCTGCATGTACTTGCCCATCGCCTCGGGCGTCTCGTCGTTCTGCCACGACGTGGAGAAGTAGAGCTCGTGGCACATCTTGCCGGCCAGCTCGTGGGGCCCGGCGTTGGTGCCGACCATGATGGTCCCGGCGCCCGTCACCGTCGGCGCGACGGCCAGCATCACGTTCGACCAGATGATGCCGCTGACGAAGTTGACCTTGTGCTTCTTGAGCATCTCGTCGGCGAGCTGCTTGCCCACGTCGGGCTTGCGCTGATCGTCGCCGTAGATGACCTCGGTCTCGAGCCCGCCCACCTTGCGGCCCAGGTGATCCAGGGCCAGCTCGACCGAGTCCTTCATGTGCTTGCCGATCACACCGGCCGGTCCCGACAGCGAGGTGATGAAGCCGATCTTGAGCGGGTCGGCGGCCCCGGCCGGGCCCACCAGCAGCCCGGCGATGAGGGCGAGGACGACGGCTCCCTTGAGTGTGCGCACGGTGGCCTCCTTGTGGGTCGGTGCAGCGCGGGTCGATTCGGCGCCGGATTCTAGCACGCTCGCCCGCGCCCGCCTCTCAGCGCGGGATCCAGGCGATGGCGTCGATCTCGACGTTGACGCCGGCCCGCGGCGCGGCGGCCTCCACGGTGGTGCGCGCCGGCTGCACGCCCTTGAAGTAGTCGCGGAAGACGCGGTTGAAGGTGTCGAAGTCCTTCATGTCGCGCAGGAAGACGCCGACCTTCACCACGTGCTGCAGCGAGGTGCCGGCCGCCTCCAGGACCTTGGCGACGTTGTCGAGCGTGACGCGCGTCTGCTCGGCGAGGTCCGTCGAGACCAAGACGAAGTCCCCCGCCTTCACGCCCTGGGCGATCGGCGAGGGCTCGTTCCCGGAGAATCCGGTGGTGGGCGCGGCCTTCGTGTACACGACCTCGGGTTTCACGGGTTGCGTCCTCCTGGATGCGGCGTGGATTGATCGCCAGCGCTGCCGGCGAGATCGGCTGGTCTGAGAAGCACCGCCCTGGACTCGAAGAGCACCCTGCCGGCGCGCACCGTGTAGCGCACCCGTTCGAGCGCACGAATGTCGGTGTCCGGGTTCCCGAACACCACGGTGAGATCGGCGGCGAGCCCGACGGCGATGCGTCCGGTGCGCGCCGCCTGACCGAAGCGCGCCGCCGGTGCCGTCGTCAACGTCGCCAGGATCTGCGCCGCGGAGAGCCCCGCGCGATGCATGTACGCGTATTCGTCGCTCGGATCGTAGTCGGTCATGTAGCCGACGTCGGTCCCGAACAGCACCTGTCCTCCGAGCCCGGCGAACTCTCGGAGCTGAGTTTGCCCGTTGCCGAGCACCCGCTCGATCACGGCCGTCGGCACCTGGAGCTTGGCGCCCTCGTACGGCCACAGCTTCAAGGTCGGCACCATCGCCATGCCGCGCTCGCGCAGGCGGGCCGGCAGCGAGCGGTCCCACGGACCGCCGATCTCCGAGGGAAACGTGTGGGCGAGGATGTCCACGCCGCCCTCGATGGCGGCCCGCGCGCCGGCGCTGTTCGAGGGATGCGCGAAGACCTGGACGCCGCGGCGATGGGCGGCGTCGGCCGCCGCGCGCACGATCTCGACGGGCATGACGACGATCGTCCCGCGCTCGGCGAACGAGCCCGTGAAGAGCTTGATCGCATCGGCGCCCGCGGTGAGCACCGCGTCCACCAGGCGCTCGGCCTCCGCTGGCGTCGCCACCTCGGGCAGGCGACTCGGCAGGATGTAGAACGGCGAGCCGCCGGCAGGCGCCAGGCTGCCGCCCGCCATCAGCACCGCCGGGCCCGGGATCTCGCCGCTGTCGATGCGCCGGCGCAGCGCCTGGGTGTTGCGCGGATCCGACCCGGTGTCCACCACCCGCACGAAACCGCGCGAGGTGAGCATGTCGCGCAGCCCGGCGGCGAGGCGCTCCGGGGGTGCCGACGCCGCATCGCTCCAGATCGGCTGCGTGAAGTGCACGTGACTGTTCCAGAACCCCGCGGTCACCGTCGCACCCACGCAGCTCAGCCTGAACGTGCCCGGGGGCACGAGCACCTCGGTGCGGGAGCCGACGGCGGTGATCGTGTCGCCCGTGACGAGCACGACGCCGTCGGCGATGACGGGCCCCTCGGGCGACGTCTGCACGCGCCAGGGTCGGGGCAGCGCCCGCAGCCCGCACCGAGGTGTCACGCATGGCGCAGCTGGTGAGCAGCGCCGCCAGCACGGCCAGCGCCACGACGGGCCACATCACGCGGCATCGCCCCGGAGCCGGCTCGCGACGGCGTCGGGAATCGCAACGGCCTCCAGCCGCCCGTCCGGCGTCGTGGGCCGCTTCACCCACGCCCGCACCTCGAACCCGGTGGCGATGGCCCGCTCGCCGACGGTGATCGCGTATTCCATGCGGAACGTCCGCTGCTTGACCCAGGCCACGGTGGCGCGGACGGCCAGCGTGTCGCCGTAGCGCGCGGGCGAGGTGAACCGCGACCCGGACTCCACGATGGGGACGCCGACGATGCCGTGCTCGGGGAACAGCCGCGGCCACGGCATGTCGAGCGTGGTGAACAGGCTCTCGCAGCCGAGGTCGTACCACTCGTAGAAGCGCGGGTAGAAGACGATGCCGGCAGCGTCGACGTCGCCCCAGCGCACCGGCACGCTCGTCGTGTGCTCGACGCTCATGCCTGCTCGGCACGCGCGCGCAGGACATAACGCTGCAGCTTGCCGGTGACCGTGCGCGGCAGGTCCTCCACGACGAGGATGCGGCGCGGCCGCTGGTGCGACGGCAAGCGGGTCGCGACGTGGTCGGCCAGCACGCCGGGCAGCCCCTGGGGGTCGGCACCCGCGCGGGCAACGACGAACGCGACCGTCTTGATCAGACCGCTCTCGCCCACGGCGCCGACCACGCCGGCCTCGATCACGTCGGCGTGGGCGCGCAGCACCGTCTCCACGTCGCTGGGCGAGACCCACTGGCCGGCGACCTTGAAGCGCTCGTCGTCGCGCCCGTCGTGATAGAAGAACCCCTCGCCGTCGCGCGTCAGCACGTCGCCGGTGCGGAACCACTCGCCGCCGAAGGCGCTGCGCGAGAGATCCAGCCGGTTCCAGTAGCCGGCGCAGACCGAGGGCGTGCGGATGTGCAGCACGCCGGGCGTGCCGTCGGTGACGACCTTGCCGCTATCGTCGAGTAGCCGGACCTCGGTGCCGGGCACCGGCTGGCCCGCCGAGCCCGCGCGGCTCTTGCCGGGCCGGTTGGCGAGCACCATGAAGATCGTCTCCGTCGAGCCCAGCCCGTCGAGGATCTCGACGCCGAAGCGCTTGCGCCACGCGAAGTAGAGCTCGGGCGGCATGCGCTCGCCCGCCGACACGCAGGCGCGCACCGAGCGGAAGGTCTCGGGCGGCACGTCCGCCCGCAGCATCCGGTCGTAGAACGTCGGCACCGAGAAGAACAGGGTCGGCCGGAACGCTCGCACGGTCTCCGCGATGCCGGCGGGCTCGGGCCACGCCGGGTCGAGATACGTGCACGCGCCGAGGTACAGCGGGATGAGCAGCGCGTTGCCCAGGGCGTAGGCGAAGAAGAGCTTGGAGGTCGCGAGCACGCGGTCCTCCTCGCCCGCCCCGAGCACGTCGATGCCGTAGTGGCGGCAGGCGAGCAGGTTGCGGTGCGGGTGCATCGCCGCCTTCGGACCACCGGTCGTGCCCGAGGTGTAGAGCCAGAACGCCATGTCGTCGCCGCTGACCGGTTCGGTCTCGCACGCGGCCGGTGCGGCATCCAGCAGCGCTTGCAGGCTGGTGGCGCCCTCGCCGGTGGCGACGACCGCACGCAGGTGCGGCACCTCGGCCAGCGCGGGACGCAGCTCGGCGAGCAGCGCGGCGTCCGCGATCAGCACGCGAGCGCGGCTGTCGCGCAGCATGGCCACCCAATCCGCCGGGCCCAGACGCGTGTTGAAGGGAACGGCCACCGCACCGATGCGCAGCGCGCCGAGGAACGTCACGACCCACTCGATGCCATCGGGCAGCAGCAGGGCCACGCGCTGTTCGGGCTCCACGCCGAGGCTGCGCAGGGCGCTGCCCGCCTGGTTCACCCGCGCCTGCAGCTCGCGATACGTGACGGTCCCGGCCGGCGTGACGAGCGCGGGCCGCCCGCCCGCTCCGCCACCCGCGATCGTATCGTCCAGCAGCGCGCTGACCGCGTTCGCCATCGCCCGCCCCGCCCGGCCCCCTGTCCACGCAGAAGAGTGGTCTATTCTAGACCCGCGCGACCGCGGGATGGCGGTCGCCGGCCAGCGGAGGGCCACGATGAGCACCGGACAGCGCTGTGCGGGCAAGATCGTGCTGGTGACAGGTGCGCAGCGGGGGATCGGGCGCGCGGTGGCGCTGCGCTTTGCCGCGGCCGGCGCCGACGTGGCGCTGAACTACCTCGACGACAAGGCGGCGGCGGAGGCCGCGGTCGCCGAGATCGCAGCCCTCGGCCGGCGGGCCGTTGCCATCCTGGCCGACGTCGCGCGGCCCGAGGAGGCACGCCGCCTCGTGGCGGAGGCCGAGCGCGCCCTCGGCCCCGTCGATGTCCTCGTGAACAACGCCGGCATCTTCCCCCGCGCGCCGTTCCTCGAGCTCACCGAGGCGACGTGGGACGCCGTTCTCGACACGAATCTGAAATCGACGTTCGTCTGCTCGCAGGAGGTGGCGCGTCGCCTGGTGGCGGCTGGGCGGCCCGGCGTCATCGTCAACTTCTCGTCCGGTGCTCCCTATCGCGGCTCGATGCGGGCGACGGCGTACATGGCCAGCAAGCTCGGCATCGTCGGCCTCACCCGGGGGATGGCGCGCGAGCTTGCGCCGCACGGCATCCGCGTCAACGTGATCGCGCCCGGGATCACGAACACCGCGATGCCCCGGCTCGGCAACACCGAGGAAGGGCTGGCCGCCCTCGGGCGCGCGAACCCGAGCGGCCGGCTGGCCGAGCCCGACGACATCGCCGACGTCGTCGTCTTCCTCGCCACCGACGAGGCGCGCTACGTCGTCGGTCAGCTCCTTCACGTCAACGGCGGCGACTATCACGGATGACCGGCGCTCGTGCGCCCGGGCTCCAGGGACGTGATCCCGTAGGGGAGGGTCGTTATACTCCGTCCACATTCCAGTAGGAGGTAATCCGTGGGACTTCTCGACGACCTTCTCGGTGGGCTGGCCGGACAAGCGATGGGGGGCCGGGGACCGTCCCCGGCGTCGCGGATGGGAGCGGGTGGTGGCGACATGAGCCGGGTGCTCGTCTCGCTGATGCCGGTCGTGCTCGGCATGCTGGCGAACCGTGGGGCCCAGGGACAGACGCCGAGATCGGGCGGACTCGGCGACGTGCTGGGCCAGGTCCTCGGTGGCGCCGGCGGAAGCGGGGGCGGCGGACTCGGCGGCCTTCTCTCGCAGCTGCAGCAGGCGGGCTTCGGCGAGCAGGCCGATTCCTGGGTGAGCCGGGGACCGAACAAGCCCATCTCACCGGATGCGATGACGCAGATCTTCGGGCGCGACGGCCTCGAACAGATCTCGCGGCAGGCGGGCGTCAGCCAGGAGGAGGCATCGCAGGGTCTCTCCCAGCTCCTCCCCGAGATGGTCAATCACGTGACCCCGGACGGCACAGTGCCCGACCCGGACTCGCTCGCCAACAGCGTCGACAACTTCGCGCGACGCCTGGGTATGGGATGAGCGCCGCCGACGCTCGCGGAGATCACCGACCGTCGGCGTGAGCTTGCCCCACGAGCACCTGCTGATCGACTTCGCGGTGATGTACCGGAGCCAGCGCCAGCGACAGGGCCTGCTCGACGAGCAGACAGCGCGCCGGCCCGTTGACCCGACCCTGAGGGACACCCACCGGCGAGGAATCCGTACTCAATCCGTGACCGCGTCCTCCTAACGTGCCTCGCGGGTCGCCTTCCTGGCGGCCCCCTTGGAGCCGAGGCTCCAACCGACAAGGAGGACGTCCATGCCCCGCGAAGGACTCATCGTCGTGCCGCTCCTGATCGTCGCGCTCCTCGGGGCCGGATCGGTGCCGGCGGGGGCCGCCGGCGACGGCGCACACCGCATCCTGGTCCGGGCATCCAAGCCCTATGACGGCCTGGTCGCGAAGATCACCGCGCTCGGCGGCACCGTGACGCACCAGTACCGGTACGTCGACGCGCTGGCGGCGGAGATCCCCGCCGAGTCGCTCGAGGCACTGCGCGAGCTCGTCCACGACAACGCCATCTCGAAGGACGTCGAGATGGCGATCCCGGCCCGGCCCGACGAGGGCATGCTTCGTCCGGGCGGACGAGCGGCTGGAGCTGTGTCCACGCTCCAGCACCGATCGGCCACCGCCGTCAGCGGAGCCGATCTCCGCGCCCGCGGGACGACCCAACCCCCCGGCTACCTGCTCAACGACGCCTTCACGCATGCCGACCACCTGTTCGCGCGCAACCTGATGGGCCAGGGAATCATCGTCGGCGTGATCGACACGGGCATCCGCCCGGGTTTCGCCAGCCTGGAGTCCGGGCACAGGTCCGTGGTCGGCTGCGAGGATCTCGTCGGGGACGCCCTCGGATGCTCCAACGCCGCGAACGACGGGCACGGCACGTTCGTGGCGGGCATGATCGCCGCCCACGCCCTCGTCGAGCTCGACGCCGACAGCCCGCTGCTGGCGGCCGTCTCGGCGTACTGTCCGACCTGTGTGGTGCGGTCCGGATCGGCGGCCTTCATCCCGCTGGTCGGCACGGCGCCGGAAGCGCAGATCTACGCGCTCCGCATCTCCGCGACGGGCGGGGCGCCGAGCTCGCGGCTGCTGGCCGCGGTGGAGCGGGTCATCGAGCTGAAGGAGAAATTCGACCGCCACGAGGACGGCGGCGTGAACATCCAGGTGGTGAACCTGAGCTTCGGGGGCCCCACGCTGTTCCCGGGGCGCGACCTGTTCGACCGGGAGGTGGACCAGCTGCTCGACAACAACATCGTGCTCACCACGTCGGCCGGCAACGGCGGCCCCTCGTCGCTCACGATCGCGAGCCCGGCGAGCTCGTTTGCCTCGCTCACGGTCGGAGCCGCCGGCCTGCCGATCAACGAGCGAATCTTGCTCGACCTGCTGTACGGCCCGGGCCTGGGGCGGGTGCTGCGCGTCTCCGACGCGCCGGCGATGTTGACCCCCAGCTCGCGGGGACCCAACGCCGACGGTCGGCCTGACCCGGACGTGGTGGCGAGCGGCCACTTCGCCTTCGGCCAGGGATTCGGAGATCCCGGCACGCTCCAGATGGCCGACGGCACCAGCTTCTCGGCGCCGACGGTCGCCGGAGTCGCCGCGCTGCTGCGCCAGGCGTTCCCGGCCGCGACGGCCCGCCAGATCCGGAACGCGATCATCCAGCATGCCGACCCCGACCTGCTCGGTGACGCGCCGACGGAGCTCGATCAGGGCGGCGGCTACGTGAACGCGCTCGCGGCCTACAAGGCGCTGGCATCGGGCTCGGTGCCCGACACACTGGAGAAGCCGCGGCATCCGCAGCCGACGGTCGCCACCAACGTCGAGCACACCACCGACCTCGAGGTGCGGTCCGGCCCGGTGTCCGAGCCCATCCGCTCGTTGCGGCCCGGCCAGCGCCACGACATCCTGTACGAGCTCGAGGACGGCACCGAGCAGCTCTCCATCACGCTGACCGACTTCGCCGCGGGGCCCCAGCAGAACCCCCTGTTCGGCGACAGCTTCGAGATCTTCGTCCACACCGCCCGCACCTCCGCGTTCGGCGACTACGTCCTGATCGACTTCGGGCTCACCAACGCCTCGTACACCATCGACCACGTGCCCTCGGCCGGCTTCCTCGACGCTGGCCTCATGAGGATCACGCTCGTGGCGGCCCCGCTGAACGCCGGGCCGGTCTCGGGAGACGTCCACATCATCTCCAAGCGCTCACCGCTGGGCGAGGTCAGTCAGCGTGGCCGCATCGCCCCGCTCGAGAGCCTGGCCTTTCCTCTGGAGATGCCGGCCGGCGTGTCCACGGCGAGGATCAGCGTGAACTGGCGGCACGACTGGGCCACCTATCCCGTCAACGATCTGGACATGTACCTCGTGGACCCCGCCGGCCACGTCCACTTCGACGGGGTGACCTTCGACGCGCCGGAGGAGGCCGTGATCACGAATCCTGCCGCCGGGACCTGGACGATCTACGTGGACGCCTTCGAGCTGAACACGCCCTCGGAGGCATTCCAGCTCCGCGTGAACCTCGACGGCAAGCTCGTCAAGCTGAAGTGAACGGCCGCGACGCCTGAGCGCGTCGCGGCCGTGGTTCATTGCCTTCGCAGGATCAACCGGCTAACATCGCCGAGATGGGCAATGGCGGCACGGTCCTCGTCGTTTCGAAATACCCTCAGTACATCGGCCGGACGCTCCAGGACATCTTCGTCGTCGCCGGGTATGAGTGCCTTCTGGCCGGTTACGTTCATGAAGGACTCAAGCTGTTCCGCGAGTCGCACCCGGCCACCCGGCGCTCATTGTCAGCGACCTGAGAATGCCGTTCATGCGCATGAACGGGCTCGATCTCCTCAAACAGGTCCGGCAAGAGGACCCGGATGCAGCTGTCATCATGCTCACCGGCAACATGGAGAGCGGGGACGCCAGCTCCTGATCGAGCGTCGTGAGCGCTTGCCGATCTGCGGCTTCGGCTCCGCATAAGTCCCGCTCACCCACCCGCCGCCGAATCTCGCGACACCGCGACGCTCAGGGAGGCCGACCATGCCGAACGCGCTGTCGGGAAAGGCGCTCACCGTCCTCGGGGCCGTCGAGGCCGACACGATGGGCGTCACCTTGCCCCACGAGCACCTGCTGATCGACTTCGCGGTGATGTTCCGCGAGCCGGCGGCCGCCAGCGACAAGGGCCTCGCCTACCAGGCGGTGAGCCTGACCAACGTCGGCTGGGTGCGCCAGAACTTCAACGCCAACCTCGACAACCTGCGCCTGCTCGACGAGCAGACGGCGCAGGACGAGATCACCCTGTTCCGCCGGGCCGGCGGGCAGACGGTGGTCGATCCGACCAACGTGAGCCTGTCGCGCGATCCGCTCGCGCTGGCGCGCATCGCCCGCGCCACCGGCCTCAACATCGTGATGGGTGCGGGCTACTATGTCGCGGCCGCGCACCCGGCCGACATGGATCGGCGCAGCGAGGAGTCGATCGCCGAGGAGATCGTGCGCGAGGTCCAGGTCGGCGTCGGCGACTCCGGCGTGCGGGCCGGGCTCATCGGCGAGATCGGCAACACGTGGCCGTGGACGGAGAATGAAAAGAAGGTCGTGCGCGCCGCCGTCGAGGCCCAGCGCCGCACCGGCGCGCCGCTCATGATCCATCCCGGCCGCGATCAGACGGCGCCCATGCAGATCGTGGAGCTGATCGCCAAGCAGGGGGGCGATCTCACGCGCACGATCATGTGCCACATCGAGCGCACGATCGCCGATGAGCGCCACCTCTACGACCTGGCCGCGACGGGCGTCTGGCTGGAGTACGACCTGTTCGGGCTGGAGAACTCCTACTACCCGTACAACCCGGACTTCGACATGCCCAACGACGGCGGGCGCATGGCCCAGATCCTGGCGCTGATCGGGCGCGGCCATCAGGACCAGATCCTCATGTCGCACGACATCGCCTACAAGAGCTCGCTGACGAAGTACGGCGGCTACGGTTACCACCACCTGCTGGTCAACGTCGTCCCGCGCCTGCGCCGCAAGGGCGTGGACGACGCGGGGCTGCGCCGGCTGCTGGTCGACAACCCGGCGCGCGCGTTCGTGTTCGCCTGAGGGCTTCGCGCGCGAGGCTCGTTCAGCCGCCCGCTCGGCGAGCGCCGGGCGGACGGCGAGCCTCGGGATAGTACTGCGGCGCCTCGCGCCGGTCGAACATGCCGTAGTCGCGCACCACCCGGACCCGTCGCAGCCTGGCGCCATCCGGCACGGCGGCCGCCTCCTCGAAAGCTTCCGCGTCGTCGTGGTCGCGCCACGAGGCGAGCAGCATGATGTCGCCGGGCGTCAGGACCGCGTCGAACACATCCCAGCCGACGAGCCCCGAGGCCTCGAGCGCCAGCCCCAGCCACCCCGCGATGTCCTCGGCATTCGTCGTCTTGACCCACTCGGGCGGACGGCGGGCGTCGATCAGCGTGACCGTGGTGCCCTCACCGGTCTCCGTCTCGTCCAGCCGCTGCTCGGACAGCGCATGGCCGTCGGGCACTCGCGTGTCCCGGGTCACCTGGCCGACGCGCAGGTGATAGTCGAGGAACACCTCGTCGCGGCCCTTCTGCTGGATCTCGTGGTGCTGCGCCCGCGTGCGCCAGCGGACCAGCGCCTTCTCGTCGCGCCAGCCCGAGAGCGACAGGATCCATCCCTCGCGGGTGAGACTGCGGTAGCGGATGTTGTCGACGAACCCCTCGATCTGCTCCAGCTCGGGCCGGAGCACTCTCGCGTACTCGAGATAGGCGTCCCGCTGATCCGGGCCCGGATGAACCTCGAAGATCACCGAAAACATTTCGGCTTCAGGTCCGGACGCGCACCGACGTCGGATCGTAGGGCGGCTGGAGCGACGCCGTGGCGGCGAAGCGCTCGGTCGCGAGCTCCAGCTCCCATCGTCCCGATCGAAGGAACGCATCGTCCACGCCGGCGGCGTGGGTCACGTAGCCCATGCCGACCGAGCGGCCCAGCGTGTGGCCGTAGGCGGCGGAGGTGATGCGGCCGATCAGCACGCCGTCGCGCCAGATGGGCTCGTCGCCCAGCAGCAGTGGCTCGGCGTCGGCGAGCGTGAACATCACGAGGCGGCGGCCGAGCGGCACCTCGCGCTGGCGCAGCAGCGCGTCGCGCCCGACGAAGCCGTCCTTCCTGAACGCGACCGCGAAGCCGAGGCCGGCTTCCAGCGGCGTGTCCTCACCGCCGATGTCGTGGCCCCACGAGCGGTAGCCCTTCTCCATCCGCAGCGAGTCCATCGCGTGATATCCGGCGTGGCGCAGCCCCACGCCCGCCCCCGCCGCGATCACGTCATCGTACACGGCTGCCGCGAACTCGGTGGGGACGTACAGCTCCCAGCCCAGCTCCCCGACGTAGGTGACGCGTGTCGCCCGCACCAGTGCCCGGCCCAGCTCGACCTCACGCGAGGTCCCGAACGGGAACGCCCTGGTGGAGAGATCGGCCGGCGTCAGCCTCGACAGCAGCGCGCGCGAGCGCGGGCCCATGAGACCCAGCACGGTGTAGGCCGAGGTCACGTCGGTGAGGATCGCGCGCGCGTCGCCGAGGCCGCGGCGGATCCAGTCGGCGTCGTGGACGGCGGCGGCCGCGATCGTGACCACCAGGTAGGCGTCCTCGGCCAGTCGCGTGACGGTGAGATCGCACTCGATGCCGCCGCGCCGGTTGAGCATCTGGGTGTAGACGAGGCGCCCGATCGGCACCTCGACGTCGTTGGCGCAGAGCCGCTGGAGCACGGCGACGGCGTCCGAGCCTTGCAGCAGGAACTTCGCGAGCGAGGACTGATCGAAGAGGCCGACCGCCTCGCGCACGGCGCGATGCTCGACCGCCGCGCACGGAAACCAGTTCTGGCGCCCGTAGGTGTACGCGTACTCCGGCTTCATCCCCGGCGGCGCGAACCAGTTGGCGCGCTCCCAGCCCGCGGCCACGCCGAACGCGGCGCCGCGCCCGGCCAGGCGATCGTGGAGCACCGAGCGGCGCACGCCGCGCGCGGTCTCCGGCTGGCGGAACGGCCAGTGCATCGCGTAGAGCAGTCCCACCACCTCGCGGGTGCGCTCGCGCAGGTAGGTGGCGTTGCCCTGGAACGGCATGAAGCGCCGGATGTCGACGTCCCAGAGATCCATCGCCGGCTCGCCGCCCACGATCCACTCGGCCAGGGCCTGGCCCGCGCCGGCCGCCGAGGCGATGCCGATGGAGTTGAAGCCGGCGGCGACGAAGTAGCTCCGGCACTCGGGCGCCTCGCCCAGCATGTAACGGTTGTCGGGCGTGAAGCTCTCCGGGCCGTTCACGTGGCGGCGCACCGGCGCCGTCTCGATGGCCGGGATGCGCACACACGCCTGCTCCATCAAGAGGCGGAAGTGCTCCCAGTCCTCCGGCAGCAGCGAGAACTTGAAGTCCTCGGGAATCCCGTCCATCCCCCACGGCTTGGCCACCGGCTCGAAGCCGCCCATGAGCAAGCCGCCGACCTCCTCGCGCACGTAGATGTAGCCGTCGGTGTCGCGCATGACCGGCAGGTCGCGCGTGACGCCGGCCATCGGTTCGGTGACGATGTAGAAGTGCTCGGAGGCGTGCAGCGGCACGTTGACGCCGGCCATGAGCCCGACCTGGCGTCCCCACATCCCCGCGCAGTTCACGACGATCTCGCAGGCGACGTCCCCGTGATCCGTGCTCACGCCGGTGGCGGCGCCACGCTCGCGCCGGATGCCGGTGACCGTGACGTTCTCGACGATGGTCGCGCCGCCCTTCCGCGCACCCCGGGCCAGCGCCAGGGTCGTGTCGATCGGGTTCGTGCGCCCGTCACCGGGAATCCACACGGCGCCGGCCAGATCGTCCGTGCGCATGAGCGGCCACAGCTTCCCGGCCTCGGCCGGCGAGATCACCTCGATGTCGACGCCGAAGCAGCGCGCCATGGACGCGCCGCGCTTGAGCTCGATCAGCCGCTCCGGCGTACGCGCCACGCTGATGCTGCCGCAGCGGCGGAAGCCCGTCGCCTGCCCGGTCTCCGCCTCCAGCTTCTCGTAGAGGACGGCGCCGTAGCTGGCCAGCCGTGTGAGGTTGTGGCTGGAGCGCAGCTGGCCCACGAGCCCGGCCGCGTGCCAGGTGGTGCCGCACGACAGCTCGCGCCGCTCGAGCAGCACCACATCGCGCCAGCCGAGCTTCGTCAGGTGATAGGCGACGCTGCAGCCGACGATGCCGCCGCCGACGATGACGACGCGCGCCTGGGAGGGGAGGTCCGGCATGGGGGGACAGTATCATCCGGAGCCCGTTCCTGAGCGGGGCCAGTCCAGGCCGGTCGGACCGATGGGACCTCTTGGGCGATCCGTACAACTGACGGTAAGATCTGCCAGCGGTCGCAGATGGACAGCTCCACACGACTCGAGTTCATCATCGAGGCCGTGCCGGCCCTGATCGGCTACGTCGACGCCGACGAGCGCTATCGGTTCAACAACCTCGCCTACCAGGACTGGTTCGGGCGCCCCGTCAAGGACTTCCTGGCGCTCACCGTCCGCGACGTTCTCGGCGATGCCGCGTACGCCGCCATCGCATCACACGTGCGGAGCGCGCTCGCCGGGCAGCGCGTCACCTACGAGAGCGAGCTCATCTATCGTGACGGCAAGCCGCGCTACGTGCGCGCCACCTACGTCCCGGACGTGGGGGAGGATGGCCGCGTGCGCGGCTTCGTGGCTCACGTCAACGACATCACGGACCTGAAGCAGGCCGAGGCGGAGCGCGAGCAGCTGCGACGCAGCGCCGACGAGCTGGCGCGGGTGTCCCGCCGTCTCACCGAGTCGCTCGACATCGACGAGGTGGCCGAACGGATCGCGGAAAGCATCCTGCCCCTGTTCCAGGCGCAGTCCTCGGTGGTCCGTCTGCTCCTTCCCGACGGCTCGCTCGCGTGTGTCGCCATCGCGGGCAAGTGGCTGGAGAACTTCAAGCCCGGCTATCTCCTGCCGCCCGGCGTCGGCCTCGTGGGACGCGCCGTCGTCGAGAAGCGGCCGTTGTGGACGCGCGACATCCTCGATGAGCCGAGCGTGGTCCTCACGCCCGAGTTCCGACAGGGCCTGGCGGGCGCCGGCCATCACGCGGTGCTGGCGGTGCCGCTGCAGGTCAAGGGTGAGGTCATCGGCGCGATCTCCACCGCCCACGCCGAGATTCGCACGTTCTCGCAAGCCGAGATCGATCTGCTCCAGGCCTTCGCCGACCAGGCGGCGCTGGCGATGCGCAACGTGCAGCTCTTCGCCAGAGAGCAGACCGCGCGTGCCGAGGCCGAGGCGGCCAATCGCGCCAAGGATCAATTCCTGGCGCTGCTGGCGCACGAGCTGCGCAACCCGCTCGCCCCCATCGTGACCTCGGCTGCCCTGCTGCGGCGGCCCGGGATCCCGGCGACGGCCGTCGAGCACGCAGCCGGCATCGTGGAGCGGCAGGCGCGCAGTCTCGCCCGCCTGCTCGACGATCTCCTCGACGTCTCGCGCATCACCCGGGACCGGATCGAGCTGCGCTGGACGGTGCTGTCGGTCGCCGATGCCGTCGAGCGGGCGCTGGAGGCCACGCGACCGCTCCTCGACGAGCGACGGCACGCGGTGTCGGTCACCGTGCCGCCGCGGCCACTGCACGTCGAGGCCGACCCGTCACGACTCGAGCAGATCATCGTCAACTTGCTGAACAACGCCGCCAAGTACACGCCCGCCGGCGGTCGCATCAGCGTGGTCGCCGCGGAGGAGGGCGAGACGGTCGCGCTGCGGGTGAGCGACACCGGCATCGGGATCCCCGCGGACATGCTCTCGCGCATCTTCGAGCTGTTCGTCCAGGGTGACCAGTCGCTAGCGCACACCTCCGGCGGGCTGGGGATCGGCCTCACCCTGGTTCATCGCCTCGTGAAGCTGCATCACGGACGCGTGGAGGCCCGCAGCGACGGCCCGGGGCGCGGCAGTGAGTTCACGGTCACGCTTCCGCTCAGCCGCCGGCCGATCGCTCCGGCCGGGCCCGCGCTCGATCCGGTCCGCTGTCCGCCCGCTTCCGTGCTCCTGATCGAGGACAACGACGATGCACGGCAGAGCCTGCGAGCGCTGCTCGAGCACGAGGGGCATCGCGTGGAGGAGGCCTCCGACGGCGTGAGCGGCCTGGAGCGCGACGTGACGCTGCGGCCGGAGATCGTCCTCATCGACATCGGCCTGCCTGGCCTGAACGGATATGAGGTGGCGCGCCGCATCCGCACCCTGCGCGGCGCCGGCCCGATCCTGGTCGCGATCACCGGGTACGGACAGGTCGACGATCAGCGCCGCGCCCACGAGGCCGGCTTCGACGCCCATCTCACCAAGCCGGTCTCCCGAGATCAGCTCGCCGGTCTGCTCGGTTC
>Ga0310811_10001986_pt1 | contig 25394 bp, 25 predicted proteins | sample YCmetagenome_FD_207642 | JGI IMG/M metagenome (GOLD analysis project Ga0310811, IMG submission 207642) | Soil microbial communities from experimental microcosm in Duke University, North Carolina, United States - YC | ecosystem: Engineered > Artificial ecosystem > Soil microcosm > Unclassified ... | reverse complement strand
AGTGAACGACGCGGGCGTCACGATCGTAGACGCGCAACGCCTGGGTCATCTCCTCCGCTCGCCTTCGCCGTACGGTGATGCCGTGCGCTTTGGCAAGGCGCCTCTTGAGCACCGCATAAATGTCATCAGTGTCGCAGGGCTCGGCGGCGCGTAATTGCTCGGCCGCGACTTCGAGCGCCTGGAAGTAGTTGGAGTGATCGCGGAAGAAGTCGTGAATGACGGCTTCTCCCGACGAGGCCAAAAGGCCTTCCGGCAAGCCGCCGGCACCCTGCTGCATGATGCGCTCAAGCGTGGTTCGGTGTATCCCGTAGAGCTTCAGGAACCGCTCGACCAGGCGGGGAGCATGATCGAGCGCCGCCCGCAATTCCTGTATGTCCGGCACGCCGCCCACGAACATCGGGTCTTTGAAGACGCTGCGAAGCTCTGCGAGCAGGTTAGAGGTCTCGTCCCGCACGAGATCGCGCCAATCGACCTTGTAGGTGTCGGCGAGCGCCATCAGCAGCCGCACCGACAGGCTGCGCTGATTGTTTTCCAGAAGGTTCACATAGCCCGGACTGATGCCGAGCACCGCCGCCATCTCCGCCTGGGTCTGGCGATGCTCGCGTCGCAACTGGCGTAGCTGGGGACCGACAAATGTCTTGGCCACGGCCGCCTCCGGAACTTACAATACAACAAATAATAACGATTTGTATGCAAACTCACAACACAAGAACCATAAAAAGAATGCGGACGCCCTGAAGCGGGTGTAACCCGGGCGAACGAGGCCGGCTCTGGAAGCGATCGGCCAAAGTCAGGGAGGTCTGCATGATTTACAGGATCCTGATTCTCGGCGCGTCCTACGGCTCGTTGCTCGGCACCAAGTGCCTCATGGCCGACCACGACGTCACCCTCGTCTGCCGGGCACCTACGGCCGAGCTCATCAATGCTCGTGGGACCGAAGTCCGTCTCACCCTGAAGGGCGAGAGCGAGCCGCGCGCGATCCGCTCCGCCGATCTGTGCGGCCGGCTTGACGCCAGCACGCCGGAGATGGTCGAGCCGGCGGACTACGACCTCGCCGTACTCGCGATGCAGGAGCCGCAATACAGCCACCCGACACTCCGCGCACTCCTCGGGCGCATTGCCGACTCGGGCGTTCCGTCTCTTTCGCTGATGAACATGCCGCCGCTGCCTTACCTGAAGCGGATCGCGGCGATCGATGCGGATGCCGCCGAAGCGGTCTATGCCAATGCCCGGATCTGGGATCGTTTCGATCCGCAGAAGATGACGCTCTGCTCGCCCGATCCGCAGGCCTCGCGCCCGGCCGGCGAGCCGGCGAACATCCTGCACGTGGGCCTGCCGACAAATTTCAAGACCGCGGCTTATGCCGTGCCTGACGACAACGACCTCTTGACGAGGCTCGCCAACGACATCGACCGCGCGCGCCTCGACGGCCTCGACGTGCCGGTCAAGCTGCGCGTGCACGACTCCCTGTTCGTTCCTTTCGCGAAGTGGCCGATGCTGTTGACGGGCAACTATCGCTGCATCACCGGAGGTCCGCCGATTTCGATGCGCGATGCCGTGCACACGGAGATCGAATTGTCGCGCGAGATCTACGACTGTGTTGCATCGATCGTACAGCGTCTCGGTGCGGAAGCCGACGACCTGGTCCCGTTCGACAAATATGCGGCCGCCGCCGAGCAGCTCAACCAGCCATCGTCGGCGGCGCGCGCCATCGCGGCCGGGGCGCCGACGATCGAGCGCGTCGACAGACTGGTTCAGGCGATCGGCCATCAATACGGCATCGCGCATCCGGCGGTGGACCGAACGGTCGCGCTGGTCGACGCGAAAATCGCGAGAAACCGGCTGCGCGCCGCCTGAGGCGAGCGCGGCAACGGGAACGAAAGTCTAAGACGCCGCCGGCAGGAACCGTTCGGCGAAGATGCGCTTCGGGTCGAACCCCTGATTGCCGAGGAACGTGCGTGCGGCGGTCACCATGGCCGGCGGGCCGCAAAGATAGCAATCTGTCTGCGCGTCGAGCGTGTCGGCGCTCATCAGGTCGGTGACGTAGCCCGTCGCGCCAACAAATCCATTACCGGCCGTCACTGCCGCGCGGCGCACCTCGAGAGGTAATTGGCCAGCAAGCGCGGCGAGTTCGTCGGCGGCGAACATCTCCTCGGGCGCGTTCGTGCCGTAGAGCAGCGTGATGCGCGGCGGCTTGCGCTCGGGCTGCGCGGCGAGATGGCGCAGCATGCTCAGCATCGGCGCCAATCCGGTGCCGCCCGCCACCATCAGCATCGGCGCATCCGGCCGGCGCAGGAAAAACTGCCCCATCGGCGCGCTGATCGTCGTCTCGGCGCCCGCCGCCTTGCCGCTGGAGAGCCAGTCGCTCATGGCGCCTTGCGGCAGCCGGCGCACGTAGAATTCGGCGCGGCCTTCCGTCTCCGGCGCGTTCGCGAACGAATAGGAACGCGCGGCGCCCGATCCCGGCACGGCGATGTTGACGTATTGGCCGGGCAGAAAGCGCGCCTGCACCCGCGGCCGCACCACGAGACGAAACACATCGCGCGCGACTTCCTCCGCGCTCTCCACCACGACCGCCGTCGGTTCGGCCTTGCGCACCGTGATCGCGGAAGAGGGATAAGGAAACTCGATCACGCAGTCGGAACGGGCACGCGTCTGGCATGCGAGCACGCCGCCGGCGGCCTCCTCCTCGGGCGGCAGCGCCTCTTCGGAAAAATCGCCGAGCTCGTATCGTCCCGACACGCAGGTCGCCCGGCAGGTCGCGCAGGCGCCTTCGCGGCAATCGGTCTGGATCGGCACATCCTGACGCGCCGCGGCCTGATAGATCGTCTCCACCTCGTTCGCGAGGACGGCGATGCTGATGCCATCCTCGAACACGAGGGTAATGCGGTGGTCTGTCATCGAACCTGTTCGTTCAGCCGGGAATGAGGATCGGTTTGAGCGCTTCGCCGTCGCGGATCAGGTCGAAGGCGCGCGCACCGTCCGAGAGCGGCAGCACGTGGCTGGCGATCGGCGCAAGGTTGACGCGTCCGGACCTGTAGAGCTCCCAGAGCGTGTCCCAGTTCTGCCAGATGCGGCGGCCGTGGATCGTGTAGATCACCGGGCAGTCGAGCAGCCAGCGCGTGAAATCCATCTCCACCGGGAACGCCGGCGCTGCCGCGAGCCGGAAGTCCCCGCCGCGCGTCAATGCCGCGAGGCTCGTGCGGAAGCCGGCCTCCGCGCCGGAGAACTCGATGGCGACTTCCACGCCCTGCCCGTTCGTGCGCGCCTTCACCTCCGCGACGATGTCGTGCACGGTCGGATCGAGCACGGCGTCGGCGCCGAGTTGTTCGGCCATGGCGCGGCGCTTGGCGAGCGGATCGACGGCGATCACGGTGGACGCGCCAAGCGCCTTGGCGGTTGAGACCCCCATCAGGCCGATCGGCCCGCAGCCATTAACCAGCACCGGCAGACCGGCAACGCCGCGGCCGAGCGTGCAGGCATGCACGGCGATGCCGAACGGCTCGAACATGGCAGCGATCTCAAACGGGATTTCCTCGGGGTGTACCCAGGCGATCGTTTCCGGCACCGCGACGTAGCGCGCGAAGGCGCCCTCGATGTCGATGCCGGGATAGCGCGTGTTGACGCACAGATGCGCCCGGTCGGTGCGGCACTGATGGCACGCGCCGCAGAAGATGTGGCTTTCGAGCGAGATGCGGTCGCCGACCTTGACGCGTTTCACCTCGGCGCCGACTTCGATCACGACTCCGCTCGCCTCATGCCCGAGCACGCGCGGCGGCGCGACGCGCCGCGCCATGCGCGGCGCCCATTTGGCGATCTGCACGTCGGTGCCGCAGATGCCGCCGGCCTCGACCTTCAACAGGACGTCGTTCGGTCCCGGCTTCGGCTCCGGCACATCGCGGATGCCGATCTGCCCTTCGCCCGCGGCGAGCTTGGAAAGCGCCAGCACGGCCCTAGACCTGAAACACGTCGATGGTGCCGTCGATCATCGATTCGAGCAGCGTGATCTTCTTGGTGCGGATGCGCAGGCCGTTCGGCGTGTCAGCGAGCGCGTAGTCATACCAGCCGCCGCGCACCATCTTGCCGCGCCGCGAGTCGAGCGACAGCACCAGCCACTTCGCGGAGGCCGTGAGATCGCCAGCGTCGTTCTGCCCGGTGAGCCGGATCGTGCCGATGACATGCGAGGTCCAGGCCAGCGGCAGCGATGCGTAGGAATCGCGCGAGGTCATGCGGAAGACGCGCGCCTCGAGCCCGGCGCGGCCCACGATGTACATCGTGTTGATCTCGACTTCCGGGTCGGTGATCATTTCTTCTTCCGTGTTCCAGGACGGAATCCAGAAGACGCAATCCTCGGTGTAGAGTTCGAGCCATTCGTTCCACTGGTGCCGGTCCATCAGGTCGGCTTCCAGGTTGATGAGGTTCTCGACCTCCTGACGGCGCGCCGCGAGCAATTCGGGCCGCACGGTCTTGATCATCTCGTTCATAGCGCGCCCATCTCCTCGGCCCAGCGGCGATAGAAGCCGTAGTAGAGCGTCTCATTCTCCCAGTTGTTGTTGCTGGTGAGCGGCTCGGCGCCGAGATGCTTGGCCTCCGCGTCTGGCCCCTGCTGCATGATGCTCAGGCCGCGGTCGATCGTGGTCCAGCGCGCCTCGGCGGCCGCCGAGCCGCGCTGCACGTCCTCCAGCGCCGCCATATCGTCCGAGGTCGCCATGCCGGTGACCATGTAGAAATCCTCGAACTTGCGCACGCGCGCGGCACGCGCCTCGCGGCTCTCGCCTTTGGGCGCGATGCAGTAGACGCGCGCTTCGGTGAGGCCCGGCGCGATCGGCAGGAGCACGCGGATCTGCGTGGAGGGCTGATCCATGAAATGGGCGTTGGGATAGACGTAGAGATTGCGGCCACGCCCCACCATCCAGTCGAGCCGGTTCTCGGCGATGCGCGTGCGCAGCTCGGGGAGCGAGGCAGACAGCGGCGCCGCCTGCAGATTTTCGCGCTTCGCCCAGATCAGCATGTGGCCATTGCCGAGGTCGTAGCAGCCGGTCGGTACGGTGCCGTTGATGCGGCCGGCCTCGGTCTTGCGCATACCCTCGGCGCCGCCCGCAGCCTCGCGCTTGGCCATCGCGCCGGCGAAGACGCGGTGCACGGTTGAGACGTGATAGCCGTCGACGCCGTTCTCGGCCTGCAGTTTCCAATTGCCGCGGATCAGATAGGTCTGACCGCCGCGCACGATCTCCATGCCCCGCGGCGACTGGTCCGCGAGAAGATCGATGAAGGTCTTGGCCGCTCCGAGCATCTCGGTCAGCGGCGGCACGTCGGCGGAGAGCGAACCGAAGATGAAGCCCTTGTAGTTCTCGACGCGCGCGACCGGCGTCAGCCCATAGCGCGAGCGGTCGAGACCTTCCGGCCAGCCGACCTTCTCGTTCTTGACCTTGACGCAGCGCCCGGCTGTGTCGAAGCACCATCCATGGAAGCGGCAGGTCAGCGTGCGCGCATTGCCGCGCCGCATCGGCGTGAGCATCGCGCCGCGATGCGAGCAGGCATTGAGGAAGGCATTGATGGCGCCGTCCTTGCCGCGGATCACATAGACCGGCTGGCGGCCCATCTGCGTGGAGTAGAAGTCCCCTTCCTTGGCGACCTGGTCTTCATGGCAGAGATAGACCCATTGCCGCTCGAAGATGAGCCGCATCTCGCGGTCGAAAATCTCCTGGTCGACGAAGACGCGCCGGTCGAAGCGGAAGATGCCGTCGTGATCTTCCAACAGCTTGCTCGGCGCAGCGAATGGGACGTTCATCGCGCTTCCCCCTCTCGCGTTTCTGATGAGGTCTAGGTTTTGGTCCCTAGCACGCACCAAAAGTATGGACTACGAATTGTCGTCCGACAAACACTATTTTTATCGATATTTTCTCCGAACACACTAAGATCGTCTGCGCCGCGGCCTCGAACGAAGGCTCAAGGCCAGCGTCAGACCGCCGGCTGGTCGTCGGTGGCGGCGGCCAGTTCGGCCAGCAGGCCTTTGCGAACGGTGTCCAAATGCTCGGCAAGAATCGCGCAAGCAGCATCGGCGTCACGCGCGAGGATGGCATCGATGAGCCGGCGGTGCTCCTCCGCAAAGGACGTCGCGGCAACCGGCTCGTGCAGCACGCGGCGGCCATAGCGCCGCGTCTGGTCAGCGAGCGTGGCAAGAAAACGCTGCACCCATTCCGACCCGCCGCCGCGCACAAGCGCAAGGTGAAATTCACGGTTGGCATCGTGCCAGGCGGCGGCGAGGCTCGCGTCCTTCCATTGCGCCGTTGCTGCCGCCTCCTCGATGCGCATCATGCGATGCTGGATGGCGACGATCTCGCCCTCCCATTCCACATCGGCGCGGGCGATCGCGCGCCGCAGCGCATGGCTCTCGAGCAGCAGGCGGGTCTCCATGATGTCGACCACCTCCTCCGCGCGCACCGGCATCACCCGGAAACCGCGCTGCCCGTCGATGAGAACCAGCCCTTCGGCGACCAGCCGCGACAGCGCCTCGCGCACCGTGCCGGCGGAGACCGCGTAGCGCTCGCGCAGCGCATCGAGCCGCAGCCGGGCCCCCGGCCGCAACGCCCCGTTCAGGATCTCGTCGCGCAGCCGCGCGATCACCTCGCTCAGCCGGCCCCGGCCGCCCGGCGCAAGCTCCTCGCTCACCATCTGTCGGCCCCGCGTGCTGTCATGGCCGCAAAGAACCATCGCGCGAAGGCGATGTCGAGCCTACGAGGCCACCGTCCATGAGCATGTCGGAAATCCGCGTCCCGTCCGTCGCGAGCGGCGACGAGGTCGTGCAGTCCGAGACCTTGACCGAGCAGGCTTATCGGCTGATCCGCCGCGACATCCTTTCGGGCGCGCTCGCGGCTGGCACCAAGCTCAAGATCGAGGCGCTGCGGGCACGCTATACTATTGGCCCGACGCCTATCCGCGAAGCGCTTGAGCGTCTCGCCAGCGAACGCCTGGCGCAGGCGGAGCAGCAGCGCGGCTTCCGCGTCGCGGCGATGACGTTGCGCGACCTCGACGAGCTTACCGACATGAGGATTCTGCTCGAAGGCGAAGCACTGCGGCGATCGCTCGCCAACGGCGACTATGCCTGGGAGGGCGCGATCGTCAGCGCCTTCCACAAACTCGATCGCCTAACGATGTCCGGTCCATCGCCAGATCCGGACGAATGGGAGCGTCGCAACCGCGAGTTCCACGGCGCGCTCATCGCCGCTGCCGGCTCCGGCTGGTTGATCCGCAGCCATGCGCATGTCGAGGATCATTTCGGCCGCTATCACCGCTGCTTGCGTGAGGCGCTGCTCACACAGGATCGCGACTGTCATGCGGAGCACCGCGCGATCATGGAGGCGGCGCTCGCGCGCGACTCCGATCGGACGGTCCAACTCGCGCAGCGCCATATCAAACGAACGGCCGAACTCCTTCGGCCGGAGTTGCAAACGCGCGTATCAGGCCGCGCGGGCAAACGTTAAAGGCGCCTGAGGCGCGCTTTCACCGATGCTCAAGCCGCGCGCTTGTGTCCGAGTTAGGCAACGACGCACCGAAAGGCGGTGCAGACTTTGGCGGCTTATCCGCGCTGTCCGCGGCCTGATTGGCAAAGACGACGTGGGGCCGAACCGGAGCGAACTGTCCAAGCTGCTGGTCGGACCGGCCTGCTCTTTGGACGGCATTGGCTGTCCCCGGCCCCCAATCGGAACTCATTCGATGTGGGTTTAATCTCTCTGAATTAAGTTTTTGTTTTAATTTATGTTTCTGGTCGGGGCGGCGGGATTTGAACCCACGACCCCCAGTCCCCCAGACTGGTGCGCTAACCGGGCTGCGCCACGCCCCGACCGGAACGGCGCGCACTATAGGGATGCGGCTATCGCAGTGCAACCGTCGTGCGCCGATATCGCACACGCCTCAATCCGGTGTCAGCAGCGAGACGCCGAGCCGCGCGCGGCGGCGCAACCAGGCGGTCGCCCGGTATTTCGGATCGAGCGTGACGCCGTGCATGCCGTCGAGCACCGCCAGCGCGCGCGCCGGGCCTAGAATATTGCCAAGCGCGAGCGGCCCCTTCGGATAATTGAGGCCGAGTTCGACGGCCGTATCGATATCGGTCGGCGCGGCGATGCGCAGTTCGGCGATGCGTGTGCCGACATTGACGATCATCGCCAGCAGGCGCTGCACCACGAAGCCGGCGCTGTCGTTGATCACCGTCACGGGCGAAGCCTCGGTCGCCAGCGCGGCCACGGCGGCGCCCAATGTCTCCGGACTCGTCAGCGGGGTCTTCATCAGCGTGTGGCGGCCCGAGAAGCGGCCGAACATGTCGACAGCGACGGTCCGCGCAGGCTCAAGCGCGAGACGCACCGCGGCGCCGGTCGCGTCCTCGCCCAGCGGCGTCACGAAGCAGATTGCGTCCGGCGCGGGCGCGCCGCCCAGTTGAACCGCGATACCTGCGCCCTTCAGAAGGCCGGCGAGATCGCGGCCGCCCTCTTCGTCCGCGACCCAGGCCGCGGCCGGCTTCGGCTGCGCCGGGACATCAACCGTCGGCGGGCTCGCATCCGGCGCGCCGTCGTAGCTGTAGAACCCCTGCTTGCTCTTGCGCCCGAGCAGCCCGCCGGCGACGCGCGTCGTCATCTGCGGCGATGGCTGGTACATCGGCTCGCCGAAATACTGCTCGAACATGCTCACCATCACCGCGTGGGTGACGTCGCCGCCGATGAGGTCGAGCAGTTCGAACGGCCCCATGCGGAATCCGGCCGCTTCCTTCATCAGCAGATCGACTTCGCGTGGACTGGCGATGCCTTGCGCAACGATGCGCAGCGCCTCCGGCCCGTAGGCGCGGCCGGCGTGGTTCACGACGAAGCCCGGCGTGTCGGTCGCCACCACCGGATGCTTGTTGATGCGCTTCACAAAGTCGACGAGCGCCTCAACCAGTGCCGGCTCGGTGCGCAGCCCACCGATCACTTCAACGAGCCGCATCAGCGGCGGCGGATTGAAGAAGTGCAGGCCGGCGACGCGTTGCGGCCGCGCGCAGCCGGCGGCGATCGCGGTCACCGAGAGCGACGAGGTGTTGGTGGCGAGCACGGCATCGGGCGCGATCCGCTGCTCCATCTCGCGGAATAGCGCGCGCTTGGCGTCGAGGTCTTCGACGATGGCCTCGATCACGACGTCGGCGCCGGCAGCGTCATCGTAAAATGCAATCGGCCGCATGCGCGCAAGCACACCGCTTTTGTCGTCCGCACTCATGCGGCCCTTCGCCACCAGCCCGGCGAGCGCCTTGTCGACGGCGGCGATCGCTTCCGCAACAGCGCCGGCGCGCGCGTCGAACAACAAGGCGGTCAGCCCGGCCTGGGCGCAGACCTGGGCGATGCCGCGCCCCATCGTGCCCGCGCCGAACACCGCGACGGTCAGGTCAGGCTTTCGCAGATCGATCGCCACGCGTCACTTTCCCTCGAAAGCCGGTTTGCGCTTCTCCATGAAGGCGCGCATGCCTTCCTTCTGGTCGCGCGTCGCGAACTGCAACTGGAACGCCTTGCGCTCCAGCATCAGCGCCGTCTCCAGCGGAGCATTGAGGCCGGCATTGACGATCTCCTTGATCTGCTGGATCGAGATCGGCGGCATCGACGCGATCTCGCGCGCGATATCGAGGGCGCGCGGCAGCGCCTGTCCGGCCGGTGCCACGTCGCTGATGACGCCCATGCTCAACGCCTCGGCGGCGCTGAACATCCTGCCCGTCATCAACAGCAGCATCGCGCGCTGGCGCCCGATGAGTCGCGCGAGCTTCTGCGTGCCGCCGCCTCCGGGCAGGATGCCGACCTTCACTTCCGGCAATCCGAGGCGGGCGCCCTCGCCCGCAATAATGATGTCCGCGCACAGCGCCAGCTCTAAGCCGCCGCCGAGCGCGAAGCCTTCCACCGCCGCGATGAGCGGCTTCGGGCAATCGGAAATCGCGCGCCAATATCTCTGTACGTTGCGCGCCATCGTCTCGACCGCGCCCATGTCCGCCATCTCGGCGATATCGGCGCCAGCGGCAAAAGCCTGCTCCGAACCGGTGACGACCAGGCAGCGGATGTCGGGGTCCGAACTATAATTCGTGATGCCTTCGGCGAGGCGTACGCGCACATCAAGATTGAGCGCGTTGCGCACCTGCGGCCGGTTGATGCGGAAGACGACAATATCGTGCGACGGCCGTTCGATCAGCAGCGAGTCCGGCGCGGTCATTGGCTTTGATCCACGAGGAATGGCGGGCCTGCTTGGTTATCACGCGGGCCGCGGCAAAGCCAAACCGCCGGCGACACCGCGCACACGCAACGGCGCGACGCCGAACATGCGTTGAAGCGGCGCGCGCGATGCGGACCGTCACTCGGCGCGGGCGGTCGCGGCTTCGATGAGCCGCCGGCACTCGGCCAGATCCTGGAGCGCAGCTTCGAGCTTGCGTAAGCCGTCAGCGCCAAGGCCGCCGTTTGAAGGCGGTGGAGCGGGTGCGACGGCCGCCGGCTCGGGCTCGAACTCCGGCTCCGGAGCTGCGGCGCCATGACCGGCGCGGTCGGCCGAGTCCAGGCGCGGCATCGGCGCGCTCTTAAGCGGCGGCTCACGCCGCCCTTCCGACGGCTCGCGCCGTTCACCAAGGTCCCGCCCGATGAACGAGGTGAGACGGCCGGTCAGACCGCCCTCCTCGTCCTCCTCGTAAGCTTCGGCCTCGTCCGCGGCGGCGTCTTCGACGTCCTCGTCCTCGACCGTGCCGTGCGGCGGCTGAGTCGCGCCTTCCTGCCATACCACCTGGACGAACTTGATGCCCTGCTCGCGCAGGATCCGCTGCACCCCGCGGATCGTGTAGCCCTCGCCATAAAGCAGGTGCCGGATACCGCGCAGCAGGTCGATGTCGTCGGGCCGATAATACCTCCGGCCGCCGCCACGTTTCATCGGCTTGATTTCGCGGAAACGGCTCTCCCAGAACCGCAGCACGTGCTGCGGCAGGTCGAGTTCCTCAGCCACCTCGCTGATGGTGCGGAATGCGTCAGGTGCCTTGTCGTCCAAAGCGGTCACCTCCCAAGCTTGAGAGAACGCGGGACTGGACGGTCGTCTTTACGCCGAAGGCCCTTCGCCTTCGGGGTGTCCGTTGATGCGTTGCTTCAAGATCGCCGACGGCTTGAATACCATCACGCGGCGCGGAGATATCGGTACCTCCTTGCCGGTTTTGGGATTGCGGCCGATCCGCTGACCCTTCTTGCGCACAACAAACGAACCAAACGAAGAAAGCTTCACCGTCTCGCCACGTTCGAGCGAGTCGGTGATCTCTTTAAGCACCAATTCAACTAGCGTCGCGGACTCTGTCCGTGAAAGACCTACCTTCTGGTAGACCGCCTCACAGAGGTCCGCTCGAGTCACTGTCTTACCGGTCATCGCCTGCCCTGCCCCCGGCGAAGGTATCTCGCTGAAAACTCAACGATATTAGCATGTTCCGGACTGGTCAACGGGCGATTCAAAAAATGACGCAACTAGATTTTGGTCCTGTACGCCCCAAACCGGCAACCGGATGTATCGCATTCGCTGAAGTCGGAACAATTCTCGCCTCTTGCGTGTAGTTCAAGCGGCGACAGCGATCACCAACGCAGCAGCGCCGAGCCCCACGTAAAGCCGCCGCCCATGGCTTCGAGCAGAATGAGATTGCCGCGCTTGATGCGGCGGTCCGCGACCGCATCGGCGAGCGCCAAGGGGATGGAAGCAGCCGAGGTATTGCCGTGGCGGTCGACCGTAATCACCACTTTTTCCGGCGCAATTCCAAGCTTGTGCGCGGAGCCGTCGATGATGCGCTTATTCGCTTGATGCGGCACGAACCAATCGATGTCGTTGGCGCTCGTCCCGGTCGCTTTGAACGCGTCTTCGATCACGTCGGTGATCATCGCGACCGCATGCTTGAACACTTCGCGGCCTTCCATGCGCAGATGCCCGACCGTCTGCGTCGACGACGGCCCGCCATCGACGTAGAGCTTGGCTTTGTGGCGTCCATCGGAGCGCAGATGCGTAGTGAGAATGCCGCGATCGGCATTCGTCCCCGGCTGCTCCTGCGCCTCCAGCACGATGGCGCCGGCGCCATCGCCGAACAGCACGCAGGTCGTGCGGTCATTCCAGTCGAGGATGCGCGAAAAGGTCTCGGCGCCAATCACCAGCGCGCGCTTGTGCATCCCGCCGCGCAGCATCGCGTCGGCCACTGACAGCGCATAGACGAAGCCCGAACAGACCGCCTGCAGATCGAAGGCGGCACCGTGCGTGATGCCGAGCGCGGTCTGCACCGAAACGGCCGTCGCCGGAAAGGTCTGATCCGGCGTCGATGTGCCGAGCACGATCAGATCGATCGCGCTGGCCTCAAGATGCGCGTTCGCAAGTGCAGCACGGGCGGCGTTGATGGCGAGATCGGAGGTGAGCTCTCCGGGCGCCGCAATATGGCGCTCGCGGATGCCGGTGCGCTGCACAATCCATTCGTCGGTCGTGTCGACCGACCGGGCCAGCTCATCGTTGCTGAGAATGCGCGCAGGAAGATAACTGCCGCAGCCAAGCACCACCGAACGCAGAACGCTCACGAGGCCGCTCCGGTCGCCAGATGCGCTGATGTCGATGCCGTTGCCTGGAGGTCGCTGGCCATCGATTGACCGATCTTCGCAAGCAGTTCGTAGCGCACCATGTCGTAGCCCATGTCGATCGCGGATGCTGTCCCCTCGGCGTCGGCGCCGCCGTGGCTCTTGATAACGATGCCATTGAGCCCAAGGAAGACGCCGCCATTGGCTTTGCGGGGATCCATCTTTTCACGCAAGGTGCGGAAGGCTTGCCGCGCCAGCAGATAGCCGAGTCGCGCCGCCCAGGTGCGATTCATCGCCGCACGCAGATAGGTCCCGAGCTGATGCGCGGTGCCTTCAGCGGTCTTGAGGGCGATATTGCCGGCAAAGCCTTCGGTCACGACGACGTCGACGACGCCTTTGCCAATGTCGTCGCCCTCGACGAAGCCGTGATAATCGAAATGCGGCACCGGCGTCTCGCGCAGGATGCGGCCGGCCTCGCGCACCTGCTCGAGGCCCTTCACCTCTTCGACGCCAATATTCAAAAGGCCGACGGTCGGCCGTGAAATGTCGAACAGCACTCGCGCCATGGCGCTGCCCATCGCCGCCAGGTTCACCAGATGATGTTCGTCCGCGCCGATCGAAGCGCCGACGTCGAGCACGATCGATTCGCCCTTGAGTGTCGGCCACAGCGCGGCGATCGCGGGGCGGTCGATGCCTTCGATCATCTTGAGGTTGAAGCGCGCCATCGCCATCAGCGCGCCCGTGTTGCCGGCGGAGACCGCGACATCGGCCTCGCCTTTTTTCACGGCGTCGATGGCGAGCCACATGGATGACTTCCAGCGGCCATAGCGCAGCGCCTGGCTCGGCTTGTCATCCATGCGGATGGCGACATCGGTGTGGATGACCTTGGCGTGCTCTTTGAGCCGCGGCAGGCCGTCGAGCAACGGCGTGATCAACGCGCTGTCGCCAAACAGGAGATATTCGATGTCGGGATGGCGCGTCAGCGAAATATCAGCGCCCGGCAGCACAACCGAAGCCCCGTGATCGCCGCCCATGGCGTCAAGCGCGATGCGAACCTTATCGGCCATGGGTGGACCTTGAAAGGGACGCCGGCGGCTCGGTCAGCGGGTTCGTCTTCACGGGCGCGACCATAGCCGCTCGGCCGGCGCAGACAAGCCGGTTTTGCCCCCACCCCATACCTTGCCCACCGTTCACGTGTGGCCGCCGTCGGGCCGCTTTTTGAGCGCCGCCAGAGCGGCAAAGGGATGAGCGTCCGGCTCGTCGGCCTTCGGCGCGGCGAATTCCGCGCCTGGTTTGCGTGGATAAGGATCGATTCCGAGAACCAGAAATTCGACCGCGATGGCGCCGAGATCGATCTTGCCGTCGACGAGAGGCTCCGGCGGTTCGTCCGCGCCTGCAAAGGTCGGGATCTCGATCTCGCCTCCGGCGACCGTCGCGCCGGCCGGGGGCGGGGCGAACAGCACATCAACCTCTTCGTCGAGGCTGCTCTCCATCGGTTCGAGCGTGACGACGCAGGTCTGGCCGACCAAAGCCGAGATACGCCCGGACACATGCACGCTGGCACCCCGGCGCGTCAGATCGAATACGGCCGAGAGGCGCGGCAACGCGCGCACATTGGCCAGCGCCGCAAGCTGCGCGCGCACCTCTTCAGGCGCTTCGATTTCCATATGCAGGCCGGCGTCCGGGATATCGGCCACCGCGACCGGCACGCTCCAAGGGCTATTATCCATGATTGTCAGTCTTTTAGCAGGCGTCTCTAAACGGCTACAGCAGGGATTGCGGCGGGATCCGGCAGGCGCAGTGCGCCCCGAGCCACGGCGGCTGCATCCTGGGCCGCCACCTCACGTACCGCTTCCCGCATATAGGCCGCAAGCCGGCATGCCGCAGCGGGTCCCGGCGGCGACACGCCGTAAATATTCCGCGCGATCGCGTCGAGGAGCGCCTCCTCCCCGTCCGCGGCGAGCGCGGCCTGATAGGCCTGGGCGCGGCCGTAGAAGGCCTCACCTATGCGGCGCATCTCCTTGGGCACCTTGAGGTCGCTGATGCCGATTTCCCGCAAATTGCTGTCCATGTCGGCGCAGAAATGGTCGAACAGCCCCTGCCCGGCCTCGCGCTGGCCCGGATCGCGCATCAGCCGGTCGAGCACCAACGCAAGATGCAGCACGATCAGATCGAATCGGCCATTAACCGTGTCCGGGACGGCATAGTCGCGGTAGAAGCACGGCATTCGCGCCTGCGCCACGATCATGCCATACAGGGTCGAAATGGTGTCGGGCCGCCGGCTCCGGCGGAACAGGGGAAAAATCATCGGTCGGGTTCGGGAGCTGATTGCGGCCTGCGGCCCGGTACGCCATAGCCCGCACCGATGCAAGTCATATGAGGGTGCCGCATTTGGGGTCCAACATCATTCACCGCCGGAAGAACGGCGTGCGCTTCGTGTTCGCACTGGCCGGTGCGCTCGCGCTGGCCAGCTGCGGCAGCATGACCGAAACGCTCCAACGCGGCTACGTGCTGCCGGAGGGAGCGCTCGAACAGATTCCGATCGGCGCCACGCAGGAGCAGGTGCTGATCGTGCTCGGCACGCCGTCGACCGTCGCGACGGTGAACGGCGAAGCCTTCTACTACATTTCGCAGAAGGCCCAGCGCAAAGCCGCCTTCCTTCCCTATGAGACCGTCGATCAGCGGGTGATCGCGGTCTACTTCGACAAGGATCGCAAAGTCATCCGGCTTGCCAATTACGGCCTGAAGGACGGCAAGGTGTTCGACTTCCTGTCGCAGACGACGCCTGCCGGCGGCCAGGAGCTCAGCTACATCCGCAACATCTTCAAGAACATCGGCATCGGGATGATCCACCAGTAAGCGCCGTGCGCTGGATAAGCAGAAGGGCCCGCGCATGACGCGGGCCCTTCGTTTTTGCGTGATCGCGGCATCTACTCAGTGCGCGAGGATCGCCAACAGCAGCAGCGCCACGATGTTGGTGATCTTGATCATCGGGTTCACCGCCGGGCCCGCCGTGTCCTTATAGGGATCGCCGACGGTGTCGCCCGTTACCGCGGCCTTATGGGCGTCCGAGCCCTTGCCGCCGTAGTGGCCGTCCTCGATGTACTTCTTGGCGTTGTCCCAGGCGCCGCCACCCGAGGTCATCGAGATGGCGACGAACAGGCCGGTGACGATGACGCCGAGCAGCATGGCGCCGAGCCGGCCGACTTGCCCGCCGCGCCACCGCCCGCGATCAGATAGATCACGAAGTAGATGACGATCGGCGACAGCACCGGCAGTAGCGACGGGATGATCATCTCCTTGATCGCCGCCTTGGTGAGCAAGTCCACCGCGCGGCCATAGTCGGGCTTCGAGGTGCCCTTCATGATGCCGGGGTTCTCGCGGAACTGACGCCGCACCTCTTCCACGATCGCGCCGGCCGCGCGGCCGACCGCCGTCATCCCCATCGAGCCGAACAGATAGGGCAAGAGGCCGCCGAACAGGAGGCCGACAACGACGTAGGGGTTGGTCAGGGCGAAGTCGAGATGAATGCCCTGGAAGTACGGGTGCGTCGCCGCCTGACCGGTGAAGAAGGTCAGGTCCTGGTTATAGGCGGCGAACAGCACCAGCGCGCCAAGGCCGGCCGAACCGATGGCGTAGCCCTTGGTGATGGCCTTGGTGGTGTTGCCGACGGCGTCGAGCGCGTCGGTCGACTTGCGCACTTCTTTCGGCAGGCCGGCCATTTCGGCAATGCCGCCGGCATTGTCGGTGACCGGGCCGAAGGCGTCGAGCGCGACGATCATGCCGGCGAGCGCGAGCATCGTCGTCACCGCGATGGCGATGCCGAACAGTCCCGCGAGGTTATACGAGATGAGGATGCCGGCGATGATGACGATCGCAGGCAGCGCCGTCGCTTCCATCGAGATGGCGAGACCCTGGATCACGTTGGTGCCGTGGCCGGTCACCGACGCCTGCGCGATCGACTTCACCGGACGATAGTCGGTGCCGGTGTAGTACTCGGTGATCCAGATGATCAGGCCGGTGACGGCCAGGCCGACGATGCCGCAGATGAACAGCGTCATGCCGGTGTAGCTCTGACCCTCGAGTTCGCCGAAGCCGTGCGGCAGCAGGAGCTGCATCACCACGCCGATGCCGATCAGCGACAAGATGCCGGTTACGATCAGGCCCTTGTAGAGCGCGCCCATGATCGACTGCGATGCACCGAGCTTCACGAAGAAGGTGCCGATGATCGAGGTGATGATGCACACGCCGCCGATGGCCAGCGGCAAGGTCATCATCTGGGTGAGGATCGGGCTGTTAGCGAAGAAGATCGAAGCCAGAACCATGGTGGCGACCGTGGTCACCGCGTAGGTCTCGAAAAGGTCGGCCGCCATTCCGGCGCAGTCGCCGACATTGTCGCCGACGTTATCGGCGATGGTCGCCGGGTTGCGCGGATCGTCTTCCGGAATGCCGGCTTCGACCTTGCCGACCAGATCGCCGCCGACGTCGGCGCCCTTGGTGAAGATGCCGCCGCCGAGACGAGCGAAGATCGAGATCAGCGAGGCGCCGAAGCCGAGCGCGACGATGGCGTCGATGACCGTGCGGTCATTGGGTGCGTAATGCTGCGTGCCGGTGAGGAAGCCGAAGTAGAGCGTGACGCCGAGCAGCGCCAGACCCGCCACCAGCATGCCGGTGATGGCGCCGGCCTTGAAGGCGATGTCGAGGCCGCCCGCGAGCGACTTGGTGGCGGCCTGCGCGGTCCGCAGATTGGCCCGCACCGAGACGTTCATGCCGATGAAGCCGGCCGCGCCGGACAGGATGGCGCCGACGGCGAAGCCGATCGCGACCAGCCAGCCGAGCGTGAAGCCGATGATGAGAAAGATCACCACGCCGACGATGCCGATGGTGGTGTATTGCCGCTTGAGATAGGCTTGGGCGCCTTCGCGCACCGCCGCCGCGATCTCCTGCATCCGTGCCGATCCCTGATCGGCGCTGAGCACCGACATGGTCGCCCAAATGCCATAGAGAATCGCGAGCAGGCCGCAGCCGACGATCAGCCACAATGTAGTCATGGGGCCATTTCCTCGTTTTTTTTAATGAGCTTGGCGGAAGAAGAACGCTCCCGCCGTTGCCCAGGGAGCGTCGAGGATGGCCGCCTGTGACCGCGCTTCACCCCGACCGAAGCGGGGCGGATATAGCCAAAAACAAGGCGAGAGTGCAACGCGGAAAAGGAGTTCCGAACTCTCTGGTTGTGCACTGCAATGAGAGATCGGCTGGCCTTCCCCAAACTGCATCCGAACGTATCGCGACACGGGACGCTGCCCGCCGATACTGGTTGTGTGCCGGATGTCTAACGTCTCCCCTCATGGTGAGGAGCGTCGCGAAGCGGCGCCTCATCCTTCGAGACGCTGTGCTTGCGCGCGGCTCCTCAGGATGAGGAAGAAGCCCAAGTCCGCGAACGCAGGCGATTCACACCACCTGCATGCGACGGCGGGACGAGAGCCATACGAGCAGCACGGCGGCGACGAAGACCGTTGGGAAGATCACTTCGTTCACCGCCTGCCAGCCGAACGTCTCGAGCAACTGGCCCGACGAGAACGAACTCAACGCCATGCTGCCAAAGATGAGGAAGTCGTTGAACGCCTGCACCTTGTTGCGCTCATGCACGCGATGGCATTGCGTCACCATCGTGGTCGCGCCGATGAAAGCGAAATTCCACCCGATGCCGAGCAGCACCAGCGCGCTCCAGAAATGCGCGACGGTGAGCCCGCTGATGGCGACGAGACCAGTGAGCACGATGAAGCCCAGGCCGATGCCGGTGATGCGCTCGACGCCGAAGCGCGCGATGAGGCCGCCGGTGACGAAGCTCGGTGCATACATGGCGAGCACGTGCCATTGGATGCCGAGCATGGCGTCGGTGACGGAGTGGCCGCAGCCCACCATGGCAAGCGGCGCCGAGGTCATCACCAAATTCATCATGCCGTAGGCGGCCATGCCGCAGGCGACGGCGACGAGAAAGCGCGGCGCGCGCACGATCTCGATCAGCGGCCGCGCCAGATCGCGATGCCGCACGACGAGCGGAGGGGTCTTCACGAACTGCAGCACGATCGCCGCGAGCAGCGCGCAGGCCGCCTGGCCGAGATAGCTCGCGGCGAAGAGATGCGGCGGCAGCAGGTCCTTGGTGAAGATGACGAGTTGCGGGCCGATCAGCGCGGCGAAAATGCCGCCGGCGAGCACGAAGGACACGGCCTTGGCCCGGAAAGCTTCGCTCGCCGTATCGGCGGCGGCGAAACGGTAGGACTGGTGCGCGGCGGCATAAAGACCGCCGCAAAAGGTGCCGAAGACGAGGAGCCAGAACTGGCCGTGCATCACCGCCGAATAAGAGATCAGCCCCGACAGAATGCCGAACAGCGAACCGGTCTGCAGCGCAAAGCGCCGGCCGAAATGGCGGGCGAGCGCGCCGAGCGGCAGCGTGCCGATCCACATGCCCATCACCATGGCGGTCACGGGCAGCGTTGCGAGGCCTTTATCGGGCGCCAGCATGGCGCCGACGATGCCGGCGGTGGAGATAATGACGGTATTGTTGCCGCCAGCGAGCGCCTGCGCGACCGCGAGCACCAGCGCATTGCGCCGCGCGAGACTGTCATCCGACACGTGCGGAACTTGTTCGGCGATCGCCGACATCAGGTAAGGCCCCGGGAAAACCTTGCTCTGTCTAGCGGGGTTTAGAGCACAGAACCACTACCAAAGGCGCAGAGGAGGGTTGTCGCTGCTTCGGCATTCCGGGGCGGCCGCCGTACCCCTTTAGGACGAAGGCGGCCGAGCCCGGAATCCATAACCCGCAGCGCTGCGGAGTATCGCGGAGCCTGTCATCGGGCCGCGCTTCGCGCGGACCCGTTGGCTCGCGTCCCGGAACGACGTTTTAGAACTCGATCTTCCCCGGATGCAGCACCTTGGCGTCGCGGGCTTCATCGGGCGACATCGCGCCGATCTGCCCCAGCGAGGCGCGCAGCTCATCGATGTAGAGATCGATGAGTTGGGCCGGGCCTTCATCGCCGAGCGCGCCCACCGCCCAGAGGAACGACTTGCCGGCGAAGGCGGCATCGGCACCGAGCGTCAGCGCACGCATGACGTCCTGGCCGCTGCGCACACCGCTGTCGATGACGATGGTCGCCTTCTTGCCGACCGCCGACACGATCGCCGGCAGCGCGTTGATCGACGGTACGACGGCCTCGATCTGCCGCCCGCCGTGGTTCGACACCCAGATGCCGTCGACGCCGAGCGACACCGCCTTTTCCGCATCCGCCGGATGCAGAAGGCCTTTCAGCAGCATCGGACCCTTCCATTTGTCGCGATAGCGCGCGACCTCTTCCCACGAGAAGGCGCCGCCCATGCGCGTGCGCGCGAAGGCGATGATCTCGTTGGTGCTGGCGCCCTTCGGTGCATATTCGGCGATGGTCGCGAAGCGCGGCATGCCATTGCGGATCATCGCCATCAGCCATTTCGGGCGCAGCATCATCTCGTAGATCATGCGCGCATTCGGGCGGAATTCGTGCGCCAACCCGGCATAGGTTTCGCGCGAGCGCGTGGTGCGCACCGGCACGTCGAGGGTGAGCGTCAGCGTCTTGGCGCCGACGGCCTGCGCGCGGCGCACGAGATCGAATCCGATCTTATGGTCGTCGTGCCAGAACCGATAAAGCTGCAGCCAGAACACGTCGGGCGCCGCTTCCGCCGCCTGCTCGACCGAGGCACCGCCGGCAACGCTCAACGTATAAGGCACACGCGCGCGCTGCGCGGCGCGCGCCATCAGGAGATCGGCGCCGGGCCAGACCAGCGACGGGCCGCCCATCGGCGCGATGCCGATCGGCGCGGCGTAGCGCTGGCCGAACAAGGTGACCTCGGTCGGCGGCAGCGTGTTGATGACGCCGTAGCGCGGCACGACTTTCACTGCGTCGAAGGCGGCCCAATTGTGCGCGATGCCGACGTCGTTGCCGGCGCCCGTGTCGCCATATTCATAGGCGAAGCGCGGGACGTTGTGCGGGGCCCTGCGGCGCATCCAGGCGGACGTAGGAAAAAGCCTGTGCCACTTGGCGAAATTCGGATGCGGCGCAATGGCCAGCATGGCCTCTTGCTTGGCCGTGATGTCGTGCATGGCGTTTCCTCAGGTTTTCTATTTTCGGCGAGTATAGCGCGCAGCGCAGGCACAACCACTGTCATTCCGGGACGGCGCGAAGGGCCGGATCCGGACTCCAGAACTAAGGATTGACCGTGCGTCTGGATCCGGGCCCGCTCGCTGCGCTCGCGTCCCGGAATGACGAGTCAGAAATGGCTGAACGAGGTGCGCTTGAAGGCAAGCGGCTTGCCGTCTGCGCCGCGGAAGCGGGCGCCCTCGCCCGCCATGACTTCGCCGATGTCGGTCACCGCGACCTGCGCGGCCTCGGCCGCACCGCGGAAACCGTCGGCCTTCGCTGCTGGCACGGTGCAGACGATCTCGAAGTCGTCGCCGCCAGTGAGCGCCGTCTCCAGCATCGGCGGATCGGCGGCGATGGCCGCGCGGGCCGCGTCGGAGAGCGGCACCCGGCCGGCGTCGATCTCGGCACCGACGTGTGAGACGCGGCAGAGCTTGGCGAAATCGCCGGCAAGGCCGTCTGATACGTCCATCGCCGCCGAGGCATGCGTGCGCACGGCCTCGGCGAGCGCGTTGCGCGGCTGCGGCAGGAGATAGCGCGACAGCAGGTGCTCACGCTGCGCGCCGGTGAGCGTCCACGTCGCGCCCTGGCGGAGCACGAGGCCGAGCGCGGCATCGCCGATTGTGCCGGTGACGAAGACGCGATCGCCTTCTTGTGCGCCGGCCCGGCGGACCATGCTGCCCTCGGGCACTGCGCCGAACACCGCGACGGAAACCATGATCGGCCCGGGCGAGCGGACAGTGTCGCCGCCGAACAGCGGACAGGCGAAGGCCTCCGCATCGCTGCGCAGTCCTTGCGCAAGGTCGGCAAGCCAAGCCTCGCCAATGTCTTTCGGCAGTCCGAGCGACAAGAGAAAGCCGAGCGGCCGCGCACCCTTGGCGGCGAGGTCCGACAGGTTCACGCGCAGCGCCTTCTGCGCCACCGCATGGGCGGGATCGTCGGGAAAGAAATGCACGCCACCGATGATGGCGTCCGCCTTCAGCACGAGGTCGTGTCCGGGGGGCGGCGTGATGAAGGCGGCGTCGTCGGAGAGGTTAAGCGCGCCGGGATGGGTGGCGAGCGGCTCAAAGAAGCGCGCGATCAGGCGATCCTCGGCCGACATTTTGTCGATGTCTGACGTCATCACGCCGCGCCTGCTTCTTCCTACCTCCCCCCTGAAAGGGCGAGGTCGAACCGCGAAGCGGTTCGGGTGGGGGTCAACCTAAATATCCGAAAGAGCCCCCCTCCCCAACCCTTCCCCTTTCAGGGGAGGGAGTCGCACGGAGCAATGTCACCCCGCCGCCTTGCCAAAATCATCAGCGCGCAGCTTGCGCGCCAACTGGTCGAGCACCGCATTGACCATGCCGGTCTCGTCGCGCTCGACAAAGGCGGCGGCGACGTCGGCATATTCGGCAACTACAACGCGCGCGGGCACGTCGCGGCGGTGGATCAACTCATAGGCGCCGGCGCGCAGGGCTGCGCGCAGCACCGCCTCGATGCGCTTGAGCGGCCAGCCTTTCTGCAGGGCCTCATCGATGATCGGATCAATGTCGCGCTGCTCGCGCACGACACCGGACACGATGTCCCGGAAGAAGGCCGCCTCCGCCGGCAGATACTGCGCGCCCTCGACTTCGCGTCCGAGCCAATGGCTCTCGAATTCCGCCAGGATGTCGTTCAAGCCCGTCCCGCCGACTTCCATCTGGTAGAGCGCCTGCACCGCGGCGAGACGTGCCGCACCGCGCTTGTTCGCCTTGCGCGGATCCTTGTCGTTGCGGGGCGCAGCGCCGGCCATCACGCCCCCGCCAGTTCGCGCTTGAGCTTGACCATGGCGAGCGCAGCGCGCGCGGCGTCAGCGCCCTTGTGGCCGTGCGCACCGCCGAGGCGATCCTTGGCCTGCGCTTCGGTGTCGACCGTGAGGATGCCGTTGCCGATCGGCAACTGCTGCTGGATGGTCAAATCCATCAATCCGCGCGCGGATTCGTTCGAGACGATCTCGAAATGATACGTTTCGCCCTGGATCACGCAGCCGAGCGCGACCACGCCGTCATAGGCCTTGCGCTTGCGCGCCGCCGCGGCGACCGCCATGGCGATGGCGCCGGGGATTTCCAGCGCGCCCGGAACGGTGATGCGCTCGTGCTCTGCGCCCGCCTCGTCCAGCACGCCGGTGGCGCCGCGCAGGAGTTCGTCGGAATAATTTTCGTAAAAGCGCGCCTCGACGATCAGAATGCGCACGGAATCGCGCTTTTTGGCGCTGCTTGCTTTCTTAGCCATTGCCTCGTTGTCCTTACGGTTCGGCGGCGTGGTAGCAAGCAAGCGCGCGCCAAACAAGGGCGCTTTCGCCTATAGACGTCATGGTCCGGCAAAAAACCGGCAATGACGAAATCACTTCATTTCCATCAACCGCGCGGCGTAGCGGGCCATGGTGTCGACTTCCAAGTTGACGTCGTCGCCCTTCGCGAGCGCACCGAAGGTCGTCACGGCCAAGGTGTGCGGGATGATCAGCACCGAGAACGTGTCATCCTCCACGGTATTGACGGTCAGCGAGACGCCGTCGAGCGCAACCGAACCCTTCGGCGCGACAAAACGCGCAAGATCACGCGGAGCGCGCAACACGATGCGCGCCATGTCGGTCATGTCCTCGCGGGCGACGACGGTCGCCAGGCCGTCGACATGGCCAGCGACAATGTGTCCGCCAAATTCGTCGCCGACCTTGAGCGGCCGTTCGAGATTGACGTGCGTACCATGCTTCCAGCGGCCGACCGATGTGACGCGCAGCGTCTCGTCGGCGGCATCGACGGCGAACCAGACGCGGCCATCCTCCTCGCCGGTGTCGACCACCGTCATGCAGACGCCGGAACAGGCGACCGAGGCGCCGTCGATCAGTTCCGGGCGCGGATATTTCGTGAAGATGGTGAGCCGATGCAAATTGTTGGCGCGCTGCTCGACCGTGCGGATCTCGCCAACGTCGGTGACTATTCCGGTGAACATGATCAGGCGCGCTCGTAATATTCGAGTGTGTCGGGACCGAGCGTTTCGGTCTCGCGCAGGGTGAAACCCTCGGTGAGCGCCGAGAGCGGCATGCCCTCGAGCGCATCGATCCCGGTCTCGCCGATCGGCTTCCCGCCACGCAGCAACGCGACCTCGTCGACCAGACCGGCGCCGGCGAAGCTCGCGACGACGCGGGGGCCGCCTTCCACCATCAGGCGCGTGAAACCTTCGCCTGAAAGCGCCTTCAACACCTGCGCGAGGTCGAGCTTGCCGTCCTGCTCGTCGACACGGATGACCTTCACGCCCTTGTGCACCAGGATGTCTTCGGCGACAGGCGAGGCCTTGGCCGAGCAGACGACGATGGTCGGCGTCTCGCGCACGGTGGAGACCACGGCCAGCGACAGCGGCGTGCGCAATTGTGCATCAAGGACGACACGCACCGGCGAGCGCTCGAACAGGCCCGGCAGACGGGACGTGAGCTGCGGATTGTCGGCGATCACCGTGCCGATGCCGACGAGGATCGCGTCGCTCATCGCGCGCATCCGGTGCACGCGCGCCTGCGCCTCGTCGCCGGTGATGAACGCTTTCTTGCGGCCGGCAAGGCCGGCCTTGCCATCCGGCGAGACCGCGAGCTTCACCAGAACGTGCGGGCGCGATTGCGTAATCTTGGCGATATGCCCGGCATGGGCGCGGCGCGCCTCATCAGCAAGCAGGCCGACATCGACCTGGATCCCGTTGTCGCGCAGCCGCGCATGCCCCTGCCCGGCCACGTCCGGATTCGGATCTTCCAACGCGGACACCACGCGCTTGATGCCGGCCTTGATGACGGCATCGGCGCAAGGCGGCGTCTTGCCCTCGTGCGAGCACGGTTCCAGCGTCACATAGAGCGTCGCGCCGTTGGCGGCGCGCTTCGCCTGGCGCAGGGCTTCGGTCTCGGCGTGCGGACGGCCGCCGGGCTGCGTCCAGCCGCGGCCGAGGATGACGCCGTTTTTCACCACCACCGCGCCGACCGCAGGATTGGGCCAGGTATTGCCGAGCCCGCGGCGGCCGAGGGTCAGCGCCAGCCGCATGAAACGCTCGTCGTCACCAGTGCTGTCATTCCGAGGCGTGCCGTCAGGCGCGAGCCCGGAATCCATAGCGCCCGTGTTCAATGATTGACTCCTGTGGATATGGATTCCGGGGCCCTTCGGGCCCCGGAATGACGAAGTAGACTCATTTCTGCGCGGCCGTCACCGGCTTGTCGTCGTCGGACAGTTCGTCGAGCGCGGCGCGGAAGTCCTTGGCCTCGCGGAAATTGCGATACACCGACGCGAAGCGGACATAAGCGACGTCGTCGAGGTCGCGCAGATGCTCCATCACCGTCTCGCCGATCAACTCCGAAGTCACCTCGTTCTCGCCCAGACTTTCAAGCTCGCGCACGATCTTCGAGACCATCTGCTCGATACGCTCGGGATCAACCGAGCGCTTGCGCAAGGCGATCTGCACCGAACGCATCAATTTGTCACGATCGAACGGCAAGCGCCGTCCGTTGCGCTTGATCACCGTGAGCTCGCGCAATTGCACGCGCTCGAAGGTGGTGAAGCGGAAATTGCAGGTCAGGCAGACGCGCCGGCGGCGGATCACCGCCGAGTCCTCTGTCGGCCGCGAGTCCTTCACCTGCGTATCGAGGCTTCCGCAACTCGGG